>Ga0180434_10003996_pt1 | contig 18254 bp, 16 predicted proteins | sample SS_ome_7_FD_132453 | JGI IMG/M metagenome (GOLD analysis project Ga0180434, IMG submission 132453) | Hypersaline lake sediment archaeal communities from the Salton Sea, California, USA - SS_1_D_2 metaG | ecosystem: Environmental > Aquatic > Non-marine Saline and Alkaline > Hypersaline >...
ACCGTCTCCGAGGCGCGAAGCTTCGTCACTTTTTGCACGTATTCGGCGATCGGCTTCTCGTCCTGGTCCATCAGAACGTCATAGACGTTTACAAGGCCGACAACATTGTGCGGGGCGCCGCGATACACTGGCAAGCGCGAGAAGTGCGCCATGCGCGCGACGCGCAGCAAGTCGGCGCGCGGAATATCAATCGGCGCCAGCGCGGCGCGGCGGCGCGGAGTCATGACGTTCGCCAGACGCACTCGGGACAGATTCAGCACGCGATCGAGCGTGTCGCGCTGAAATTCGCTCAGGCCGCCGCTGGCGGCGCCTTCGCTGAGCAGCCGTCGGATGCGTGCGCGCGGCAGCAGGTCGGTGGCCTCGGCGACGCCGGTCGGATCGATTCTTTGGATTATAAAACGCGTAAATCGATCGAGTACTTTCATCAGACCGCACCAGCGCAACAGGCGATGACACCAGACCAGCGCGCCGGCCAGCGGATACATCAACCGGTCGGCGTCGCGCCGAAACCAGTCCTTCGGCAGGACGCCGCCGAAAACCAGAATCATCGGCGTGAGCACGACGGCGGCGGCGATTTCAGCATAGTCGTCAGACACGGCGAAACGCAGGAGCAGCACCGTGACGCACACAGTCGCCAGGTAATCGGCGATATTCGTGCCGACCAAGGTCGTAATGACCAACTCGCGCGGACGTTTCATCAGGCTGGTAAGCCGCGCGGCGCGCGTGTCTTTTTGAGAAACGCGGAGGTCGAGCCGCACGTGATTGAGGCAATAAATTCCGGTTTCCGCGCCGGAAAAAAACGCGCTCAGGGCCAATGCCGCCGCGAGCCCGGCCAGAAGCATGACGACCGTCATGACGCCGCCCTCCCGCGTTCGTTCGGTAATTCGTCGAGTAAGACGAGCTTGAGCCGGAGTATGCGCGGCCCGTCCGTTTCGGCGACGGTGAGCCGGACATTGCCGATCGTGACGGATTCGCCTTGGCAAGCCGGACGCCCCAGACACGCCGTGACCAACCCGGCAACGGTCGCGACGCGTTCTTTCGATTCGCTGATGTTGAACAACTCGACCCAGTAATGCAGACTTAGCTGGCCGCTGATTTCGTATTCCGATTCGGAGATTTGCTGGATTTCGGGGGCCTCTTCCCGGTCTTTCGGCGCGTGGATTTTTCCGACTATCTCTTCCAGCACGTCCTCCAACGTGACCAGCCCGGCCATCCCGCCGTGCTCATCGACCACGATGGCGAGTTGCGAGCCGGTGCGGCGAAAGTGCTGAAGCAGTTGTTCGCCGCTGATCACCTCGGGTACATAACGCACGGGAGAAACCAGTTCTCTCAGCGATTTGTCCGGCTCGAAAAAGAGAATCTTCGCGTACACCAGGCCGACGATTTCGTCGACGGCCCCGTCGTAAACCGGCGCCTTGGTCAGGCGCGTTCGTCGCATCAGAGCGCGCAGCTCATCCGCGTCGCCGTTGACGTCGAACATCTCGACTTCGACGCGCGGAATCATGATGTCGCGCACGCGCAGTTGATGGAGATCGATCACTTCGCGCAGATAGAGATTCTCGACGCGGTCGATCAAGCCGTCGCGCCGGCTCATTTCCAGAAGTGTTTTCAGCTCGATTGTGCTCAGCCGGCTGTCGGCCGCGCTTCGGCGAGAAGATCGGCCGAAGATCAGCCGCGTCATCGGCTCGACCACGAATCCGTCCAATATCCGGCCCAGCGGCGCCAGCACGTAGCCGGATATTTGTACGACCGCCGCGGAATAGGGCGCCAATTTTAACGCCAACGTCACGCCCAGTGCTTTCGGCGCCACTTCGCCGACCACCACGACCAGCAGAACGCTGACCGCGCCGGCGACGGGAGTCACCCAGGCGCCGACCTGTTTGGCCAGATCGCGAAAGACCACATAGGAGACGGCGAACAAGAGCACGTTGACGGCCGTGTTGCCCATCAGAATCGTGGTCAAGGTTCGCCGCGGCTGCTTCATCAGCCGAGCGGCAAGTTGTCGAAAAGGATTGTCGCTGGATTCGAGAGTTTGAAGCTGGCCGGGGCTGAGCGCGAAGAGCACGGTCTCGCTGCCGGAAAACGTGCCGGAGAGCGCCACCAGCAACAATAAAAATGCGCACTGGGCCAGCATGCCGAACCAGTTCACGGCCTCGACCGCCAGGATTATAAAGGGACTGCTCATCAATTTTCAGCGTGCGGTGTAGAGATTTTTTGCATGCGGCAGAGCGGGGCGTCGGTCAAGTTCCGCGGCGACCGTGACCTTACGAGCCGCCGGCCGCCGCTGCACGTCGTTGTTGTTCGACGCGCGTCCCGGCAGCCAGGCCAACCGCCGAGGCGCCGTCGGCGTCTTCCATCGTGGTGGTAACGGTATGGAAACCCATGCCTTTCAGCCCGTTTTCCCACAAAATCGTGCCCAGTCGATTATCGAGCGCATATAAATAGCCCGTGTGCCCCACGAACAAATAGGCCTTGCCGGGCAACAGGCTGACGATCGCGCTGCCCGTGTGCGGGAGTTTCGTCCGCCAGATTTCCCCGCCCGCTTGTGTGTTGAGAGCCGCGACGTAACGGCTTGTGCCGACGTACAAGGGCGTCGGTCGGCGCTTCCCGGTCGAATCGAGAGCCAGCATAACCGGGTAAAATCCCATCCCCGGCAAATCATTTTCCCACTGAATCTCACCCCGTCGTTTTTCAAGGCAATAAACATGCCCGGCGTGGCCGGCGTAAATGAACGCCTCGTGGATCAACAGCGTGACCACCGAGCTGCCGGTATGCGGAAGCCGCGTGCGCCACTGCTCCTCGCCCGTGCGCGGATTCACCGCGGCCACGTAACGATTGACGCCAAGATATAAAGGTTTCATGGATTTCGACATAAGTAGGCGCTCCGGTTAAACGATCTCCGCAAAACCAGTTAACGAATATTCAGTATCGTGCGGCGTCCGGGCTCCGGCCCGAATCTATAGTTATCGTACCAGCTTCACGACCGCAGCGCCCGATCCCGTATCGGACAAACACGACCGAGGGCGGCTAAGCCGCATGTAGCGTCGGCTGCTACAGCGGCTCTAACCGTACATGTATCTCGCCGAAGGCGAGGGCTAGTTCGGTGATGCGGAATCGCCGCTTGCCGTTTGGCCAGATCCATTCGTTCGGCCATTTCACGCGCCCGTCGGAGACGGATTGAGTCGGAAAATCCAGTCGCCGAGCCGCCTTGAGGGCGGCTTTCTCAAGCAGTTCGCGCGGCGCGGGCAGCGCGCCGGCGTGAACTGAATCCCAGGTGACGATTAGATGATCGTCCTTCAGCGCTACTTGAAAAACCGCCGAGAGAACCGATTGCACGCCCGAGTAATCGACTTGTGCCGCCAGGCATACGCGGTTGTTTTTTTGCAGCACTACTTGCGGTCGTGAAAACGGCTCGATCGAGGGCGTTTCCCCGGGCCAGAGCTCGCGGCGGGCGGCGATCCAGCGGTTTAGTTGATCCTGGCTAAGCGTTACCTCGATCGGCTCATCGGCGTTCAGCGCGGCGCTGATCGTATTCTCCAGGCGATGTTGCGCGCGCTTGTCGTCTTCCAGGGCTTGGTAGTTTACCGAAAGCGGCTGATACCACTCGGGTCGGCAAGTTACGGCCGCATAGACATAAGTCATGGACAATAATACGATCAAGAGGATTATCAGAGCAGGCATGCCACGACCGCGTCGTTTTCGCGCGGCTGGCATGACGGTGTTTTCCCTGGCGGGGGACAAGCCTTTCCTTTCCGCTTGGAGCGGGCGCGCCGCATATCAGACGCCATGCCGCCCGCGCGGGCGTTAGTCTTTTTCGTCTTTTTCGTCTTCTTCGTCCATCATGGCCTCGATGGCCGAGGTGGGATCGTCGAACTCAAAATCGATGTCGCCCAGGTCGAGAATGTCGTCGGTATCAACCCCGTCCGTCGGAACCGGCATGACATCCTTGTCTCTCGCGCTCGGATCGACGGCCGAGTTGGTGATGTCGGCTGGCGCTCCGTCGATTTGAACCACGAATGTAACGGGACCAACACGCAATTGATCGCCCGGCTCCAGCTTGCTTTCAGCGACACGTTTGTCGTTTATGAAAGTACCGTTCGAGCTTCCCAGATCACGGACAGTCACCACGCCGCGCTTTTCGCCGGGACCGATCTCGCAATGCCGCCGTGACACGTCGCCGGTTGGTATCCGCAAGTCGCAATCCGGCCGGCGACCGATGATCGTCTTCTGCTTCGAAAGGGGAAATTCCCGCTTGTCGTCGTTCTTGAACATTACCAGGACGACATCCATGATTGTTTCCTTCAAAAAAGGTTGTCCACCTGTTCGAGCACGGCGGCGCCGCGACGAAAATGCTATCATCAGGACGTTCGATTGCCGCTATGCTATGCAAAGAGAGCCCCGATGACAACATCCGAACCGGTCCAGGCGGTATATCTACACGTGCCTTTTTGCCGGCGGCTATGCGGATATTGTGATTTCTACTCGATCGTTCCGGAAAAAAACGTAATCGCGCCGCTGGTCGGAGCGTTGTTGCGCGAACTTGACGCATGTTCGCGAGCGGCGCGGATCGACGTCAAAACGGCATTTGTCGGCGGCGGAACGCCGACCCTCCTGCCGCCCGATGAATTGCACCGCCTGCTGTCCGCCGTCGGCAAACTGGCCGGAGCGCGGGGAGTCGAGGAATTTTCCATCGAGGCGAATCCCGCAACGGTGACGGCGGATATCGCCGACGTGCTGACGGCTTCGGGCGTGAACAGGATCTCCATCGGGGCGCAGACGTTCCAGGCCGACGAGTTGACGACGCTCGAACGAATCCACGGTCCGCGTGAAATTGTCGACACGGTCGAATTATGTCGTGAGCGCGGCCTCGAACAAATAAACCTGGATCTGATCTTCGCGATTCCCGGGCAATCGCTGCAATCCTGGAAGGAGAGCTTGCGCGCCGCTTGCGCGCTCGAACCCGACCACCTGTCCTGCTACAGCCTGACCTATGAGCCCGGAACGCGGTTTTACGATCTTCTGAAAGCCGGAAAACTCACGCGCGTCGACCAAGATCTGGACGCGGATATGTACGAAGCCGCCGTCGATATTCTGACCGGCGCCGGCTTCGAGCATTACGAAATCAGCAACTTCGCGCGCCCCGGACGCCGCTGCCGACACAACCTCGTCTATTGGCACAATCAGCCGTATTGCGGCGTCGGCCCGGCGGCGGCCGGCTTCGTTAACGGGGTGCGCTATAAAAATGTCGCGGATTTGAATCGCTATATCGACGCGATCGACGCCGATTCAAACGCTCGTGTTGAAGACGAACGGCGAACGCCGGAGCAACGCGCCCGGGAAACCGCCATGCTCGAACTGCGCTTGATCGAAGGGCTCGATCGCGGATGTTTCGCTCGGCGTTTTGGCCAGGATCCGATCGCGTTTTTTGACCACGCCGTTAAACGGAATGTCGAGAACGGCCTGTTGACAGTGACCGATAACCATATCCGACTCACTCGCAAAGGCTTGTTGCTGGCGGATCGCGTTATAGCCGATTTTCTATAAGGTGCATGCGTGCGACGCGCGCCGGGCTCCCGCGTTGAAGGCGACGGGACCGACTCTGCCGTACGGGGCGCCTGGCGACAAAACCGCCCGAGTCGCTATAATTATGAACGAACGGAGTATAGCGTTCGCAACTTTGCATCGGAGCATGACAATATGCCTGTTTACGTTTTTCGTTGCCGCACCTGCGGAAATGAATTCGAGGAATTGGTGATGCGGATGGGACAATCCGCTCCTTGCCCGAAGTGCGGCGCCGAAGATGTCGAGCAGAAGATCTCCGCGCCGGCCGTCGGTCACCAAGACCAGGGCTCGTCCAGCTGCGGGGTCAATCCGTCCGACTGCGGCTTTTCGTGAGGCCCGCGCGGCTAGATCGGCGGTCCGCTGATCATCATTCCAAACCGCGTGCCCGGGCTACCAGCAGATGCGCCAATCGTGTCGGCTCCGGCAGGCGGTATTTTATCGCGGCGCGAAGCGTTAAAGCTGTCCCCGAATCGTGATCGCAAAGATGCCCCGGACTCACGAACAGCGGCTTGACGTTGTCGCGAGTTCGCAAGACGACGCCGACCTGCTCGCCCTTGTGCATGAGCGGCGCTCCGGCGCCCTTCGCGGACGACGGCGCTTCATAATCGCCGCAAAGACGCGACTTGGCGCAGCCGATGGTCGGGATTTCCAGCCATAAGCCCAGATGACAAGCCAGGCCCAGGCGGCGCGGATGGGCCAAGCCCTGCGCGTCGCAGAGAACAACATCTGGAGCATGTACGATTTTACGAAGGGCGGCCAACACGCCGGGCAGTTCCCGAAAGCTGAGCAGCCCGGGGATGTATGGAAACAGGCAAGGAACGCGCGCGACGCGTTGCTCGACGATGACCCGCGCCTCCGCATCCCAGATCACCACGCCAGCGACAACTTGCTCGCCGTTTGGCGAAAACGCGACGTCGGCGCCGGCGAATAAGCGCGCGTTCGTCGGCGCCGGCGCCAGGCGCACGCGCGGCGCGAGCCGCTTTTGCAGCTCGATCGCCGCCGCGGCGGTCGTCGGCCATTCGTGGCATCGGTTGATTTTCATGCTTGCGCACCCCGTTGAACTTTAGCGCGTTTCATGCATTACCTTGGCGGCCGACGCCCCGGACGACCTCGGACGCATAATAAGCCCGGCCGCTCGCTTACGCTTGAGATTCTGATTGGCATGTGGCATGGCGGCCGCGGAGACTGCGCCGCCCTGAGTCCGCGGCGGACAGCCCGCTCGCTCTTTCAAGCAAATTCAGTCATCCCGCGACATTGTCGCCGGCTGGATCATCGTCTTCCGGCTTGTGATATAGCAAGGCGACTCGGCCGACACGTTGCACCAACTCGCAGGGAATCCGTACGGCCAATGCATCCGCAGTTCGCGCGCACTCTTGCCGATCGTCGGTGTTGATACGCACCTTGATCAACTCCTTGTCGCCGAAAGCGTTGCGGACATGTTCGACCGCGGCGTCCGACAGGTCGCCGGCGCTGATGATTACGTTCGCCTTCAGCCGATTGCCCTTAGCCGCTAACTGCCGCCGCTGCCCGGAAGATATCGCCATATCAACTCCTTGCGTACTCACGCGCGGATACTGTACACCGCGCGTACGTTTGCTACCATAGCTCTACTGACGTTGCATTCATTCCGGAGCGAGGGATGACCGCCAAAAGTACGCCAAAAAAGAAAAAGAAGCTCGAACCCCCAGGTCTGTTCGATTATCTCGACCGTATGCCCGCGGTCAAAATCGGCGGAGTGGACCCGGCCTACATCGACGGTACGGACCTCGCGGACGAAAACGAACTCGATCTCGTCTCCGACGAGTCGGCGCCGGTCGCCCCTCTGGACGAATCGCCCGAAGATGTCCGCGATCTCGCGATTGACGCGGAGGAAGACCATTTTGAGGAGGCCGAATTGCCGCCCGCTGCCTCGGTAAAAGCCGCGAACATGAAAAACACGAAATCAAAATCGGTTACGCCGCGTCCCGCACGCGCGTCGGCCTCAAAAAAACGTGGCAAGAAAGTCACGGCCGAGTCGCTCGCCGCCGGCCAGCGCGACATCTCGGTTTCCGAATTCTTCGCCAAGAACCGCCACCTGTTGGGCTTCGACAACAAACGCAAGGCTCTGCTCACTACGGTCAAGGAAGCCGTCGACAACAGCCTCGACGCATGCGAGGAAGCGCACATCCTGCCCGAACTGAACATCGACATCGTCCAGCTCGCCGACGACCGTTTTCGCGTACGCATCCGCGACAACGGCCCTGGCATCATCAAATCGCAGGTTCCGAACGTGTTCGGAAAGCTGCTTTACGGCTCGAAATTCCACCGCCTGAAAATGTCGCGCGGACAGCAGGGCATCGGCATCTCCGCCGCCGGCATGTACGGCATGCTCACTACCGGCAAAAGCGTCCACGTAACCTCGCGCACCAGCCCGAAAAAAGCGGCCCACCATTTCCAGATCCAGATCGACACCGCCAAGAACCGCCCCGACATCATTCATGACGAAGAAGTCGCGGTCGACTGGGAACATGGCGCCGAGGTCACGATCGAACTCCTCGCCAGCTATGCCAAGGGGAAGCAGTCCGTCGACGAGTACATCGAGCAAACCGCGATCGCCAACCCCCACGCGTCGATCTCGTACACCTCGCCCACGCGCGAACACCGCGATTTCCCGCGCGGCAGCGAAGACCTGCCCGACGAAACGCGCGAAATTCAACCGCACCCGCACGGCATCGAACTCGGCGTGCTTATGAAAATGCTTAAGGAATCCAAGGGCGTCAAGCTTTCCGGCTTCCTGCAAAAATCCTTCTGCCGCGTCTCGCAGGCCGTTTCTGAAAAAATCTGCAAGTCCGCCGGGCTAAGCGGCAAAGCCGCCCCCAACTCAATCGGCACGCACGAAGTCGAGAAGCTCTACGCCGCCGTTCAAACCGTCAAGATCATGGCGCCGCCGACCGATTGCCTCGCACCCATCGGCGTACGCGCACTCCTCGCCGGGCTCCTAAAGGAAGTCAAGGCCGAGTTCTACACCGCCGTCACGCGCAGCCCCGCCGTCTATCGAGGCAACCCCTTCCAGATCGAAATCGCGCTGGCTTACGGCGGAAAACTCGACTCCGAGGGCGGCGCCCGCGTCATTCGTTTCGCCAACCGCGTCCCGCTGATGTATCAGCAATCCGCCTGCGCGGCTTTCAAGTCCGTTCTCGACGTCGACTGGCGCAACTACGGTCTCTCGCGTCCCAACGGCGGCTTGCCGGCAGGCCCGCTGGTCGTCATGGTCCACATGGCCAGCGTCTGGGTGCCCTTCACCAGCGAGAGCAAGGAGGCCGTCGCCGACTACGACGAGATCCGCAAGGAGATGCGTCTGGCCTTGCAGGAGTGCGGCCGCAAGCTCGCGACGTACGTCCGCCGCCGCCGCCGCCAAAAGCTCGAAGCCCAAAAACGAGACATCTTCAGCCGCTACATCCCCGACGTCGCCGACGCCCTGTCAAATCTGACCGGCGCCGGCGAGAACCGCATCCTAAAGGAACTCCGCGCCCTCGCCCAAGCCCGCACCGCCGAAGCCGACGTAGTGCTGGACGAAGACGGCAAACCAATAGAACAAACCGACGACAACGCCAAACCCGCCGAGGAAGCCGCTCTCAACGGCGACGACTCGACCGTCATCGTCCCCGAAAACGAAGCCGAAATCGTCCCCGACGACCTCTTCGAAGAAAACGGAAACGGCGGGAACGGGAAGCGGAAGCGAAGTAAGCGAAAACGCTGACGCTGTTCTGGCGATACGTTGACGTATACTTAAAAGCCAGCGGTTCGGCGGGCGATTCGCGGTTGTCTATCATGTAATCTATTGCTACACTGATAGCCTAGAAACATGGGTTGATTAAGTGTCAGCTGCATTGCGTCGTATTACGTATGCGCTGATTCAGCAAAATCTCATCATTATGTGGCGCCCAAATGAACCGGGGATGTACATGGCCAACCTTATTATCACGCTCGGCGTTCTTGGACTCATTGCGCTCGCGATAAATATATACGCAGGGCGTCAGATAACAGACGCTTCACATAGCGCGGATGCTGCCAGTAACACAGCTCCGCCATATGCAAAGAATCGCTACTTGCTCAGCAAGGCGGAGAAGTCGTTTTATCTCGTATTACGTCAGGCCGTGCCGACTGATCATGCGATTTTTCCAAAAGTTCGCGTCGCGGACGTGTTGCATGTGAGAAAAGGCGCCTCGCACCGACAACGATTCGTGAACCAAATTACGTCAAAACACTTCGATTTTTTAATCTGTGATCGCCAGTGGCTGGAGCCGCGGATGGCGATCGAGCTTGACGACGCCAGCCACCAACGAAGCGATAGAAGTGCGCGTGACAGATTCCTCGTCGAGGCGACGTCGGCGGCTGGTTTGCCCCTGCTCCAATGCCCCGCTCGTTCGTCTTACAATGTGAACAATCTGCGTGCTGTTATCGCAAGGAAATTGAACACAGAATCGGTTCCAACGGCGCGCCCCGTTGAAACAGACTCTTGACAAGTCCATGAGCTGATTCCGAATGCTTGTCCCGTTCGCTTCGGCCGCCGTATCAGCCAGCGCCTCTCGCGAAATGCTCGTCAACGTCTTCGGTTTCGCAGACTCTCACCCCGGACAGCAAGCCGTCGTCACGCGATTGATCCACGGAAAATCCGTCCTGGCCGTCCTCCCCGCCGGCGGCGGGAAGAGCTTCTGCTTTCAACTATTTGCTCTGTCGCTCGACGGCCTCGCTCTCATTATTTCCCCGCTCATGGCGCCGATGAAGGATCAGATCGACTTCCTCGAATAGCGGCACGCCTGGTCGGCCGCGGCACGGACTGAGGCTCGGGGACACGCGTCCAACGTCCGCGCGGCGTCGCGGTCACATTCTGTATTACTTCTGATTTCTTTCCACTTTGCAGCAACCATAAGCGCCGTTCGTACGACTTCTTAAGTGAACGCCGTCGCCCGATCGGAAGGGCCGTTCGAAGGCGGGACTCGGCAAACACCACAGAGCACAGCTAGGGCGCCAGAACAGGGAGAAAACCATGTATCGCCACGAAAACCAAAACCAGTTGATCGCGGATCTGGGCCGGACTCTCAGACGTTTCGGCGTCGTAATCGCCGTCCTGGGCTGTCCGATAATTGCGGCGGCAACCCCGCCGTACTTCTCCGTCGACGACATGTCGCCCACAGTCACCACTGACGGACACAGCGCGGCGACGATTTTCGAGAATGAGGAGCCCGACGACGGCGCCGCGCCGCCGAACTTGATCTGTCGGACGCCGGCCGACTTGGGGCTGGGTCATACCGACGAGGTGGATGCCGTCTGCCAGGCCAACTTGCTTCTCTTGGATGCGCCGGCAATCGTGTGGACCAGCAGCGGCTGGGGAGGGAACATTTACGCTTGGTCGATCGACCGAGACAGCGTCGGCAAGCGCGGAGGCGACTGGCTTTGCGACTGGGCCGGCGGCTATATCCCCAGTATGGGCAGCCCGGAGTTGACCGAGACGACCTCGAACAACGCCTCCGCCTGCGGCGATGTCTTCGCTCAAATGTGGATGGCGGAGGGCCAGGAGGGCGGCGTCGTCCGCGGTCGCTTGAATCTGAAGCTGTTCGACGAACCGTATCTCGAGGAATACGGCGGGGCCTTCGGCGATCCTGACCTTGACGACCTCGATGCGCTCGAGCTCCTCGGCGAGTGCAACGAGGAGTACTACTTCTCGCTCAATCCGGCGTCGGCCGCCGCCCACGGCGTCGGTCCCGCGGACATTTTGCGATACTCCGTGAACGACGGCACGTTCGTAGTGGTTCGTACCGCGGCGGAACTGGGACTGGCGCCGGGCGACGACATCGACGCTATGCAGGTCCTGCTGTGGGACGACTTCCTCGTGGCGATCTCGTTATCGCGCGGCTCGCCGTCATTGGTCGAGGCGGGCGCCGGCTTCACTTGGTCGGCCGCGGACATCTTCCTGGTCGGCGACGGGGAGCCGTTCCCGGGCGCCAACACGACCGGCGATACGCCCGACAACCGTTGCTGGATTCCCGCGGAGTATCTCTCGCTGTTGCCGACGGACAACATCGACGCCTTCTTCGGGGGCGCCGGCGACCCGGGCGAGGTGTTCGGCGGCTCGGGGCCGGGCGCCGGACCGGAGGGCGACCTTGACGGCGACTGCGACGTCGACCTCTCAGACCTTGCCCAACTGTTGTCAGCATACGGAACCTGCGCCGGTGACGCCGGTTTCAGCGAAGAGGCGGACATAAACCACAATGGATGCGTTGATTTGGCTGACTTGGCGGCGTTGCTGGCCAATTACGGCACGCAGTGCCCGTAAGCCGGTCGCTCCACCGCTAGTGCGGTTCAAATCGGCGACGGCGGGAATGTTGTCCTGCCGTCGCCGATCTTTTCATGCTCACATCGCAGCGCATACCCCCCTTGCGGATTCACTCCAGCCGCGGCGCCCGATCCCCAACCGCGGCGCCCGATCCCCCGTGTCGGACGTAGACGGCGCTTGACGCTCTCGGCCGGCGCGAGACACAGGCCGCCATATTGATGGTCGTCAGGAACGCGTGTCACGACAAATATACGCGAGAAGCTTCAAGCGCCGCCGTAAGAGAATTCGTAGGTGTCGAACAATTTTTGCTCGGTCGGCGTGATCAGCCGCGCGGTCAGTATGTAACGACCGTGCGGCAGCGTGCCCGCGCGCAGCTTGAGGGGAAAACTATACGAATGCGTCAGGCGATCCCAATACTGGATCATGGTTTTGCCCGTATCGATCTCGACCGGCCAATGCGCGATTTGCTTGCCGAGTTTATCGCCGCTGGCCATCCGCATGACGTGCAACTCGAAATGAAATGTGCCGAGACATTTGACCGAATCGCCGAAAGAATCGTAAGTGCTTAAGATCACCTCGAGCCCGTCGGCGTCGCCGTCTTCGTTAAAATCGGCCGGTTTGGTCAGGTAATGCTGAATCTCGATCTTCGTGGGCATCAACAGCCCGACGAAGGTCGCCAATTTCGGGTTGTCGTGCGGCGCCCGGACGCCAGGATTCTGACACGCTCCGATCAGCAGGATCGGCGCCAAAAGCATACACTTAAACCGCTGTAAAACCCGCCGATTCATGTCTGCCCTCGAAGTAAACTAGAGCTTGTCCTGACGCCGCATTTCGACCGGCCGCGAGCCTGACGTTACAGAGGCGCTGGAACAGATCCAGGGACGTCACTCTTAAGTGAGAATTGTACTCGATAATGCGCGGCGACCGAAATCCTCGTTTTGAACTCTGGGCGGTTTTATTAGAAATCGCGGCGACCCGCGCGCCAGACGGCCGCTCGCACGATTCCCGCCGAACTCTGATGTGTCGATCCCCCAAAATCAGCGCCTGGATGGAAAATCCTCGCTCCGGCCGCCGTTATTCTGAAATATCAAGCGCCACAAATTGCCGTGCGGCGTGATGGAGACGCCGGGTGGCGGACTTATCGGTTCGGCTAGAAATACCGTCCCGCCCTGCTCGACATGCCGCCGGGCATGCCGCATCCATCGGTCGGGGAGCGCCACGACAACATCGATATCAGCGCGGCGCGCTTCCACCAACCGTGCATACTGCAAAGGACATCCTAGCCGCCATGTCGATAAAACAAGCGCGCCGGAAGGCAAGGACCCCAGATCAGCGGCTCGGATATATCCTTCGGCGTCAAATTCCCCCGCATAATCGGGTTTGCTCCCAACTTCAATCGCGCTCCATGCCAGGACCGTGAGAAACAACAATCTTGCGGTCCACAACCGTCCTGCCCCGCTCGGCCTGGCGAAAAGCGGCGCCAAACCCGCCCCCGCCAATATCGCCAGTGCGCCGAGAATCGGCATTATGTCAGCGGCGGTGTCGTATACGCGATATCTGCAAATAAACGCCGCTCCGCCCAGAACGATCCCAGCCACCATAACCAAAGCCGCGAATGAACGGCGGCTTAACGAAACCACGCCGAACGCGACCGCTGTCACTATGAGGATAAAGAACGGGTTGTTTGAAAGAGATGCTTGTCGCGCTAACCAACTTAACCTTTCCCCGACTTCCGTGACGCTGATAACGCGCTCAGCCCGGTATTGGCGCCCGGTAACCAGCCAGTGAATCCGATGAACCTTGGCCGCCGCCCCTTCATCCGCCGCCGGCATCTCGGCGGTTTCGCGCGCATAGCCCTCTACGTAGTTATACGGATTGTCGGCCGTGTCACGCACCCAGAGATAAGACGCCGTCACAAGGCAAGGCAACAGCAGGCTTCCAACGGCAGTGCTGATATTCACTATGATGCGGCGCGGCGGCGCCTTCCACTTGCGCCACGCCATTCCACACGCCAACAGAAAGCCCGGCAGCATCAACAGAATCGGCGGCCGATTAGCGATTGCAAATCCCAGCAGGAAAAAGACGACGACCAGCCAGCGGCGCGGTCTCTCATCTCGGGCTAGAACATAATGCACCAAGCAATAGCCCGAGCCGAACACAAACGCCGCCGTCGGCGCATACACCTCCGGAATAACAAGATTAATCCAGACTCTCGGATGGAGCGCCGCCCCAAGCATCACGGCGCCGGCAATCCACGCATTAACACCCAGACGAGCCTGGATCAAACCGCAGAATATCAGCCCCGCCAAACCCGCTAAAAAACAACCCATGCTGACAGCCCGGGCCGGCGACCAAACCGGCACGAGCGTCGATAAGTAACCAATCCCCGCATAGCCCGCATAGCCCGGCGGGTGGGCTATTCCCAGCGTAGCCGCCGCCGTCTGAAGATCACCGGAATCGTGATAGCAAATCCCCGGGGGCACGCGCGGCCCCGCGAGTGCCATTAACCAAACGGCGGCCGCCGGTATTGCTAAATGGTCAATCCAACCGCCCCGTCCGCGTGTTTCACAAGCCGCGCGCAAACTCCGGCCGTGCTCAGCGGATTCTTTCAACGGACGCGTTGGTTTAGGCACTCCGAACTACCTCCCCGCGATACCGCACGTCGATTCTGTCTGAAAGACACGCCGCGAATGCTGAATTCTGAAAACCGAAAATCGCCGCCCGGTTCCTTTGGTTGAGATCGAAAATCATACTGTACTACTGACGGCCGTTTTCCTCGCGGCATGCGAAGGATTTTTACGCAAAAGTGATTCAGGCGATAAACAATCAGAGCCCAGAGCGCCAGCGAGCGGGTCGCTGCCGGCACAGCCGCACAGCCGGGGGCGGCTAATCGTTTTCACTGAGGACTGCCTGTCCAATCTCCAATCGCAAATCCCCAATCGCCGCCCTTTGACGGCGGCCGACAGCCGCGCCGCGTGTTTATCCCCGCAGCACGCGTACAAGCACGACGCCGATATCGGTCAAGCTTTCGCCCACGATTAATCCGGTGCATGTCGCGACGAGGAATCGCGCGGACCAGCTTTTGACCCAGCGACCCAAGATCCAGGCGACAAAGCCGCCGATGAAAAGGGACATGCTTATGTAGGCGGGTAAAATGAAGGCCAATCCGATACTGACGGGGCTGAGCATGTAAGGACGCAGCTTCTTCGACACGCCTCGTTCGAGAAATGTCAGCCCGATCGCGAAAACCGCGGCGATTGCGACGGCGACCGGCACGCCCGGCGGGAGCGAATCCAGCCCGCCCGCGAACAATTCAGCGACGGATTTCCACACCATGGCCGCCGGAGCCGGCCATTCCTCCGTCATCAGCAGTGCGCTCGGATTCGGAATCAGGACGAGATAGATCGCCGAGCCGGCCAGAGCGCCGGCGAACGCCCCGCAAAGCTGTGCCACGACCTGGCGACGCGGCGATGCCCCGAGCAGCCGCCCGCATTTCAGATCATCCATTAAATCCGCGCATTGGTTGGCCGCTCCCCCGGTGACATTCGCCGCCATCAGATTGGGCACGGGATTCTTGGGAGTTAGAACGGCGAAAAATAGCTGCGTTATATTGCCCATCGGCCCGGTGGCGCAGATCCCCGTTTCTCCCGAAACGCGCGCCGCGACGACGGCCAGCACGAACGTCAGCAACACGCCGATTCCCGCCGCCCACCACGCAATGCCGAAGAGGGCTGTTTGCATGATGAGTGAGAGTATTAATACGCCGAATAAGCCGGGGTAATACCAGCGCCGCGGAAATTCGTCATCGGCCTGACTGTCGGCTTTGTCCCTGGGCTGTTTACGCCGTCCGGGGAATGCCGCGATGATACTGCGCCAGGAAAAGGCCAGGGATGCCAGCGAGGCGACTACCATCATGGTCACGCCGGGCCATATGAGCCATTTAGATAAGGGTTTGTAAACCGATTGTGAACTCCGGTGCAGTTCCCGCACCGCTTCCTGATATGCCGGATCGTAAGAGCTCGACACGAGCGCGTCGCGCGCCGCCAAGCTCATGATCCCCGACCATTTCAAGATGTGATTACGCTCGTCGTAGCTGATATCATCCTTGGCAACCGAAGGAAATTCGAGCCCGGCCGGCAGGTTCTCCAATGGCTGGTTCGCAACCGGTTCGATGTATCGCTTTTCCAGCAGCACCGGCGACAGAGCACAATACGCCAAAGCCGCGCCGATCAGCAACGAGCAGCAGACTCGAATTCCTATTAACGCCCCGATGCCAGGCAGCAGCAAAGATGGTCTCAACGTGATCATCAATGAACTTGCCGGGACGGATTTGATTGAAAACGGCAGCGACCAGGAAAGTGGTATTTTATAATGCGCGCAAGCGGTTACGGACATTGTGTGGGCGGCGGCGACCATGCCGGCGAAAACTAATGCCCAGACACGCGACAACGCCTCGGCGCCTTTACTGTGCAGCTCGCGCAACATCTCGGCGCTGGCGATTCCCGCCGGAAACCTAAGACCCTCGTTAACAATCATCTGACGTCGTAAAGGGACGGCGGCGGCGATGCCAACCAGCATCACGGAAAACAGCCATAACGCCAGATTATGCCATTCCAGCGTTTGGCCGGTCAGCAGCGCCAGAGCCGGTATCGGAGCGACCAGGCCCGCTGACGCCACGGAGGCGCCTGCGGAACAGGCGGTTTGGCTGATGTTGTTTTCGAGAATGGACCAGGAACGCACGCGGCCAGCTGACATTACTCGTATGCTGCTCCAGAGTCCGAATCCCGCCAGGGCAGCCACTATCGACATGCCGAAAGCCGTCCCGGTTTTAAGGCCAACGTAGATATTGCAGGCGGACAACGCCGCGGCCAGCACCATGCCCGTAACTAATGCCTGACAGCTTAATTCCGAACGGGAGCTCTGACTTCCATGAGGCTCGGGGCGAGCGCTGCCGTCATCCAGCGCTTCGTCAGCGGCAGGGTTTGGGATATGTTGGTCAGGGCGTTCCACGCTCGATAGTCCCGGCGCAATCCGATCGTTAGTGCCACGAGTCAGGAGAATGCTCGCTTATGGGGGGAATGGTATTGGCGGGGGGAGTGAAAAGTCAATGTCGAGCTAAAGCTCGGCGATCAAATGTGCCGAGGAATGATAGTACGGTATCCACGTAATTATCGAGCGTATGGATGAACCCCGCACGTCGCCTTGGGAATGCAGGCGCCCACGCTTCGTAGGGTTGACCGGCCGACGTTGTGATATCCCGCGCATTTCTGGAGGAAATTTGTCATCCCAAGAATACGCCATAAACCCGCAATGTATACTCGTCATCCAGTAAGGACTGGACGCTTATGACTGCGGCGACGGGTTTATCAGCGCAACCAAATATGTCGTGTGTTTTCACGCACGGCCAACGTCGATGCGTACAATCCTACCAGCTCTTCGTATTGCCGACAGAAGAGCCGGCCGCGCTTACTGGCGGGTTCGCCGTTCAGGTGGTGACGATATGATCAACTTCGGTAATTACCACGATCATGATGGATTCCTTGTGTCTCAAGTAATGATGTCAATGAAGGATGAAAGAGACGTAGTAAAGAAGTCCGCGACTCCTAGAAGAAATTCCACAGCATCCATTTTGATCCTCCACGGAAGGAACAGGAAAGCGTTGCGTACTTGCCACAGACAGGTATACTACAACCACGAAACTCAACTATTCCGTGGTTACCAGCCCGCCGGATATGACGGGTACGAGATTGTTGGATAAGAGACTGCCCTAGGGCCTCTACTTATAAAGTACCGATAACTGGACGCTTGTCAAGAAAATCCGCGCACTTTTTGCATGTCGAACATGACCACCCAACTCGATGCGTCAACCGACTCGTCGGCGAACCCGAAAGCCGGGGTACAATGCGCTTACTGTCAAGAATATCGTGCAACTAAACAGGTTACGCCTCGGCTGACCCGTTGCGACGCTTGCGGTCGTTTGAATTCCTTGGGTTTCAATTTTCAAGGGCAATCCAGCCGAATTACCAGTGCCGCGCTCCCCGTGGCCCCGGGTACGGTGCTGAGGGACAAATACCGAATTGTCGATGTGCTTGGGGAAGGGGCTCACGGAGTCACTTTCCTGGCCCATCATGAATTCCTAAACAATCCTTGCGTTCTGAAAGTGTTGCCGCACAAAGTCTTCGACGATTCCGACCAAGCTGTTCGGCGCATGCGCAGCGAGGCGTCAGCCGGGTATCGAGTTCATCATACGAATGTCGTGCGCGCTTTAGACGGAGACGTGCTGGACGGAATCTGGTATTTCGTCATGGAGTACATCGAGGGCGTCGATCTGGGCGAGGCGGGACGGTATGGCTTAAAAATAGATTGGCGACAGGTC
>Ga0180434_10003999_pt1 | contig 18252 bp, 14 predicted proteins | sample SS_ome_7_FD_132453 | JGI IMG/M metagenome (GOLD analysis project Ga0180434, IMG submission 132453) | Hypersaline lake sediment archaeal communities from the Salton Sea, California, USA - SS_1_D_2 metaG | ecosystem: Environmental > Aquatic > Non-marine Saline and Alkaline > Hypersaline >...
CGTCACTATGACGATCTTCCCGGCCATCTACTTTCCCCACATAGACAGCCGCGATTCTATATCCTTTATGATCAGACTGACCACTTCTAGCGCCCTGACCCCAGCCTCTCCCGGCACTTCCGGCTCCTTCTCCCCCGCTACGCTCATAAGGAAATCCCCTATTTCGAGCATGAGCGGCTCCTCGTCCGCCACAGGCGGCATCACCATCTCGACCAGGTCCTGCATCCCCAAGCCGGCCCCCGAGGTAAGCGGCAGATCCTCCTCACCGACCTTGCGCCGGTAGATACGGGTGTCGCGCTTCAGGAAGTCGACCGATATGTAAGCATCCTCCTGAAAGAACCTGAGCTTCCTGAGACGCTCTACCGAGACCCTGCTCGCGGTGAGCGATGCTATCGTGCCGTCGGTGAACGATATTCTCGCGTTTGCAATGTCTACCCGCGGTGTGAAAACGGGTACCCCTATCGCCTCCACCTTGTCGATGTCTGAATCGACCACGCTGAGAACCAGGTCGATATCGTGAATCATCAAATCGTGGATCACCGACACATCTGTTCCGCGTACTCCGAACCCGGCAAGCCTCAGCGCCTCGACGAACTTAGGCTTGCGAACCCACTCCCTTGCAGCAGAGAGCGGAGGCGAGAAGCGCTCGGTGTGGCCGGTGTATAGTACCAAGTCGAGATCGTGGGCCATGCGGACCAGCTCCCTGCCCTGATCGACCTTCTCAGTGATGGGTTTTTCGATTAGGACATGGCGGCCCCGCGACAGGATGGTCTTTCCGATTTCATAGTGGAGCTTGGTCGGCACGACCAGGCTGACAGCCTCGACATCGGCAAGCAAGTCATCGGCCGATGGATAACCCCTGGTATCGAAAGCCTCGGCCATCTTCGCCATTCTGTCGGCATCCGAGTCGTAGATACCTACAAGATCGGCCTGGGGCAGCTCGCTGTATATGCGAGCGTGGTGTTGACCCAGCTGTCCCACCCCGATAACGCCGCAAGCCAGTTTCTTCATGATTCTTCCCCTTTTCCATCAAAAAGCCGCCTGCGATCCAGATCAAGGCGGCTGGTTCCGAGATAATCGGCCAAGGGCTGCTCAGAGCCGGATGCCTCTCTCCGAACTCTCTATGAAATCGATGAGGTACTTGATCTCATCTGTCGGGGGAAGATCACCCTTTATTCGCTCTACGGCCTGAGCAACATTGAGTTCCGATCTGAACAACAGTCGGTACGCCTTCTTGAGTAAGGCTATGCTTTCAGCGGAGAAACCGTTCCGTTGTAAGCCCACGGTGTTCAGCCCATTCACGACGGGAGGGTTCCCCGCTACCTTGATATAAGGGACTATGTCCATAGCGACGCGGGAGCCGCCCCCGGTGTAGGAGTATGCCCCTATTCTTACAAACTGGTGGATGACCGAGAGCCCGCTCACCGCTGCATGATCCTCGATGGTTACATGGCCGGCCATGTTAACCCCGTTGGAAAGCACCGTGTGGCTGCCGACGGTGCAGTTGTGAGCAATATGCGCATAGGCCATGATGAAATTATCGTCCCCTACCACGGTCTCATGTTCCTCACCCGTGGCCCTGTGCACTGTCGCGAATTCACGGATGGTGTTCCTGTCACCGATCCGCACGTAAGCCTTCTCCCCGCCGTATTTCAAGTCCTGCGGCTCGGCGCCGATCACCACGCAGTGAAATATCCTGTTGCCGCGGCCAATCTCGGTCCAGCCTTCGATTAGGCAGTTGGCCCCCACCGTTGTCCCCTCACCGATTACTACGTCGGGTCCAATCAGCGTATTGGGGCCGATGGTCACATCCGCCCCCAATTCCGCCCCGGGATCGACAAACGCCGCCGGGTGGATCCCTGATTCCGTTCCGGATCCCCGCCTGCTTCCACCACTATCAGTTGCCGACCTGGCAGGTTTCATTTGTCGATACCTCTCTTTTTTACTTCTTCCCGGTCCTTGAGCACAGACAGCAGCTCCGCTTCGGCCACAAGGTCTTCTCCGACGTACGCCCGGCCCCTCATCTTGCATGTGTTCATCCTCAATCTCAACATCTCGAGATCGAATCTCAGCTGGTCGCCCGGAAAGACCCGTTTTCGGAACCTGGCCTTGTCGATGGCCATGAAGTAGACCAGCTTCTCCTTAGGGTTTTCCACCATGCTCAGGAGGAGCACCCCGCCTACCTGTGCCATTGCCTCTATTATCAATACAGCCGGCATAATCGGATGTCCCGGAAAATGTCCCTGGAAGAAGGGCTCATTGATTGTCACGTTCTTAAGACCCACCACCCGCTTGCCTTCCTCCAGCGACAGTATGCGATCCACGAGAAGAAAAGGATATCTGTGCGGCATTATCTCCTGGATCTGTTCAATGGAGAGACTGGAGGGCACCTCGCGGACATGCCGTCCGGCAAGGGATTTCTCCGGTTTGCCGAAACGTTCTGAAAGGTGCTTTACCATCTTTATGTTAGAGGCGTGCCCGGATTTTACTGAGATGATATGCGCCTTGACAGGAGACCCCAGCAGGCAGAGATCGCCCAGCAGGTCGAGGATCTTGTGTCTCACGAACTCATCCGGAAACCTCAAGGGCTCCTTGTTCATGATATCCCGGTCACCTATTACTATGGAGTTTTCGAGGCTGCCACCCTTGATGAGGCCCCGGTTCCTCAGATCCTCGACGTCTTCGAGGAGTGAGAAGGTCCTTGCCGGGGCGATTTCGGTCTCAAAGACCTTTCGGGATATATCAAGAGACGCGTACTGGGTCCCTATAAGGGGATGCTCGTAGTGTGCGGTGAAACTTATCCTGAGACCGTCATATGGAAGCGCCACAATCTGGACACCGTCCTCTGAAAGGACCACCGGGCTCTTGACCTCTAAGAATCTCTTTCGGGCATCCTGCTCGACGATTCCCGCTTGCTTGAGGACCTCTACAAAAGGCGCGCTCGATCCGTCCGGTTCCGGCGGCTCGCCGGTATCCAGCTCGATGGTGAGATTGTCAATTCCCAGCCCCCGCACCGCAGCCAAGACATGCTCGACCGTACTAATAGTGACATCCCCGCGCCCGAGCACAGTCCGCCTTGAATAATCTCCGGTATGCACGGCATTCGAGATATGCGCTTCTATCTCAGGTTTGGAGGTGATGTCGCTCCTGATGAATCTGATCCCGGAGTCTGCCGGAGCGGGCTTGAATACAAGTGTGGTCCGCACTCCACTATGCAATCCCACGCCGGAGAAGGATACCTCTCCGGCCAAGGTCGCCTGATTGGGGGTCATTCCTTGAGCTTCTCCTCGATTTTTGCCAGTCGCTCTCCCAGCTCGGCGACCCGCTTCAATAAATCCGGAAGTTTCTGGAAACTCGCGTAGATCTTCTTGGCCTGGTTGTGCTCCCGCGCCGGATATCCGGACACCATTGTATTAGCCGGGACCGATTTGGTCACGCCTGCCTGGGCAGCCACCACCGCCCCGTCGCCGATCTTTATGTGCCCGACCGCTCCGGCCTGGCCTGCGAGCGTAGCACCCTTACCGATCTCCGTCGTACCCCCTATGCCTACCTGGGCAACCAGAATGCAGTTCTCATGGATAACCACGTTATGGGCGATCTGCACGAGGTTGTCGATCTTCGTACCCCTGCCCACAAAGGTGGTCCCGGTGGTTGCTCGGTCTATGGTGACATTGGCCCCGATTTCGACGTCATCCTCGATAACAACGCTTCCTATCTGTGGGATCTTGCGATGTATCTCGCCGTCCTTGGCGAAACCGAATCCGTCACTTCCGATCACCGCACCGCCGTGGATGATCACCCGGTCGCCTATCTTCACTTCTTCGCGAATCGTGACATTGGGATAGACCAGGCAATCCCGGCCTATCCGGGTATCCCTCCCGATGAATACCCCCGGCAGCACAACCGTACCGTCACCGATGCTTGCCCCTTCCTCTATCACGGCGCAAGCCCCCACTGCGGTGTCTGATCCGAGTGTGGCTTTGTCGGAGACAATCGCTGCAGGGTGGACGACACGAGGGTAGTGGTTCTTGCTGGGCACGAAGAACTCCACAGCCTTGACAAAGCTCAGGTACGGGTTCTCGCTGAGGATCAGCGGCTTGCCCTTGACCGGGGTTCCGGTGGAGACGATAACGGCGGAAGCCTGCGTGGCTTCCATGAACTTCTGGTATCTCGGGTTGGCGAGGAAAGTGATGTCGCCGGGTCTTGCCTCCTTGATGCCGGCAACACCGCTTATCATGGCGGAACCGTCGCCGGACACCTCCCCGCCGACGACACGCGCCAGCTCCTTGAGAGCTATTTTCATAAAGTGCTTTCCTCCGAGACCCCTACTGAGTCGATCCCTGGGCTTCTTCCAGGCTTTGTATAACCCGGTCCGTCAGATCCAACTCAGGCTTAGAGTAAACCACAACTGCGGCTCCGGCGTCCAGCACTAAGTCGAACCCCTCCTTTTGGGCAATCTTACGGGTGGCTTCTTCGATATCCGCCACAATCGGTTTGGAGAGCTCCTCATTGCGCCTGGCGGCTTTCTGCTCCGCCTGCTGCCTGAATCTCACATATTCCTGCTGCTTCTGTTCAAGCTCCAAGCGCTTTTCCTTGAGGCGCTCCTCGCTGAACAGGTACTTCCTTGCCTCCAGTGTGTCGGCAAGAGCGCGCAACTCTTCTTCCATATCGGTGACCTGCTTGTTCAGATCCTCCAGCTCCCTCTGGTAGGCCTCCTCGGCCTCCCTGGCCACGGAGTACTGTTCAAATATGCTGGTGGCGTTTACAAAGCCCACTTTCTGCCCGTACGCCGCCGAGCAGAGCCCAAAGACCAGTATGGCCAGTATGATCGCCCCTGTCATTTTCATATAATCGCCCCCTAAGGCTTAGTATCCGGACGTTCCAAACTGGAAATGAGTCTTCCAGCCGGGAGCGCCGAACCGATCTTCACGATCGAAACCGTAAGCAATGTCCAGCCCCAGCTGGCCCATCATCGGGATCTCTATCCGAAATCCGAACCCGGCCGACCTTCTGAGGAAGCCCGGCCTGGCTGCCTGGAAGCTGTCCCAGGTATTCCCGGCATCGGCGAAGGCAAGAAGGTGTGCGCGGTTCTTGACTACCGGCACCCTGTATTCGAGACTGCCTATGACCATGAACCTTCCACCCTCATCTATGGCGTTGCCTTCCGGCACTATCTCATATTCGGAGTAACCCCGCAGGCCGTTAACCGTAGTACCACCAAGGCGGAATCTCTCATAGATCGGAATGTAACCCTCGCTGCCGAGTTCGTCAACAACACCCATGCGGGTTCTGAGAACGAGCGTCGAGGAAAGCACAGGGACCGGCATGAAGTTGGAGTTCTCGAGGATATAACTCTGATAGGCAGTGTTGCCTCCGAGAAGCCCACCGGCGAACTCAAAGGACATCGTGGTTCGTGACCCCGAACGGGGGAAGAAGGGATTATCGACGCTGTTGCGAATGAACGTCAGCAATGTGCTTGACGTGGTGACCTTGCCCGCCTGCGCCTTCAGGGCGTCGCTTGCCTTATCCTCGTCGGGTTCCAGCTCCCTTCGTTCCAGGCTGTATCTGACATAAGCCCTGGAGTAATCTATGAAGGGCAGTCTCCTTCCAAAAACCAGACCGAAACCGTCCCTCTTCTGGGTGTACGTGTCATACTCGCTCTTGGTGTCGTAGATATCGAAGCCGACCAGGGTGGGCCTGTCCCTGAACCAGGGGTCACGGTAGCTGAGCTCTATCTGCGATAGTTTCCCGAATTCCCACCGCAGGTTGATGGTCTGCCCTTTGCCCAGGCCGAGATAGGGGAACTCGGTGAACCAGCCGATATTGCTGTGAGAGAATTCCAGGAAACCGGTCAGCCCGAACTCCTCGCTGTAGCCGGCTCCGACGTTGGCGATACCTATCTGCCGCTCCTTGATCTTGAAGACGAGGTCCACGTCTCCTTCCTCGTTGGCCAGGCGGGAGCTGATCTGCACATCCTCGAAGTAGCCTAGGTTGAACACCTCGCGGTGGCTGCGTTCGAGTAGGGATCGCCTCAGGATATCTCCGGGTCGTATGACCAGGGCCCTGCGTATCACCTTGTCGAAGGTGGTGTCATTGCCTTCTATGATTATTTTCTGCACCCGGACAGCCCTTTCCGGTTCTACCTTGAGCACAAGGTCCAGACTGTCTCCCTCGGTATGTTCTTCCGGCTCTATCCTTGCGTAAACGAATCCCTGATCCCCGAGCATGGAGTAGAGTATCTCCAAAGTCTTCTCATAGGCTTCCTGGCTATATGGTTCTCCTCTTTCCAGGGCTATTCCCCGGGCCAGGACATCTTCCGATAGGTCTACCTTGCTCTCCTCAGTCGCCACCAGGTCGACGTCGACGTTTCTGACGTAAGTGCGCGGCCCCTCTTCCACCGTGATCTTGAGATCGGCCAGAGCCTCTTCCTTGTCTATATCGACATCGTGTGATACGACACGGGCCTCCCTGAACCCCATATCCCTGTATAACCGCTCTATTCTTGCCTTGTCATCCTCGAAGACCTGGGGATTATAGTCCTTGCGGGTGAACCAGCCTTTCTCCTTGGTCTCCATGGCGTCTCTGATGTCGTCGTCCGAAAGGGAGCGATTGCCTTCGATGGTGATCTCGCCCACCTTGACCTTCGGTCCTTCATCTATGTTGAAGATTAGAGCAACCGTAGACTCGTCGATCGATTCCGTCTCGTAGTCGACCTTGGCTATGTAATATCCCTTGTCCTTGTACAGCGAATCGATTGCGGCAACGCTCCGGAAAACAAGGCGCTCTTCCAGGGACGACCCTACGCCCAACTCGACCTGCTCCCTGATGTCGCCCTTGCCGATCTTCCGGTTGCCGCTGATCCGGATGGCCGCCAGGACCGGACGCTCTGCAACCTCGATAGTAAGTGATTGCCCCCCGGCCACCTCACCGAGCAGCAGTCTCACATCTTCGAAGAAACCCATGGCATAGACGCGGTGCAGGCCGTCTCTTATCTCTTCGTACTGGTAGGTCTCCCCCTGCACGAGGCCCATGGTGTTGAGCACCGCCATGTCGGAGACCCTGAGATTGCCGGAAACACCTATCTCGGCAACCGTGATCTCCTCGGGAGCGGCTAGTACACCGGAGCCACAACATAGAGCACCGATCAGGAGGAAAACAGGAAGAAGCGTATACCCTGATCTTACAGGGGAAAACAGTGCATCGGTTGTGGAGCTGCCCAGCTTCTTTCTACTGGAGCTCCTTCTCTCCAAGCTCCTTCTCCTTAGACTTGCCAGCGGCCACCTTCTCCTTATTGGCCTTGGATTTGCACTCGAAGCTCAGCACATCCGTTTTCCTGCAGGCCTTAATCCGGGCTCCCGGCTTGAAACTGCCTCTGAGAACTTCCTCCGCCAGCGGATCCTCGAGCAGCCTCTGAATGGTTCTCCTCAAGGGCCGTGCGCCCAGCGCAGGGTCGAATCCCTTCTCCACGAGCAGTTGCTTGGCCTCAGGTGTCATCGACAGATCAAGCCCGTAGGCCGTCAGACGTTCCTGAACCTCTTTCAACAGAATCTCTACTATCTTCTCTATTTCGGGTACCCCAAGCGAACGGAACACGATGATCTCATCGACCCTGTTAAGGAACTCGGGGTTAAAGGTCCGCTTCAGTTCGTCGAGCACCTTGTCCTTCATCCGGTCATAGGACTCATCGCCCTCTTCCCGGTGAAACCCGAGCGATGTTCCGCCCTTGATCCGCCGCGTACCCACATTAGACGTCATTATCAACACGCAGTTCTTAAAGTCAACAACTCTTCCAAAACTATCTGTGAGCTGCCCGTCCTCAAGCACCTGCAGCAGTATGTTGAAGACATCCGGATGGGCCTTCTCTATCTCGTCGAGGAGCACCACGGAATAGGGTCTTCGCCTCACCTTCTCGGTAAGCTGCCCGCCCTCCTCATATCCAACATAGCCGGGAGGGGCTCCCACAAGACGCGACACGGCGAACTTCTCCATGTACTCCGACATATCTATGCGCACAATGGAGTTCTCGTCCCCGAAGAGGAACTCCGCCAGCGCGCGGGCCAGCTCGGTCTTGCCGACGCCGGTAGGCCCCAGGAAGAAGAAGGAACCTATCGGCCGCCTGGGGTCTTTCAGACCCGCGCGGCCTCGTCTTATAGCCTTGGAGATCGCGTTGAGCGCGACATCCTGTCCCACTATCCTCTTTCTGAGCTCGTCTTCCATCCTGAGGAGCTTCTTGGACTCCTCCTCTTCCAGCTTCATCATCGGTATTCCGGTCATGCGTGACACCACGTAGGCGATATCATCTGCCTCCACCCGGACGTTGGTGACATCGGCGGACTGTTTCCAGTTGCCCTTGTGCTCTTCGAGTTTAGTCCTCAGCTCGCGCTCCCTGTCCCTTACCCGCGCCGCATTCTCGAAATCCTGGTTCTTGATGAAGCTCTCCTTCTCGCTCACCAGCTTCTCGATCTTTCTTTCCAGATCCCTTATGTCCGGGGGCACTGAGGACACCGAAAGCCTGGCCCTCGCCCCGGCCTCGTCGACGACATCTATTGCCTTGTCGGGCAAATAGCGGTCCTTCACGTATCTGTCGGAGAGCCTGGCTGCTGCGATCACGGCCTCATCGGTTATGGTCACGCGATGGTGTGCTTCATACTTGTCCCTCAGTCCCTTGATAATATCTATGGTCTCCTCAACACTCGGAGGGGAAACCATGATCGGCTGGAATCTACGCTCCAGGGCCCCGTCTTTTTCGATGTATTTCCGGTACTCATCAAGTGTGGTTGCGCCGATGGTCTGCAGCTCGCCCCTGGCAAGCGCCGGTTTCAGCATGTTGGAAGCGTCGATAGCCCCTTCGGCCCCACCCGCCCCTACTATGGTGTGGAGCTCGTCGATGAAGACGATTATGTTGTGGGCTTCCCGGATCTCGTTTATTATCGCTTTGAGTCTTTCCTCGAACTGGCCTCTGTACTTGGTTCCGGCAACGATAGCCGCCAGGTCCAGGGCAACTACGCGCATGTGCCTCAAGATCTCAGGCACCTTGGCATCGACGATCCGCATGGCCAGGCTCTCCACGATAGCCGTCTTGCCTACCCCGGGCTCCCCGATGAGAACCGGGTTGTTCTTCTTACGGCGGCAGAGCACCTGGATGACCCGTTCGATCTCGACTTCCCGCCCTATGACGGGGTCCAGCTTGGCCTGTCTTGCCAGGTTGGTAAGGTCCCTTCCGAATTGATCCAGAGCAGGCGTCTCAGTTTTGGCCTCACGCTTGCCCTTATGAGGACGGTGCGCTCCACCCAAGAGCCTCAGGGTTTCTTCGCGGACTTTTCTCTTATCCGCACCGAATTCCACCAGCACGCGGGCCGCAATCCCTTCGCCTTCCCGGATCAGTCCCAGCAGCAGATGCTCGGTGCCTACATAGTTGTGGCCCAGAAGCTTGGCTTCGTCAACGGAAAGCTCCAGCACATGTTTGGCCCTGGGCGTGAAAGGGATCTCACCTATCTGCACTGCTCCGCTGCTTGCCGGCACCATGTTCTCAACGGTTCTTCTTACCACGTCGAGATCAAGTCCCAGATTGGTCAGGATTGTAGCCGCCAGACCCTCGCCTTCCCGTATTATACCCAGGAGCAGGTGCTCAGTCCCTATATAGTCATGATGCAATCTCGCTGCCTCTTCTCGCGCCAGAAACATCACTCTTCTGACTCTGTCAGTAAACTTGTCTTGCATCAGTTTGCCTCCCTCGAGCGAGCCGCTCAACCGGCATTCGCTCTGCTTTCCTCCTCGGCGAGTATCTTTCTCACCATATCTGCTCTAGCGATCTCCCGCTCCTCGGCGGCCATCCTTCGGCCCGCCCGTTTCTGCAGGTGGGCCGGCTGGCTCATGAAGACCATACTGTTAAGCGCGGCGACCGAGATGCTGTCGATCATACCCAGACAGAGCCCGAGTCTTACCGCGGAGGTCAAGGACATCACTTCCTGCAGTTTTGCTTTCCTGCAGTACTTCAGGATGCCATAAGCCCTCCATACCTTATCTTCGATCCGGGAACGTGCGTCCCTTAGCAGAATCTCCCTGGCCCTGGACTCGAAATCCAGGACCTGGCTCACCACCTTGTGCAGGCTTTCCACTATATCGATTTCCGAGCTGCCCAGGGCGGTCCGATTTGATATCTGAAAAAGATTACCCATCACCTCGCTGCCCTCACCATAGAAACCCCTGACCGCCAGACCCATCTGTCCTATGCCGTTCAATACCTTGTCCTTTTGACCGGTCGTTACAAGGGCCGGCAGATGAACCAGCACGGATGCCCTGAGCCCGGTACCGGTATTGGTCGGACATGCTGTAAGGTAGCCCCACTCATAGGAGAAGGCGTACTCAACTCGCTTGTCCACCTCATTGTCAAGGCGGTCTACGCGTTTCCAGGCATTCTTGACGTCAAACCCGGATTGTATCGACTGCATCCTGAGATGGTCTTCCTCATTTATCATGACACTGATCGTTTCATCCTTGCTAACCGCCACCGCCCGTGCCGGAGACGATTCCGCATGCTCGTGACTTATGAGATGCCTTTCCGCCAGAAACTCCCTGTCCAGGTCATCGAGGTCGGTCATCAGCGAGAAGTCCCCTGATTCCAATGTTCCTGCGCCGTCCAGAGCCTCGCGCAGCGTAGCCAGCGCCTGGTCAAGATCCTCCGGCTTCGCCCTGTGGGCAAAAGATATTCCCGCTATGTTCCTGGCCAGCCGCACCCGGCTGCTTACCACCGACTCCGCGTTCTGACCGCACCCATCCAGCCAGGGGCTGAGCTTCTCGGCCATTTCCTCAGTAGTCACTTATTACTCCTATTATTGAGACTCAAGCTCCTTTATCCGGTCTCTTATTTCCGCCGCCTTCTCGAAGTCCTCTCGCTCTATCGCCTTCTGAAGATCGGCCTTGAGGGTCTCGATCTCCCGCCTCTTCTCGAAAACACCCTGACTCATATGGGGACTCTTGCCGATGTGGACATTTGAACCGTGGATTCTCCTCAGAAGCGGTTTGAGCTGTTCCTTGAAGGCGCCATAACAGCTCGCACAGCCCAGCCTGCCGGAATCCCGAAACTCCTTGTAGGTAAGTCCGCAACTATCACACCTCGACATGGTGGCTCCCACCTCTTCAACCATCTCGGTCATTATATTCGGAATCGAGAACGCTTGCTTAGTCGGCGGTATCTGAATCCCCTTCTCAGACGCGCATTTCTCGCAAAGATGGAATTCGGTTGTCTGATTGTCTTTTATCTCCTTATAGTGGATCTTGGCCGGTTCCTTACCGCAATTGTCACAAAGCACCGTAAGACCTCCGTCTTCTCTAACTCTTCCTACTTATATGTTAACCTCCTGGACTATGCCGTCAAATAGTTTTAGTGTCCGGTCGGCTCTGCGCGCAAGCTCGGTGTTGTGGGTGACGATTACAAAACTCTGCCGGTGTCTCTCTCTAAGCCTCCAGATCATGGCGTGGAGGCTCTCGCTGCTCTCCGGATCCAGGTTGCCCGATGGTTCATCGGCCAGTACCAGGCGGGGTTTCATAACGAGGGCTCTCGCCACCGCCACCCTCTGCTGCTCCCCGCCGGAGAGCTCACGCGGTCTGTGGTTGAGACGGGCCCCCAGCTCCACCTCCTCCGACAGTATCGATCGAGCTGTCTCACCGGCTTGAGATGTTGACATGCCGCTTATGACGCAGGGCATCATGACATTCTCCAGCGCGGTCAGCTCTGGAAGCAGGTGGTGGAACTGGAAAACGAATCCGAAGTTCCGGTTTCTGAAACCGGCAAGCTTGCGGTCGTCCAGGCCGAATACATCCACGCCGTCGGCTATTACCTGCCCTGAATCCGGCCGGTCCAGTGCTCCCAGCATATGGAGGAGGGTGCTCTTGCCGACGCCCGATTGGCCCACTATCGCCAGTATTTCACCCTCCGCCACCTCAAGATCTACACCACGGAGCACCCGTATGGTCTCGGAGCCCGATCGGTAGGACTTTCGGATTTTACGGCCCTCGAGAATGGTTCTGGATCCGACCTCCGGGCCTGCGCTTCCGGCCGGTCGCTCATTCATAACGGATCGCCTCCACCGGGATCAGAGCGGATGCCCGCCACGCGGGATAGAGTGTCGCCAGGAAACAGATCATCATGGCAACACCGCCCACAGCCAGCACGTCTCCGGCCTTCAACATGACCGGTACGGTATCCACGAAATAAACGTCTCCGGGCAGTTGTATCAACTTGTACTCGTTGACTATCAGGGCAAGTATGATGCCTCCGGCAACGCCGATCGCGGTGCCTATCACGCCGATAATGAGACCGTGGAGCATGAAGACACGCATTATCGCACCCGCCGTGGCGCCTAGAGACCTGAGTATGCCTATATCCCTTATTCGCTGCATAACCACCATGATCAGAGTGCTTGCTATGTTGAAAGCGGCAACCACGATGATCAGGCTGAGTATAATGAACATCACCTTCTTCTCCATACTCATCCAGGTGAAGAGATTGCGGTTGAGCTGGATCCAGTCGCTTACGATGAAGCCCGGTCCCAGCATCACCGACAGGCCCTGGGCGGTAAGAGGCGCCTTATCCATATCCTCAAGCCGGATGCTCAAGCCCGTCACCCTGTCGTCCAGGCCCGCGACGCGCCTGGAGGCCTCAAGATCGAGGTAACCGTATGAAGCGTCGTACTCATACATGCCCGAATCGAAAAAACCGCCCACCACGAATCTGGAGAAGGTCGGCACAACACCGGCGAAACTCCCGGAAACCTCCCCTCTCGCCAGCAGAACCGTGTCCCCCAGCGCGATCTTAAGGCCGTAGGCGGCTTCCTTACCGATCACTATCCGGTCTAGTCCGGAATCCGGAGGTTCAAAGCGAAAGCCCCTGGGTCTCAGGTAATCGGTAACACTGGTCACCCGTGCCTCGCTTTCAAGATCTATGCCCCTTATTAAGAGCCCATCGGTTGTTGTCCGCGATATTATTATCGCCTTGGTGAACACAAATGGGGCTACGGCCTCGACACCGGGCATCTCCTTGATCCGACGTGCCACCTCCTCATAACCTTCCAGTCCTCCCGATTTTCTTACTATGATATGGGCGTTGGTTCCGATGATGCGTTCGATGACCTCGCTTTCGAAACCGTTCAAGACCGCCAGCACCACTATGAGCGCCAGCACGCCTATGGCAACGCCCGCGACCGATATCACCGTGATTGCTGTAATGAAGGCGCTTCTTCGACCGGCGCCGATGTACTTCTTTGCGATAAAAAGGCTATATCCCATCAATCTCCTCGTCCAGGTCGCTCTCCGGCCTCATGGGAGGAAAGAGCACCACATCCCTTATGGAGTGGCTGTCGGTCACAAGCATCACCACCCTGTCCACACCTACTCCCAAACCCCCGGCTGGCGGCATCCCGTATTCCAGAGCCCGCACAAAGTCCAGGTCGATCTCTTCGCGCTTTCCCTCATCCTTGAGCTGTTGCTCGAGCCGTCTTCTCTGCTGCACCGGATCGTTGAGTTCGGAGAAGGCGTTGCCCAGTTCGATGCCCAGAACAAAGGGCTCGAATCTCTCAGCGAATCTGTCATCCTCGCGCGAGACCTTGGCAAGGGGTGATATCTCCAGAGGATAGTCATAGAGGATGGTTGGCTCTGTGAGTTTGGGTTCAACATGGTGACCGAGGATTTCGTCTATCATGGCACCCCTGGGCATGTGCGCCCAGTCGGCATCGGTTATCTCTGCGCTGACCTCGCGCAGGCGGTCATCCTCGACCGTGTCGAGATCCACCCCGGCGTAACGCTTCATGGCCTCTTTGACGCTGATTCTGCGCCAGGGCCTTTTGAGATCGAGTTGCTTGCCCTGATAGGTTATGCGGGTGCTGCCGCAGACCTCCAGAGCCACAGATTCCATGATCTCTTCGAATATATCCATCATGTCATGGTAATCCGCGTAGGCCTGATAGAGCTCCAGCTGGGTGAACTCCGGACTGTGGGTACGGTCCATGCCCTCGTTGCGGAAATCCTTGGATATCTCATAGACCTTCTCTATGCCCCCGACAAGCAGGCGCTTGAGGTACAGTTCGTCGGCGATGCGCAGATAGAGCTTCATGTCGAGGGCTTCATGATGGGTCACGAAGGGCTCAGCGCTACCGCCCCCGTAAATAGGCTGGAGCACCGGCGTTTCTACCTCGACGAAACCTTTCCCATCAAGCAGCCTTCTCATCGCGGCAATGGCCGCCGTCCTCTTTAGAAAGACCTCCCTCACAGGTTGATTGAAGAAAAGGTCTACATATCTCCGCCGGTACCTGGTCTCCTTGTCCTTGAGGCCGTGCCACTTCTCCGGCAGTGGTCTGAGGGATTTCGAGAGCATCACCAGATCCGAGGCCTTGACTGTTATCTCACCGGTGCGCGTCTTGAAGACCGTCCCTTTGACGCCGATGAAATCCCCCACATCTATGAGATCGAGAAACCCGAATTTCTCCTCACCGAGCTCATCCAGCCTCAGATAGATCTGGATGTCGCCTTCCACGTCGCGAAGGTGCCCGAATGCGGTTTTACCGTGGGGCCTCTTGGACATGAGCCTCCCCGCCACAGAGACCGGGGTCTCCGCGGTAGACAGGTCGTCAAAATCATCGGCTATGCCCCCGGAACGGTGGGTCTGCTCGAAACTCCGTGGATACGGGTCTATTCCGCGCTTCCGCATCTCCTCAAGCTTTGCCAGCCTCTGTTCGAATATCGCTTTCATGTGGTCAGTCCTTCCGGTTTGCCCCACCCGTTCTCAGATAGGCTTCAATGAACCGGTCTATATCCCCGTCGAGCACGCTGTCCACGCTCCCGGTTTCCACCTCGGTCCGGTGGTCCTTGACCAGCGTGTAGGGCTGAAGAACATAAGATCTTATCTGACTGCCCCAGGCAATGTCCATCTTGCTTTTCTCTATCTCCTCAAGCTTCTTCATTTCCTCTTCGCGGTGGTGCGCGTGGAGCTTGGCCATGAGTATCTTCATGGCGTTTTCCCTGTTGCGTCTCTGGGAACGCTCGCTCTGGCACTGCACCACTATCCTGGTTGGTAGGTGCGTGATCCTCACCGCAGAGTCGGTCTTGTTGACATGCTGGCCGCCGGCACCGCTGGAGCGGTACGTGTCGACCCTCAGGTCCGACTCCTTTATGTCGATTTCAGGATCGTCGTCGACCTCCGCGTAGACGAAAACCGAGGCAAAAGACGTATGCCTTCTGTGGTTGGCATCGAAAGGGGAGATCCTTACCAGGCGATGCACACCGCTTTCGCTTTTGAGATACCCGTAGGCGTAGGGTCCCTTTATCTCCAGCGTCGCGCTCTTGATACCGGCCTCATCACCGGGCAGCGTATCCATCACATCCACTTCCAGGCCCCGGCGTTCTGCCCACCGGATGTACATTCTCATAAGCATCTGGGCCCAGTCCTGGGATTCCGTGCCGCCGGCGCCGGGATGAATTGCCAGGATGGCGTCCTTGTCATCATCCTCACCGGCGAGCAGCGATTCCAGTTCCAGCGCTTCAAGCTCGGACGCCATCTTTTCGAGTGACCCGGCGATCTCCCTGCTCACCTCGGTGTCATTGGCCTCCTCGGCCAGGCCAATCAGGTCCTCCAGGTCGTTCAGGTCCTTGACGAAATTCCGGAATCTGTCAACGACATTTCGGTGAACGGCCACCTCCTTGGTTACCGCCTTGGCCTCGTCGTTGTTTTGCCAGAAGCCGGCTCCGGCCATTCTGGCTTCAAGTGTCTCTATCCGCTTGACTCGTGTCTCTACGTCAAAGATGATCTCCGAGCTTCATTATCCTCTCTCTGAGATCCGCCAAATAGTCACGTTCTTGCTGAAGCACTTGGATCACTCCTTTCGCATCGAGTCATAAAGCGTGCGATAGACCTTCCTGGCTCTATCCTTCAGTTCATCGAGGCTCCCGTAGTTGGGGATGATAACATCGGCCTCCCTGTTCTTCTCCCTTCGTGACAGCTGGTGCTTCATGCGGGCCCGCACGTTTGCACGAGTGAAGCGTGCCTCGCTGGCGGCCCGGCGCACGGCTGAGTCCTCGTCGGAATCCACCACTACAAGAATGTCGATCCATTCCTCCGCCTTCCACTCGGGAAGCAGGGCGGCGTCCACCACAACAACATCCTTGGAACCGCTCAAGTTCCTTATGCGGGATCTTATTCTTTCGATGAGCGGCTCGTGTGTGATGCGGTTAAGGTCCCTCGCCGAATCGGGACTCCTGAAAGCGGCCCTTCCCAGCTTCTGCGTGTCTATCTCGCCATCGGATCCGAGGACCCTGCTGCCGAACCTGTCGATGATCCGGTCCTTGATCCGCCGGTCCTTGAGCATTTCCTTCCCTACTGAGTCGGCGTCTATCCTGCCCGCGCCCAGATTTTCGAACACCCTTGCCACCGTTGATTTCCCCGATCCCATTATGCCTGCCACCCCCACTATCAGGGCGGTTTGCTCAATGGGCTTCGAACCAGTTTCTGCCACTGCCTACCTCGACTTTCAGCGGGACCCGGAGTTCGTAAGCATGGGCCATCCTGTCCCGAACAAGATCTTTGAAGACAGCCTCTTCACTCCGGGGACAATCCACCAGAAGCTCATCATGGACCTGTATCACCATGCCCCCCCGGAGGCCGCGCGCCTTCGCCTCTCTTGATATCTCAAGCATGGCCAGCTTGATTATGTCGGCCGCGGACCCCTGCACCGGCGTATTGACCGCCATCCGTTCGGCGGCTGAACGTGCGGCCGGCTCCGTAGATCCTATTCCCACTATCATCCTCTTCCTGCCGAGCACGGTTTCGACGTAGCCGGCCTCACGCGCCGCGGCAAGGCTCTCCTCTATGTAGGCATAAAGACCCGGGTAGGTCTGCCTGTGTTCTTTCATGAAACGCCCGGCCTCTTCGATAGGAAGCCCCGTATTCTGAGCAAGAGCCTGCGGCCCCATCCCGTAAATGATCCCGAAGTTGACCGCCTTCGCAACCGTGCGCATTGCCTGGGTGACCTCTTCAGGAGCTACCTTGAATATGAAGGCCGCAGTCGTGGCGTGAATATCACGGTCATTATGGAAAGCCTCAAGCAGAGCCTCGTCGCCGGAAAGATGGGCTACAACGCGCAGCTCGATCTGGGAATAATCGGCGGATACCAGGACCCAGTCGGCATTCGTGGGAATGAAGGCTTTTCTTATTTCGGCACCAAGGTCACCCCTTATCGGTACGTTTTGCAGGTTGGGATCGCTCGAACTCAGTCTGCCTGTAGCGGTAACCGTCTGGTGGAAACAGGCATGGATACGATCGCTCTCGGGATCCGCAAACGAAAGAAGCTGATCCACATGGCCCGACTTGAGCTTGGCGGTCTGCCGGTAATCCAGGATCTTGCGTGGCAGCTCATGCTCCGCACACAATTCCGTGAGCACGCTCATGTCTGTGGAATAACCGGTCTTTGTCTTCTTTCCCGGCTTGAGACCTATCTCGTCGAATAGAACCGCGGAGACGTCACGAGGCGAGTTGAGATTGAACGGCCTTCCGGCAAGTGCGTGCGCAGCCTTCTCGGCGGCGTCCATCCGCTTATCAAGATCCGCCGATACGCCCTCGAGATGCCGGCGGTTCACCCTTATGCCTCTTCCTTCCATATCAGCAAGCACCTCAACCAACGGTAATTCGACGTTGCGGTATAGATCTTCGAGTCCTTTTGCCTCCAACTCCTCCTCAAGCATCGGCTCCACTCTGATATCGACCCTGGCCCTCAGGCAGCATTTATCCGAGGCTTCCTTCACCGTAATGCCGTCGTCCCTCGCCCCGCGCTTTTTGTCCGCCTCCAGGAATTCGCCCAGGTAGTATGTCGCCATGTCCTCGGTACTCATTCTCCCCCGTCCGGGGTTCACCAGGTAGGCGGCAAGCGCTACATCGAAATTCAGGTCATGCATCTCCAGCCCGAGCCGCCTCAAAGCGAGCAGGATACGCTTGCCGTCATGAGCTACCTTCTTGACCTCAGGATCAGCCAGCAGGGGACCAAGCGCCGACTTGATCTCGTCCGCACCTATGTTCCCCGGCTCTCTGTGCCCCAGCGGAAAGTAATAGTCCGCTCCTCTCTCGCAGCAAACTGCGATGCCAAGGATATTCGAGGTCACAGCGGACTCGCCCTCGAGGCTTGCACACAGCGCCACTTTGCCCGTTTCGTCTATTCTGTTCTCTCCCCCGCACCGCACCTCAGGCTTCACATTTACGGGGTCCCCCTC
>Ga0180434_10004003_pt1 | contig 18242 bp, 13 predicted proteins | sample SS_ome_7_FD_132453 | JGI IMG/M metagenome (GOLD analysis project Ga0180434, IMG submission 132453) | Hypersaline lake sediment archaeal communities from the Salton Sea, California, USA - SS_1_D_2 metaG | ecosystem: Environmental > Aquatic > Non-marine Saline and Alkaline > Hypersaline >...
CATTCATCACTCATCAATTCTTTCTCACTTCCTCTCAGAAATCCTCCCCGTATCAAGCTCTGTTCGCCGTAACGATCCCAAACCGCGTCGAGGGCACTGATCAATTTTTTCTCCCTGTGGATTCCGGGGAAGAGGAGATGCGTAAAATCCGGCTGAACGGCATCATAGAGCCCTGCAGCGCTGACACCGACCAATCGAATTCGTTCAAAGTTCGTCGTCAAAACACACAGCAACCCTTCAGTCATGCGATAGAGCATGAACGGATTTTGCATATCGCCGGTGACCGCCCGTTCCCTGGAGCGTGTCTCGAACCTGTTCCCCCTGAGCTTAACCCTGACAACCGTTCCCTGGAGGTGCTGCTGTCTGAGGCGCCTGCTTACCTGGTCACAGAGTCTGCGTACCGTGACCCAGAATTCCCGACCCGGTTTAACATCATGAGGAAAAGTAAATTCATGACCGAGTGAATGATCTTTGATCCTCTGCGGAGGCGGATCCTGGCCACCTCTCAATAGGCGCAGAAACTCATGTGCCCTGTGCCCGAGGCAAAGATCAAGGATTGTTCCGTTGGCAGAAAAAAGCTCTTCAATCGTGTGAATGCCGAATGTACTGAAAAGGGCAGTGGTTTTCGTACCGATACCCGATATCTCACTGACCGGTACCGAAGCGATTGACTGAGGAAGGCCCTGTTCAGGTAATGGAGTAAATCCTTGGGGTTTATTCAGGGAGGAGGCAAGCTTTGCAAGCATTCTATTCGGGCCGATCCCCACTGAAGCACTGAGACCGGTCAATCCCTGAATTCGTTTCTGCAGACACGTTGCCTTTTCGGTAACTGAATCCCATACATCATGATACGTCAAAAATGCTTCGTCAACACTGACGATGTCGACTGAAGCACAGTATTCAAGGCAAAGATTAAAAATGGATAAAGAAGCATCCACATATTTATCGATACTGCCCTGAACGAATACAGCATGGCTACACAGATTCTCAGCCGTTTTCATTGGCATTGCTGCATGAATGCCATACTTCCGCGCCTCATAGGACGCCGTTGCCACGACCCCCCTGTTTCCACGCGTTTCCCCCACGATAACGGGTCGATTCCTGATGGAAGGAACATCCCGTTGCTCTACGGATGCAAAAAAGGCATCCATGTCGATGTGAACGACAACCGCATCCATAGGGTATGTGTCATCCGTCAAGAAACACGCGGTTTAACATCCACTTGAACGTCCGTGGATGAAACGATATTTCATAATAATCGTTTCCATTGTCTGAAACAGAATAAAAATGTTTGAGATCACGACCTTCACGGGATGTCCAATGGGATGCGAGATGCTTCACGGGAACCGTTCTGCCGCGCCAGAGAAATCTGATTGGTTTCAGACCACCGTTCTGGAAATAACCAATTACGGAGATCGTTTCTTCGAGGGATTCGATTCGCATATGTTCCTCCTTGAATTGCGACTTTGAACTAATGAACAAATGTTCAGTAGTCAACCTTCTTCATGACCCTGAGAATCGTTGAGATATCGCAACCGGTGGAATGGCGGACGATTTGGATTCCTTGTTTCTACGCGCATGTAGAGATAAGTTCGCCGCTACTTCTCTTGCACATAGGAATAAAAAGAAAAAGACATACGAGATTTGCCGGACAGCGATGAAAATCGTCCGGATGAGGAGGATGGGAATGAAGACAAAAGACATCATTGCTCTTGAGGAACAATACGGTGCTCACAACTATCACCCCCTACCCGTTGTTTTGACCAGGGGAGAGGGAGTATGGGTTTGGGATGTTGAAGGCAGACGATTCATGGATATGCTCAGTGCATACTCGGCACATAATCTCGGCCATTCTCATCCCGGGGTGCTCGCCGTTGCGCATAGACAGCTGGAGCGGTTGACGCTTACGTCGCGGGCATTCCATAATGATCTTTTAGGTGTCTACTGCCGCTATCTCGCTGATGTGTGCGGTATGGAGATGGTGCTCCCCATGAATACGGGTGCCGAGGGGGTAGAGACCGCTATTAAGACGGCAAGAAAATGGGGATATACGAAAAAAGGTGTATCAGAAGACAAGGCGGAAATCATTGTCTGCTGTGAGAATTTCCACGGAAGAACAACAACAATTGTGAGTTTTTCCACTGATCCGGTAGCCCGCGATGATTTTGGTCCGTATACGCCCGGATTCACCATCGTTCCCTTTGGTGACTCAGATGCCTTACAGAACGCCATCACGCCAAATACGGTCGCCTTTCTCGTCGAGCCCATTCAGGGAGAAGCCGGCGTGAAAGTCCCGCCTGAGAACTATTTATCAGCGGTTCGGTCGATCTGTACGGATCACAATATTCTACTCATCTCTGATGAAATCCAAACCGGTCTCGGAAGAACGGGCAAACTCTTCTGCATTGATCACGCAGAAGTCAAACCGGATATATTTATACTCGGTAAGGCATTGGGTGGAGGAGTCATGCCGGTTTCAGCCGTGGTTTCCAGCCGGGAGATCCTTGGCGTCTTTCAGCCGGGTCAACACGGATCTACATTTGGTGGCAATCCTCTGGCCTGCGCCGTTGCCATGGCGGCTCTGGATGGTCTTACGGACCCTGCTCTTCTTGATAATGCCACCAGGCAGGGTGAACGATTCAGAACGCATCTTCGCGAACTTGCAAGCCCTCTGGTGAAGGAAGTACGCGGAAAAGGGCTGCTGAATGCGGTGGAGTTTCATGCTGAAAAAGTCGCCGGACGTACCGTCTGCGAACAGCTGCTTGAAAAAGGTCTTCTCGCGAAGGAAACTCATCAGAATATAGTTCGATTTGCACCGCCGCTCATCATTGATGATGCTGAGATGTCGTGGGCACTCGATATTATCGCGGGTGTAATCCAATCACTCTAATACTGGCCGGATGAATCAACGACAGTCCGACGAAGAGCGGAAGATACTCGGCCCCAGAGGTCTGCTTGTCGCCCGCTCTTCACGGAATCGCATTCCACTCACGGGGATTCTCGAGCTGACTCATCGGTGCAATGAATCCTGTATTCACTGCTATGTTGTGCAACCGGGAAAATCGGCTCCACCCGAGCTTTCGACAGAAGCGTGGATGAATATTCTCGGTCAACTCGCAAAAGCGGGCACCATGGAAATAACATTTTCCGGCGGGGAGGTTTTTCTCCGCCGGGACCTTTTTGATTTGTTGCGTGAAGCCCGCAGACTCGACTTCTCCATTAAAATCTCAACCAACGCTACCCTCATTGGCGACACCGAGGCTGATCAACTTGCTGAACTGAAGCCATGGGAAATTGGAGTAAGTCTCTATGGCGGTGACGCGGATACGCACGATAGCATCACTACTCGAGTCGGGAGTTTTGATGATACCGTCGCCGGCGTTCATCGTCTTACTCAACGTGGCGTTCGAGTCAAGATTCGAAGCGTCCTCATGAAAGAGAACACCGGACAGGAGGAGCAGCTCGCCGCGTTGGCACAGTCGCTGGGTGCATCGTTCAATCAAGATCCCCTCCTGACACCGAAGAGCGATGGCTCACTCGATAATCTTATCCACCGACTTTCAACGGATGAACTCCGTCGAGCGCTCGTGCCCGAATTGAAGAGATTTTCGGGTGGAGTGGATGAGCAGCGTTGGGAGGAACTCAGGCAAACGAAATTGCGAGACAATCTCTGTAAAGCGGGTGTCAACTTTTTTTCTATCAATCCTTATGGGATCGTACTCCCATGCGTCCAATTCCAACTTCCCGCAGGGGATCTTACGAAAGAACCGTTTAAAAGCATCTGGAACCATTCAGACATTTTTAACCGTTTGAGGAACACCTGCAATGCGGATATTCCCGGATGTAATACCTGTTACCTCCTCCCGATCTGCTTTCGGTGTCCCGGTGAGGCGTTACTAACCGATGGTGATGCGTTTCTTCCTTCCACATATGCCTGTATGCGTTCCTCTCTGATCGATGAGCTCAGGCAGATATCCGAAGGCACATGAATCTCCATTTGTTTCTCGATTTTCCCTTGACATTTCGGCCTGGGATACGTAGACTCCCATCGTTAATCAGGAATTTGGCGGGATATACTTTGTTGTCCGCTCATTTTTTAGCCCGGAGGTGTATCAGATGAAAAAGACCTATCGGAAGCCTACAATTTATTCGGAATCAACTTTTGAGACTTCCGCGTTAGCATGCGGAAAATCCACAGCCACCCCGTACGGGTATGTGTGGACTGTCACCGATCACCACACCGGCTCAAGCCACAGTCCGGGTACCGGCTCTGGTTTTGTTTCGAGCTCACTGAGCTACAGTGACGGAGCCTACTGCGGTTACGGAGACGTCCTCCCGTACAACCTGTTCTCATCCTAGAACACATTTCGTAAATAGAAAGCCGCGATGAACCCATCGCGGCTTTTTTTATTTGGTTGATAATTGTTTCCACCGCCCGGTGAAGCAGATCCCCTCCCCAAAAATCCAGAGATCGCGACAGACGCCTATCGAACATTTCACTGGGGATACACACCATCCTTCTGAGCTGATTGCTGATAGCTTCTAATCGATACGTCCAATCAAGCCGAAGGAGCATAACGCGGAAAATGCCGGTTCAGCTTTCGATGTAGCAGATCGTTACTGAGATCTCTGGATTACTAGAAGTTAATCGAAAAAAGCCGCCGCAGAAACCCCGCCAAAATCGCCGCGGGCCCGGTCCCACCGGTGAGTGAAGCCACGGTCTCGACTGCAGAACCTATAAGTACTGCCCCCATGGCTATGAATTTTCCAACATCCTGTCCCTTCAGGCTTCCCAGCATTCGTGGTTCCTGTGAGAGATACGCACTCGCGGCAAATAGCTCCTCTCCGATAAGCGTATAATCACATGCCGCGACAAAAAATGGCAGTTGTGCGGGCATTGCTGTTCCAGCCACCTGAATTGCTCCGATGGAATTTCCTGTCTCGGCAAGAATGAGACTTTCAGCAAAGAATGCCCCCATATAAAAAGTCGCGGCGGGTTTTTGTCTCACCATAATGCCGTCAACAGCAGCGACATAGCCAAACTGTGCATCAGTGATGTAGTGAACTACATCGTCTCGGAATGCATCGGGTCTTCCTGCAGCAAGGTAGGCTTCTTTTACCGTTTCTCTCCCTGCACTCATGACAAGAGAACGAGAAACCGGCACATCCAGAGGCGTATCGTACTCCGCTGTTTTTCTTGCAATGGTTTGGAGAATCGATAATCCGGCAAGGGTTTGAACGTCGTCCATATCGTTGATGCCTGGAACGAAAAGAACGGTACGCCCCATTTCGGTAGCCCTTCCTACCGCTTCATCCACGGCTTCGAGACCTGCTATACGACGTATGAAAAGCTTCTGTCCCTTCTGGGCTTTCTGTATATAAAAAAGAACGGATGCTGAAACGAAGAGCGCAATAACGAAAAGATTCGCCTTTGTCCGGTTAAACCATTGTTTTGCTGATGCTACCGCAGGTGTGGGGTTACTTACGATCCGGCGCCCCAGTTGATCAACCAGCACAACTCTGTATTGTGCCGCTTTCCCGTCATCTAAATCGTTGATAACCAGTGACCGCTCTCCCCCGTCGAGACTGTCGATGGTGGTATATGAGCCCCGCTCCCACGCCTGCTGTATGAGCTGATATTGTACGAGATCTTTACTCTCATCAGGTACTGACCAGCTGAGTCTGATCGATCCACCGGTATCGTTGGGAATATCCATTGCCCTGACCTGCCTGGCAGGTTTTGGGGGGAGAACTGATTCCACCGAATCCGGAGATTGGAGTAGAAGCAAACAAAGAACCGGAAGTATTGTCATGTCTCGTACATCCAATAGCAATATGTGGTTAGACTATAATCTATGAGAACGAGATACCTTAGATCGGAACCGGGTGGATGTCAAGAAGCCATGGGTTTACTGTATCGCGGATTAAGGATTTCATCCAGATTGATGCACATATAATTGACGTATCGACCGGAAATCGTTCAACCGGTTCCAGATCAATCCGAGTCAACCGTTTCGCGTGATTGTGAAGTCTCCCACAAGCAAGCTTGTGGGCTTCCTTTGCAGGAGGTAAAACCACGGCGTAGCCTGCAAATCGCACTATTTCCTGCGTTTCTTCTCATATGCGCCATTCCTCCCCGCAGCAAGCTACGGGGCTTCCTGGCGAAGACGGGTGAATAGATCTCGATTGACACAGGCCGTCATAAGGGGAACTTTCATGGATATGCATACATTTCATCCATGAATCAATGAGAGGTTTTTGATATGAATATCTCGCTTTCATCATCACCTTTTTCAGGCCTTTCTTCGGATAATGTACTCGCCGTACTCTGCACAAAAGATACGCTGAGTCGGGATCCCGCATTTTCTGAACTCGATTCCGCCCACGGCGGTGTCATCAAGAAGACCGTTGAAGAAGAAGGTTTCTCCGCAAAATGGAAGAAGATCCATATACTCCGTCTGAGTGAACCGGGACCACGACTGGTAATCCTGATCGGTCTCGACGGTTCAAAACTACCGTACAATCAGCTCCTTCGGCAGGCCGGCGCGATCGCTGCTGATTCCGGCAAGAGCTATGGAGTCAAAAGACTTCATATTGCCATACTTGGCGAATTGGAGAACAATACCTCACTGCGTACTGCAACAAGACTCCTTGCGGAAGGTGCTCTTCTCTCAGCTCAAAAACTGTTTTCCCTGAAATCAAAACAGGGGAGCGACAAAGAGATAGAAGAAGTTGTATTTATGTGGCCTGGTCAGGACACGCTTGTTCTCGAAGAAGCGGTCAGGCGAGCACGTATCATTTCGAGGGGCGTTGGTGTTGCCCGCGATCTCGTGAATGAACCGGCCGGGACCTTAACTCCCCCTGCATTAGCCGATCGAGTCGCCCAACTCGCCGACGACACGCTCACCGTGACCATTCATGGAGTCGACTGGTTGAGAGAAAAAGGAATGTCAGGCATTCTCGGGGTAGGAGCAGGAAGTTCCTCGGAACCTCGGCTCATCGAAGCCGTCTATGATCCCGGAGACACGAAGAGCAAAGAACTTCTTCTCGTGGGGAAGGGGATAACATTCGACTCCGGCGGGCTCTCACTAAAACCACGCGACTCCATGGCAACAATGAAGTGCGACATGGCGGGAGCCGCATCTGTCGCCGGCCTTGCGTCCATCATCTCGGATCTGGAACCGGGAAGACGAGTCAGGATGTTGCTGGCTGCGGCGGAGAATATGCCTGACGGTTCTGCAATAAAGATTGGTGATGTTTTACACATGTACGGGGGCAAAACCGTAGAAGTTCTCAACACAGATGCAGAAGGAAGACTCGTACTGGCGGATGCCCTCTCGTACGGAACTGAATTCGATCCGGAAGCCGTAATCGATCTCGCAACCCTGACCGGTGCCTCCGTCGTTGCTCTTGGAAAATCCTCGGCAGCGGTTATGGGTACATCTTCAGAACTGATACGCGACGTACTCTCCGCTTCCGATCATGCCGGAGAATGTGTCTGGGAGCTGCCACTCATAGAACATTACAGAACTATGCTGGAGAGCAAAATAGCGGATCTCAAGAACATTGGAGATCGCTGGGGTGGCGCTATAACCGCCGGGCTTTTTCTCTCGGAATTCACCCGTGATAAACCATGGGCTCATATTGATATTGCTGGTCCGGCATGGATGGACAAGGCTCAACCCGCATTTCCCGAAGGCGGTACGGGATTTGGAGTAGCCACACTGATTGAGATGCTTTCCCCTTTTGCGGGATAACAGGAAATCCAGAACGCATCTGTTGTTGCTATCGGCACTATTCTAATGTTAGAATAGTGCCGATAGAGGAAGCCTCCCGCAAGCAAAGGTTTGGGCTTTTTTAGAGAGGCGCAACAACAGCGCAGTCCTGAGCAGACGCAGTCCCTGAGTCTCATCGAAGGGCCGACGGACGAAACCGGGTAAAAATCCGGCCTGCTTTCCCGATCAGTCAGCGGTTTTTGAATATATCTTACCGAGGGGTATACGCAGCTCTCCGCGAGGAAGGAGATATCCCGGTGTGTCTTCGGGGAGCAGGCGGCTCTCAGGATCACCGGGAACCCATAGGCCGGTATAGAGCATCATCTCACCAACAGGTGCATCGATCGGTAATCGGACCAAAACCGTATCCGGTATGACCTCTCCCACCGGCCAGGCCGACGTCGGACATGATCCCGAACACGGAACATGATCTTCATTCAACCGCCACCGCGTTGGAACACCACTATCTATATGAAGAATCATGGTCATTTCGAGAAGAGGTTTCTCGGCTATCCATTCTGTTATTACGGCAAACGATTCACCCGGAGTAACCGTATCCGGATGCGCCTTCCATCCCAGGAGCCGAACCGCGTTTCCCAACTCGAGTCCACTCGAATCGGGACCCACGAGTTTCAACGTGGAATCCCTGATTATGGATTTACTGATAGAGCCGAGCTTCATGTGGTGAGGAAAACGCGCAGCACCTTGTATCACAAACGTATCCGCCATGATATTGTGACCCGAACGGCGCAGGAGTTGCGCGGTCCTGAATACTGTTTCACCACTCGTCATACTCTCGGCGCATGGCAGAAGCAGCGTTAATGCGGTATTCGTATCCCCCACGTCCATTGCTATCCATCCGGCCAGCTCTTTCGAGAATGTCCCGTGGAACCCGGATTCTTCCAATAGCAGAAGAGCTTTCTGATCTCTCCCCTTTCGCCATAGTTCCGATGCTACCGGGATAACACTTTGTCCGGTGATCTCCGATAGCGGCACATGGCCGTCAAGAACCAGTTCGGTTATCCTGCGCCATAAACCCATTTTCCGAGCCGTGGCAAGCAGACCGTGTAAACAGACATTTGTCTTTCGCGGTCTGCTCATCCATCCGGTTTGAAAGGCATGATGTGCCCGGGGGACATCCCCATGATTGAGATATTCCGTTCCCAATGCATTCCAGGCCGATGGATTCCAGGGGTCCTCAGTAGTTTCGATTTTGAGTTCATGTATACGACCAGACGCCCCTGCTTCATTCGGAATGCCATGGTCTCTGTCTCTTGAAAGCGTTGAATTCGTATTGGGAAAAATCATAAGAAAACTCATAATTATTACGGGCGGGATGAGAGATAACCGGAACAGAGTTGCGGAAGGATTCATCCGGGCTACCCGTGTGCTGAACATCCAACCGGCGGCCACTGAAAGGAGCGTCAGCCAGTGAACCTCACCATGTCGCGTGATATACGCCCATAGGGAGAGTGCCACCAGGATAGCACTGGAAACATACAGTGCTGTATCGAGATGAATTCGTTTTTGTACTGGTCGCGCAGCGACGATTCCCGCTGCCAGAACAACATTAAAACCGGCGAGACTTATTGTCCCTCCCGCGGTGACACACAATGCCGTCATACCTATGGAAAAAGCCAAAGACAGGCGAATCCTTGAGCGATTATCAGCGAGAAGAAAAGCCGTAAGTATGGCCAGCAATACCCGCGGGGAGGGGTGAGATTCTATAATTCTCACCGAACCGATGAGAGAAAGAAGAGAGATAAAAACCGTCGAAATGTTCATCTATACTTCCAATCCTGGACCATACCTGCTACTTTCCTGCCTATCAGCTGTTTCAACCTGTACTATCTCGGGTTGCGTCGTATTTCAGAAAAGGCCCGTTACATGTGCAGTGGTATGACTTTTACGCATTTTGAGGTTTCAAGATAACCGTGGAATATGTAGTTCGCATCCTGTTGCTCCTTACATTAATTCTTTCTGCTCAACAAACGCCGTGGCCCGGTTCACCGGATCTGCAGTCCCTCGTCCCGATCACTGCAGTCCTGGCGGTGATCGCCGCTTTGCTTGCCAGGATACCCATGTTCACTCGCGACATGATCCCCATGCCCCTTCTCGGGCTTTGTATACTCGGCGCGGCGGGGGCTATCCTTTCCCCGGCACCGTGGATCGCGATCCCTGCATTCGGTGAAAAGCTGGCATGGATTGTTGCCACGCTCCTGCTCATACGGATTTTTACACCACGTCCTGCGCGGATTCTCCTGTACATTGCTGTTGCAGTACTTTCCGTTGAACAGTTCCTTCTCGCTTCGCATCAATTTGCGATGCTACGTACCGAGGTTTGGGGCAGTCTTGGAACCCCGAACGCTCTTGCCCGTTTCGTTATAATGACATGGCCTCTCTTCATAGCCGTGGGATCATTCGAAAACCGTCAATATCTTCGCACGATCTCATTCATTCTTGGTGTCGGCATCGTTGGTGCCGGAGTTCTGACACTTTCTCGAATGGCCTACCTGGCACTTGCGATTCAGGCTGTATACCTGGCCAAACGGCTGGGAATCCGAAGAAGCCTCGTGGGTGTTCTGGTAATTCTGATAATGATTTCGGGTATGATCTTATCGGGTTCAGCCGGATCCATGTTCCGAAACGACGATATGACGAGATTAAAAGCATGGGATACGGCCCTGGAGCTTTCATTGAGAAATCCACTCATGGGAACGGGAATAGGCACATTCAGTCTGTACTATAATCTGCTGAGACCGTATGACACGGGCACATCCCTCGTCACTCCCCACAGCCTTATACTCCACCTGGCATGCGAGCTCGGACTTTTATCGATCCCAATGCTTCTCTGGCTGGCGATTTGGGGATGGCGTTCTCTTACTGCCTTGGAATCGCGAACTGCGGACATGATTGATCGTGCATACCTGCTGGCAGCGAAAGCCACCATTCTCGGCATGGCCGTCCAATCTCTGGTGGAATATTGATGAATATCCCCGGAATACACAGTATACCCGCGAATCGATTTTTATTGTATCTGCTCCTTTTTACCGTGATACTCCGCTTTCCCGCGCTATTCGTACCGGTTATTGACACGGACGAGGCGGGTCACGGAGTGTGTGCCCGTGAACTTCTCCGCGGTGGCACTCTGTACATCGATTATGCGGACAACAAGCCCCCACTACTCTATTGGATGTATACGGGCATTCTCTGGCTTGGCAATCAAAGTACACTGGCCGTCCACTGGTTCACTATTCTGTGGATACTCCTTGGCGCGTGCGGCTTATGGAACATGGTTTCTACGGTTAGTGGCGTACCTGACCACGGTCGCTGGGCAGCCGTTGCGTATATTGTGGGATCTTCTGTCTACCTGCCCAATGACATGCTTGCATCCAATGGCGAACAACTCATGAATCCCTTTTTGATCATCGCTGTGTGGGCTTTATGGATTCGGGGTCCGTCGTTTACCCGGGGACTCGTATCGGGTATCGCCGCATGTGCCGGCGGATTATGCTACCAGAAGGGCTGGATTGTCATTCCTCTCATCGTAATCTGGGTGCTCTACGATCAGGTGATACGCACAAAATCGTATCGTTCGGGCTGCGCGTTTATCAGTGGTCACATTCTGGGAGTCCTCTCACTCATACTTGTGGTCTCGGCCATTCTCATCTCAACAGGATCGTTGTCGGAGGGAATCCGCTGGAATTTTATATCCAACTCCCGATACATCCGCACCGGCGTCGGATTGCTATCTTTTTCCCTGGAAGACAGCCAACCACATGGAACGGTGAGGATAATTTTTTACACTCTGGCGAATGTTCTCCCTTTCTGGATTATCTGGTCCGGGCTACGCACCACTGACTCAGTCGATCTGAAGCGCCGGAGCTTCCAGCAATTTCTTCTCGTATGGGGTGGTCTTTCGTTCCTGGCCCTGAGTCTTGGGGGCAGGTACTATGGCCATTACTTCCTCCAGATCGTACCGTCCTGGAGCGCGCTATTCGGTCTTCACATGCCTGCCGCTCTGCATCGTTTCTCCGGACGAAATCGTCGAAAGCTCGTATACGCCGGAATACCGCTCATGGGATTACTTCTTTTCTCCTATGTGTGGCTATCTATCGGAGGTCTTGAATCCCAGAAACCGATCCTGAAAAACGTGGCTGATCATGCGCGAAACAACACCGATCCCCATGAGCGGATATTCGTCTGGGGTTACGCCTCGCCCGTGTACTACTATTCCCAGAGACAACCGGCAAGCAGGTTCGTCTATCCTCAGTCTCTGGCGGGATATGTACCGGGCAATCCGTACAGCATGAATCAGGAAACTGATTTCCGACCATTCATAGCGTGGGAAAACTGGCCACTGCTTATTGAAGATCTTTCACGGAAAAAGCCTGCGTATATCTACGACTTTGCACCGACCGGTTTTCACTACTGGGGCAAATTCGTCATGAGCGCGTATCCACTCAAAGACTTCGTTTCAAGGTACTACGAACCGGCCGATACCATACAGGGCGTGGTTGCTTACAGGCGGAAGGACTATTCAGGTTGTGAGTAATGTCATGAGTGATACCGCGCCGAATTCAGAGAATAAACCGCGTGTTTCCCTCATTATTCCCTGCCACAACGAAGCACGAACCCTACCGCGAACCCTGGAGGCTGTATCCCGTCAGCGATACCCTGATTTCGAGGTTATCATCATAGACGACGGTTCTACTGATGATACGGCGGTTATCGCCGGCCGGTTCAATGATTTCACCGTGATTCGGCATGAAACGAATCGGGGTTTATCATATGCGTATAATACGGGGATCAACGCTTCAACAGGAGAAATAATCGGGACTCTTCACGCGGATTGCATTCCGCAATCTGATTTATGGATAGAAACGTGCATCCGTCATTTCGTGAATCCCGAGATTGGGATCGTAGGCAGTCCATTCATCATCCCCGACGAAACGGATATGGATTTTATTAAAACGATCTTCATGTATGTCCTTCGAGCCGACTCGGAGCGTACGGCCGTTCAGGAAACCTCTCCGAGAGAGATCTCATATATTTCAGGAAAATGTGACTTCTATCGTGGTTCCGTACTTCGTGAAATCGGCGGATTCAGGCCGCTTTCCCGGGTCGCGGGAGAAGATAAGGATCTTTCGCTGCGATTCAGGAAGCGGGGTTTTAAGATTCTACTCGAACCGCATGCACCGGTGATTCATCTCTACGGTTCGCATCAGCAGGGACTATTCGCAAACTGGGCGAAAGCAATACAGTACGGAGAAGTAATTAGAGTCCTGTTCCGGCTTCATGGAACGATTCATTCCCGTGATGTTCTGGCCAATATTATCCTTACCGTGGGATCTGCGATCTCTCTTCTCAGCATTCCTTTCACCGGTTCGACTCTTCCGCTTTTTGCAATGATCTGTCTTTTATTGATAAAAAATTGTTACAAGGCGCGGGTACTTCTGGGAAAACGACACGGGGTGCTCTTATTCGCTGCAGCCATGCCCATCGGCTGCATAGACAATATCCTCATGGGTGCAGGTGTTCTGAAGGGGCCACGGGCAATGGGCGAAAAAGTGCCGTGAGGCGTCTTCTAATGAATCGCCCCACTGATATACGCTGACAGCATAATGTCATCATCAATCGACATAAAAGCCGGAGGTCTTTCCGGTCTCCGGTCTCTCATGAGAAAATGGGAATACGAACCGTATCGTGCGGAACAGATCGGCAGGTGGTTGTATAAACATGACGTGCCGAAGTTCTCGCGTATGAGTAATCTTCCTCACTCCCTGGTAAACCGGCTTGAAAATGAAACCGTACTGTCCAGGGCTTCGGTTCTCAAACAAGCATTGTCCTCTGACGGGTCTATCAAGGCATTAGTTGCTTTTGAAGCGGGAGAATCCGTTGAACTGGTATATATCCCCCTCCGCCAACGTGCCTCCGTCTGTATTTCAAGCCAGACCGGATGTGCCATGGGCTGCGTGTTCTGTGCCACGGCACTCAGAGGGAGGGGGAGGAATCTGAATGTCGGGGAGCTGCTTGAACAGTACTACATCGTACAACGCCCTCACCCCAACGGCCTGGGACGTGAGAAACCCTCTCATATTGTATTCATGGGTATGGGAGAACCCCTCCGCAATACAGCGCAGGTACTGGAGGCAATTCGAATATTAACATGGAGCCGTGGTCCTGGCTATTCTCCACGACGGATCACCGTATCAACCTGTGGCGTGGAAGACGGTATTCGGGAATTGGCTGAATCCGGAAGTGGCGTACGACTCGCCATAAGCCTACACTCACCATTTGAAGAAGAACGACGTGATCTCATGCCCGGTGCGGGGCGCTTGACCGGTATCATACCTCAGGCCCGCGAATACGCTGATCGGTACAAACAGCGCATTACGTTCGAGTATACGCTTTTCAAAGACGTCAATGACTCGCTCCGCCATGCCAGGGCATTAGCCGCCCTGTGCAGAACGTTACCCAGTAAGGTAAATATCATACCCTGGAATCCCGTCCCGGGGATTCCGTGCCAACCGTCACCTCTCCGTGCAGTCGAGTCATTTATAGCCTATCTCAAACCACGCGTACCGGCCGTTACTCTGAGACGGAGTCGTGGAGCGGATATCGGGGGCGGATGCGGACAACTGGCGGGTCCATCTGAGGATCATCTGCAATGACACAACGTGTGGTCGTCATAATTCCAAACTATAACGGGGCGAATCTTCTTCCGGATTGTCTTGCTGCACTTTCGAGACAGACCCTGACGCCTGATCGGATTATTGTGGTTGATAATGCCTCGAGCGATGATTCGCTTGCATTACTTCGAAATCACTGGCCGAAGATCGATATTCTCGAATGTGACCGTAACCGTGGATTTGCCGGCGCCGTACAGCAGGGGATCAACGCATCAAATGAGCCGTTCATAGCGCTCCTGAACAATGACGCCCGACCGGAACCTCAATGGCTCGAAGCTCTGATCTCATGTTTCTCCATTCAGGAAATTGGATCAGTTTCCTCTCTCATGTATACCTCAGCGGGGAACATTGAATCCGTGGGAATAGGCATTTCCCTGGTGGGTGTAGGATTTCGTCTGATGGAGGGAGAAGTTCCTGATCGTGTACCATCGTTCATGTTCGAGATTTTTGGTGCTTCGGGAGGAGCGATGATGCTTCGCCGAAAAGCCCTCTTTGAGGCCGGTGGATTCGAAGAGATGTATTTTGCTCAGGATGAAGATATCGATCTTGCTTTCCGGCTCCGGTACGCGGGATTCACGTCCGTTTCTGTTCCATCGGCACGCGTTCTTCACCTCGGCGGACAGACCTTGAAACGAAACCCCACTCGTTCATTGTCATTGGCGCAGCGTAACCTCGAATGGGCGTTCTGGTTAAACATTCCCGTGTGGACCTGGTTTATCTGGGGTCCGGTTCATATCCTTTACCAGAGTGCCAGCCTGTTGAGGCATGCCCTCCGTGGCAGAGGGGCTCTGGTATGGGCTGCGAAACTGGAAGCAATACAATCACTGCCGCATCTTATTCGGGAACGAAAACGTCCGAAGGGCTTCCTGAAGGCGATATTCCCATGGATCGGCAGACAGTATCGGGTATTTCGTCCCACGGAGGATTCGGGGGAGAAACGATGAAATCTCGTAATCGTCTTTTCGCCCTTCTATTCGTCCTCATGGTACTGATTCTGATCTTCATTCATGAATGGGAACGTTTCATGGAGATGCCGGTTCATTTTCTTGAGAAATGGGAGCGCCTTCCCCCTCACTCGGATGCGGTTTTCATTCTATTAGGAGATTCGGGGCACCGCGCCCTCTATGCTTCACGATTACTAAAAGAAGGATATGCAGATCGGGTGGCCATGGGCAAAATTGAGAAAGAATCTATCGCAACATTCGGTCTCGTACCAGATGAATCAGCAATTGCATGTACAGTCCTTATACGATCAGGGATTCCACAAAATACGATCCATGTAACTTCCATCGTAGTGTCGAGTACGCTCGAAGAAGCACAAGCCGCTCGGAAATGGGCATCTGAAACAGGAATCGATTCTCTTATTTTCGTAACGTCAAGCTACCACAGCGCGCGAACATCCTGGATATTGAAGAGAGTCTTTGACTCCTCTGATATTCATAGATCAATAGCCGTGGTCCCGATTCCTGAAATAGATTGGCGCCCCTGGTGGGAGACCGAGGATGGCATGGTTACCATATTTAACGAATGCGTCAAGTTTCTCTATTACAACCTGAACTATCGGGAATATCATGATTGAAGTCGCAGATGCAATCGTCGTTCATTTCGGATCGTTCGATCTTCTCGATACATGTCTTCAACATCTACGATCACAAGTTCGTTCGGTGGTCGTGGTCAATAATGACGATCTCGCAATTCCCGATGTACTCAAATCACGTTATCCTGACGTGCTGTGGGATGAACCAGGCGCAAATCTCGGCTTCGGGCGTGGCGTGAATCGTGGATGTGCCTACCTGGATAAAACATCGTATATTCTGGTTGTTAATCCCGATGTCACAATAGGAAATGGTCTGATTTCGGGGCTGGTCTCCTATCTTAATCGTAATCCGAACATCGCCATGGTTGGCCCACGGCTTCTTCATCCCGACGGTTCGCTTCAGACCAGCGGATATCGTTTACCGACGATCATTCAGCTGATCGGATATCTCCTCAACATGAACAACCGCGTACCGCAATCAATGAAAAGACTTCTCGGAAAGACTCCCATGAAACATCAATTCGGTCAACTCGATCCTCACGATGACGAAAAGACCGTGGAGATGATTACCGGCGCCTGTATGATGATAAGACCGCAAGCTCTCTTTGATGCCGGACCCTTCGATCCCGGATTTTTTCTCTACTATGAGGAGAAAGATTTCTGCAAACGCCTTGGCGATGCGGGCTGGAGTGTTGGATTCACACCAGACGTGACCGCATATCATGTAATCGGGGGAAGCGGTTCCCCGCTTTCTTCCGATGCCACACGACATCGGGCTATAGGAGCTCTTCGATACTTCAGGCGTCATGGCACGTGGGTAGCTGCTGCTTCTGCATCGACGCTCTTTGCCATGTACGCGGCCATCAACATAATCCGGAGTGACCGCCGTCAAGTGTATCGTGACATACTTACCACAAGCCTCTCACGAGCGTTCCCATGCGACTCCTGTTCATAGACCCCCCGTTTTATCGATTCATGGGGTACTACACGCGGTATTTTCCCTATGGCCTTGCATCACTCGCCACATCGGCACGACAAATGGGTCACGACTCCTGGGTATATGATGCTGATCACGATCCCTCTGCAGCCAATGTCGATTACCAGAGACTCTATCAGGCATATCCTTCCTATCTCTCAGCAGTACAGCGACGGAATCACCCAATCTGGGTTGAATTAAAAGAAACGATTGATCGGCTGAAACCTGATTGGATCGGCATTACGGCTCTCACTGCCAAAACCGCGTCGGTACTTCAAACCGCTACCGTTATTCGGGCATGTGCGCCGGATATCCCCATCATCGTCGGGGGACCTCATGCGGTAGTTCGCGCCCGGGAACTATTGGAGAATGCACCGGAACTCGATGCAGTCTTTATTGGTGAAGCGGAAGAATGTCTCAACAGACTCACATCATTATCTCGACCGGATTTTGATCGTCCGTCTGTTGATATACCGGGGGTTGTCACCCGGCTTTCACCTGAACAGTACTCCGAGGCGTCCCCCGTTGATGTCACCGCGGTACCCGCACCCTCACGGGATGTCCTGCTCCATACCGATTACGCCAGAGAGGATCTGGGACTGGTTATGACGGCACGGGGATGCCCGTTTTCCTGTACATACTGCTTCAGCCGCGGTCTCTGGAGAAAACGCGTACGCATGCGGTCAGTGGATGATATCGGTGAGGAAATGGAGCATCTCAGAACAACCTACGCCGTCCGACATATAACGTTCAAAGACGACGTATTCACCATGTATAGCGAACGAACGACCGCAATCTGCAATATACTCAAAGAATTGAGCCTTTCATGGGATTGTGTAACCAGGGTTGACACGTTTGATCCGGAACTGCTTTCTATCATGAAGGAATCGGGCTGTACCGGAATTAAAATCGGTGTCGAGACGGGCTCAGAGCGGCTGATGAAGACGATAGACAGGAGACTCGACAAAGACACCATCAGACAGGCGGCTTCATGGCTCAGAAAGAGCGGAATACATTGGACTGCCTATTTCATGATGGGTTTACCCGGAGAATCCCTTGAGGAAACCGAGGAGACATACCGCTTCATGAAAGAAATCGCCCCGGATTTCGCCAGTCTATCAGGATACGAAGCCTTTCCCGGAACAGCCTTGTTCAAAGCGGCATTGAAAGAAGGTGTTGTTGTTGAGAACATGAGTCGTCATGATTTTTTCACAATAAATCCTCATGACTATTATTTTCGGAGTGAAGATCGTGGAATGCGA
>Ga0180434_10004005_pt1 | contig 18238 bp, 14 predicted proteins | sample SS_ome_7_FD_132453 | JGI IMG/M metagenome (GOLD analysis project Ga0180434, IMG submission 132453) | Hypersaline lake sediment archaeal communities from the Salton Sea, California, USA - SS_1_D_2 metaG | ecosystem: Environmental > Aquatic > Non-marine Saline and Alkaline > Hypersaline >...
AATTGGTTTTTTTCCCCGGAGACAGGAAGAAGTCAAGGATGACGTAAAGACTGATAAGGGAGCTGACTACCAATAAAGTCCAGATCGCAATATCAAGCCGATTTATGACAGCGAAGGCCATTATAAGGAAGAGCAGAAGCGCTCTTGCCTCACTGACATCTCCTCTGGTTTTATTTTGAAAATAGTGGATGGTTATGTAATACAGGGAGACATGTAAAAAGTAAACGGCAGCTGCCAGGAAGGCGAGAATGAGCCATCTGTTCTGGCCGGAGGCGCGGTACGTTCCTAATCCGATAGATGCAAACAGAAGAAACTCTAAGATTCTATCCAAAAAAATATCCAGATATTTGCCGTACTCTGTCCCTAGGTTTTTGGCACGGGCCAGCATTCCGTCAGCACAGTCCACAATTGAAGAAAGCTGAGCCAGAATACCTGCCGCTATAAACCAGGAAGTCCTTCCTGTGGAAAAGCAGACAGCTCCGGCTGTTCCAATCAAAAAAGAGGCTATTGAGACTTGATTCGGAGTGACATTTGTCGATTTTAGTGCCTTGACAAGAAGCCATGCCAGAGGCCGGTTTATCCAGGCATTGATCTTAATATATTGGGAGATTAAGGGATGTTCCTCTTTTTTAACCGCTTTCTGGTATTCAGTTTTTGTCGTAAAGTTTTGCATAGATTCTCTTTTTCGCGTAATTGAAATCATCCTGAGTGTCAATTTCTGCCCATGGCTTATCAGTCAGGAGAAACCCAAATGGGCAGGATTTATGTGTCAGGATATCAAATCCCTTTTCAAAGAAGTGGTTGAGCTCTCCATTTTTCTCAAGGGAATTGAATTCATTTACCAGAGGAAGGATGGTGCTGCGGGATAGTTTGTTGATGCCGATGGCTTCTCCCATACACTTGGCAGGATTCAGGTCTTTTCCGATTCTGGATATGATCCCGTTTTGTGTGATGACTTTCACTTCTTCTTCGTCCAGATCGATGCTGCTATCTACAACCACACAATTTTTTTTTGGATGGTCGAGGAGATCAGTTAGGATAGTCCAATCAAAGATGACATCACCGTTCATGAGAATGAAGTCATCATCCATTTGATTGAGAGCAAGATTTAGAGAAAAAGCAGTGTTCGTTCTGAAATAATCATGATTGGTGACATAACTGATATGGGAATAATCCCGTTCCTTTATAAGCTCTTTGATTCGCTCTTCTTTAAATCCGGTGACCAGGAGGATTTTTTCGATTCCGACTTTGTTAAGGTTCTCTATGGCATATTCCAGGATGCTTTTTGTACTGAATTTAAGAAGGCATTTAGGAATCTCTTGTGTATACGGAAGAAGTCTGATCCCCCTCCCTGCACACAATATTATGGCTTTCATTAATCATGTCACAATCAAAAATTTTTCATATTATATACAATATTAATCAAGAAAGAAAAGAAAAAACATTCATAAAACGAATATTGTATAATGAACTAATGCTTTTTTTTCAAAACAGGATAAAAACAAACCGAATACACGGATGGCTCTATGACATATTTCTGGGCTCAGCCCTTAAAAGAACAAGAGAATATATTGCGCGATATATAAGAGGACCCAAGTTATTCCCTGCCCTTGATCTTTGCTGCGGGACAGGAGCTCAGAGTAGGTTCATACAAAAGGGGAGGGCCGTCGGAGTTGATTTAGACAGAAAGGTTCTGGATTATGCAAAATCCAGGGCACGGTGGGCATCTTTTATCTGCGGGGATGGAGCCTGCCTTCCCTTTAAAGAAAACAGATTCCAGTCAGTGGTCATTTCATATGCTCTCCATGAAAAATCGGGAGCTGTTCGAAGGAGCATGATGGCGGAAGTTAAAAGAGTGCTCAAAAAGAATGGAAAAATACTCATAACAGATTATGAAAGGCCAATGGATTTTCCTTCCAGGCTGGGGAGAATAATCACTTATTTCATTGAGAGGATGGCAGGAAAGGAGCACTTCAGGAACGGACAGCGGTTTTTAAAACAGGGAGGACTGGAGAGATTTCTTAAAAAATATAATATTAGAGTTATCAAAGACCGCTGGTTAAAGCTCGGAAGCAGTCGGCTTATTGTAGGCGAATTTGAGACTGATAATGTTGATTTTTTTCATTGAGGAGGTATTATATACTGAGTCGGTAATGTTAATATTTAATTATTGATAGGGGGGTGTTATGCATTGCAAAACCATGTTTTTTCCAGCAGCCCTGTTTTTCATCCTCTGCTTTTGTGTCCTTTCATGCGGTTCTCCGGAAGGGAAGTGGAAAGGCACCATCGAAGAACAGGACGGTGTGACTGTAGTGAAAAATCCGCAGGAAGGTCTTTGGGATACAGAGGGGAAACATGAGATTTCCATTGAAGAAAAGCTTCGAATCGGACAGTTAGACGGTCCTGAGGAATTTTTATTCTCTTATATTTCTGACATAGCGGTCAACAGCAGAGGTGATATCTATGTGGCTGACCGGCAGTTGGCAGAAGTAAGAAAATTCAATCAAGATGGAGAGCATCTTCTGACAATAGGACGAAGGGGCCAGGGCCCCGGAGAATTTCAGATTGTTAATATAATCAGTGTAGATCCGCAGGATCATTTGATTGCTTATGACAGTATGATGGGGAGAGTATCGATATTCTCAGATAATGGGGAGCTTATCCAAACAATCAAAAGATTGATAAGTGGTTCCTCCGTCATCTATCCATTTAAAATCATAGCCCGAGATGATGGTTATGTGTTGTTCGGAAGAATAGGTGACGGTCTTCAAATGTTTCATGAATTTGATTCAGAATGGTACTACAAAGAATCTTACCTCGAATATGAATTTATTGATAATAGAGAATTCGAAAAGCAGCATTTGCATTTTTCTCTCGGAAACTGTTTTTTTAAGGAAAATGGAGAGATCCTCTATACCAAAGATTATTATGATAACAAGATTTTTATCTATAAAGATAAGGAATTAGAAAAGCTCATAACCAGAGAATCAGACATCAAAAAACCTTATAAAGTCCAAATGTTTCATGATTTCAATAAGGCTAAAAAGGCAAGGGAAAAAAATGACTACAATTTTACGTCCTATGGACGTGGGACACATTTCGTAGGAAATTCTTTTTTAACATCTTCAGGAATCTTTCAGCTATCGGATGGAAACATAGTCAATTTTGTGAATCCTTACATATCCAAAAGACTCTGGGGGTTTGATGTGGAGCTTTATGATCAGGAAGGAAAGTTCTTGAGCCATTCCAGACTCGGGAAAAACCTTTTTTATAATATTCAGTTTAAGGACTCTAATGACCTTTTTTATGCTATACATAGACATGAATATCATAAAGTCATTGTGTTTCGATTGAAATACTGAAAAATCCCGTTTTCTGCATAAAATTTTTATTGACTTTCCTTATCTTAATTGATAAACAAACACAATAGGGAAAGTTAAGCGCCATTATTTTTTACTTTAAATTTTGATGGAGGAAAAAATGGGTAAACTCAGTGTTTTGGATTGGATTTGCTTGATCCTCATTATCATTGGAGGCTTAAATTGGCTGCTTGTTGGAATTTTTAGTTTCGATCTAGTAGCTGCTATCTTTGGAGCTATGTCTATCATTTCAAGGATAGTCTATATTCTGGTCGGAGTGGGAGCCCTGTACGTACTGATCTTTATGCTTCCCAAAGCCGGGAAGAAATAAGTTTTAGCTCCTAATCTTTTTTTCTGTCATCTTAATCTGATTCCCTGAAGCACGGACTCAAATCCGTGCAAGGGGTGAAGTGTTGAAAGAGTTTATGTCCGAAGGCGAACACCGGGTGTAACAGAAACGGACATATTTCAAAAGAAGAAAAGCTTTTTGACCTCTTGTTCTATCCGATATCCAAATTGGCATAATATTTGCATCAATTAGAGGCATAAAAAGTGTCGGAGTGCATAAATGATAAAGAATATATTTAAGATAGTCCTCCGTATTTTCAGACGCCAAAAGGGATTCGCAGCCATCAATATCGGGGGACTGGCTCTGGGACTTGCAGCCTGCCTTTTAATATCTGTTTTTATTCGGGAAGAGCTTTCCTATGACCGGTTTCATACAAAAAGTGACCGGATATACCGTCTTGGAAGCAGCACTGTGGGGTGGCCCTACGGAAATATCCTCCTTGAGGAATATCCTGAGGTGGAGGCCGTGGTATACATGAGGAGCTATCCCACTTTCCCCATAAAAATGAATGAACAGTATCTTTTTGAGGACATGAAGTACGCTGATGCTGATTTTTTCAGAGTGTTTGATTTCCCTCTGCTTGAAGGGAGCCGGGACCAGGCTCTTACTGATCCCTACTCCATTGTACTTTCCGACCGATTGGCAGGCATCCTTTTTGGAGATTCTCAGGCTTTGGGCCAAACCGTCACTTTGGGAGATTCTTATTCTTTCAAGGTTAGTGGCGTGGTTCAGGTACCCAGGCAGTCCCATATCCGTTTCGATGCTCTTCTCTCATTCAAAACGCTTCAATCAATGTGGGGAAAGGGATTTGATGAGGAGATGACAGGTGGATGGCTCGATTTGAATGTTATCAATTATGTTCTTCTTCATGAGGGTGCGGATAGCCAACAGTTCGCTGCCAAAATAAAGGACTTGCCCCGAGAACATGCCGGAGAGATCCTTGACCAGTGGGGGGCTAACTACCAGTTGGGCTTAGAGCCTCTGGAACGGATTTACCTCTATACTGATTCAGGTAACTGGCTGGGACCTAAGAGCAATATTGCCTATGTCTATCTGCTCATTTGTGTGGGGATTTTTCTTTTGATCATAGCTGCTGCCAATTTCATCAATATGGCGACCGCCCGATCTCTGAGCCGGGCCAAAGAGGTCGGTGTGCGAAAGGTGGTCGGCTCCAGCAGATCGATGCTCATCCGGCAGTTTCTCGGTGAATCGTTTATGACATGCTTTTTAGCTGTTTTCATTGCCGTGGATATTGCGGTTTTGATGCTTCCTCTTTTCAACAATCTCACGGCTAAAAAATACACAACAGCCCAGTTGTTCACACTTGAGACCGTGTTGGTCATGGTAGGGCTTCTTTTTGCCATGAGTGTTCTTGCCGGTATCTACCCGGCCCTTTCATTATCAGCCTTTCGCCCTATCGCTGTACTCCGCGGCCGTTTTTCTTTGAACAGAAAAGGAGTCAGGCTGCGTCAGGGGCTTGTTGTAACGCAGTTTCTGATCTCCAGTATTTTGATCATCGGGACCTTTGTGGTTATGAGGCAGCTCCGGTACATGCAGAATCAGGCTCTTGGTTTTGAATCCGAGCAGGTGATGGTCATGGATGCCCGGCACGCACCGGGAGACGTTCTCTCAAGACGCCATACTGTACTTATGGACTCCTTGGCTGATAATGCGGCTGTCAAACAGGTCTCTTCTATGGGTGCGGTTCCCGGCCGGAACGGCTGGCGGGGCCAGATATCATTTCCCGAAGGCTGGCCTGAAGGAAAAAGCCTTGACCTTGAATACATTCCTGCGGATTATGACTTCGATAAAATCCTGGAGCTGAAGATCCTATCAGGACGGTCTTTTGATCCCTCTTTTCCGACAGATGCCGCAAGAGGTGTTGTTATCAATCAGGCGGCTGTTAAAGCAGCAGGATGGAACTCACCCGCGGAATCCATAGGAAAGGGATTCTCTTCTCCTGGATCCGGAAAGCCGGATGGAGTGGTTATCGGAGTGATCGATGATTATCACCATCATGGCCTTCAGGAAAAAATTCAGCCCATGATGTTCGGTTACCGTTCTTCTAACAGTTATTTCATGCTCCGGGTCCAGAATGGCGGGTATGGGGCAGCGATCAAACATGCGAAAGAGGTTTGGAATGAGTTTTTTTCAGGCTATCCCATGGAGGTTTTCTTTCTTGATGAAAGTTTTAATCTTCAGTATTTCCAGGAGAAACGGCTGGAAAAGATCTTTATCACATTCACTTTTTTTACCGTTTTTGTTGCCTGCCTTGGCTTGTTCGGGCTGACCACGTATGCCACATCTCAGAGAGTGAAGGAGATCGGAATACGAAAAGTGTTGGGAGCATCGGTTAGAGACATCGTCTGGCTTCTTTCCGTTGATTTTATGAAACTGGTCCTGATTGCTTATGCGGCAGCTGTTCCTCTGGGATATTTTCTGATGAACAAGTGGCTGCAGAGCTTTGCATACCGCATGACTCTCGGGCCTGAGATCTTTCTCGTCAATGCGCTGCTCCTATTCCTCATTGCGTTTTTTACTGTGAGCTTCAAGACTGTTAAGACAGCCTTATCAGATCCGTCTCAAAGCCTGCGGTATGAGTGAATGAGAATCAGGTCTGTACTAAAGGATCAGAAACGCCCCTGTTTTTTGACGGGAGGTTTTCCCTGTTTTCTTTTCCAGCGCTGTGAACTCAATAAAGTATTCTCCTGAATCAAGCTCCGGAAGCTCCAGTTTCAGTAAAAGAATATCGGCTGTCTCTTTATTCTCGACTGAAATGATCTGGCTGTTCAACAGGATTAGCTCTTTTGTGGAGAGGTTTATGATTTCAGCTGTGAGACGGATATCCGGATTTTCGATTCCCCGGACCGAATTCGCCACAACAGCAAATAGTTTGGAAGTCCCTTTTGCTATTCTGCCGATTACAGGAGAAACAGAAGAGGCCAGAAAAGGATAGACATCTCTTATGGAGAGGGATTGTTCGGTTTTTTCGTCTTTTTCTTTTTTTTGAGTGTGGATATAAAAAGCCTCCTTTCCCGGTTCCAGGAGCAATGGGGGGTAAAGAAACACGCCGGATTCAGGTAGGGAGCAGACCTCTACGGATGAGCGGGCCACCGCTGCTTTTCCTGTTGTCAGGTTTCGAATAACGACGCAGTTTTCATAATTTCCATCCGGCACAGACGAGAGAATGTAATGAAAGATATACTCTTTATCCAAATCATGTAAGGTCAATTCTCCCGTTCTGGAGTCGATCATGCTTTTCTGCTCATCAATAACAAATGCGGCCAATTCTATCTGGTTTAGGGTGACTTCGCCCAGTGTATCAAGCGGCAGCCTGGACAAGAGGACCAGAGTGGTTTGTTTATCACCGGGGAAAGTCAGAGCCAGAGAGGGGATTTCAACAGGGATCTGATGATACGGGTGTTCATTGAGAGCCAGGTCAATAAGATGAAGTTTCTTTTCAAACTCAGACAGTTCTGAAAACGGTTTGGGATTAAAATACCCTGATTGAGACCGTACGGTACAGTCTTTTCTTTTTACCTTCACACTGATCTCATGGAAGGCGCCGTCCCATTTGTCATCAATATAATAACCCAGAACATAGTAATTGCCCGTCGTTTCATGGATATTCCGGGCGATTTCCTGATAGTACTCCACGTCTTCAAAGTATTTTCCCCCGGAAAGCTCTGATATCATTTTCAAGGACTCGTCGCCTTTGTTCATGTTGAACATGTGACGGAATTGTCCTGCGGCTGTGTTTACCGCATAGACAGCCGTGCCGGAGGAACCCAGTTCTTTGCCGGCATCCTGGTATTTTTCGCGAAAAGTCTGGTCCGGGGAATAAAGCATGGAACTGGAAAATCCTTCTGAAAAGTAAATGATTGATTTGTTTCCGGGTATGGAGCGAAAGGATTTAGCCAGGTCCCTCAGCTGTTTGGTGAAGATATTGGCTTTGGCTTGTTTTTCTGAAAAAGGGGGAGAGGACAGATGTTTTTTTCCCGAAGGCATTGGGACTGCTCTGCTGGGATTGAGCGGTACTCCTCCGGGCAATCTGGTGAGCAGTTTCATTTTTTTTATCGCCTGGCGGACTTTTTCATGGTCTGAGGTCAGGTATTGATGGAGGACCAGAAACCTTATATCGCTGAATGATAAAACCGCCACTTCATCTGTGGGATCGAGCTGGGTGTCCAGAAAATGAAGGGCCGCTTTCTTTGATTTATTTATGCTGATGGGAGTGTTTCTCATGGCATCAAAAAGAAAAAAGAATTTACGGTTCATCTGAGGGGAAAGGTCCTGTTCTTGTTCGGGCTTTTTTTCTTCATCCAGCGCGATATCTTTTTCTTTGGTAGGGAGGGCCAGAAAGCGCTTTTCAAAACCGATGATTTTTTGGAGTTTGCCGTTATCATAGAGAGTGAACTCATCTTTTCCCAGATCCGTGACTGGATTTCCTTTCTTGTCTGTGACATAGACCTGGATCAGTTTCAGAGTGACTTTGACCTCATGCTGCAGTTCTTCCTGAGATTCTTTTGACTGAGGCACATTCGATCCTATAGAAAATTGAACAGAGAAAAACAGCAGGAATAAAAGAATACTTAATATAAAAATATAGGCTTTCATGGTTGACTCTATTTGATGTCAACTTCAACGGTAAAAAATTTATAGTCTTTGTAGGTCACTATGGTTTCGGATTTTTTACTGCGTCTTTTTTTCCATATTTTTGATTCATAGATCTCTTTTATTGTATATTTGCTGGGGAACTGGATGCCGTTGTGTTCATATCCGTATTCTGAAATAAGGATTGTCTTGGGAACAGCGTTGGATTGCTCGGCTACTTCCTTCATCTTTTCATAGTCTTGGAGGGACTGCTGGTTCCATTCGATTTTCAAGATCCGAAAGTTATCTCGACTGATCCAGACGTCACCATAAAGATGGCTGATCCCTTTTTCATTTTTAGGTGTGGCTCTTATCACCACGACCTGCTCTTTGTTGAATTTTCCGTGTTTGATGATCTGAAAGGCATGTTTGAGCTGAGCCTTACGGCTGAGCAGTCCTGTGGGGCCGAAGATCACATGCTTGTAATAGAATCTTTCGGTTTTCAAGGGAGCATTTTCTTCATGTTTTTTCTTGCCGTCTTCTTTGAGTAAAATGCGGCTCTCTTTTATAACCCCTTGTTTTCTTATCAGTTGATAGTCATAGACATAGGTGTGTCTTTCTGTGTGAAGTCCTCCATACACCTGATAGGTCGTTCCTCCAAAAGTACGGAATGAATGAGAGGCACTTTCCTGTGGTTTTCTTATCATTTCCTCGACTTTTTCCGTGCATACAAAATAAAGGGCAGAATGGGATAATTTTTCACAGTATTGGGCGCATTTATCCAGGATCTGGTTGAGGTCGTTGTTTTCATCCGCCAAGAGAAAGGAATTTGAATAACTCCAAAAAACAAGTGATACAAACAAAATGACAAAGAGAACTGACCGAGCGCTTTTATTCATCTCTTCCCCTTTTTTTTATTCTAGCGCTTTAAATAAAAAAATCAAGTCTCTCATCCAATAGGGAAAAAGGCCGGCCCTGTTCCTGTTTTTTTGGTGTCATTTGCCGAAAGGGCAGCTTTGGCTTAAGATATAAGTTATCAAGTATAAGGGATTGGTTTTTGAATATTTGAAAAGGTGTCAATCATGAAGAAGAGAAGATATATATCCTTAATCCTTGTATTCCTCTGTGTATATGGATTGAGCGTTTATGGGAATGGGGCTTATCTCTTTCAAAAGCAGAAGAGTGTGCTGGACCCGGAGAATGAAAACGAGGCCAGGCTTAACCGCCTTCAGCCTCCTGAACAAGTATTGAAAATAATTGGAGTGACAAAAGGGATGACGGTTGCAGAGATAGGCGCTGGCAGAGGCAGATATGTTGTTCAGCTGGCAGTGAGAGTGGGTGAGACAGGAAAAATCTATGCAGAGGATATAGATGCAGAGGCACTCAGGCACCTTGAAAACAGATGTGAGCAATGGGGATTGGAAAATGTGGAGATCATTTTTGGAGAGGTCACTGATCCAAAACTTCCGGAAGGAGAGCTGGATCTGATTTTTGTCGTATCTTCTTACCGCCATTTTGACGACCCGGTTTCCCTGTTGCGGACGGCTAAATCTGCGCTTAAGACGGAAGGGAAGCTGGCTATAGTGGAGTGGGTTCCCAGGAATAAATACGATGATGAAGGCACCACCCCTGAGGAGATGGAAGTAGAGATGAATGATGCCGGTTATAAACTTGAACGGATTGAGACACTGGATGTGGCTAAAAAGCTGAATATATATATTTTCGGGATGAAGAATTTTCATTGATATAAAAATAGAGTAATATGCTTTCTGTAGGATAGAATACCGTAGAGGAGGATAGTCATGAGTTTGATATCGGCTCAGGATGTGACCAAGGTCTATGCTCTTGGCGAACAGCGTGTCGAAGCTTTGAGATCTGTGAGTTTTTCCGTGGAGCCCTCGTCATTTGTTTCTTTTGTGGGGCCTTCCGGAAGCGGCAAGACAACACTTCTGAATCTCATCGGATGTCTGGATAAGCCCACATCAGGCAGCCTGGCAGTAGCCGGAACAGATACTTTGAGCCTTTCCAGGAGAGAGGCGGCAGAATTCAGGGGAAAAAACCTGGGGTTTGTTTTTCAGGATTTTAATCTGATGTCAGTGTTAACGGTGTATGAGAATGTGGAATACCCTTTACTGGTGGTTCAAAACGTATCAGCCGCTGAAAGAAAAGAAAGGATTTTAACGCTTCTTGATACGGTCGGCATGCTGGATCAGAAGGACAAGTATCCGGACCAGATATCAGGAGGCCAGAAACAGAGAGTGGCGGTTGCCCGGGCCCTGGTCACCAATCCCAGCCTGGTTCTGGCAGATGAACCGACCGCAAACCTGGACAGCAAGACCGCATTCAGAGTCATAGAAACCATGCACAAGATGAAAGATGAGCTGGGAGTGACTTTTATTTTTTCCACCCATGACAGAAAGATCGTGGGAGAGGTGGAGACCATCTATACGCTCACTGACGGTATGATCACAGGAAAAGCCTCAGGAAAAGGAGGCAGCCATGTTTAAGCTAATAAAGATTGCGCTGAGAAACCTGTTGAGATATAAGAGGCGGACTCTTCTGACTTCTTCTCTTATTGCCGTGGGAGTGACATTTGTGCTTGTTTTTGTGTCTTCTTCCAGTGCTTTCAAGAATCTCATGATCAGCCAGATAACAGATTCCATGCTCGGCCATATTCAGATTCATAAGCAGGGCTATATGGCCTCCATTGACAGCCTTCCCCTGACTTTGAACCTCGCTCAGAAAGATATGGAAAAATTGGAAAAGGCCGTAAATTCTATGTCCGGGATCAAGGCTTATTCTCCCAGGATCAAGTTTGCGGGAATGTTCAGTAATTTTATGGAAACAACAAATATCAGAGTCAATGGGGTTTATCCTGATAAGGAGGAAGCTGTAGCCCCGCTTCTTCCGGGAAGGGTCAAGCAGGGGGAAAAAGTCATCAAAAAAGGAGAGATGTTCATCCCGGAACTTCTGGCCAAAGGCATGGAGGTCAAGGTCGGAGATACCATAGTGGTTATTGCCACTAATCGGGATGGCTCGGTCAATGGAAAACAATTCCGGGTAGGTGCTGTTATTGAAAGCGTGACAGGTCCCGGAGGAAGAGACGGATATATGCATATTGAAGATGCCATGGAGATGCTCCGTATGGATCAGATGGAGATCAGCGAAGTCGCCATTAGGCTGGATGATTTTGATAAACTGCATAGTGTGAGCGCCGCCCTGGACGCAGCTCTTTTCGACCAGCTCAATAAAGCAGGAAAACCGGTCTTTGATGTACGGACGTGGGAGGACCTGTCTCCTTTTTATAATGTGTCCCGGATGATAGAGGTCATGACATTCTTCATAAGGCTTATGTTGATCGCCATTGTTTTGATCAGTGTCATGAATGTGATGATCATGGCGGTTTATGAAAGGATAAGGGAAATCGGAACCATGGCTGCTATAGGCACCAAACCGGGCAGGATACTTTTTCTTTTTCTTATAGAGGGATTTTTTCTGGGATTGATAGGCACTCTGGTCGGGATTGTGTTCACCTGTGCCGTGACCTATGTCATCAATGCTGTGAAGATATCGTTTAACTTTGGCCGGCAGACAGGGCTGGTGCTTTCTCCCCGCCTTGAACCGGGACAGATTTTTCTCATATCAGGTATTGTCATTCTGGTTTCCATACTGGCAGCTCTGCAGCCGGCTTATAAGGCTTCCAGAATGGAGCCAATCAAGGCCTTAAGGCATATATGACATGAGATTGAGGAGGCAGTAGATGTATCGAATTTTTGGAATTTGTTTAGCGCTTCTTATGGTTGTTCCTCTCTCAGCACAGGATGGGAATGACATTTTAAAAAAACTGGATAGAAATTTAAGTCCGGAGTCCTTTGAGTCTTACAGGAAACTGATCAATATCGAACCCAACGGCCGCAGAAAGGAATTTGTTTTGTTTACCGTGAAAAAGGGGGCGGATAAAGTGGCAGCCCTTTTTCTATCTCCGGATAGTGAAAAGGGGCGCAGCACACTGCGGCTGGACGAGAACATGTGGCTGTATATCCCTAATGTTGGGAAACCGATAAGAATCACCAATATGCAGTCTGTGGTGGGAGGCGTTTTCAATAATGCTGATATTCTCCGTTTGGATTATGCTGAAGAGTATTTTGTGGAAAAAACAGAAGACCTGGAAACGGAATGGCTCCTTCACGCAAAAGCCAGAACGAATTCGGTGGCCTATGACCATCTGCGGATATGGGTGGAGAAGGACCGGATTCTTCCTATAAAGATCGAGTGCTTGACCGAAGCTTTTATGCTCATAAAGACCATTCATTTCAAGGAGGTCAAGGATTTCGGCGGTGGCGTTGTCCGGCCTTCGGTGGTGGAGACGGACAGCCCTCTCCATGAAGGGTATAAATCGGTCATGATATTTGCGAGCATCACAGGAAGGGAATTGAAAGATGAGGTCTTTACGTTGACCTTTATGCCCAACATGGAAACTTTGCGCAAGTGAAATACCTAACCTGCTTTCTTCTGATAGGTTCTCTGTTTATACGGCCGGCTAATGCCCAGGAAGATTATTCTTTTGACCTTTCAGAGATTGAAAAAAAAGCTTTTCAGTTCGGGGGGTACCTGGAGGCAAGACCTGTTTTTTCTCTCCTTGACCGGGATTCCCGATTCTATTTCCTGAATTATTACGGCAGCGAGCAGAAAAAAAGCGCTCTGGAATACAATTTTAAAGCCCTGCTGGATCTGAGCTATGAAAAAGGGATCGCTAAAGCCCAGATACGTCTTAATGCGGACCTGAACCATTCTCATTTGGATTGGTCCCAGGATCTCGACCTTTATGAAGGTTTTCTTTCTCTCAAGCCTTCTCTGCATTTTCATATAGATTTCGGTAAAAAACGTCTGAAGTGGGGCAAAGGGTATGCCTGGAATCCGGTTGCGTTTATTGATAATCCTAAGAATCCTTTTGACCCGGACCTGGCCCTGGAAGGATTTACAGTGCTTTCAGTTGATTATCTTAAGAGTTTCTCAGGCAAGCTCCGGACACTGACCGTGACCGGCGTTTTAATTCCAGTTTTCGAGGGCGTGAACAGCCAATTAGGCCGGCAAAACACTCTGAATTACGGGGGGAAGCTGTATTCTTTGCTGTTTGACACAGATATTGACCTGATGTTTCTAGCCGGACCGGGGATTTCCCCGCGGTACGGGATTGATTTTTCCCGTAACATTACCTCGAATATGGAAATACACGGCGAATGGGCGTATTGGACGGAATATTCCAAAGAAACGGTTGGGAATGAGGGAGTTTCAGATCAAAAAAGGGAAGATGCCTGCAGTTATCTTTTGGGTATCCGGTATCTCACGAAAAGCAATACCACTTTTTTTCTGGAATATTATTGCAACGGAAGAGGATACACACAGAAGGAGATAGAACATTACTACGGATTGATCGACAGCGGATATGATTTATATGTGACATCAGGGATCGAGGATGACCTTGAGCTGGCGTCATCTTTAACAGGATTCCGCGCTTTTTCTCCGGGAGAAAATTATCTTTATCTGCGGATCCTTCAAAAAGAACCTTTCAATATCGTGTATTTCAATCCTTCTCTTACCAGTATCTGCAACCTGGGAGACGGCAGTTTTTCTCTTGTTCCGGAACTGCTCTATGCTCCAGTCACTGACCTTGAACTTCGGGCCAGGGCTGTTTTTCTGGTAGGGAAAAGGGGCACGGAATTCGGAGAGAAGCAAAACAAATTCCGGCTGGAACTTAGGTTTCGTTATTATTTTTGATTATAATAAAAATCCGCTCTTCTATTTTCCTGAGGCAGAGAGAATAAATTCAGTGAGATCCTTTTTCAGCTTGGCCAGTGACGGTTTCCGGATGTACATCATATGTCCCGCCTCATAATAGCCCATATGCACTCTGCCTTTGAACTCATCATTCAGCCCTATTTGCGAAAAGGTGTATTCGGTTCCAAAATAAGGAGTGGCCCCGTCATAATAGCCGTTTGCCGCAAATACCTGGAGATGTTCGTTCTCGCTCATGGCCCTGCGCAGTGTTTCCGCCATATAGGGGACAGCTTCAATGGTTCTTCTTGAGCCTAAGGTCTGGGAAAAATTCCAGGGATAAACATTGCCGTAGATATTGTACCGCATTTCCTTATTGTAATTGAGTTCTTCACGGAAATAATGGTTGATCATTGTGGAAAAGGCACCCATTATGGCAGCGCTGGAAGGATCGAATTCATAATTTTCGCCGGCTGCATCTTCGTCTCTTCCGGTGAAACGGCTGTCCAGCCGGCCAACGGTTTTAAACTCCTCTCTGAGAAGCTGTTTAACGAACCGGTCATGACGGATGCGCAGGTTAGTCTGGGAAATGTATTCCTCTGAAAGACCCGTATACAAGGCGAGCTTCTTTATAATCTCCGCTTCTTCTGACTCAGGCAGGCGGTTTCCCTTAAGAAGCGCCACTGAATAATCATTAAGCGCAAAGTCCTCGACCTCATCCAGAAGTTCGGGCAATTCTGTTTTTTGCAGTTCTGGTGAAAGCTTTTTATGATACCAGGCTGTTGCCGTGTAATGGGGAAGAAACAGCACATAGGGAATGTTGTTTCCCTTACTGAATCCAATGGTTGAGAAATCCAGAACTGAGGAGACAAGGATGATGCCGTTGAGATACATCCCGTACTGGCGCCCCTGGAGAAAACCGGAAAGCCCTACAGAACGAAATGTGCCGTAGCTTTCCCCCAGTAAAAATTTTGGAGAAGACCATCGTTCAAATGTAGTGATATACAGCCGGATGAACTCACCCACAGAGGCAAGGTCTTCATAGACTCCATGGAACTGGCTTTTATCCTCTCCTGGAAGAGGGCGGCTGTATCCGGTTGATACAGGGTCGATGAGGACAAGATCAGTGACATCCAGTAGGGAGTACTCATTGTCTTCAAGCCCGAAAGGGGGCTTTACTGAAAATCCCTCTTCTGTCATGCGGATCCTTCTGGGGCCTAAGCATCCCATGTGAAGCCAGACAGAGGAGGAACCGGGACCGCCGTTATAAGCGAATGTTATGGGCCGTTGGGACATATCCTTCACATTGTCTCTCGTATAAGCGGTAAAAAATACTCTAGCTCCCGGCTTCTCATCTGGCTTATTGACGGTGAGTTCTCCTACCGTGGCGGTATAGGAGATGTTTTGTTCTCCGATCTTAACCGTATGGTGGGTTTTGGAAAGCGCTTGTTCTTCTATAGGTTTGTTATCAGATTCTTGTCCTGAAATTCCCGAGTAAAAAACCAAAAGCGCCGCAGTGAGAAAAACGAAAAAATATCTTTTTTTCATCTCTGTTCCTCCTTTTCCTTTTATCAATGCAGAATCGTATTAAAAAGAAGCTTGAAGGTCCCATGAGTCTGGCATCTGCTTTGAGCGCCGAATCCTATGAGGATAATCTGGCCTTTACCGTATTTTACTGAGACCATGCCTGCTTTTTTCGATAGATATTCTTCTCCGATGAGCCATCCGCTTTGAAGGAGGTCTCTTTCCTTATAACGGACAATGACCTCATAGTCTTCATTGTGGTCACCTGAAGTGATCTCAAAGGCGGGATTTGAACGGAAAAGAACCAATCCGTCTGACGGCATTCCATAGGCAAAAGCATTCTGGTTGTTAAAAGTGACTTTTAGCGTCGATCCAGGACAGAAAAATTCTTTCGAATCCATTCGATCCACCACATTACGGATATTTAAAGCAAATTCCTCAATGGCAAAACCGCAGGCATCTCCGAATGTGACCAGGACTCCTCCGTTTTTAACAAATGATTTTATCTCTTCCGTACCTTCTTTCCCTATTCCGCTTCTGTATTCCTGCGGACTCTGCCCCATATAGCGGCGGTATCTTTCAGGGAGTTCTCCCTTGATCACAGCGGGTGAATCATCAGGAAAGACGAACACATCATAATTCTTGTTGAGGTTTCCTTTTTTTATTTCTGTGTCTTTTACGCTGGTATAGGGGAAGGCAAAATTTTCGAGAACCAGCCGGGTCCATCCCTCATCCATGTTTCCTCCGAAGTAACGCTGGTACATACCTGTCCGCATGCGTTTGAGCTCATGGGTCCACTGGCTCACGTCGCCGCTGTAGGACTTGAAGTCCACTCCGGTGAGGTCAGCCACATCCTGAAGCAGTGTTTTCGAGCCTTCTGTGACAATAAAATCTCCTGTATTAAGGCCCGAGGTCTTTTTATTGACTCTCATGACTTGAGCGCCTTTATTGAGAAGCAGATTAACAGCCCAGAAACTGTTGTTCATCCTTCCGTCCAGTACGTACATCTCGCTGTTAGAACCGACCTCTCCTTTGACGGTAAATTTTTCTTTGATGATTTGAAAATCTCCGTCAACAGATTCATTTACAGGATCAACACGAACCCCCATGAATTCATTCATGGTGTGAGTGGCCAGGTCATAAGGACGCAGAGGGGAACCGTCATCATCTCGGGTCCAGTCGTTATCCGCATAGAATGTGCGTCCGACAAGATTTCTGATAAGTCCCATTTTAGGCTGTGCCAGAGAGATGATAAAGGAGCCTTCAGGGTAGATGACTCCGTTTACTGTAAACTGGCTTTGGGCTGCTTTTATTTCAACGCCTGAGAGAAGTAGTGTGTTCACCATTTTAACGGCTGTGAGATAATCGTGCTGGCTTTTGGGGATCACATAGGCACAGGGGCTGCCTTTGGCGCCCTGTTCGGTCTGTCTTTTGGCTTTTAGATAGGCATTCCACATGACGGTCTCTTTATGCCTGGCTGCGATATCCAGAAGAGCCCAGGCTGAGATCTTGGTTTGCTCCACAATATCACGCAGGGTCCACCAGCCGCCTTCCCATGGATGAGGAAAATTGCTCTGAGCCTCATACTCAGGAAACTGCCTTGAGCCTCCTTGAAGCTGATCCGGATGGATAAAAAGCGGGCTGGCAAGTCTGGTGCTGGCTGATTCGGTCAGCATACCGGCTATGTTATGGAAAGGAGTGATCCAGTGCCATCCGAAATGCCCCCATCCCGGGAACATGGCATCGTTAATGATCCCGGTCTTGTTGTTTTCTTCCAGCTTGTAGGCGATGTGAGCGCCGTACCAGCTCAGCTCACGCCAGATAAGAGGGTCTGCATAAGGACGGATGGGATCGCAGTAAGGCGGCACATAAAGCCGGGCGCCGGTGCTTCCCATCTGGTGATGGTCAATATAAGCCTGCGGGAGCCAATCCCTGTAGAGGATCTTGGCCGCATATTTTGATTCGACCAGATTCAAATAATCTCCATCCCTGTTGTTGTCATGACCTGAGTATTTATGGTAAAGCCATGGCAGACCCGTTCCTTCATATTCGGTTCCCACATATTTCCGGTACCAATCCGTAACCATGATTTGACCGTCAGGATTGAAACAGGGAAACATAAAGTACAGGACATTATCCAGGATCCTTTGGGTTTCTTCATCGTTTCTGCTCAAAAGGTCATAGGCGAGTTCAGGGGTCATCTGAGTGGGTCCTATTTCAGTGGCATGCAGGCTCATGGACTGAGATATAACGGCTTTTCCTTCGGATAGGAGTTTTTTAATTTCCTGTTCCTGAGTGCCTCTCGGATCGCTGATGATGGCGTTTATTTCCTGTAGACGATCCAGATTTGCCAGATTGTCAGGGGAAGAAATAATCACCAGGAGAAACGGATTTCCCATGGTGGAAGGGCCCATGTTCACGACTTTTATTTTCTGGCTTTGTTTTTCAAGAAGCATGAAATAGTCAATGATTTTATCCCATCGGGCCATTTTCCGGTCAGCTCCCATCTTGAATCCGAAAAAGTCCTCAGGGGTGGTGATATCTTCCTGGGCTCTTAAAGAAGGGATTAAAAAAACCAGTAATAGGAAAACAAATACCATGCGCAGAGATTTTTTGTTATGTATCATACATTCCTCCT
>Ga0180434_10004007_pt1 | contig 18232 bp, 17 predicted proteins | sample SS_ome_7_FD_132453 | JGI IMG/M metagenome (GOLD analysis project Ga0180434, IMG submission 132453) | Hypersaline lake sediment archaeal communities from the Salton Sea, California, USA - SS_1_D_2 metaG | ecosystem: Environmental > Aquatic > Non-marine Saline and Alkaline > Hypersaline >...
ATCTGGCTTCTCATTGAGGGTCCTGACCTTCTTGGCTCCCTCTTTCTGCTCAGCTTCTTTATTACGTCTCCAATTTTCATCTGTCTCCAACCCCTTTCCAGTATCCAGAGTCTTGATCTCGGATACCAAGTGAAGAAGCAGAGCCTCTAATTTAGCGACGTAAGTATTCGCCCTCTTAATGTTTCGATATCCACGTTCCGTCGCTTTGAAAATCTTATTTCGGAGCTTCCAAAGTTGCTCCTTTCGCTTCTTCGATGGGCTTGAGTAGAAGATCAGAGCATCCGTCTTGTCCCTGACCTCGATAATCTGGCCCCAGTAACAGTCAAAATTCCCGTTGAGCCGTTTTATCTCCGCCACGAATCCAGTAAGTTCAAGCAAGATGTGTCGGTCAACATCAATGATAGCCATCGCTTCCCGTCCTCAATAGCAGTTTAACGCCCTCTTTAACTTTTTTTACTGTATGACAGACCGAGCAGTTCGAATCTTCTTCGATTCTCTGCCCGTTCTCCGTCAGGTGCGTACCGCAAAGAGAACAGAAATTCTGTGTCTCGACGAGTGAAAGAACCACTCGATACATCTTGCAGTCTTTATTTTCGCAAAATTTGGTTCTAATTATCGTCATCTCGAATCCCGTTCCGAAGAAGGAGCTTCTTCATGTCTCTCACAATCTCCTTAACGTCATTTTGCAGAGTGTTACTCAAGATTCCGCAAACTTCTTTGCTCACGAACTTCTTTTCGTTCTCCATCTTAACTTCATCGAGGCGATCATAAATACGTTTCCGCTTTTCGTCGGCCTCTTTGGACTCTCTGTCGATTCTTTCGTAGATTTTGGAAGCGATTTCGTCAATGGCCCTATGAATTTTCCAGACAAGACCGCTAACGATCGACACGATAGTCAAGGCCGCTACCCAAACAGAAATATGATCATGAATCTCCATGAAGCATTACCCCCTCCGTATTATCAATTTCGACGCTTTTGGGGTCGACCCCTTTCAGGGTGAGTTCGTCAATCAACTCAATTTGCCCCAACACCTGCTGATACTTCCTTTGCAGGGATTCCTTTACTTGGACAAGCCACGCCCGCTTTTCCGCAAGGGTGATCTTGTTCTTTGGTTTTGGGTTCGTCTGCTTTGGGAGTTCGTTTCCGTTGTTTCCCTTTGGGTTCTCGCTTGTCATTACCGGCCTCCTTCATGAGTTTTTTAAATTCCTGAATGATAAAATCAGGATCATAATTCATACAGATATCGTTGTGTGGACAGTCCCAGAGAAAGCCCGTTTCTTCGTGATCGAAAAGATACGAGTTCGGACGGTGACACATCGGAGTCGGGCAGGCGTTCCTGACCAAGTTCTTGTGCCACGGATACCCCAATACTCTTGGGTCTGTCCCGCCCCAAAGAGCCAGAGTCGGAGTGACGCCTTTAAAACACGCCGAAGCATGAAGTAGATAGCTATCGATCGTGATGATACCGGCTACGAGAGGGACCAGAGCCGTTGTCGCTCTCGGGATGAACTTGATGTGTTCTGCTCCTTTCGGGAGGAACTGGTTCTCATGGTTCACCGAGCCGACCATGTAGCCCATCTTGATCAGTTCATCGACCACCTTCTGGGTGACGTGTTCGGGGAGATTCCGTCGATACATTCCCGTCTTGGCGAGAATCCGAGACTTCTTGTTCTTCTGTTCAGGGATTTTCCCGCCCTGATGCTGAATCAAGATCATCCTGCGGTCGAATTTCGACAGGTAATCTTTGGCGATATCCATTTCGGCAATATTGAAAAAGACCTCTGGTTCCAGTTTCTTCATCGGGAGGTCGAGCATATCGCACCAACACTCGATGAAGTGCTTCTTTCGGTAAATGTAATCGTAATGTTGGTACGGCTCTACGTTCATCATGATCGTTCGATTGTCCTGAAAATAATCGTCGAAAATATAGCTCGGCTTCGACATATTGTGAACCTTCTTGATGTGAGGGTTCTTGAGGAATACTTCGGGGCAACCTGCTATGACGTAGAGGGCTCGTTTCGTGAACTTCTCGCTAATTGCTCTGACGACAGAGGTCGCCTGAATGTTCCGACCAATTCCGCCGTGAACAACCAATAGAAGCCTTCCGGCTTCTGATAGAGTCTCTTTGTCTGAATAAAACATACATCTTTCTCCTTTCGGATTTATGCATTATGAACCTTCTTATGACACTTTCGACATAATGTTTGAAGATTCTTTGGATTATGATCTGTCGTTTTAAAGTCCCTGTGGTGAACCTGTTCACCTTTCTTTCCGCAGATTTCACAATCTGGGAAATATTTTTTATGAAATCGACTCGCCAAGGTCCAACTCCTTCCCTTTCCCTCAGAGGGGTATGAATATTTCTTCCATCTTTTCTTCCCCCCTTTCCAATTCGGGTTGTCCCTCCCAGACATCATTCCCTCTTTTGTCTTGCTACAAGCTCTACCATATTTTGCTACCCGTGGGTCTGTTTTCGTAAGACCTTTATTCCACGGTTCGTATCCGAGACGTTTTCGAGTTTCGCCTATCTTCTTTCTACACTCTTTACTTTGGGTCCTCCCCAAAGCCGCTTGTCGCATCTTTTCTTTTGTTTCTTCGCTATGTTTTCTCATCATTAACCTCCGTCGGGAGAATAACATAGCCCAATTAAGACGCAATAGAAATCAGTTTTCAAAGAATCAGGAATAGGCTACCGCTAAATAATTGACGGTTCCTGCTCCGTCGAGAATAATTTCCTCGTCTGTGACCTCCGTCGTTGAGTAGAGCTTTTCATAAGTGGATTCATCTGGATTTCCTACATAGTTTTCGTACTGGTAACAGCACCAGAGACAGCATAACACACAGCACTTCAAACAGCACCGCCAACATACGGTCTGACGGATATTTCTCGAATAACAATGAACGCCTCGATCGTTCGTATACCCCACCGGCGTATAGACTGAAGCGGAATACGAGCCCTGATAACCGCTCCAAGAAGCGGTACCAGAAAAAGTTCCACCGGCTCCCGAACTCCACCCAGTACCCGAAGCACCACCACCGAACCAACCGTAAGCGTAGACGCTTGCGGAGCCGTGTGCGCCTGTAATTTGTGCGCCGGGCGGAGGGCCGGGGAAACTCGACGACTGACCTGCCGAATACGGAGGGCCTTGAAAGCTGATAACGTAAAATAACCCAATCGAGGCCGCCGATTGATTGTCGGAATAATACTGCCAGTACATATACGAGCAGTCCACCGTGTATTGATAACAGCACCAGAGGCACTCCGTATAGCCCGATTCGATTCCAGAATCGTACCAATCGAGACTGATTCGGTGGACTTGAATATCCCAACAGCAGGGGTCGAGAACGAGCGTATTACATTGAATCTGAGTACACTTCATCTGGTCGATCGCCGAATGAGGTTGCGTATAAAGATATTCGCAACTGCACCAGACGCCCGTACCGTGAGGCTTATACCTTATCTCGTAACAATCGACTCCATAGCAAAAGTGATCTGGGGCGTATCCATGCTTCCAAAGCTGAAACATGGACTTGACCAAGACCTCGCAGGTGTTATTGATCGTTGTGACGGTCTGGTCAAAATTGCAGAGATAGATACACTCTGGTCTCGTACCGCCCGATATGACCAGTTTCGAATGAACGTCGAACGCCCATCCGAAATCAGAACCGCCGTTATTGTATTCCCGAAAATTGTCGGCGTAGACTGACCACTCCTGATCGGACTCCGAATTAGCGGTCTTGAAGCTCGAAAGGCGATTCACCGACACCGTCACTTCTGGCTTGTCCGTCCATTGATGGAGAAATACAGACTCACCAGTCTGTGCAAATCCACCTTTAACCCGCTTGACATATGCCGTATCTCCGTACGGATAATGGTACCCAAGCTGACCTTGAGACGTAATGAACGTATAGCACTCTGAACAGACGGGGTCGATTAAACAGAGTTCTCCACGGACTAATTTCGTCCTCAAGTTCCCGTCATTATCGTAGGAGAAAAGACCCGCCGCATTTATTTGGGTGTGATACGGGAAGTTCGAGGTCTTGATCACAGCCCCGACAATCAAGCCCGATTCGATATTCCCCATGTGAGCCGAGATAGCTGAAAGTTCTTCTACGTCGATCGACTGGGCCAGAATCGAATTGACAGCCATATGCTGTGCCTGAACCTGACCGGCCAGAATCTTTCCCGCAGTCACGGAATTGGCTTGAAGATGGTCGGCGTTAATGATGTCATCCGAAAGGTCGGTCGAGACAAGCTGATTCTGGTCAACTGAAATCGTGTTGGAGAAGGCACCCCCTCCTAAAGCGTCAACGGCACGAACCCGATAGTACGTCGTTTCATACGGAAGCGGTTGAGTAGAGGACGTTCCCTTCACCTTCCCGACAAGACGTTCGTTGCCCGTTTCAATTCCTATCCAGTTGTCGTTGTCGTTCTGCCAAATTTCATAGTATTGGAGGTCGGAATCGTACACGTCGCCCCAAAGAAGAAACACTTTCTGGAATAGGAGCGTGTAGGTCAACTGGCTTGCGTCAGGAGCCAAGTTCTGCGGAGCGACGGATGCAGGAGTATCCGAAAATTTATAACTCGTATTGTACGCCTTGATGTAATAAGTTATTCCTGATCTTGCCGTAGGAGTTTCGACGACAAATTTTTCAGCGTTTCCACGCCATATCAATTCGGCATCGTCTTGGCCCCAGTCTGCGTCCTCGACTCTTATTTCATACCCGAAAAGATCGGGCTCTTGGTTCCTGTTCCAGTAGAGTTCAATTACGTCTGTGAAGGAATAATAAAAGCCCGTCGGCGTAGCAGGTTTCTTCTGCCATCCCTGAATGACGACCGTGTCTTGTGGACTCGTAGCCGGTACGTTCTTCTCTCCCGAATCTGCCTCTGAAACAACGGCAATCTTGTAGGTTCCGCCTACCGCAAGAGGATCGGTAATCGTATATTCTTCAGATTCGGTTACCCCTGCGTGGACCCATGAACCGCCGTTATTGTCTGAATAATAGATATGGAATTTAACCGCCTTCTTAATCCATCTCAGAGCATTTGGAGGCCGGCGGAACGACACAAGAATAGTATCTCGTATCGTCCCGTCGTTCTCACGTGTGACCTGTTCCTCGCAAGACAGGCCATATACGTCTGGGATGTCCAAAGAAATGAATGAAAAGTCGTCGTCGGGCATTACGACAGAGGAATCATCGTATGCCGAAGCCGTATATTGAACGGCAGAAATACGAGTGACTCCATTAGCATATCGTGTAAGCCCTGTGCAACGGTACTGCATCCCCAAATTATTTTCCTCCCCAACGACCCAAAGGCCGTACTGCGGAGGCGTGAACGAAAATGGAGAACTGACGTCGACATAATCATACGTCCCAGAAGTATTCGTTACGGTTCTTTCTTCGATCGTGTCGTCCGCATTATTCCGAATCGACACCTTATAAGTGGTGGCCGGTTGAAGAACAATTTGCTTGTCGAGTTGGACCCGTGAGGTCGTCGACCCTGTGCCAATCCGACCACCATAACTCCATTGAGGGACGTCGTGCTGAAATAAAAAGACGTCACCCGGCTGTACCAGTAAAGCGTCCGTAAAAGCGTCGAACTGGATAGAGCGTGTATTGGATTTGAATTTATTGAGAAGGATTTTCCCTTCACGAAGCAACTGGCTCGGTCGGGTAATGCCCGCAAATCGAATATTCTGTTGCCTGATGGGGTTGCCCGCCGTTATCGAGTCCTCGTCAGATACTTCGATCGAGTCCCGACCGTAATCTTTATCTTTGTTGGTGAACTCCATGACGAGAACGTTCGGAATGTCCTTCGATGAGTGATAGACCATATTGAAGGAGTTCTTGACGATGTTCCCCATGTTGAAAATCTGCGTATAATCTTCGTCCTTCTCGATAAGGAGCCTAATCTTTCCCGTAGAGATTGAAAGCATCCCACGGAACGTAGAGCAAATGTGGTTTATGAGATCAGGTGCGGAGAAGGCCGCATCTGCGACAAGATCAAGTCTTGATCTCTTTTCCGTCTTTCCGTAAATATTGTTCACCCCTTCTTCGCAATAAAGAGCCGAAGCCAAGAATGATGCGTCGTCGATATGAGATGAATCAATAAACTGACCGAGGCCGTATCTCGAATTGGTCAGGAGGTCTCGGAGGCACCAGACAGGATTCGCCGAGTACGCCGTAATAAAGGTCGTCCCGTCCCATGTACAGACGGCGTCGTTGTCGAGGCGTTTGAACTGGGAGGTAGAACTATCGTAATAGTAATCTTCCCAATCAATCTGCTCTCCGACATACCTGACGTCGGGAATCCTGACCAGTAACCCTTCGACCTCTGCCGTTACGTTTGGGGTGGATTGAGAAAGTTTTTGAGTGGCGACGAGGCGAACGCCTAAGAGAGAAACGTAAGGATATTGGAGTTCGAGATTGATAATCTCATCGACTCCGACTATCTTCAGGTTTCCGAATCTTGTTCCTCCGCCTTCATCTTCGGATAATTTCGTGACTCTGATATCGTATCTTGCAGGAGTGAGGTATTCGGATTTGAAGAATCTTCGGATAGAGGTCTCGGACATCTTATTGACTTCGTGAATCCCTGCAAATGTCCACGGGTCGCCCGAACCGTTTTCTCGATACTCGACCTTGACGGCAAAATACCAACTCGTTTTGTTATCGTTCTCGTCAAGCTGATAAAGCTGATCGACTTCGAACTCGACAGAAAAAGCCATAAGTTCGTTGATGTCGGTCGTATAAATATATTCTTCGTTCTGACTCAAAGAGACGTCGAGGTTATGGACTGAATGAATATCTCCGAACTCTCGAACGACTGTTTGATTCACGTCGCCCTTCTTGAACGTAACCTCTGCGTTCTCACCGTAAGGGTCGTCAACGGATACGCCATAAAATTCTTCGATGGCTGTCCCGTTCAGTTTCACGTTCGATACGCCGTTGACGGGGCCTTCGCAGAGAGCGATAAGCATATTCAGGGTGTCGTTTTCGCCAGTCTCGACGTAGGCGTTGATGATCTCACCGGCAACTTTATGACGACCGTAGACTATGGGGATAGGGCTTCCGACGTTTGCCGTCAGTTCAGGCCCCTTCCATTGAAAATGTTCAGACTTCTCGAAGTTTGCGGAATTGCCCTCAAACAGAGTGGTATTATCGGCATCTGGAATCAATGCCTTGTTCGAGGTTATGGTTGCGTAAAAAGTGTCGAGACTCATACCAGTTGAATCCCCACATCTTCGGTTACCGTCAAATCATCTCCCCCTTCTGAAATCTTAAATCTTTGAACTCGAACTTGAAGGTCTGACCAAAACTTCCCGCCCGACGTTATCCCCTCCAAAGCTCCGCCCCATGCCGTGAAGATAGATGCTCTATCGGCTACGATTTTAATATCGTACTTGCCGGGGCTTAGAACCCCTGTCGCCATTCCGACCTTCTTATAAACGTTCGTCTCATCCGTTCCCGCCCGATCTGCTTCAACACGGGCCAGAAAAATCCAGTCGGACGCTCCGTTCTCTCGGTAATAAATTTTATAAGAGCCTTTTTCCAGAACGACTTGGTTCTCAACCCCTGCGTTCTGTTTCCACCCGTAACCTGAAAGGCGGAACCGAACGTCGACTGCATCTTCTTCCTCGATCGTGAACGTGTTCTCCCATCCCGACTCCGAATGAGTCGAAGGGTCAAGCGCACTTGTCCATTTTCGTCTACGCTGATACATTGATCTTATAAACGTTCTTTTGCGGTATGGCGGGGAAAGCACCAAACCGATGAACGTTCCCCAGTTCTTTACAGCGTTGAAGGGTCTGATTGCAGGAGTTCTCAACCCCAGAATAAGCGCACCCAGTTCCTTTAAAAACATGAGTGCAGTAACCACGATAAAATTTCCGTCTTGGTAAAGTGATATCGAACACGTCGAATTTGCTTGAAAGGATGAGGCGAGCTTCGTTTGCATTTACCGAAGCGTCCTCGACAAAAAAGGTATTGAGGTCAACGACCGACGGGTTTCCGACTTCATCGTAGAAGATAAGCCTGATTTCAACCTTCGCATCACGAAAGCCGTTATAGTTCTCAAGGTAATACTGAATCTGCCTGTCGGCGTTTCCGATCGAAAGACCGAGCTTTCTGGCACTTCCGTCAAGACGCTCCTGAACGGAATCGTGTTCTATGACGTATTTCGTGTAAGTCTCTCCATCAAAGGTGATATCGGTAGGGAAATCTGTGAAGCGGAGCCAGTTGTTGCCGACGGAATCGTACTGGATGGAATAAAGCCAGACGGGTTTTGTGACCTGTTGGTTCTTACGGGCTTTGAACGCATCGACCGCTGATTTCATTAGAACACCTCAACGAGCCGGCAACGCCCAAAATAAGTCCCGAAAAATCTCCTTTCAATATCAAAGGAATCTTCCACAAACCGTACGGTATAAGTATTTCCGTCTATCGGGCAAGTGAAAGAGAATGACGTAGCCGGTCCTAATTGATTGACGAAATAGTCGTGAACTGCGACGATTTCCGCCTTTGAATTAACATTGAATTGGATATCGAAAATCTTCTTCGTTTTCCCTCCCCAGACGTCACGCCTCTGTTCGACTCCGTTCTCAAATTCAACGATCTGAACGTTGGTCATCGTCTTTCTTGTGAACGGGTACCCTCTTGGGAAATCGTTGAACGCCATTATCGCCCCCTAACCGCTGTTAAAAGCGTCTTTTTGGTCGTTCCGCCTTTTGCGACATCAGAGTTGATAATGTTGACGACGGTGTTCGGGTTCGCTTCAAGAATCGAGTTCACAAATCCTGCATCCATTTGATTTACGATAGTGATCTCAACGTTCCCTGCCCCGCCCTGCCCCGCCATCATCCCTCTCGGAACAATGCCCTCGCCCTCGTGGACCATCGCCATTCCAGTTCTCGGGACGAAAGCGGTACCTCGCTGAAAGGACATCTTGCGGTAACCCGTAACCTCTTGCCCGTCATAAGTGGTCGTCATAGGAGTATAAGAAGTTCCACTTCCACCAGAAGTGGTGCCTGAGAATCCGCCAGAGGTCGTGGGCTGAGTAATCCGAACAGTCCCTCTTTGGGTTACTCCGCCACCTCCACCGCTTCCGCCATAGGATACTTGAGAAGCGTTGTCTGCAAGCCGGCGCATCTCGTCTGCCGCCCTCGCTATCGCCTCGGCCTGTGCATTAAACTCCTTTACCCCTTCCGACGCTTTGGACACGATGTCCCGACCAAGACGGATTTCTTCTTCATGCCCCTCGTTGGCTTTCGCAATTTTCTGCAACTTCTCGTCGGCCTGAATGATGTAGAGGTCATGAATCTTTTCGTATCCTGCAATCGTCCGTTCGGCAACTTCCGTCTCGGCTCTCATCTTGTCCTGAGCCGTTTGAAGAATCATTTTCTTGTCTGCTTCAAACTGGGTCGTGCGATAGGCTTCGTCTTTTTCGGCTCTTTCTTCAAGGGTTTCGATCTCCTGTTGAGCCTCCGTCTTGATCTGTTGCATACGTTCTTGATGCTCTTGAGCCCTCTGTTCGACCGTGGTTCTTAGGGCAAGAAGGTTTTCTTCGAGCGTGAACTTAATCTGCTGTTGTTCTTTCTCCCATCCCTCAAGGCGTTCGAGTTGAATCTCATGCTCAAGACGGAGAATTTCTTCCTGAACGCTTCTCAATTCATCCGCACCCTGAACCGACCAGTCGACTTCAAAAAGGAAAGGCTCTTTGGAACGTTCAGAAAGTTCCTGAATCGAAGCTGTAAGACTTTCGATCTCGTTTGAAGCGATATTCGAACTGTCTTTTGTTTTCTTCAATCCATCGATTGTCTTATCGAGGGCGTCCGTTACGTCGAGCGAGCTTTCAATCAGTTCTCGTTCCTCGTCGGTCAGTTCCTTCGTCGCCTTTTCTGCATCACCGAACTTATTGATAATGTCTTGGGTCTGTTGGGCGACGGTCTTTTTACCCTGATTCAGAGCTTCGAGATTTCTGGTTTGAGTAATGATCTCCTGACCGAGTTCGTTCAGTTGCTTCGCTTCATCTTGGGAAACTTTTCCATCTTCCATCGCCTGTTTCGAAAGTTCTCGACGGCGATTGATAAGATCGTAAATGAGGTCTAACTGCTCTCTCATCTGTTGGTTCTCGTTGGCACGTTCCTCGTATGCTTTCGATAGAGAAACAGCCATTCGATCGTAATTTTTCTGAACGTCGTCGGCGAGTCTGTTCTGGGCGTCCTGTGCGCCCTTAGCCGCTTTTTGCCATTCAAAGAAAGCCATCGTCGCCTTAACGACTGCCGCTACTGAAGCAAGAACCGCCGTTACCAATAAGCCTATCCCAACGACTCTCAATACCGTAAGAGCCGCCGTCAGAGCCTTAGTTGAAAAGGCGAATGTCGCAAATGCCTTCACTACCCCTCCTATCCCCGTAACGAGTCCTGCAAAGCCCTGAATAAGACCGCCCACAAGACTTAAAATCGAGCCGATGGAGAAAGAAAGGACTCCAAGAAGGGTAATAAGAGGGCCACCGATTGCAAGAAACTTTGCGATGTTAGCCGTGAGTTTTGGGTGTTCGACGACCCAATTTTTAATTGAGGATAAGACGTTTTCGATTTCACCGGCAAGAATCTTGAGTTCGGGCGTCAGGGCTTCTCCGATCTCGATCAGGACGGCAACAGCTTTTGACTTCACAAGCTCAAATCTGTTTGCCAGAGATTCCAACTGAACCTCTGCCATCTGTCTGACTACTCCCTGCGAGTTCTCAAGGGTTGTCGTCAGTTCTTTAATCGATTCATAGGCCTTTTGACCCGAAGAATCAACGCCCAAAAGAGCCGCTATTGTAGGCCCTGCACGTTGCCCGAATAACTCAATCGCTTTTTCCGCCGTGAGCCCTGCCTCGTCTAACTGCCTTAAAGTTCCGACGAAACCATTGGTTTTAAGGTCAATGTCCTCGAACTTGAGACCAATTCCTGCGAGAGCTTCTTCCAACTTTGCGGACGGGGTCAATAGTTCAGCAAAAGCACGACGGAGGGCAGTACCGGCCATTGATGCGGGAAAACCGAGATCGAAAATTTTACCGAGAGCCGCCGAAGTTTCTTCAAGAGAAATTCCTGCGGTATGAGCGATAGGGCCGACATACGACATGGCGTCTCGAAATTTACCCATCGTAGCCGCCGATTTAGCAATCGTTTTTCCGAAAGTATCCGCCACACGTCCTGATTCAGACGTTTCCATTCCGAAGGCTCGGATGGTAGCAGTCATGACTTCTGTGGTTGTCGTTAAATCGGTTTGGGTAGCGGCCGCTAAATCAAGAAATGGTTGCATTTCCTTAACAGACATCTTGGTTACATTGAAACCTTTTGAAGCAAGATCGTACATCGCATCAGCCGCTTGAGCCGCCGAAAATACGGTTGTTTCGCCGAGTTCTTTGGCGAGATCGCCGATCGCTTTGGTCGCTTCTTTTACTTCGTTCTCGGTAAGCGCACCCGTCACGGAAGCGGCGTTTAAGACCGCTTTCTCGAAATCCGCCGAGGCCTTTACCGCAACGCCGATCGAAGCCGTCATCGCAGTACCGAGGAAAGCCATTTCGGTACCGAATGACCTCATGCCTCTCCCGATATTCTGCATATTCTTGCCGACCGTATTTATAGCCGATACCGACCCTTTCGCAAAGGTCGACATCTGGGCGGTCGCCATCTGAAGCCCTGAAGCCAGATTCGAGATATCTGCCTTCAGTCTTAGTGTCATATCAGGTAATATCGGCATTATTTCACCTCATATCCTATCCCCAAGTCACCCCAAGAGTTGAACTTCTTCATTTTGGGCTTTTGAGTGGGCTGATCTACCTTCTGCTCACGCAGAGCCCGAATCATCACAGCCGTATCAAACATGAACTCAAACATCGTAGTCCCCGATAAGACTTCATGTGGCATCTTTCCGTACCTTTGAGCCAATGAGTCCACGGCGACTAAAAAGTTGACGTTCTCCCAAAACTCCTTCTTCGGATGAAGATCAAGCTGTTGGAGTTTTCTTTTCTTCTTTAGGTCCTCCTGACCCTTCGGGTCTTTGGACGAGAGTTTCGTCATCTGGGTCTATCCTTCCCTGAATACATCCCATCAGGTATTCTTGATCTTTGGCGGGAATTTCAGACCAAAGAAGATGCGTATCTTCCTTTTCCTTATCCCACCTAAGAATAGTTGGAGGGTCCACAATGCCTTTGGACACGGTAACACTCAAAAAGTTCTCGAACAGCTCAAGATTCTTTCGCCGTTCTTCCTCGGACATCTCCGATAATTTGGAGGCATTTTGACCGAGTTCCAGAACGAACACAAAGAAATCGTTCGGGATGTCTGACAAGCCCTCTTTGATGTAGTCCATAGGCGTCAACCGCCTGACTTGATACGTCATGCCCGACGGCCCTGTGACCGTTTTCGGTTTTGCTAACTGCTCTCTTATCTTTTGGATATTTGGATTCGACATTACAGACCCTCCTTAGTCTTTATGGATTATGTGGTCATCGTGTCGACGATCGAGCCGTACTCTTTTCCTGCCGGCTTCGAAACGTCGGGAAGAATCCTGAACGTGACAGGAATCAGGGTCAAAGCGTCCTTCTGGTGGGCGATCTCTCCGACTTCCCACACAACCGCTTTATAGACCGAGAAGGTCCTGTCATAGCCTTCGGGAGACTTACCCTTAAATTCAAGAGTATGTTCCACGACGGCAGGGTTCATTCCCCAAGAGAGAGTACGGGTCGGCGAAGATTCCACCACCGCTTCCGTCTGCTCCCACACGATTTTCAGATTCGCCAGAGTCGCCTCTGCGAGACTCGTTTGAATCTGATAGGTTTCACGAATCTTGTGGATTCCTACCGGTGCGTAGCTTTGGTCGACTTCTTTGTCCATACGGTCAGAGTTCGCAACAAGATTCACGCCCCCTGACGTATAGCCAATACCAACGCCGTCGACTTTTAACTCACCGACACCGATGATGACGTTGTTTTGATCATATGCCATTGTTAAATCTCCTTTCTCGCTTTTACTGAAAAACGAATTGACATTCTGTACGTCTTGAGTTCCGTGTCATATTGCGGACTTTGGATTTGGCCTTCATAGTGACACCCGTAAGAGTGGACTTTTCCGTCGACCGTTAAGTCGGCTTCGTCTAACAATTCTATCACTCGTTCTGCAATATCAAAGCAGTTCAAATCACTTTCCCTGTCGAATATCACAAACACGAGTGGGAGAGTCCTGATGTTCGGGGAGAAATCCTGAATCAGAACGTCAGGCTGAAAATAAAACGTCAACAGCTTTCGCCATTGGCCTTCCGTTTGATATCCCCTCCGAATAGTCATCTCCGAGATGCCCGCTCGAAGGCCTTCCTTTCCAATCGGGACATCTTTCTTCTGCTTATACCTGACCAGAGCCCGCAAATCGGCGTCCCTTGTCAAGATCGTTTCTAACCTCGAATATAAATCCTTCATGACAGAATCTCCGCAAGCTCTTTCTGGATGTTCATACTGACTGCCGGTAGCCTTTCAGTAACCGACCTGAAAAGATACCCTCCGTCTGGCAGAGCCTCGACATACGGAGCATAATGAACATCTGTTCCGACCGTCCCTTCGACGACGTTTCGAGAAACGAACTTCGCATCACCCTTAATCGAACGGCGAAGGTTTCCAGTCTTAACGTGCCTGTTCTCTGTCAGGATTCCCTTCGCTCTGTCTGCGATATTGAGCATCCCAGTCTCGACAGATTTCTCAATCGAAGCTCTAATTTTAGCATCATAGAGCTTCATCTGCCTCGACACGTTATCAAATCCGTCCCAAAAAGACTTCATTTATTTTGCTCCAAGTATTCTTCTTCAATCCTGCCGAGAAGAACGGTTGTATGTTCAGGCTCGTTATCCTGTCCGATCGGCTTGTAAGACCTCAAGACCAAGAAGTGATCAACTCCGACTTCAACCTTGTCCCCTTTGACCACATCGATCTCTGGTCCACAGATCATGTTGCGTTCCACCGTATATTGGATTCCATGATCGTCGATCTTCATATCCCCTTTAACCCCATAGACACGGCATGGAATCTGGTAATACTTCCTGACCCATTCCTTCTTGAACCCTCCGAACCCGTCCGAAGAAGTATCGAGAAAGAAAATACTCGCCTCTTGCTTCAGCCATCGTTTTAGGTCAGAACGAGCCATAACTGAGCCAACTCCTGAACTGTTTAATGATTCGATCAAGCTCGAAATCACCCGTGATTTCTTCTTCGCCTGATTGAAGGTTCCTTCTCATTTCATATTGATAATCGCCGACCCTCTCAGATTGGAATTTCTGAGCGAACGCTTTATCGTCGATGATTTTCTGAATCAATTTGCCTTGAAGATATTTAACCGCCGTCGGAACGTCTGACCATCCCCAGACGCCTGAAATTCCGATATTCGCCGTCCCCTTCGGGAAGGTCTCGCCGTACCCCACATATCTTGCCGTCAGGTTCGTTAAAGAGGTCCACGAAACGAACTTCGTTTTGGCGATAAAATATTCTGGGTCGTATTCGTAGGCATCATTCGTCGCATAATAGACTTTCACTTTCGTCAAGGTGATAAGTCTTTTCGGAAGAAACACGGTGTCCTTCCCCGTCCCGTTCACCTTCTTCTCGACCGGCACGGACTCGGTTCCCTCCTGCTCGAAGTCCTGATTGCAGAAGCTGTTCACAAGGGCATACGTCAAATCCTGAAGCATTTCGAGATACTTATCGTCCACCTTTTCGTGATTGATCTCGTAGGGTTCGATTCTCAATTCTTCTCTGGTAATGTATTTATCCGCCATAGGTCACGCCCTCACCTTTACGAAAATCTTGTCTTGGAAAATTTGACCCGCCGAAGTAGTGATGGTGAATGTGACGTAGTATTCGTATCCGTCTCGACCCTTCTCGATCATGGCCGCCGCCGTATAATCATCAATGGATGGAACTCCGACCACCGCAAGGTCGTCAGCATCTCCCGTTGGAGTAATCTCGACTGTGCAGTTTTGAATCGTGGCGTCGGCGGCTATGTCGGCGGTAGAGTATTTGAAGCCGACAGCGAATTTCTCGTCGGGCTTTTTCTTGACGACTGCGACTCTCATAAGACCTCCTAACGCCTATCTTTGACGAACGGTTTCGAGTCCTTATCTTCCTTGTTCTCGACCGTTCTGGTTACCTGATGCTTTACTCCATCCCTCGGACGAGCATCAGACACAGCGTATCTGTTCGTGTTCGTGACAAGGCGAGGGCGTCCTGTCTCGAATTGAGTTTTCTTTTGAGAGATGTGAATCTTCGGAGTGCTTTCGAGGTCGGAAGTGATTGAGTTCCGTGGACTGGTGAACTTTCTCGCTCTGGCCTCTCGTTCCGTAATGAGTGTTTTTCTCGTTACATCATCTCTCATGCTCAACCTCTAAATTTCGCACCGAAAATGATCGGATAAAGGACGTATTGCTCAACTTCAATTCCACGCAATTCGTCCACCCCGATCGCTTCCGCAACCGAAATGAATTGAACAGAGAGGCCCCAAATAAACCATTCCTCAACATCTACATCTTCGTAAATATCAAGGACGTAACTGTAATGAGTATAGCACCAGTCCTCCACAGTTACAAGGTCTTGACCAGAGAATAAAAGTTCCCTGATCGTAAGTCCTGCTGACTCAACGGCTATCGACTCGTCAAAAATATCGACAAACAGCCGGCTGAACCAGAAGGTGGCCTCTCCGATCGTGATTTCATCAAATACCAATTCTGTATGAATTGGTAGATATTGGTAGTTGGAGTCCTGAATCGTGATTGACTCATAGCCGTCCAGAAGGAAAGTATGAGTCCAGAAATCCGACGATACCGCTTCAGAAATTGAAGCGATCGTTGAAGCGAATATCTGATGAACGTGAACAAATGCTGTCCATTCCTGAACGCTTACTGGGTCCCAAATGAACGGAACCAAGACATCGGTGAACAAATCGGCTTCATCCTGAACACCTGCCACGTCAACCGCCGAGTAGGACAGGCCGAGATAGACCGAAGCCGATTCGACCTGCCCTATGGAGTCTAAGACCTCGACGGGGAGCCACGGGATGAGCCATTCGGCAACGTCTGCAATCCCCACTTCCTCGCCAATAATTGCGCCAAGCCATGTCAGGGAAACCGCCCCATAGTCTGATATAGAGACGACCGAGATCGTGTCTGTAATAAGCTGTGGGAGCAAAATCTGGATGGATTCTTGCCCTATAACCTCGTTTTCGACCAAAACGGCCAATTCAGGGAGCCTGACGGTGACCGCTTCCGTGACCGTAACGGCCTCTATTTCGAGAATTTGAGGCTGTTTGGTCGTGTCCACCAGTTCCGCTATCCCGACCGAATCAAAGACCGAGATCAGGGGTGACGCTCCTATCTCGACCCACTCCGAGAGGACGGCTTGATCGACAATCTGCGTGAAAAGTTCCGTGACCGAGACGGAAATGGCGAGGATAATTCCGATCTCGTCTGAAATCGAAATGTCGATCAGTTGTCGTAACTGCCGGTATTCTATTAGACTTACGTCATCGGCAACCTGAACGTCGATCAGGGACAGGTCGATATCCACGCTCTCGACCACCGAGGCCAAGTCAAAAGTGGAGAGGGAAATCTGCGTGTAAAGTTCCGACAGTTCCTCTACATAAGCCGAATCGTATGTAAAGATGTTCAGGATATTTAAAACAGCATCAACCCAATCGAAAACCGAGAGGGCATCTGCCCCGACCACCTTGAGTTCGACACCCAAAAGCCCCTGTTCCGTTATCGCCAGAGAGTCGAATTTCTCAACGTAAAGCCGAGTCAATGACAATACGGGACTCTCCTGAGTCGTGATCGTGTCATCCCCGAATAGTTCGATCACCAAGTCCGTCAGGGTGACCAGTTCAACGACGTTAATCAGGTCGGCGACTGCGTTCGGAATCGGGTCCAAGCCCCAAGCAAAGACTTCCTGAACCAAGATGTTATCCGCTACTCCGAGCCACCAAGCGTAATGAGTAATCCGAACGTCGATATATTCCGAAACTGAAACGTCCTCTCCGATGGACAGAGGACCAGAAATGACATACGCCGTCGCCCAGTCTGAAATGTATTGAACCTCGGAATGAACCCCGAACTCCCACGGTTCGTATTCGGTCGCTATATACTCGGAGACTGTGACCGAATCGAATATGAACGGGAACGGAGGGAATAGAAGCATTTCGATCGCTTCTTCAACGTAGTGGTATTCCCACATATAGCGGTAGATATCGACATTGACTTCTTCCCACTCGTTGACGAGAACGACTTCAAAAGCCGACATCTCGATCGGAGCTATATCGAGCTTGACGTATTCCTCAATCGCCTTCATGAAGTCTACGGCGACGAAACCTTGAGGGTCGAGAGATAACCAGACGTCCTCGTAAATCTTCGTGTAATAATACTTCCCGCTATACAACCATCTCAGGCCATCGTTGACGATAATCCATCTTTGCGGTTCGACCGAGAGACTGGCGGACTCTGAAACATTTATTTCTTCAAACTTTGAGACTACGAAAACGACATAGGAATAAACCTGAATAAACTCCGTGATCGGAAAAGATTCAAAAACGTCGATCTCCGTTCCGACGATTTCAAGATCGGCAAGGTATTGCCAGTTTGGAGAAAATGGTGTACCGGCATCATAATTATCCGATCTGATGTCGACGGAATCTGATACCTCAAACCGTAGGGCCAGACCCCAAAGATAGACCGATTCAGAAACCCCGATCTCGTCAAACTCATCTGGGACAAGGGCTTCGATTACGACATCAACGACATCGAAGATAGAGAACGCAAGTTCGTAGAGTTCGAGATTGACGCCTTCAATCCTGTCCGCAAATTCCGTGACGGAGATCGTTTCCGATTCGTCGATAAGAAGCAAAGGCATCAATATCTGAAGATTTTCTTCGACGAATAAAGGCTCGAAGCCCTGAATAATGTCTGCGAAAAAGAACCAAGCCCCTGCGGTATCGAATATTCCGATATTCTCCGACTCGGAAATGACGAGGAAGCCGATTCCTGCATCGATATATTCTGAAATGGATACCGACTCAACAGCTTCGATCAGGAAGCCGACCAAAGAGTCTACGAACACGTCCTCTGCGGTAATGAAGTCAACCTGAATCCCAGTCCATAATTGGTCAAGTCGTGCGTTCGCCCACCACGTTTCCGCATAGAGCGTTTCGTAAGAGA
>Ga0180434_10004009_pt1 | contig 18226 bp, 18 predicted proteins | sample SS_ome_7_FD_132453 | JGI IMG/M metagenome (GOLD analysis project Ga0180434, IMG submission 132453) | Hypersaline lake sediment archaeal communities from the Salton Sea, California, USA - SS_1_D_2 metaG | ecosystem: Environmental > Aquatic > Non-marine Saline and Alkaline > Hypersaline >...
GTCCCCACCGGCAGCATAACCTTGGGGAGTACGACATTGACCATGACCCTCCCTCCTGGTGACGCTCCGACAAGTTACTACAAATATGATCCCGATTTAGATCCTCAATGGTATGAATTTATGTATGATGAAGACACTGCTACCGGGGCGGTGATCGAAGGCAATGTTATCACCCTGCACCTGGGTGATGGAGAAAGAGGCGACAGCGATTTAATTGATAATGAAACGATAATTGATCCTGGTGGGCCTGTCCTTGAAGCAAATGTTAAACTGGTCCAGGTGGGCGAGACGACGATCAGGTTGAAATCCGAATCCGGGACAACATTGAGCAACTGTTCCGCATTTACACCCAGTGAAGATCCTCCGGACGGCACCTCGTTTCCATTCGGACTGCTTGGTTACGAGATCAGCGGGGTTCCCAGCGGAAGCACCACGCTGGGAAGTACGACACTGGAAATCACCCTTCCGCCCGGTGCCTATCCAACCAGTTATTATCAGTATGGGCCGGAAAAAGATGTTGATGAAACGAATCACTGGTATTTAGACACCAATGCAGAGATCGAAGATAATGTGATTACCCTTAATCTCGTTAATGGCGGATGGGGGGATTGTGATCTTAATAGCGATACGAATGTGATACTCGTCGACTATAACCAGGGAGAGGGAAGCGGGCCGGCCTTTGATGAAAATGCCGTGGTGATTGAATCACTGGACCGTAATGATACGATTTCACTGGAAGCCCCCGTCGGGACGACACTAAGCAATTGCGCGGCCGTGGCAGTCCCTCCGGACCCTCCTGCAGAGGCGGAATTTCCTTACGGCGTGTTTGAGTTTGAGATCAGCGGGGTTCCCAGCGGAAGCATGACATTGGGAAGCGCGACACTGGATATCACCCTTCCCGCCGGCGCTGCGCCGACAAGCTATTACAAATACGGCCCGACGACAGACAACATAGACCCTCACTGGTATGAGTTCATGTATGACGATGTCACCGGAACCGGTGCGGTCATCAACGGCAATGTCATCACCCTCTACCTGGGTGATGGAGCGAGGGGCGACAGCGATTTACTGGACAATGAAATGATCATCGATCCGGGGGCGCCCGTATTCATGCGGTCGTCAAGCAATACGCCCGGTGATGATGATGATGACGATGATGACGTGACGCCCCAGGGGTCCGGTGGCGGCGGTGGCGGCGGCGGGGGCGGCTGCTTCATCGACAGTTTGATTGAATAATAAAATATATTGTGGAAAACATGTGGTTAAAAAAGGCAGTGGACACACTGCCTTTTTTTTATGTTGAAATTTTCATTTACATCTGATGAAAAAACAGGGAGCTATCTTTATTCCACTACTAAGGAAACGCGGATGTTTACAAAGGTGTGCGGTTTAACGACCAAAGAACAGATAGACAACGCCGTTGAGCTCGGCTACGATGCCGTCGGCATTGTGACGTATAAGAAAAGTAAACGCTACTGCCCTCCCGAAACCGCCGTTGAATTGGCGGACTATGCAAAAGGAAAGATCAAGACGTTCGTTGTGGGCATCAAGTATAGCGATGTCAGGGACGCCGCCCCTTCCTTTGATTATATACAGATCTATGAAGTAAAACAGGCGGTCCCCAACCTTGTATTGGCAACAAAGGAGGCGCCGCACCCTGACCTTAGGGTTGACTACGTTGTCTATGATGCCAGCATGGGAAGCGGCGTGTTCAGTGAATTCCCGTCGTGGATAAACGACAGCCGGCACAAGATCATTGTTGCGGGGGGCCTCACCAGGGACAACGTATGCCGTGTCATTAACCATGTTCAACCCTTTGGTGTGGATGTGTCCAGCGGGGTTGAAAAAAACGGCATAAAGGACATGGGAATGATGAAAGCGTTCATCGACGCTGTCCGCAGCTGCACGTAAGACAGGAAGATCAAGATAATGTCACATCTGGAAAAAATGGGATTCAAAAGCGGCTTTTTCCGCGGGATATCCGATGCAATGAACGGTCTTGATGTCGCAAGGGTGGTTGCGGTGCACAAGGACAGGTTTACCATAAATAACGGTGAACGGGATATCCCGGCGGAGCTTGTGGGCAAACTGGCCTACGGGGCGGAGTCTCCCCTTGACCTGCCGACGGTCGGGGACTGGGTGGCGGCCGGTGTTTATGACGATGGAACATTTGCCGTCATCCACCATGTCCTCCCGAGACAGTCTGTTTTAAAGAGGAAAACACCGGGAAAGAAAATAGAATTCCAGTTGATTGCCGCAAATATCGACACGGCGTTTATTGTCCAGTCCCTGGACCATGATTTTAACCTGAACCGACTGGAACGGTACCTGGTGATGGTGCACGGGGGCAATATCGCCCCCATGGTCCTGTTAAGCAAAAGCGACCTTGCGACGGAAGACGACATAACGGAAAAAGTAAACGGGATACAAGGCGTCATGCCGGATCTCGGGGTAATTCCTTTCAGCAACAAGCAGACGCCGGGTTTAGGCCGTGTGAGGGAGTTGCTTGCACCGGGCATGACATATTGCCTTTTGGGATCATCCGGCGTGGGAAAAACCACCCTCCTGAACAACCTTATGGGTGAAGCCGCCTTCAAAACACGGACGGTCAGGGAAAAAGACGGCAAGGGGCGGCATGCCACGACCCACCGGCAGTTGATTATGCTGGACAGCGGAGCAATGATCATCGACACCCCCGGCATGCGGGAGCTCGGCCATTTTTCAGTCGAGGACGGCCTTAATGACACCTTTTCGGAGATATCGGAGCTGTCCCACACCTGCCGGTTCAATGACTGCACCCATACCGCTGAAAACGGGTGCAGCGTCCTGGAAGCCGTCGAAAGCGGCCGTTTATCTGAAAAACGGTATCGGAACTATATAAAAATGCACCGGGAATCCATGTTTAATGAACTGTCGTATTATGAAAAGCGATCCAGGGATAAAGAATTCGGAAAACTGGTTAAACGAGTGATGCAGCATAAAAAGGGAGACGCCCCATGGAAGTGAATTTAATATATTTTTCACAGACCGGGAACACCCGGAAGGTTGCGGAATCAATGGCCGGGATATTTTCCACCGAAGGGCACAACGTTAGAACCGTCTCGTATAAAAAAGTAACCCATTCGGACTTTACAACACCGGACCTCTTAGGCATCGGCGCCCCGTGCTTTGAAAGCCAGGCGCCGTCAAATGTCAAGGCGTACTTGTGGGATTTACCGGAGATCGCAGGCAAGACGGCCTTTGTGTTTTCTACATCCGGTGGTGGACCGGGGAGGGTTCTTTATGATCTGGCAAAACCGTTAATGAAAAAAGGCGCAGACGTCATCGGCGGGTTTCTTTGCCGGGGGACGTGCTATTATCCCGTGCCGTGTCTTAAAGGCAGATTCCCGGAGCGGCCGAATCAGGACGATCTGAAAAAAGCAGAGGCGTTTGCCGCTTCCCTTCTGAATCATATCTCTTCGGGGGCTTCGGGACCCATGCCGGCCGGCCGGCCCGGTACCTTGACGCACGGGGTTGGGTTTTATCAGATCATCGGTGCGATAATGAATGATACCCTGGTGCGCTGGATCATGCCCAAGCCGGTCACCGACCATGACAAATGCAACGAGTGCAATTGGTGTGTTGCGGAGTGCCCCACAAACAGCATACGTCTTGATCCCAAACCGGTCATTTCCAAAACATGTTACCGCTGCTACCGCTGCCTTAACGGGTGTCCCGAAGATGCCCTTTCAGTAAAGTGGGGCATATCCAATTTTATGGTATGGACATTGTACAATGAGACGTTCGAACGCTGGTTGGGTGATATCCGGAAAGGGGAACGTACGTATTAAGGAAAAGGAGGTTGACAATGCCTAAGCAGGACTATTACAAAACGCTCTTTCTTGTCGGAGCTGTCTGGAACTGGGTGGCCACCGTATCGTTTGCGGTGGGGTATACATTCATGTTTCCGCTGTTTGATATGGATTTGCCACGGTACCCGGTATTCTTTTTATTGTTTTTAGGGCTGGCGTTTTCATTCGGGATTGGATACTACCTGGTGTCACGGGATATTTTCAAGAACCACGCGGTTGTCGTCATGGGTATCGTCGGGAAGCTGATTGTGTTCGTGGGCCTCCTGTGGGCATGGTTGTGTGGTGACATCCATTTTATTCCCTTCAGCGCCGGCATTGTGGATTTACTTTTTGCCGTCCTTTTTATCGAGTTTCTCATGACCTTTAAAAAGACGGGATGAGAATGATAGGGGGCGTCATGACGTTTTCATTTGGGTTAAGCTTTTTCAGAATGAAGGAATAGCATGCAGCTGCTGGACACCCTGATTTCCGAAGTGAACGAGTTCACGGACAGGAAGAGAGACGCGGGCGGATTGAGAGAGTGCCGGGTTTTGGATGTGCTGTCCTGGCCGGAAGCCGGTGCGCGGGATATCGTGTTGAAGTCGGATACAGGGGTGGAGCTGGGCAGCCCGAAAGATGTGTCCGTATCCTTTTTACTGTGGACGGGTGACATGTCACTGGTTAATGATGGCCGCATTTCAATAATCGGGCCTGACATCGGTGAGGCGGCACCATCCAATCTTTCCTTTGGCAGGGTCGTCCTGGCGTCTGTCAACGGATTTAATGAAGACAATTGCTATGACCGCTACCGCGAGATGGAATTTCTTCGTTATGATGTGTCCCTTAAGGGCTATATGATGAGGGCCGTCTCCCAGTATATGCGCGAATGGAGCCGGGTCAGCAGGGAGGCGGTGGAAAACGGGTTCTCGTTTCAGGTACTGGGAAGCGCGCTGCTGAACAAACTGAGGGCGGTTGATTATGTCGAAAGCGCTGAAATTATTTTTGTGACGTCGTCGGCGGAAGACGTAAAAGAGCTGAAGCGGCCTGCCGACCGGTTCATGACGATTATCAATGCCATGACCAAGATGTCCGAAGAAATGGATTTTGACTGCGAGAGCTGTGAGTACCAGGAGGTCTGCAGCGAAGCGGAAGAGCTTCAGGGCATGCGAAAGTCGTTGATGGAGAAACAATCCCGGGAGTAGAGAAAGTATTCCGGTTAACCGCGTTAATGGTGGAGGAGAATGGATAAGCGGCCCGTAATAATAGCCGTGTGCGGAAAAGGCGGCGTTGGAAAGACCAGCATCAGTGCCCTGTTAACGCGGTTGTTCTCGGAGCAGTCATCTAAGAAAGTCATCGCAGTTGATGCCGACCCTGCCGAAGGGCTGTCCTTCCCGCTCGGCATTACAGTCAAAAAAACAGTGGACGATGTCAGGAATGATCTGATTCGGAGAATAGAGCGAGGGGAGCAGGCGGGAAAGGAAGACCTGCTCAAGCGCCTGGATTATGAGTTGTTTGAAGCGGTGGAAGAAAGGGACAACCTCGCATTTTTAGCCATCGGCCGCCCCGAGTCCGACGGATGCTACTGCCAGGTGAACAGCCTTCTGAAGGAGATCATTAAGGAGATCGTATTTAATTTTGACTATGTTATCATTGACGGCGAAGCAGGGGTGGAGCAGATTAATCGCCGCGTGATGGAAATGGTCACCCACCTTTTACTGGTGTCCGATGCCTCGTTTAAGGGCCGGCACGTGGTTGCCACCATTGAAAAAGTGGCGAGAAAAAATGGTTCCTTCAAACGTGTCGGCCTGTTGTTGAACAGGCTTAAAGACAGGGATGAGGCGAGGGCGCTGACGGCCGCCGTCGACATGCCGGTTTTGGGGTGGATTCCCGAGAACGATCTCATCAGGGTGTTTGACAGGGACGGGCGGAGCTTTTTTGAACTGCCCGACACCGGCATTCTTTCCGACCTTGCGGATGCGGTTCAACGGTGGGTCGCAAATCAACCTTAATCATAATTTAGTCCCGACCTTTTTGCTTGACAGGCATGCCGCGCTATGTATATTGTCGACAATCGACAATTGAAACCATGTTTAATATATAAACCAGTTAATCAAGGATAGTTCCATGGCGCCAGTTACATATGATAACCTCCCGGATATATTGACACGTGATATCAGCGAAAAAATTATACGAAACGAGATAAAGCCGGGCGAAAGAATCATGGAATCAAGAATTGCTGAAGAGATGGGGGTCAGCCGAAGCCCGGTGAGAGAAGCCCTTAGAATACTTGAAAAAAACAGGCTTGTGGAGCTTGTTCCCAGGAAAGGCGCCCGGGTGACGGAGATCACCGCCCAGCATATTGAATGGTATTATGATATTTATGAAGCGCTCTATGCCCTGGTTGCAAAAAAAGCGGCGGAGAATGCAAATGAAAAGGACCGTAAAGATATGTGGAATGCACTGGGTGTCATCATCACCGCGGCTGAAAACGGGGATGTGGAGGCCTACTATAACGGTATCTTCGAATTCGCCGCTGTGGGATTGCAGGGCGCCAAGAATCCGTTGCTGGCGCAAATGGTCGTTGAGCTCTGGCCGAGCAACCGCCGTATTCAGTTTGCATCACTGTTAAGGCGTGCGGATGACTTAAAGAAGAATGTTCTGTTTTTTAAGAAAGCATCCGAATACATAGAACAAAAGGACAGCGCAAAAGCAGAGGCCGTCATCCGCCAGTATGCCCATAACGAAAGGGCCTTTGCGTTAAAACTGTTGAACGGGAAAGGGAACCAACCTTAACAAAAGGAGTTGTGCCATGAAAACAGATAACTCGTACGATGTCATTGTCGTGGGATCAGGACCCGGAGGCGCCACGGTGGCAAAGGAAATGTCACAGAGGGGAAAAAAAGTTCTCATTGTCGAATGGGGAAACAAAGCGCCCATAAGAGGATGGATGACGCAATTTGCCAAGAATGCGTTTATCCCGGGAAAAAGCGCGCTGTTCACCAATAACATGCTGGTCATGGTCAGAGGAATTATTACCGGTGGAAGCACGGTATACTATTACGGCACGGCGTTTGACCCCCCGGTGGCTATGCTGAAGTCATACGATATCGATATTACAAAAGAAATTGCGGAAGTACGGGAGGAGCTGCCCACATCGCCGCTTCCGGATCATCTCATCGGCCCCATGGCCAATAGGATCATGGAGAGCGCCCGGGATCTCGGCTACGACTGGCAGAAAATGCCCAAGTTTATCTATCCCGAAAAGTGCAAACCGGACTGCTTCCGTTGCAATTACGGATGCCCGGACGGCGCAAAATGGGGCGGACAGATGTTTGTGGACGAGGCAATCCGTAACAATGCCGAAATTATCAATCATGCAAAAGTGACAAAAGTCATTATTGAAAACAAAAAAGCCGTCGGTGTGGAATATAAGAAGAAACGGAAACTTCATCAGGCGTTCGCTCCCCTGGTTGTCGTGTCGGCGGGCGGTATCGGGTCTCCGATGATTCTCCGGGAAAGCGGCATAGAAGGCGCCGGCTACGACTATTTTTTTGATCCGCTGATTACCGTTATGGGCACGGTGGATGACATCAAGGGCGGAAGGGAAATTCCCATGGCCACCGGCCTCCATATGGAAGATGAAGGGTACGTGATGACGGATATGACGGTTCCCCTGACCATTAACACGATTTTTCATGCGGAAACACTGCGTTTTGACCAGCTCCACAATCACAAGAAAACCCTGACCATCATGGTTAAGGCCAAGGACAGCCTGGGTGGAAAACTCACAAAGCGAGGCGGCGTCCGGAAGAAACTGGCGGAAAAAGATAAAAACAAGATGTTTAAAGGGTATGCCAGGGCCAGGGAGATACTCGCCAACGCCGGAGCGCGGGATCTCAGAAAGAGCTGGTATTTAGCCGCTCACCCCGGCGGTACCGTTAAAATTGGAGAATTCCTGGACAGCAACCTCAAGACGGAATTCGACAACCTCTATGTCTGCGATTGTTCCGTGATTCCCGAAGCCTGGGGGCTGCCTCCGACATTCACACTGGTGGCATTGGGAAAACGTCTCGCAAAACATGTGACGGGTGAGGCGAGTGCTATAGGGGGAGAAAAGGAAACTGCGGAAGCCCTGGAAGAAAAGCCGGCAAACTGATGAAACAGGAGCGCGATGACCCTATGAAAATCGACGATCGACAAACCGTATCCATTGCTGTCAGGGAGATCCTGAATACCCGGGAGGTAAGGCAGGGGCTGAGTTTTCTTGTGCCTGAACTTCTCCGGATATGGGCGGACAAGAGTCATTTGAAAAATAAAATCACCGGTCCCTTAGAACGGCTGGTTGTCAGCGGGATATCACCTGACACCCCCGGGCAATATCCGTCCTTGTTTGCCGACCCCGGGGCCATCAGGCAATTATCCACGGCGCTGCCCCAGGTGCTGGCTGCAGGGTCCGATGCTCTTCATACACTGGGAAGCACAGTTGAGGAGATGTCCCCGCAGGATCAGGAAGCACTCCTCGCCCACCTGCTTTCTGCGAATGCATGGGGTGGAATCGGGCAGCTGATAACCGCCCTCTTGAGGACGCTTTCAAAAATACATGAACACAATCCCGATTATCTGACGCGCTGCCTTGAGCCCGGATTCAGACAATTCATGGAAGGCGTTGATTTCGGGGAATTGAGAGAGTTTTTGGATACCTCCTCGGACGATATTGCGGCGTTTGCCAAGATGGCCAATGATGTCATATGGCAGTATCCTGCGAAACTCGTGCTGGCCCTGTCCGTTATTCCGGATGTTGCCAATGCGTTGATTGAGATCCTGAGGGAATCCCTCGTCAGGTTCAACAACACGTCCCCGGATATCGTGGCGGATATTCTTATGTCGCTGTTAAGGAAGGTGGACGGCGGGAATCTGGGCCGGAGCGTGAATGAGATTCTTGAACTGGTGCGCAGTATCCATACGGGCAGTGCGCTGATCGGTGATCCCGGCATACCGAAGTTTTTCCATGATTTGTCCGCCCTGCTCGAGGATGCGTCCCGGCATATAGATGGAGGCTTGCTTGCAAAAGCCCGTGTCGCTCTTTCCGAAGACCGGGAGGTGATTGCCGGTGTAACGGTCAATATCCTCAAGGAAAACCCGGATCTCTGGCTGAAACAGTTGGAACGATATTCGGATATGATGAATCCGGGTATTCGATCAAAAAGCAACCGGTTGAGCGCCCTTGATGAATTTCCGGATGACGATCTGGCCGATGCCGTTGACACCGGACTATCGGATATAGATATGCAGGAGGTGGCCGAGATAGCCAACCTGTTCGCGGCGATGGTAAACCGGGTTCACTCGCTGAAACCCGAACTGGTCAAGCAATTGGCGACCCAGTTGTCGGGATCCCTCGATCTCTTCGAGGTGAAAGAGGCTGCCGAGAGGCTGATAGATGATGTGGGTGATGCCTTTACCCCCATCGGCCGGGCGATATTGCCTCAGGCGATCAAAACGATCTGCCGAATGATGGCGCCCGCCGATGATGAATACGAGAATGAGATGACAGAAGCAAGGGACATGCTGAGGTCGGTTCTGATGGGAGAGGAGGCGACATTATGAATGATATTTTTTTTAATGCAGCGACCTCGGTGGAAAGCCGGCCGATAAAAGAATGGAAGAAAAATGGAAACAGGATCGTCGGCTATACCTGCTCCTATGTGCCCGCCGAAATATTTCACGCTGCAGGTATTCTTCCCGTTCGCCTGCGGGGCATTGAAACAGAAAGCATGTCAATCGGTGATGCCTATTTCGGGCCCTATATCTGCTCTTTTCCCAAGTGCATTTTGCAACTGGCCGGAGAGGGAAAGTTTTCCTTCCTTGACGGCACCATAATTACGCCGGGCTGTGATTCCATGCGGCGACTGGACGAATGCTGGCGAAAGGCCGGGGATGACTACACGGGCATTGTACCCTCTTTTTTCTACTATTTTGACGTCCCCCACAAGACGGCCCCCCATGGAATGGACTGGTTCACCGAGGAAATCAAATAACTCATACGCGCCGTGGACGATCATTTCAATGTATCCATTACCCGCGACAACCTGGTTGACTCCATTAAACTGTATAACAAGGGCCGTCGTCTGCTCAAACAGCTGGAAGACATAAGATGCCGGCCGGAGGTGGGCATCACCGGTACCGAGGCCTTTGCGGCAGCGGTTGCCGGCACGGTAATGCCCCGTGAAGAGTATACCATGCATCTTAATGATCTGCTCGAAGGGCTTTCACAATCGAAAAATAATGTCGCCGACGGAAAAAAGCGGCTCATGACCATCGGCAGCATCAGCGACGACATTGATTTGATTCAGCTTATCGAGGAGGATACCAAGGCCGTTGTTGTTTCAGAGAATCTCTGCTTCGGTGTTCGATATGAAGGCAACGAAATCGATGAGACCGATGACCCTGTTAAGGCCCTGGCGGAAGGATACCTGGGAGAATCCACGTGCCCGAGAATGTACGGGAAGTATAAAGACCGGCTGGCGATTCTAAAGGAGGCCATTGAGCAGGCGGGCGTGGAAGGTGTGATCATGCAGAACATCCGGTTTTGCGACCTCCATGGCTCGGAGAACAGCCTGTTCGAGCGGGACCTTGAGGCCATCGGGATTCCATGCCTGAAACTTGAGCGCGAATACGGGCCGCTTGTCGAAAAGGGACGGGTCAGAATGCGGGTTGACGCATTCCTGGAAAGAATAGCATAAACAACCGAGGATAACATTCATGCGACCGGAAATAAAAGAATACAACTATGACTGGATGTTGTGGCGCATACTTGATCCTGCATCAAGGATCGCAGACGGGTCTCTCAAGGAGCTGGATTTGGCTTACCGCTACGTTCCTTATTTCAAGGGAGTGCTGGATCCTCTTCTTCGGGAGGGGCTTCCGGGCAGACTTTTTCTCAAAATGATCAACACGTATTTTGAGAATTTGCATACCGCCCATGCCAAAGGAAAAAAAATAGCCATCACCACGTTTTGTTTTTCGCCCGCCATTTGCTATGCCCTTGGCGTGGTGCCGGTGACCCTTGAGCCATTGACGGCACTGGGAGGACTCATGTGGAAAAGGGGAACCTTTGATTATCTCGACTATGCCTGTGAGATGGGCTTTACGGAGACATCGTGTTCATCCCAGCGCGGAGCCCTCGGTGCATACTTGGCAGGTCTTGGTGAAGAGATCGATTTTCTGCTGTGCGACACACCGGGTGTTTGTGACACCAATGCCAATGCGTTTGCGTTTGCAGCGGCATTTCTGGACAAGCCTTTCTATCAATTGAATTATCCCCAAACCCTCGGGGACAACAAGACCGATAACTACCACCTGGCCGACTACAAAGAGATGATCCGATTCATGGAAGACCAATCCGGAAAAAAGCTGGATTTGGACCGATTAAGGCAGGTTCTCGATGAAGTCGACAAACAGGATGAACTTATTTCCGACCTGGAAGATATGCAGCGGCTGATACCCAACCCCCTGCCTCCCATGTACAACCTGTTCAACTATGTCGGTCGTTTTTTATTTGCCGGTATGCCGGAATATACCCGGCTGTTAAAAAGCATGGTGGATAAGGCCGGGGAAAATGCGTCCGCCGGCCGCTCGGGCCTGCGTTCCGGAAAAGAGAAGCGCCGTCTTTTCCTGTGTTATATCGATCACTACTCATTAAATTGGAATTTCTGGCAATGGCTTGATGATCACGGCATAGCTCATATGGGCTCCATCCTTTCCAGGGGATTCAGGGACAATGTCTGCTATACGGAAGACCTGGAAGGCTCGACCTACAGTGTGGACACCAGCAATATTGACACGATGATAGACAGTATCGCCCAGATGAACGCCCGTCTTCCAATGGTTCGCTCCATAAGGGGGCCGTATGACCAGCCCAATATGTGGCTGGATGAATCCCTTGTCATGGCCAAAGTCTTTCAGGCGGACTGCATCATTTACAACGGGACTCCGGGATGCCGCAATACATGGGGAATGGTCAAGCCGTTTGCAAAAGAAATAGAAAAGCATGGATACCCGGTTCATATCATGTATTCAGACGCGTTTGATGACCGGATAGAGTCGTGGGAGGCGACCAGGGAGCGTCTTGATGAATTTTTTAAGATAAGGGGGTTGCTATAATGATCACCGCAGGATGCGATGTCGGCTCATTGACGTCCAAGGCCGTGTTGATGAAAAATAAACGAATTATAGGTTCCTATATTACGAAATCAAGGGTAAAGCCTGAGGTGTCCGCCCGGGAGGCAATGCAGGGCGCCCTTCAACAGGCGGGAATATCGGAAGATCAGATCACGTGCTGTGTGGGAACCGGGTATGGAAGAGAAAAGATACCGTTTGTGAATGTGGCCGTGTCGGAAATTGCCTGTCACGGAAAAGGCGCAAAATGGCTGATGCCGTCGGTCCGGACGATTATCGACATCGGCGGTCAGGACTGCAAGGCCATGAAGATAGATGCTTCCGGAAAAGTGATCAAGTTTATTACCAATGACAAATGCGCATCGGGAACCGGGCGATTTTTGGAGGTTATGGCGCGTGTCCTCGGCATCAATATTGAAGATCTCGGCCGGATGTCCAGAAAGGCAAAAACACCGGTCATACTGGCATCGACCTGCACCGTGTGGGCCCAGGCGGATGTCATTAAATATCTGAATTCCGGATATGCCCTGGAAGATATCGGCGCGGGAATCAATACGGCCATGGCGAACCGCATTGCCATTCTTGCGAATACCATAAAAGCGGAAAAAGACATATCAATGACCGGCGGTGTGGCCAAAAACGAAGGCGTCGTAACGACACTTTCGAAAACACTGGGTCAAAAAATAAAGGTTGCAAGAAAAGCCGATCCCCAGTTGGCGGGGGCAATCGGCGCCGCACTTTTTGCAGAGGAACATAAAACGGAACAGGGTGGAAAACAATGATTGTAGCAGGATGTGATGTCGGATCATTGACGGCCAAGGCTGTTATAATGGAAGAGGAAAACATAATTTCTCAGGCGGTGGTGTTGGCAAAAACCAGACCATCCGAATCAGCCGGGGATGTCATGGAGAAGGCATTAAAGAAAGCAGGCCTGTCAAGGGGGGACATCCGGTTCGCGGTTGGAACCGGCTATGGCAAAGATCAGGTTTCCTTTGTTCAGCGGGTGGAGTCGGAAATATCGTGTCATGCAAAAGGTGCCTGGTGGAACCGGCCCGCCGTCCGGACGGTGATTGATATCGGCGGCCAGGATGCGAAGGCCATACAACTGGACGATAAAGGGAAGGTCGTTCGATACATATACAATGACAAATGCGCGTCAGGCACAGGACGATTTCTTGAAGTGATGGCGGAAGCAATGGAAGTGGATCTTGAAAAAATGGGGGACATCGGAAAACAGGCAAAAGAAAGGATAACGATTTCCAACCAGTGTGTTATTTTTGCCGAAACCGAAGTGGTATCCCTTATTAATGAAGGTAAAGATGTAAGCGCTATTATTAATGCACTTCATCGCGCAATGGCCGGACGGGTGGTATCATTGGCCAGAAGCATAGGGGTTGAAACGGATGTCGTCATGACAGGCGGTGTCGCAAAAAATTCCGGTGTATTTGATGCATTGGCCGACTGCCTGAATCTTCCGGTAAACCACCTGGACGGTATTGACCCGCAAATAAACGGCGCCGTAGGTGCCGCTCTTTTTGCAAGGGAATACGCCTAATTGAGAGCAATGGAAACCGGGGTTATACTCCAGGGAAAAGGCTTTTTGGCAACAATGTAGAATGAAAAACAACACCACCCTTTTTTGGATAATACGGCAATGACGTTTGACGACCGGCAGACCCGACTACAAGACATCATTGATGAACCTCTGAACACTTGGCTTGACCAGGCCGTCGCCGACGGGAACGTTCCCATCGGGTACACATGCAGCTATGTTCCCCGTGCCCTGCTTTCCCTGGACGGGCTTATCCCGGTTCGTGTCCGTGCGCCCGGTGCGGCCGGTACTGAAATCGCCGAGATTTATCTTTCAAATGTAACCTGCTCCTACTCCCGCAGCCTTCTGGAGTTTGCCATGGATGATCGCTATGACTTTTTGGGCGGATGGGTGTTTGCTGCGGGCTGCGACCATATACGGCGCCTTCTGGACAACCTTGACTACCTGATCTCACCCGATTTCAGCCATATGATCGACGCGCCCCACAGGAAGGGGGATGCGGCGCTGGACTGGTACATAAAAGAGCTGGACATCCTTTTGGAAAAACTTGCCGATCATTTCGGTATCGATACCGGCGAGGAGGCCCTTAACGCCGCGGTTATCAATCAAAACCGATTGCATCGCAGCCTTAAGGAGATTGCAGATCTTCGAAAACAGAAGCAGCCGCCCATAAGCGGAACCGAGTTTCAGCGCATCATGATGGCATCCCTCACCGTTCCCGCAGGGGATATGGAGAAAGCGCTCCGAGAGATAAAGGACTCAGTGGCCCGGCGGGAAAAACAAACCGATTTTCGCGCAAGGCTGATGGTGGTGGGAGGCAATATTGATGACACCGACTTCATCCATACCATTGAATCCACGGGCGGACTCGTCGTCGCGGACCGATTCTGCACCGGATCGCTGCCGGGTCTCGTCATGCTGGATGAAAGTAATGACCCGCTGACGGAAATAGCCCAAAAGACACTGCTCGAGACATCGTGCCCCAGAATGATGGAGGATTTCCAGGACCGTTTGGGATCTATCATCGATACGGCGAGGGAATATGACGTGGACGGTGTGATTGTTGAACATATTAAATTCTGTGACATTTGGGGAATTGAAACCGGTCTTCTGGTGGACGGACTCCGGGAGGCGGGCCTGCCGGCATTGCGGCTTGAGAGGGACTACCGGCAAACAGGGGAAGGGCAGCTTCGGACCAGAATCCAGGCGTTTCTGGAGAGAATGAACAAATGAAACCCTCACTTATAGGAGACCTGGCGGTTTACGGGAAGTATTCCCTGGTAAACTGGATGAAAATAATCATTCTGGTGGTAAGGCACGGTCCCTTTGATGTCATCCGGGACATCAGGCGGTATCCATGGATACTGGTGTTGCTCCAGGTAAACTCATTGATGTGGCGGTTTATCAGGGGACGGACCGGCCGCTACCGGGAAGCCACCGCCGTTGTCATGTCGGATATCGTATCCAGTGTCATACGCATGATGGAAGATGTTTTTTTCCGTGGCAACCGGTTGGTGATACACGAAGATATGGTGCCGCCGGAAATCATGAGGGCCATGGGGCTTGCGCCTTTTATGACGGAACTGATGGGTATACTGATGCCGATGATCAAACCCCACTCCGTGGAGAATTACATCGATGCCTCTGAAAACGAAGGCATACCCCCGGATATCTGCAGCCTTCCGAAAAGCACCATGGGATTGGCATTGAAAGGGCATTTGCCGCCGGCTCTGGCGGTGGTGACCTCCAATCTTCCCTGCGATGGCGGCATGTCCTCTTACATGCTGATAGAAAAAAAGCTGAAGCTGCCGGTTTTTAGGCTCGATATCCCCTACAACTTTGACACGGACCGGGCAGTGAAATACTTTGCAGGTGAATTGAGGCGGATGATCGACTGGCTTGAGGCCCATACGCCCGGCCGCATGGACTGGGAGCGCCTGAGGGAGATTTGTGAAGAGAGGAATAAAATGCTGGAGTACGAACTGGAGCTATGGGATATGATTCGTATCCGCCCGGCTCCCCTGGCCGGTGAACCGGTTTGGCTCAGCCATATGTGGAATTTTAATGTAACACCGGGCAGCCCGGCATCCACACGGATTTATAAACGCATTACCGAAATGGGAAGGAAAAATCTCGAGGAGGGCGTATCATCCATAAAGGACGAGCGATATCGTGCGCTTTTGTGGAATCCGCCCATGATTCACTTTATCGATATATACAACTGGGCGGAAAAAACCTATGGAATATCCCTGATCATGGACAGCATGACATTCAACCGTATACCAATGATCGATACCGGGACTCAGGACAGCATGCTGGAGGGCCTTGGCCGAACCATAATGGCGGGGCCCATGGCAAGGCATACGAGAGGGCCGGCCAAGAACTACCTGGATGACATATTTCACATACATAAGCATTTTGACATCGACATGGTATGGGTTGCCGGGCATATCGGATGCAAAAACACGCAGGCACTGAACGGCATGCTGCGCGAACTCTGCCGCAGGGAGTCCATACCGCTGTTGATAATCAATTATGATCTGTCCGATCCGAGAATTGTTTCACGGGAAGGCATCATCGAGCAGATTGATCATTTTATGGAGAACATTATGAAAGCTGAAAAGATGGCTTCGTAATAAGCCCGATAAAGGAAAAAAAAGGGGGATCATGGGTCTTGCGAGCAGTGGGGTAACGTATTACGGGGGGTGTGACGTGGGGTCCACCACCGGGAAGGCGGTCATTCTGAATCGTGACGGTATTGCCGCCACGGCGGTTATACCGAGTGAGATTGACCCGGCGGAAACCGCCGAGAAAGTACTTAACGAAGCATTGAAGGGGATAGACGGCCTGCGCGACATCCGGGACCTGGCCTATCTGATCGGTACCGGCTACGGCAGAAATGAAGTTCCGTTTGCCAATGAAAATATTTCTGAAATCAGCTGCCACGCCATGGGCACCCACTATTGTGATCCGGACATACGGACCATAATAGATATCGGCGGCCAGGATGTTAAGGCGGTATCCATAGATGAACATGGTGCGGTGCTGGAATTTGTCATGAATGACAAGTGTGCTGCAGGCACCGGCCGATTTTTGGAAATGATGAGCCGGATATTTCGGATGGATCTTGATGCCTTCTCTGAACTCTCCCTTAAGGCCGGAAAGAAAATTGCCATTACCTCCCAGTGCAGTGTGTTTGCCGAAACCGAGGTGATCAGCCTCTTGAGTAAAAGAAAGCCGCCCGAGGAGATCGCTGCCGGCATCCAGGCATCAGTGGCAAAGCGAAGCTTTACGCTGTTAAAAAAAGTGGGGATACAGCCGGCTGTTGCGGCTACCGGGGGGTGTGCTAAAAATAAGGGGCTGATCGCGGCGCTCACCGCCTATCTCAGGCAGGATATCAAACCCTTGCCCGTCGATCCCCAGCTTGTGGGGGCACTGGGCGCCGCCGTCAGTGCACAGAGAAAAGCATGACCCCCTTCGGGTGCCTACGAGGGGACGTAAGTTTCCCCGTGGGAAAGATCCACGAACGTATCCGACAGCCCCTCCTTTTCAAGTTCTTCCCGTATATGAATAGGCGGAAAATGAACCGGTTCATCACCCAGTTGAAACGTTCCCCAATGCACAACCATGAGTTTTTTCGCTTTTAATTCCTTGAAGGCCTGAACGGTTTCTTTGGGATCCATATGGCTCTGGGCCATGAACCACCGGGGCTCATAGGCACCGAGGTTAAATACGGCCAGGTCGATGTCATAGGTTTCACCGATCTGTTCATATCCGTCAAAATAGGCGGTGTCACCCGATAAGAAAATGGTGTATCCCTTTTTCGTTTTAATCAAATAGGAGCCCCATAACGATGTGTTGGGTCCTTCAATGGGACTTCGCATGGTCCAGTGGTTACAGGGCAGCAGGGTGATGTCGTTATTCTTATTGTTAAAAGAATCAAACCAGTCCAGCTGCGTCCGGTTGGCAAAACCTACCGATTTAAATTCACTGTCATATCCGAGCGGTGTAATCACGTGGGTCTGCTTGTCAAAGTTCGTTATGGACGGCAGATCCAGGTGATCATAATGGCCGTGGGTGATGAGAATGTGTTCCGGAACCGGCATGTTTTGGATATTGAACGCCAGAGGGCTGAAGTCTTCAATGAACCAAAACAGGTCCTCGAACACCGGATCCACCAGAATGGGGGTATCATGGTCTTTAATCAGCAGCCCGGCGTGTTTTAAAAAAGTGATGGACAGCTCCCGGTTTTCGTTCACTGCGTCCCAGTTCACGGATAACGGCAGGGTCGGCTGGTCTTTCAAGTGGTCACTGAACTCGTTAAAACTGAACAACTTCCATTTCAGAAGCTCCAGCCATTTTCCATCCCTCGGTAAACCAAACGGGTTGAGGAATCGGCCATCGCCATGGTGGAGTTTATGTTTTGCAATATCGAAAATGTCGGTGCCGTTCAGGGGTCGATAATGCAGGCGAGGGCTGTTTGCTGAGCCCATTGCATGAACCGGCGGCATCAGGCCGAGAACCATCATGGTCTGTAAGCTTTTATACATATGTTTTAAGAATATCCTTCGGTTCATTTCACGTTGCTCCGGTTGTTGTATTCAATAATATAATACGATTCAAGATGAGTTCAAGGCCCCTATCGTTCTTAATCCTAATCCTAATCCTA
>Ga0180434_10004010_pt1 | contig 18219 bp, 21 predicted proteins | sample SS_ome_7_FD_132453 | JGI IMG/M metagenome (GOLD analysis project Ga0180434, IMG submission 132453) | Hypersaline lake sediment archaeal communities from the Salton Sea, California, USA - SS_1_D_2 metaG | ecosystem: Environmental > Aquatic > Non-marine Saline and Alkaline > Hypersaline >...
CGGGCTCGGCTGGGGCGACGGGTGCGACGGGGCCAGCGGGCTCGGCAGGGGCGACGGGTGCGACGGGGCCAGCGGGCTCGGCAGGGGCGACGGGTGCGACGGGGCCGCAAGGCGCGGTCGGGGCGACAGGAGCTACAGGGCCAGCGGGTGCGACGGGGGCGGGGGTAACGGGAGCGACAGGCCCGCAGGGCGCGGCAGGGGCGACGGGAGCGACAGGTCCGCAGGGCTCGGCGGGGGCAACCGGAGCGACGGGGCCACAGGGCAGCGCGGGAGTGACGGGTGCGACAGGTCCGCAGGGCTCGGCGGGGGCAACCGGAGCGACGGGGCCACAGGGCAGCGCGGGAGTGACGGGTGCGACAGGGCCGCAGGGTAATACGGGAGCGAAGCCAAGCGGGCAGATTGTCCTGACGGCGGCCGGGGGGTGGCCATCGTCAACGAATGGGTGCGCGGCTCCAATGAAGCGGGAGTATGAGACGAACGACGTCGACGTGTACGTCCTGGGATTCGATCAATCAGCGGATGAGTTCGCGCAATGGTTGGTCGCAATGCCGAGTGATTACGATGGCGGGGCGGTAACGGCCGTGTTCTACTGGACGTGCTTGGGCGGGGGTGCGGGGGAGACGGTACAGTGGAATTTGCAGGGCCGGGCATATGGTAATGACGAGGCGCTCGATCAGGCGTGGGGGACGGCGCGGGCAGTGAGCGATACGTGGATCGCGGACGGGGACGTGCACATTACATCAATGTCGAGCGAGATCACGCTGGCGGGAACGCCAGCAGCGGGAGAGTTGGTCCAGTTTCGGGCATTCCGTGACGTGTCCGAGGATAATCTGGGTTGCGATGGGGATTTGATTGCGGTCCGGGTTGCGTTCACGAGGTCGTGATGGAACTGAGGCACCTGCGGGGACCGAATTGCAAGCACTGGGATGTTGGCGGTGGCCAACGCGTGATGATAGCGCGGTTGGGGCAACCAATTCACGTGCTGAGTCCATTAGGCGACTGGGTGGAGCGGGGGATTGGCCTGCGGGATCGGTTGCGAGGCCTGATGCAATTTTGGCCGGAGTACGTGGCGCGGGGGCTGGCGGTGGCGAGGGCCGGGCTTGTGTTCGCGGCGACGTTGGACGTGCAACCGGATGCGAGCGCGGGCAAGGATGCGTGCTTGCGGAAGGATCACGGCGGATACAACTATGGTGCGGCTGAGTATCTGCTGATGCAGGCCTCGGCGACGGATCAGGCGCACGCGCTGATCGAATTTGATTGCAGTTCGATTCCACAGGATGCTCATTGTGATGCGGCTACGTTGTACCTGTATCACAACGAGGGCGCCGGCGATCCGTGCTCGGTGAATATTTACTCGATAGCTCTGGCCAACGCGAATTGGCCAGAGGGGACTCACTCGGGGTCAACGGCTGGTGCGGGCGATTGCTGTTGGGATCATCTTGACGCGGAATCCGGCAACGAAACCAACTGGGCGGGCTCGGTGGGCTGCTCGACGAGCGGGACGGATTACGAGAGTTCTGCGATTGGTTCATTTTCGACGACCGGGGCAGAGGGGGCAGGGGATGAGGAATCTGCTTCGCTGAATACAGAGCGCGTGGGCAGATGGTTTGGGTTGAGCAATGCGAATTATGGAATCATCTTGATCAACAGTGTCGATGATTCATTGGAGATGGGGGCCAGCGACAACGGGACATCAGCACGGCGGCCTCGATTGGTGGTGGTATATACGCCAGCACCGCGACCGCCAGCGGCGTTCAACGACATGGCGATTTATTGAGGGGTGATAAGGGCGGTACTGGGACGCGGATTGCAGGACAACAACGGATTGATGGATGAGTGATTATGATTGTGACAGCGCTTTTCACGAAGAGCAGCGGACAGCCGGCGACGGGATTGACGTTGTCGGATATCAACCTGTATCTGTACCGGCGAGCCCGGGCGGATGGGACGGTGGAGACGGTTTGGGATGGGGAGACTCCGAGCGAGGAGATCGGGGGAGGACTGTACAGCAAATCGTACACCGCGGACACGACGACTTACAGCTATTACGCGTACGCGGAGTATGCCGGGGCGGAGACGCTGGATACGAATTACTCTACGCAAGGAGGGCCGTTCGCGGAGGCCTCGACGGCGGGGGCAGGGGCGATCACGTGGCCGTACACGCTGACGGACGGGGACAGCGGGGCGGCGATCGCGGATGCGGACGTGTGGGTGACGACAGATCTGGCCGGGGAGAATACGGTGGCCTCGGGAAAGACGGATCAGAACGGGGTGGTGACATTTTATCTGGACGAGGGCACGGTGTACGTGTGGCGGCAGAAAAGCGGGTATGATTTCACGAATCCAGATACGGAGACGGTGTCGTAAGACGTGATACGTAATGCGTAAGCGGAGGGAGTGATGGGTGGTAGTGGAACGGGGACGGTGGCGAGCAGCGCGACGCGGACATATGCGACGCTGAGCCAGTTGAAACAGTATCTAGCGGTGCGGAATTCGGACACGTTCACGGCGAGCGCGGCGACGGATCTGTTGACGGTGACAAAGTCGCGGATCACGTGGACGACGGGTGATCCGGTGGTGGTGAGCACGGCGGGTACGTTGCCGAGTCCGCTGGCGGCGAGCACGGTGTATTACGTGATCGCGGTGGCGGATCTGACGATGCAGTTGGCGACGAGTTCAGCGAACGCGGAGGCGGGGACGGAGATCGACCTGACGACGGCGGGGAGCGGGGTGCATACGATCACGAAGGCGGTCACGGACAATGAGCTGCTGGAGGACTTGCTGGAGGAGGCGGTGGCGTACATCGAGAGCCGGACGGGGAAGATTTTCGAGGCGGTGACAAACACGCGGTACTATCGGCAGGATGCGGTGGATTATCTGACGTTGTACCTGGACGAGGACCTGCTGACGGTGACGACGCTGACGGAGGGGGACGAGGACGGAACGGAGATTCCGTTGACGGATTATTGGCTGCTGCCGAGGAACGACGGGCCTCCGTACCGGAGGATCGAGTTGAAGGCGGACAGCGATTATAGCTGGGATTGGGCGACGGATGGGGAGATCTCGGTGGAGGGGACGTGGGCATTCAGCGCGACGGCGCCGGGGGATATCGTGCGGGCGGCGGTGATTCTGGCGGCGTATTTGTACCGGCAGAAGGACAGCCAGGTGTGGGACGTGGTGGCGGTGCCGGACGCGGGGATCATCCAGGTGCCGCAGGGGATTCCAGCGACGGTGAAGCGGATAATCGCGAAGTATCAGAATCCGTTGGAGTGAGATTCCTCGACGGGCGGGGGGACACGGATTGACGCCCCCGGGACGGGGGCTGGGAGCTTTTGTAGAGGGGCGGGGTTGGGAGCAAAGGAGGGGGGCGGTGGTGGTGTTGCGGCGGACGCGAACGGCGCGGCGGTTTGAGGAGAAGTTGAAGAGGCGGATAGGGCCGGTGGGGCTGGCCAGGGTGCGGGAGCGGGCGGAGGTGGTGGCGCGAGAGGCGGGGGTGGAGGTGATAGGGCTGGAGCAGGTGAGGGCAGCGGTGGAGGAGTTGGATCAAGAGTTGCAGGGCGGGTCGCCTGTGGCGTTGCCGTTGCCCCCTCACCCTGACCCTCTCCCCCAGGGGAGAGGGGATTCCTCGACGGGCTCGGAATGACGGACGGGTAGGCGTATTATCGGAACTGAACGCGGAGGGCAGGATAACAACGGATTGAGATTCCTCGACTCGCTTCGCTCGCTCGGAATGACAGGGTGAGCAGGCTCGGGATGACGGAGGATGGATGGGGACGACGGCGGTTATTAAGAAGTTGCAGGGGATCAACGCGCTGATCGAGGGGGTGAGGTCGGCACCGACGGAGATGCCGGGGGCGCTGAATACGGAGAGTTTGCCGTGCGCGCTGACGTATCCGTGGCGGGCTCCGCATTCGGTGCCGTTCTACGGGGGACGGCGGACGGACCGGCAGTACGTGGTGCGGTTGTACGTGCAGCCGATCGGCCAGGGGGAGGGGGTGGACGAGGGGTTCCAGGCGTGCCTGCCGTTTCTGGACCGGTTCGCGGATGAGTATCACGATCCGGCGAACATCGGGCCGAGTGACGGGACGTGGCAGGAGCTGGATCTGGTGACGGATAGCGGGGTGCGGGCGGATCTGACGTTGCACGGGAGCGGGGAGGGGCAGTTGTATTGGGGGATCGAGTTCACGGTGGAGATCAAGGAGAAGAAGAGTGTTTAGACACGGATTTTGCACGGGTTGGACGCCCCCGGGACGGGGGCTGGGAGCTTGTGAGGGAGAGGGGAAATGGGAGAGGATGAGATCAGATTGAGGTACGTGGGGCCGGGGTGGGTGCCGGGGGTGCCGGCGCGGGATTTGACGGTGGAGGAGGTGGAGGTATACGGGGGGGAGGCGTTTTTGTTGGGGATCGAGTCGGTGCATACGGGGCAGCCGATTTACGAGGTGATTGATGTCGCGCCCGGGACGGGGGCTGGGAGCGACGGGGGCGGGTTACAGGACATAGAGGAGGTGTGTGATGGGCGGTGAGCGAGTTCTGCATAAGGTACAGATCGGGAAGGAGTCAAGCCACGGGACGGCGGTGGCGGCGGATACGATGTTGCTGGGGGAGGTGGTGCTGCCAGAGGCGGACCGGGAGATCGTGATCCCGGGGTTCGGCACGGGGGAGCGGATGCCAGGGCAGTTGGCGAGCGCGTTCGTGCGGCGGGTGTTGGGGGAGGGGGTGACGTTCAACACGCCGGCGGACCGGGGCGGGGCGTATTACCAGTTGTTCCCGCTGTTGTTTTCGATGTGTGTGAATGGAAATATCACGCCGGCCGAACAGACCGAGAATCAAGATGACTATTTGTGGACGTTCGCGGCACCGTTGACGGGAGCGGAGACGGTGGATTCGATCACGCTGGAGGCGGGGGATGACGCGCGGGCGTACGAGCTGGCGTACGTGTTGTGTCCGACATTGGAATTGTCGGGGAATTGTGACAGCGGGGAGGTGACGGTATCGGCGACGTTGTTTGGGGACAAGATCACGGCGACGACGTTCACGGGGGAGATCAGCGCGCCGACGGCGACGTTCGTGATCGGCAAGTTTTTCCGGGTGTACGTGGACTCGAGCTGGGCGACGCTGGGGGGAACGGAGCTGGCGGATGCGCTGGTAGACTGGACGCTGACGATCAACGGTGGGGTAAAGCCAAAGCTGAGGGGGTCGGCCTCGAGGGTGATCGACACGCACGGCCAGGGGGAGATGGAGGTGACGCTGGCGCTGGGGCTGGAGCGGACGTCGGGGGTAGAGACGGAGGAGGATTATTACCTGGCGACGACGGTGACACCTCGGTTCGTGCGGCTGGAGGTGGACAGCGGGATAGCGATTGCTAGTGGTGAGAATCACAAGCTGACGTTCGACCTGGCGGGGGCGTGGGTGGGGTGGCAGTCGTTCGGACGGGACCAGGATGGGAATACGCTGAATGTGGCGACGTTGCGGGTGGGGAAGGATGTGACGGCGAGCAAGGCGTATGAGCTGAAGGTGCTGACGGATGTGTCGGCGATATAGGCGCGGATTTTGACACGGATTACACGGAGGGGAACGTCCCTCCCTCGACAGGGTCGGGACAGGCCGGGACGGGGGCTGGGAGCAGATCCCTCGACAGGGTTGGGATGATGGGAGGTAAGTGATGGATTTGGTGGCGGCGTTGCGGGCTACGGTGATCAAGGCGCAGGTGGATCTGAGCGAGCTGGATGAAGCGTATCGGGATCCAGAGACGGTGGAGGGACTGAAGGTCGAGTTCCGGCTGAATTGGACGCGAGATCAGAAGGAGCGGCAGCGGGAGTTGCAGCGGGAGACGCTGGAGGTGCAGCATCTGTACCAGCAGGCGGGGGAGCTGGTGGGCGAGCTGGAGGCCTGGCGGGCTGCGATGGCGGAGGCGGACCGGCGCACGGATGAAAACTGGGAGGATTGGGCGGCGTGGTGGGCGGAGATCTTGCTGATGAGCGCGGAGGAGGTGAAGCAGGTCTCGAGCTCGCTGCCGGAGCAGCATTGGGCGTGGCTGACGAACGAGGTGGCACAGAGGGCGGCGCAGTATGAGGCGGCGGCGCTAAAAAAAGCCGACGGGTAGCGTTCGGGTATTTCCGGGGGACGTCGACCCGGGCGCCGGTGCTGTGGGAGCGGGCGCGGATGGCGCGATGGCTGAACCGGGTGTGCGGGACGAACGCGTTTCACCCGTGGAATGTGGGGGAGGTGCCAGACGTGGATCTGGCGAGGTTGGCGGCGGCGGTGGAGATGGAGGGGGAGTTTGGCAATTAGCACTCACCCCAGCCCTCTCCCAGGGGGAGAGGGAGGAGGGGGGAGTAGAGGGGTTATCGGACGTGATGCGTAATACGTAAAGGCGTAATGCGTAATGGGACAGCCTGTTGAGATTCTGATCAACTTGAAGAAGACGGGCCAGGGGGGGAAAGAGGCCGAGGACGAGCTTTCCGGGGTCCAGAAGGCGGCGAAGCTGGCCGGGGCTGCGCTGGGGGCGATGGCGTCGGTGCAGACGGCGAAGGCGGCGTACGAGTTCGCGAAGCTGGGGGCTCAGAGCGTGCGGACTCGGAACGCGTTTTATGCGATCAGCGGGGGAGCGGACGAGGCCTCGGAGCGGCTGGCAGCGATGCAGCGGGCGACACGGGGGGCGATCTCTGAGCAGGCGGCGATGGAGAGCGCGAATCGCCTGATGCAGATGGGATTGGCCAACAACGCGCAGGAGCTGGAGAAGGTGACGACGATGGCGGTCCGGTTGGGGACCGCTATGGGTCGGGATGCGAATGCGTCGATCGAGGAGTTCGCGCTGTTGCTGGCGAACCAGTCGATCCCGAGGCTGGACACGTTCGGGATTTCGGCGGGCAAGACACGGGAACGGATCAACGAGCTGCGGGCGGCGAACGAGGGGATGACGCGGGAGACCGCGTTTATGACGGCGGTGATGGAGCAGGGTGAGGAGTCGCTGCAACGGCTGGGGCCAGCGATGGAAGACGATATGCTGGCGGCGGAGCAGTTGGAGGCGGCCTGGGCGGATCTGAAGACGATGGTGGCGGAGCAGGTGGCACCGGCGATGGCGACGCTGGTGGGCGGGATGGCGGATGGGATGCGGGCGGTCAACGAGCAGACGGCGACGATGCGGCAGTATAACGAGGTGCTCGGCCAGCAGGCGACGACGTCGGCGTACGTGGCGGCGCATTACCAGGGCCAGGCGGGGGCGTTGCAGGACCTGCAGGCACAGTATGAGGAGACGAAGAGCAAGTCGGCAGATCTTCAGAACGCGGAGAGAGAAGCGGGCGAGGCATTCAGTTTTTATACGGGGGAGGCTGAACGGGCACGGGAGATCTCGCTGGCGGCGGCGGAGGCGCAGACGGAGTTGTCGACGTCGGCGGGGAAGGTGGCCAAGAGTTTTGGCGATATCGAGTTTGACGACGAGACGATGTGGAAGATGGCGCTGGCCAGCGGCGCGAATCTGGATCAGCTCGCGGAGCTGGCGGGGCACCTGGGAATCGCGACGGACGCGGAGATCGAGCACACGATCGAGGCGTACAAGATGGTGGAGGCGTTCGGGGCGGGGACGCTGGGTGCCTCGGAACTGAGCCAGGGGTTCTGGGAGCTGCAGACGGCGGAGCAGGATGCGGATACGGCGGGGCAGGATTTCACGACGATGTCGGGGGAGGCGACGGATAAGCAGGGGTTGCTGGCGGATGCGACGCGGATCACGACGGACGAGATGAATAGTATGGCGCTGAAGGCGGATGAGGTGACGACGGCGCTGAGCCGGATACCGACAAAGATCGAGGTGGAGGTCAAGATCAACACGTCGGGGGATACGAGTCATTTGCCTCCGTTCCAGCACGGGACGCCATTCGCGGCTGGTGGGCTGGCGATGTTGGGCGAGGGGGGGCCGGAGCTGGCATTTTTGCCGCGGGGAACGGCGGTGATGCCGGCGTGGGAGACGAGGTCGGTGACACGGTCGATGACGGATAATCGGAGCTGGAGCCGGGGGGGGGATACGATTATTGTGCAGGATCCGTTGGCGGCGGCGATGGTGTTGGACGAGAGAAGGCGGGGGATCGATCGGAGGATCGCGCGGGGGTTCTGATGTTTCCCCCTCACCCTAACCCTCTCCCCCGGGGGAGAGGGGACGGAGGGGACGGACGGGTAGGTGTTTTATCAGACGTGGAGGTGAGGGAAGATGAGACGACGTTGGTGTTTGCTGATTGTGATCGTGTTGGTGGGGTTGGTGTTGTGTGCGATAGATAGTATGGCACGGAACGAGGATGTGTTGGATGAATTCAGGTATCTGCCGATGGTGCAGTCGGGGTGTGGTGATGTGCCAGGGCCTCCAGGTGTGCCTACTGAGCCGGCGTTTGATGTGACGATTGTGAAGCCGACGGTGGATGGCGGGGACGGAGGGAAACGCCCCCGGGACGGGGGCTGGGAGCAGATTCCTCGACTGGGCTCGGGACAGGCGGGACGGGGGCTGGGAGGAGGTTCCTCGACAGGCTCGGAATGACGGGAGGGGGCTAGTGGCGCAGGTATTGAAATTTCGTCGCGGTGCGACGGATACGAATTTGCTGAATACGAGTGGCTTTCATCTGTTGGATCCGGGTTGGATTCCGAAGGTGGCGGTGGCGGATGAGGGGGTATTGCCTCCTCCATTGGAGGAGGTGCTGCGGGTCGAGGCGAATTATTCCAGCCAGGATAACCTGGCGGCGGCGTTGATCGCGCTGAACAAGGTGCGGCAGGATGCGTGGCGGTACATAGTGGATCGGACGGAGGGGACGCCGGTCTGGTTTCACGACAAGTTGAATTCCGAGACGGGGGAGCGGCGGGCGCTGACGCGGAAGATCAGCATCAAGGAGCTGACGGAGCCGCACGGGGTGGGGCCAGAGGGCTCGATGATCGACGCGCATCCGCATTACGAGATCGGGTTCGAGCGGGAGCCGTATTGGGAGCGGACGGCGGCGGTGAGTATGCCGACGGCGACGCCGGCAGCGGGCGCGTCGGTGGTGTACGATTACACAGCGAGCCCGGGCGCGGACGTGGTGGGGGAGGCCCCGGCGCGAATCGGGCGATTGACGGTCGAGCCGACAACGGGGAGCTCGAGCCTGGGGAAGTTGTGGATCGGGCTGCGAAGCGCGAACAGGCACGGGACGCTGGCGAATTTCGCGAACATCTGGGAGTGTGAGGATGGTGGCCCGGTAACGGATGCGGCGCTGGCGACGGATGCCACGGCGAGTCCGGGCGGGGGGGGGAACACCAAGATAACTGTAACGCCAGGGACGGCCACGTGGGCGAAGCGATGGTATATGTATCTGGCGACGGCGGCGGGTACGGGGAACGAGGTCGATAATTACGGCGAGTTCCTGTGGCTGCTGCGCTGCAAGGTGAGCTCCGGCACGTGGGAGATCCAGTTGCGGTGGGGATACAGCGGAATGGACGATGACGATAGGGTGCCGGGACCGATCCGGGAGGTGAGTTCCACGAGCTGGGATTACGTTGACGGGGGATATTGTCCGATCCCGTTGCGGTCGTTGAAGGCGTTTCCGACCGGGACCTTGTCGAGCAATTTCGACATGTTGTATGTAGTGAATATATGGGCGAGGCGGACGAGCGGGTCCGGGACGTTGGACCTGGACTGTGTGTGCCCAGTTCCGCTGGACGAGGGATGGATGAGAGCGTGGGATTTCAGCGCGTCGGAGTCGCCTCGACAGAGATTCGAGTTTGCGGAGTCTCCGCACGGAATTTGCCAGGGGCTGGTGGCGAGCGCGACGCCGAGTATCCCTGAGTTTATGCCGTACGCGTCGGATAGGTTCCGGCTGCCGATCGGGGATGGGCGGATGATCATCGTGTACGCGCGGCAGACGAGTTCGGTACTGACGGATGCGGTGCGGCTGTGCCTGTCGGGGAACGACGGGACGTATTATCCACGGTGGTATCAGTTGAGAGGGTCGGAATGATCTATGATTTGGAGCTGTTCGGCCGGCTAACGGGCAACGGGGCGTTCGTCGGAAATTACACGGAGGTCGGACGGGGCTGGCAGCGGACGATCGCGGCGGTGGGCGGATACAAGCTGGGGTCGTTCTATTTGTCGGAGGAGGATCTGACGCTGCGGGAGTTGGAGGCGTTCTACAGCCAGAATCTGGGTTACCGGCTGCTGGAGATGACGTTTGGGATGGAGAGCTGGGAGGGATTGCTGTACGAGTTCCGGCTGGTGAAGAACGGGCGGGAGTACCGGCGGACGCTGGACCCGGAGTGGTTTCACAACAGGGTAATCGTGTATTATTCGTATCCGCAGACGGAGGACGATGAGCAGGGTAATCTGGCATACGATCCGGGCGGGAACGACGGATTCCAGGACGACGGGCAGGACTTTGGCGAGTGGGAGACGGCGGCGGGGAGCGCGGCGTACACGATCGCGGTCACCAACTCGGACGACACACGGGCGTGGGGGTTCCTGGGGGCGGCGTTCACGACGGCGAATGCAGATGATTCGATTTACGTGTACACGGATGAGGCGCTGACGGACGCGGGCTGGAGCGGGGAGACGAGCGGGAAGACGCCGAGCAGTTACGAGGTGAGCAGCGTGAGCCTGGCGGGCTCGCGGCTGAACACGGGGTGGAGCGAGAACACGGACGCGAGCGACGAGTATGGGGAGATGAATTACATCATCACGCGGGGGGGGACGACGCCGGAGGCGGCGGAGAGTCTGCGCGATCGGGAGCTGGCGGCGTGCGCGTGGCCACGTGGGCGCAAGATGGGTGGCGGTGTCGCGGGTGGTGGTGAGCGACGGGTGCAGCCGGCGGTGCTGGAGGTGAGTGTGGCGGGCTGCGGTGTGACGCTGAACTGGCGGTATCAGACGTCGAATTTGTTGCGGCCGGCCTCGAATCTGATCAGCACGTTGGTGGGGAACAGCGAGTTCATCACAGCGGGGCGGATCGAGACGAACGAGATGCGGTCAAAGGTGGATTGCAATCCGACTCCTCAACGGCTGGGAGATGCGATAGAGCAGGTGATCCTAGACGGGGATCTGGAGGGGAATGTATGGCAGGGGGGGGTGTACGCGGGCCGGGAGTTTGTGTACGAGCAGGCACCGACGGCGGTGGCGTATTACGAGCGTGCGGATGGGGTGCTGGTGGATAATGGCCGGATAGAGGTGGTGCCGTCGCTGATGGAGGCAGGGTTTTTGCTGCTGGACGAGCAGGCGCCGACAGGGGGACAGCCGCCGGGGACGAGCAGCGCGTGGGATGATCCACGGGTGGGGTACGTGGACGAGGTGCGGTTTATCGCGGATGGGAATCAGCTCGAGTATCACCTGGCGGATGAGGAGGAGAGTGTGACGGCGCTGGAGCGGAAGCTGGACCGGGGGTTGAGGAGGATCAATCGGTGAGGGGGAGACTACAACGGATTAAGAAAGGAACGGATTGGGACGGGGGCTGGGAGCGAGGGGATGATGACGCGTAGGCGGTTGGGAAATAAGCCGCTGGAGGCGGATGTCGAGCGGGCGCGGGTGTGGTTCACGGCGGCTGGAACGGGAGCGGGACCGGCACCGAACGACGCGCAGTACCTGACGCTGGCGACGAATGCGGATCTGGTGAACGAGCGGGTGTTCACGGTGGGGGACGGACTGGACGAGGTGGACGCTGGGGGCGGGAGTACGTACACGGTTTCAGTGGATGTAACAGACTTTATCGACACTGATTATGGGTTGACGGAGGATAGCAACAACATACGGCTCAACATCGGGGATGGGCTGGCGTTCGATACGGGGGCGCTGGTGGTGGACCTGGTGGATGCGTGGAGCGGGCTGGAGTTCGATTCGGGGGAGCTGCGGGTGGATGCGGATGCGGAATTTACGTGGACGGCGACGCACACGCACGAGGCGGCTATCCATTTCGTGACGGGTATGGGGATCACGCACGCAGATAGCGCGGACGGGAATTTGCTGGTGCTGAGCGGGGGCGCGTACGTGCCGGGGAGCGCGACGATTGGCGATGTATCGGACCTGGCGTACGCGGCGCCGGGGCTGACACTAGGGACGAGCAACGTGGAGGGGGCGGCGGAGACGGTGCTGCGGACGGATGCGACGATCCTGGTGTTCGACGCGACGGTGCCGAACACGATCGAGCCGGATGACGCGGCGGCGACGGGTGTGGCGACGGTGGCGGCGCGGCGGGATCACGAGCACGGAATCGTGTGCGAGGCGCCGAGCGCGAATTTGAGCGTGAGTACGTCGAACGCGGAGGGGAGCTCGACGTCGTTCGCGCGGGCGGATCACGCGCACGGGATCACAACGAGCAGCAATCCGGGGGGGGCGGCCAGCATCTTGGCGACGAGTGCCGCGGGGTTGCTGCAACTGACACGGCTGGACGTCGCGCAGTACGTGGGACATATCGGTGACGCTGATACGTACCTGAATTTTCAGGTGGATCGGCTTACGGTTCGAGCCGGCGGAACGGATATGATCGACGTGGTGGAGGCGGGTACGGATTACGTGAATTTCGGGGGTGGGTTGGTATTCGTGAATGAGACCGCTAATACCAAAATGACGCAAGGTCTGACGATCAACCAAGGTGGAAACGACAACGAAGCGGTGGCGTTGAAATCGTCGGACGTGGCGCACGGTATCACGGATTGGACAGAGACAGATACGTATGCCACGATGGCAAAGATCAACGCCAATTCTGGTGGCTTGCATTTGATTGGTTACAAGGATGGGGATGATGTGGCGTATCAGGTGGCATTGGCGCTGACGGGCCGGCTGGGCCTGGCAGCAGATACGACGAAGTCGACGTCTGCGCTCGGCGTGGTGCAGATCGCAGCACAGATCAAAAGCGGGACGGGCGTGGCCAACGTCGGCGCAGATGGCAATCTGATGGTGATTGCGAATGGTACTACGGCGCGATTTATTTTCGATGCGGAGGGATCAGCGCACGCGGACGTGGAGTGGACAACGTTTCAGCATCACGACGATCGTGTGATGCTGGCGGATCTGGAGAAGGCGCTGAGCCACCAGGAGGAGCCAGAGTTCGCCGATTTTTCGCGGTATGATCGCCGGGTGTTGGAGGAGCTGGGCTTGATTCATTGTGACGAGAAGGCGAGGGCAATGTTGAATGTGACGCGATTATCGATGTTGTTGGTGGGGGCATTGCGACAGGCGCACGAGCGGGTGGATGTGTTGGATACGCGATTGGAGATGATCAGATGAGAATGGAGTTGAGCACGTGGCAACGTGCGGGATTGATCCAGGTCCTCGGGGCGGTGCGGGGGAACGTGGCGACGTTGCGGCTGGCGTTGGGGGCGCTGGAGGCGGTGGAGTTCACGGAGGAGGAGCGGCTGGAGATCGGGTATCGGGAGGAGGGGGGGCGGGCGGAGTGGAACGAGGCGGGGGCGGAGCGGGTGTGGGAGCTGGAGGTGGGGGAGAGGGAGGCGAGGTTCGCGGCGGGGGTGGTGGAGGGGTGGGAGCAGTGGCCGGTGGGGAGGGCGGAGGAGGTGTTTGGGTTGGTGGACAAGTTGAAGGAGGATTCCCCCTCACCCTAACCCTCTCCCCCGGGGGAGAGGGGACAGAGGGGACGGACGAGTAGGGTTGTTATGGGACGTGATCCCTCGACAGGCTCGGGATGACGCCCCCGGGACGGGGGCGGGGAGCTTGTGGAGAGGGACGGGGGGCGGGGGGCGGAGGGAGGGAGGCGTTAAGAGGTTTGTTAAGAGGTTGATATTAGTATATTATATGAACCGGCCTTGACGGGACGATGGTCGTCTCGGTTTGTTGTTCATCGCGGAGGGTAGAGGTAGAATGCCACATATTGAAGGTGAGAGTCGGACGGCGGATCAGACGATTTGGTGGTTGCGCTGGGCGGGCGGGTGGATGGAGGAGCCGCCGGAGGAGGATGAGGACGCGGAGCGGAAGAGGTTGTCCGAGTGCATCGAGCAGGTGCACGGCCGGGCGCTGGCAGCGCTGATGAGGATGGGGATTGCGCTGGCGGTGGTGTGTGACGGGGATTGTGCGACGTGTATAGTGGCGGCGTCGTGCGATGGGGATTGTGCGATGTGTAGCAGGCGCAATCAGAGAGAGAGAGAGAGAGTAGCCTGACACGGATTTAGCACGGATATACGGATTGGGATCGCCCTGGCCAGGAGTCTGCCCCTCCTGACCGGGGCGAGTTTTTGTCTATAGCCGCCAGTTGTCAACGGGGGAGGCGCGCTGGTGGGCGTCCTGGCAGTCGGCGCGGACGATGGCGAGGTAGCGTTTGACCATATCGAGGTTGGCGTGGCCAAGGAGGATTTGGAGGGTGAAGGGGTCGCCTCCGTTGCGGAGGTAGGTGATGGCGAAGGTGTGACGGAAGCGGTGGGGGTTGACTTTCAAGACGCCAGCTCGGCTGGCGATGCGGCGGAGGAGGAGATAGAGGTTGCCGGGGTGCATCGGCCGGGGGAGGTCGGCGGGGCCTACGGCGAAGAGGGGGTCGTCGTCGCGGGAGTCCTGCAGGCGGGGGGTGAGGTAGCGCCAGAGGGCGCGGGCGGAGCGGCGGCCGAAGTAGACGGTGCGTTCCTTTTTGTCGCGGCCGCGGCCTTTGCCGCCGACGGCGAGGGAGTTGGCGGTGAGATTGAGGTCGGCGATGGTGAGGTCGCAGAGTTCGGCACGGCGGAGGCCGGTGTCGAGCAGGATGAGGATGATGGCGCGGTCGCGGTCGGCGGTGGGACGCTGGGTTTTGGTGTGCTGACGGGTTTTCCAGGTGCGGGAGTGGTCGCAGGCTTTGAGGAGGGCCTGGATGTCTTCTTTGCTGAAGGGATCGACGCGAGGGGCCTCAAATTGGGGCGGGTCGATGGAGCGGATGATGTTTTCGTGGACATAGCCCTCGTCGACGCCCCAGGTCCAGAGGGCGCTGAGTGCGACGTAGATGTTGTATATGGATTTGGGTGCGAGGTGGATCTGGCCTCGGGGAGCGATGCCGTCGGGGTCGGTTACGTAGTCGTCCTGGAGCCAGGCGAAGAACGCGACGATCTGGGCGCGGGTGATTTTGGCGAAGGGGGGATCGTCGGGGAAGAAGAGGAGGAGTTTGTTGTAACCGTTCTGGTAGTCGAGGATGGTGTAGCGAGATTTGCCGGTGGCGGTTTTGTAGAGGATACAGCCCTGGATGGCTTGAGAGAGTGTAAGGGTTGTCACCGTAAGGTCTCCTTTCGTCGAGTTAGGTGTGATAATGTGAGGGTGAGTTCTGATAACGGGTCAGTGAGGGGGAGATGGTCCAGCCAGATGGTCTGCGAGTTTGGGCGGGTACACGGTAGCGGGTTGGCGGGGTGTTTATGGTGGGGCGTGGGGGGTTGCCGTGAGGTCGGGGGTGGGGGCTGAGGGGGGAGAGGGGGAGGGCTTATGGGTCATTGCCAGGGGAGAGGGGGGGGCGGGGGTGGGGCTTATGGGGCGGTGGTGGGGGGTGCCGTATGGTCTGGGGTTTGGTCTACCCGTGAGGTCTCTGGTGCCTCCCTACCCCACCAAAAGGGTGGGGGTTTTCATTTCCGAGTATTGCCATTATCGGACGTCATTTGGCGGTGATGTCGATGGTCCAGGGTCCGTAGGCCTTGGCGAGGGCGCGGAGGAGGACGATGACGAGGCGGCGGTGTTCGACGGATAGGAGGTTGAAGTTGTGGAGGCATTCTTCGTTCAACCGGACGTCCTCGGTGATGGGCGGGAGCAGGCCGGCCTGGCGGAGGACGTCAGAGATTGGCACCCGCAGGGCGCGGCTCAGTCCTTTGCACAATTTGAAGCCAGGTTGGGTGCGCTCGTTGATGACATCGGTCAACGTGGTGGCTGCTACGTCAGCCCTCAGTGCCAGCTCTCGGATGCTGCTGTAGCCTTCTTCTATTCGTTTCTGTTCGATCCATTGTCCAAAATGTTCGGCCATTCTGTCATTGTAACCTTAAAAACTTCAGGAATTTCTTAGAAACTATTCGAAAGGTCTTGACAAGGGACTTGTTATGTGGTAGTATACTGTAAGATTGTTCTGATATAATATCAGGGGGTACGGAATGCCAAAGATGAGGGATCCAGGGAAACAGTACAAGGTGTGGCTGCCAGAGCCGCTGGCGGGCTGCGTGGAGCAGGATGCGGGGGATACGGGCCGATCGCGGGCGGAGGTGATCCGGTCGATTGTGGCGCAGCATTATCAGCGATTGGCGAGGGCGGCAGGCCTGGGCGTGGAGATCGTGAAGGATGTAGCGCTGCCCCACCCTGTTGGGTGAGGGTGGCGCTTTTGTGTGGGGGATGGTCGGTGTTGCTGACCAGGCTGGATCGTGTGCTGGGTATGTCAGTGTCTGTCCTTTCTGTTGGCTGTGTGTAGTTTGGTCGTCGAGATCCAGTCTGGCCAGGAGCGCCGAACCTTACAATCACATACCTATATGGGGGCTGTACCAGGGGGCTCGTCCTGGCGCTCTACGAGCCCCTCAAGATCCCCGCGGACCGGCCGGGGTCCGCGCTATAGGAGCAGAGGTTGAGACCTGCAAAGGGTGGTGAAAGCTGGCAAATGGGTGTTGGCACCTGGGGCTGCGGCCAGTTGCTGAAGGCCTCCGATGGTGAGATTCCATCCGATCTCTGCTCCTCCTCTGGGTTAGCTGTCACGGGACCCTCCACTTACGTGGGGGGCTTGAAGAAAGGATAGCACATAGTGGATAGAAAGACGTCATTGGCGATGTGTTTGGCGTTTGTTTGGGGAGGAGTTTGGGCGGCTGTTCTCCAGTGGACGCGGCTGGGGCGGTTCCTGGCGGTGAAGCGCACGTGGATCACGACTGTGGTCGGGGTCGGGGTGGATCTGGTGATCGTGTTGTTGTGTGTGCGGTTCGATGAGTGGCTGCGGTTCGCAGGGGTGATCGCGTTTTCGTCGATTTGCATCATCGTGCGGAGCCTGGTGAACGAGCAGCGGGAGATCGTGGACTTGGGGCGGGAGTTACGTGGCGACGAAAACGAGATTGGCGAATAAGACGATCTGGGCACTCGAGGATATTGCTGGACATTGTGGGAGTGCACGGAGGCAGTGGCGCCGGGCGATGGACCGGGCGGAGAAGAGGAACGATGCGGTGATGATGGCGTCGTTGGCGAGGTTGCGGGATCGGCTGGCGGAGATCGAGAGATTGGCGAGGGACGCACGGCAGGGGAAGTACGAGACGCGGATGGCAGGACATAGCGGATCGGGAGCGGTGGATGACACTACAACGGATCGAGAAAGAAACGGATAGAACGCCCCTGGGACGGGGGCTGGGAGCAACGGATGGGGGGTGGATGGCGGTCGCGGATGGGACGGGGCGGCCGCTGCCGGAGTTTTATGTGTCGGGGGAGAGTTTGCCGGGGGAGGAGGTTCCTCGGGAGGTGCGGAGCGATGAGACGGCGCTGGTGGAGGTGCGGGAGGCGACGATCGAGGAGGTCCTGGCGGCGTTCGAGCGGTGGATGCGGTTGGATGTGGCGGAGGGGAAGGCGAGTCCGCAGACGTTGCGGGCGTATTTCTCGGATGTGAAGCAGCATTTGGTGTGGTTGGCGGAGCAGGGGTTGATGCCGGCGCAGGCGGGGGAGGAGGAGTTGAAGGGTTACCGGGCGCATCTGGTGGAGCGGTGCGCGGTGAGCACGGTGGGGCGGAAGCTGGCGAGCGTGCGGCGGTTCTACGGGATGGCGCAGGCGCGGGGGTTTATCCCGCATAATCCAGCGGCGGGGTTGAAGGCACCTCGGGACCGGACGGCGCGGGAGGAGCGGGTGAAGTATTTGCCGTTGGAGACGGTGCGGCGGGTGCTGGCGGCACCGAATCAGAACGAGCCGAAGGGGATCCGAGATCGGGCGATTCTGGTGTTGATGGCGATGCACGGGTTGCGGGTGGTGGAGTGTCACCGGTTGAGCCTGGAGGACGTGGATCTGGAGGCGGGGGAGGCGGGCCAGATCCGGGTGTTCGGGAAGGGGGACAAGTGGCGGACGGTGTTGCTGACGGATGAGACGCGGGAGGTGTTGAAGATGTGGCTGGCTGCACGGGCGTTGATGCGGTCGGGGTGTCCAGCCGTGTTTTTGACGATGCATTGGACGGATGCGTGCAGCGATCCGGGTGAGCGGATCAGCACACGGGGGATCCGGCGGATGGTGAATCATTACCTGGAGGTGGTGGGGGCGAAGAAGCCGGGGGTGAGTTGCCACGCGTTGCGGCATAGTTACGCGACGTTGAGCCTGGCGGCGGGGGCGAG
>Ga0180434_10004013_pt1 | contig 18212 bp, 14 predicted proteins | sample SS_ome_7_FD_132453 | JGI IMG/M metagenome (GOLD analysis project Ga0180434, IMG submission 132453) | Hypersaline lake sediment archaeal communities from the Salton Sea, California, USA - SS_1_D_2 metaG | ecosystem: Environmental > Aquatic > Non-marine Saline and Alkaline > Hypersaline >...
AGTTCGGGCTTGCTGCTGATGGCCTGCTCGTCGGCGATCTTGAGCACGCGATCGACGTCCTCCCATTCTTCCTGCGAACATATCACGATCAGAGTATTGGCCTCGTCCAGCGGGATGGTCTGCGACGTCGCCGTCGCGCGGGCCGGCGCCCGACCGCCGCGACGCGACGAACGACGCGACGCCGCCGATCCGCCGCTGAGAAACGGCGAAATAATCCGCGTGGCCTCGCTCGGCGTGATGTTCACCAACTCGACGAAATGCCATTCGTCCTCCGGCGCCTCGATGTCAAATTCCTTGATGATCTGCTCGATCCGCACGATCTCCTCGCGCTCGGCGATCACGTGCAAAACGTTGAGCTTGGCGTCCGCGATGATCGTGGCGCCGGCGCGGCCGCGACCGCGCGTACCGCCGCCGGACATCCCGCTCACGACTTGTTCGATCGTCGGCTGAATTTGCTCCGCGTCGGCGTGCTCCAACTGAATCGTCTTGAAGTTCGTCGGAACCTGCACGTCTATTTGTTCCAGTATCTCGCGCACGCGTTTGGCGCCGTCTGGAGTGGCGTAAACCAACAGATTGTTCGTCCGGTCGTCGGCGACGATCCGTACGGTCTTCTTCGCCCGTTCGTACAAATCCTCGACAATGATGTCTTCCGGCGCCGACGTCTGGTTGCTCTGCTGCGTGGTACGACGCTGCGGCTGGCGTCCCCGAGTGTTTCGCTGCGTTCGCGACGTGCGCGTGGGCGTGGTGCGACGCTGCGTCCCCTGCTCCTGACGCAGGATTTCATTGAGCAGCCGTGAGATCTCCGTCGCACTGCCGTATTTAACTGGAATGACGATCGTCTCGAATTCGCCGATCTCCGGCTTCTCATCGATCAGCTTGACGATCTCTTCGACTTCCTTGATCTGCGCCGGAGTGGCCTTGACGATCAGATTCTTGGTGCGCTCGTCCGCGATGATCAGAATCTTGCTGTCGCCGCCCTCCGTGATAAATTTGCGCTTTTCGCGATCGTAACGCCGGACCGGCTTGGCGGCGCCGAGGATCTCCCTCAGCATCCGCTCAACCTCGCGCACGTTTGTCTCGATCTTGATGAATCGCGTCTGGCGCGGATCGAACTTCTCGGCGTCCGCCGCGGCCAGCATGTCCATGAAGCGCCGCACGTCCTGGGCGAATCCGGTAATCTTGATCCGGTTAGTGTCGCCCACCACGACCGGCAGGGCGTGGTCGGGCATGCTCGGACCGAGCATGTCGCGAATATCCTCGGCGGGCCGATCCTTGATCTGGATCAGAGTCTCGCATATTTCGAGATCGCGCGGATTGGCGCGGTCAAAAGCCTCGATGCTGGCGTAGATCTGATCGAGCTCCATGAACTTGCTGAGTTCGCTGAGCGGAACCAGATAAATGTAATCCTCGCGCTCGACCACGAAGACGTTCTGCTCGAGCAACAGGAAATTCAATTCGTCGCGCATCTCCTCCTTGGTGAATCGCCGCGGACTGACGTACGTCAACTCGCCGAACGGCATCAGGTCTTCGCCCATCAAGGGCTTGCCGACCAGTTTGATGTAATGCTGGATCACTTCCTCCCAGGGGGTCGCTTCGAACGAGATGAAATAATCTCGCCCGTCCTCGGTAATCGGCGTCACGACTACCCTGGGCTCCGAGACGTCCTCGACCGTCCCGACGCCGGACGCGACCGGCGTCGAAACGCCGCGCGGCTCCTCTGTTTTGGGCGGCTTTTTTCGAGTCTCGCGCACGCCCGGCTCGATTCTCTTCCTCGGGCGCGGAGCGGCGTCGTCGGGCGACCACTGCGTTACGCCGTAAGGCGGGGCCAACGGGCGCAGTTCGGTCGCCGCCGCCCCCGCTTCGCCGAACTCGTCCCCGGGAGTCTCCACGCCGCCGGCGCGGCGACGCTGGGCGCTGTCGATGGCGCGGCGGCGCGCTTCCTCCAGGCGCCGGGCGCGCACATCGTTCGCGTTTTCAACCGGCGCGGGGCGCGAGGCGGCTTGGGACGCGGCCGGGCGCCCGTGCTCCGCGCCGTTGCGCTCCGCGGCCGCTTGCATGTCTTGGTACTTTTTATATCTCGATCTCGCTTCTTGTGTGGCTGGATAGGACGCCAACGGCGCGGCGGCTTTCCGCTTATCCGGCTTATCAATCGCGGATTTTTTGGGCTTATTACCGGCGGGCTTAGCCTGAGCATAGGCGATGCTCGGAAATACAAGGATAAGCAATAGGAACGCTGCCGACGCTGCCGCGGCGCGCTTTTCAACCTTCGGCGTCATGACGACCACCTCGTGCGAAGACCGTATTCGGAGCGCCCGCATCGGACGCGCCATCGCAATTGTCAACTGCTATTGAATTCATCCGGCACTCTCGTGCGGAGTAGGCTGGCATAGTCCAACCCTGCGGCTACCCTGCTACGATAACCGGCGCCTCGCCTATACCGCTCTACTACGCCCGCGGTCAAGACCGGCGACTGCGGCGGCCGCTCGACGCTCTCGCGCCGCCGCCGCCGCTGGCTGTGTTTTATACACGCATTCGCCCCGCCGGTAACGTCCGTACGCGCGGGAATTAGGCGCTGATCCGCCCCTCACGCGCGCCTCGGCGCAAAATCCGCCTTTTTCCCGGAAAAACCGCCCTCGTCACGCCGCTCCCCCCGCTCGGCGATTTTCATTATTTTACTGAATTTTTCCGGAACAAGCCCTCCGACAAGCCCGCGCCTTCCCGACCGAGCCGAACCCTTCCTCTTCCGAAGGCTTGCCCGATCCTCCCGTTTCGCTTACTGAGCGTCTCCAAGGAGACTTTCCGATGCCCGAATCGACGCCGAAACTCGACCTGGAAGTCCGCGTGCGCTACGCCGAAACCGACGCGATGGGCTATCTGCACCACGCCCAATATCTCGTCTATTTCGAGATGGGCCGCACGGAACTTCTGCGCGCCAACGGCTTGCGCTACCGCGACATGGAGGCCCGCGGATTGTTCTACGTCGTCGCCCGCGTCAAACTGCGATATCGCCTGCCCGCCCGCTACGACGACCTGCTGACGCTGACCACGCGCACCGTCAAGGTCTCCCCCGTCCGCGTCGATCACGAATACGAAATCCGACGCGACGGCCGGCTCCTGACCGAGGGCGCCTCAACCCTCGTGCTCGTCAACCGCGACGGCCGCCCCACCCCCCTGCCCGACGAGTGGTACGCCGTCTTGCGAAGCGACTCGCGCGATTAGACGACCTGCCTGCTGCCGCAGCCTAAATATCCCCGGACCTCAATCCGCCCGGCGCCCCACGCATTGACACGCTCGCGATTTTCCGCAAAGCACATACGGTTTTTATTCGAGCCGGCGGGCAACTCGCGAGCCGACGCCGAATCACGACGAAATTTCCTCGACGCCCAGCCGCCGATGACGCTATTATCTGAAGACTGACGACGAGAACCGGCGACCAAAACACATATGGGAGAATGCCGATGAGCATGTCGCGCGTGACGTTTGAGATTATCCGAGACAACGACGATTGGGGCGCGATCGTACTCGAGTTGGACGCCGAAAAGGCCCCTAAGACCGTCGAGAACTTTTTACAATACGTCGACGACGGATTCCTCGACGGCACGATCTTCCATCGCGTCATCTCGACTTTCATGATCCAGGGCGGCGGTTACGACGCGCCCAATCAGAGCAAACGCGAGGGTCTGCGCCCGCCGATCGAAAACGAGTCCGCCAACGAATTGAAAAACGTCGTCGGCTCGATCGCCATGGCGCGCACCAGCGATCCGCATTCGGCCACGTCGCAATTTTTCATCAATGTCGCTGATAACGAACTGCTCGATTATCCCGGCACGGACGGCTGGGGTTATTGCGTCTTCGGCCGCGTCGTCGAGGGCATGGACGTCGTCGAACGCATCAAGAACGTCGACGTCAAAAGCAATCCCCAATCGGGCGAAAATTCCGAACCCGTCGATCCGCCCGCGATCAAGAAAGCCTACGCGACATAGCCGCCCCCGCCGTGCGATCCCTACCGGCGCCCCGTCCCGCTAAGTCGGTCTCGCCGATTCCGGGCGGGGGGCGAACCGTCGCCTCCATGCCCGCTCGCGGGCGCTCGGAGCTTTGATTATTTATCGCGCGGGCGCTCCGTCCCGCACAACCGTTCGCTGCTATTCTTTCGTCAAACCCGACATTATCGTCAACGCGTCGCATAACGCGCGCACGTCGTGCGTGCGAATATACTCAACGCCCTGCAAGGCCGCCCAAATTTCGGTCGCCAACGTACCGGCGCCGCGCTCCGCCGTCGGTCGCGAACCGTCGGCGTCCGCGAGCAGCGCCCCGATAAACGACTTCCGCGATGTCGACGCCAACACCGGCATTCCCAGTTCGACCAATCGGCGCAGCCCCCGTAACGCCGCCAAGCTCGCCTCCGGATTCGTCCCCAGGAAAAAGCCCATCCCCGGATCAAGTATCATTCGCTCGCGCGCCACCCCCGCCCTTTCCAACTCCCCGACGCGTCCCTTGAAAAACCGCACTACCGCGTTCACGATCGTCGTCGGATCGGCTTCATGACGCTGCGCCCGCGCGCGCGAAGAAAGAGAGTGCATCAGAATCAATTTAGCCTCGCCGTCGCGCACGGCCGCGACCGACTCCGGATCGCGCAGCGCCGTGATGTCGTTGATGAAATCGACGCCCAGCCCCAGCACGTGCCGCATGACGGCGGGCTTATATGTATCCGCCGATACGCGAACACCGTCGCTTTTAAGACGCCGAATCACAGGATCGAGTCTTTCAATTTCCGTCTCGACAGACACGTCCTCGGCGTCGGGATGCGTCGACTCGGCTCCAAGATCCACCGCATAAGCCCCGTCGGCGATCAACCGCCGCGCGTGTGCGACAGCCGCGTCCGCGTGCAGATACTGCCCGCCGTCGGTGAATGAATCGCGCGTGACGTTCACTATTCCGAGGACTTTTGTAATTGCCATGCCCGGTCCTTTCGTTAGCATGATCGCAATGTAAGACAATTCGCGCCGCCGAGCGGCATGGGCGTCTCCCCGCCGAATGATTCTCGGGCAAGACGCCTGAACCGCCCCGCTGAATCGGCGGGACCTGTCGCCGGGCGGCGCGATTTCCCCGCGGACGCGCGGCGCCCGGTTTCGAAAGGTCGCTACGATAAATTCTACTCAGGAGAACGCTCATGAACACGCGCGAAGCCATCCTAAACACCATCGATGTCTGCGATTCCGTCGTCATGGCTTACTTGAACGACCTGACGGACGAGGAACTGATGCTGCGGCCGAATCCCCAGTCCAACCACGTCGCCTGGCAACTCGGCCATATCATAGCCTCCGAACGCGAGATGATGACCGCCGCCGGCTTTGACATGCCCGCGCTGCCGGCGGGCTTCGCCGAAGCCTATACGCCCGAAACGACTGCTTCAGACGATCCGGCCCAATTTCACACGAAGATGGAATATCTCGCCGCCGGCGCGGAGCAGCGCGAGGCGACCCTGGCCGCTCTGAACAAGCTGTCCGAGGCGGACTTCGATAAACCGACGCCCGCCCCCATGAACGAATACGCCCCGACGCTCGGGGCCATGTTCAACATCATCGGCATGCACCCGTTGATGCACGCCGGTCAGTTCGTCCCGATCCGCCGCCAGCTCGGCAAGCCGATCGCGATTTAACGCGCGCCTAGTCCACCGCACGCACCGAGACGGCGAACAATCAGAGCCCCGAGCGCCGGCGAGCGGGTTTACGACGCCTGCCCATCGTCGGCCGAGGACGCTGAAAGCGCCCGCATCGCGACGAGGCAATAATGATGCAAACACGTACCTCCAGATAGCGAGTGACCCATGGATGCCCCGCTCGCACCGAGTAATCTGTTCGACGATGACGGCGTCATCGCGACCGACATCGCCTGCCGCCGCTGCGCCTACAACCTGCGCGGCCTGCGCGAGGACGGCCGCTGCCCAGAATGCGGCACGCCCGTCGGTCTCTCCACCAGCGGCGACCTGCTGCGCTTCGCCGATCCGGATTGGGTTGAAAAGCTGGCCCGCGGCGTACGCCTGATGCTCTGGGGTCTACTCATCACTATTGTCGTCTCGGTTATCGTCGGGTGCATAGTCGGAGCGACAGGCTCCCCGGAAATGCTCACTAAAGTGGTCAGCTTGCTCTCGGGCCTGCTCATTCTTTACGGCGCCTGGTTGCTGACGACGCCCGATCCCAGCCGCATCGGCGAGGACCGCTATGTCACCGCGCGCCGCGTCATACGTTTCTGCCTGATCGCCGGCTTGATCGGCGAAGCTTTCGAGATTGCAAAGGATGGAATCAGCCCTGCTCCCTGGGTTCTGACAATCCTGTTGACTGCTCTCGCGGTAATCCTACAACTGACCGGCGTCGTCGGCGAATTCGCCAAGTTCCGTTACATCGAAAACCTGGCCGATCGCATCCCCAACCGCAAGCTGGCGAGTTTCGCGCGCTTCATGCGCTGGGCTTTCTGTATCGGCCTGACGGCGATGATCCTGCTCGGCGCCGCGCTGGCGTTCGGATTCTATCGATCCGGCCTCACGCCGACCATCACCGGTCTGCCCGCGACGACGACCTCCCCCGCCTACGCGCCCAATTCAGGACTCAACGTGCAATATTCGTACTCAACCGGCGCTCCGGCGTCGCAAGCCGCCGTGACGCCGACGCCCGGCGGCGTCCCCGTCCCTTCTCCCGCAAACGCCTCGGCAAAACCGTCGAAACAGTTAATCGGCGTCACGATAGCGACTGGTTGCGCCTCCTTGCTGGCGATGGTGATCTTCGGCATCCTTGCTTTGGTGCTTTATATCCAGTTCGCCGGCGAACTGCGTCGCCAAGCCGAAGCCGCCCGCCTGACCTGGGCAGCCGGTCAACGCGAACCGCCCCCGCCGCCCCTGACCAACGGTCAATAATGTCCGGTAACTAAGCAGCAGTGAATCCCCGCTCCCGTCAACAATCAGAGCCCCGCGCGCCGGCGAGCGGCTTCGTAGCGGCCTATCCCCCGTGTCGGCCGTAGTCCGTATGGCGAGTTCAGACCTCCGGCATCTACTGGACAAAAACACAGCCGAGGGCGGCGACGCCACAAGTACATGTCTGCCAGTCGGCGCCTGATTTCCTCATTCTGAATTATTAATACTTCTTAAACCGGCATCCCGCCCATCACGGCCAGACCGTTTATCCCGCAGAAAAACATGATGAACAATCCGCACACGACGATGGCGAGCACGCCGCGCCAGTTGTTGCGCTTTGAATGTTTTACGCTCGTCACGCCCAGCGCCAAGCCCGCGACCGCGAAAAACAACGCCCCCAGCGGACCCGCCGCCAGCATCGGGTGGTTCAACGCCAGCTTCTCCGCCATCTGTTCCATCGCGATCGGCGCCCCCGCCGGCTGAGACGCGGCGACGGCGGCCATCTCCTGGCTCATCAACACCATGCCGTACATTAATGTGGCGCCGATCAGCACCAGGCCGACCAGCGTACTGATCAGGGCATAATTGCCGTACGTCCGCGCCGCCAGTTCGCGCGGTCCCAGGCGCGGCCCCACGTGCAATCCGCCGCCGGACGAATGGTCGTAAAACGCGGACTCGTCCCCCGAACGCACCTGCTCCGTCTCGTCGAACGAATCCGCCTTGGTCGTCGGACGCGCCGGTATCGGCTGCGACTGTCCCAGCATTGATTCTGCCGGAACGGTCACCACCTTGCGGCAATACGGGCAAGTCGCCGCCCGGTCGGCGTATACGTCGTCGACTTCGATCGGTTGATTGCAACCGGGGCATGGAAACTGAATCGCCATGAGTCTTCCCAATCCAGAACGCGCCGCCGATTCGCGGCCGCGCATGTTTATTCGTATCGCAGCGCCTCGACCGGGTCCAGCCGGGACGCCTTGAACGCCGGGTAGATCCCGCTGCACACTCCCACGACGGTGATGGTTAAAAACGCCGTGATAACGACGTTGATCGTAATCTCGGTGGCGAACATGCCCTCGAGAATCTTATCGAGCAGATCGGCCAGCATCACGCCGAGCAGCAATCCGAACGCTCCGCCGACCAGGCTGATAATCAGGGCTTCGGCCAGGAACTGGAGCAGGATGTCGCCGCGTCGAGCGCCAACCGCCATGCGCACGCCGATTTCGCGCGTACGTTCCGTCACCGAGACCAGCATGATGTTCATGATCCCGATGCCGCCGACCACCAGACTGATCCCGGCGATCGAGTAGAAAACGATCTTGAAGATCGCGGTCATCTCGTTGACCTGACGCATGATCTCTTCCTGCGTCATGATCTCGAAGTCGTCTTCCTGGCCGACGCGAATGTTGTGCGCGCGGCGCAACACCGCCTCGACCGCCTTCTTGGCTTCGTCGACGTCCTGGTCCTCGGCGACTTGCAGCGTCATCATCGTCAGCCAGCGCCGATTGAAAAACCGCTTGAGACCGGCTTTGATGGGAATGTAGACGCACTCGTCCGCGTTCACGAAACCGACGTTGCCGTGCGGTTCGAGCACGCCGATCACGCGATAGGCCCCGTTGCGCACCTTGACTGATTGCCCCACGGGATCCATGCCGCCGAACAACTTCTCCGCCACTTTCGAGCCCAGGCAAGTAATCAACTTGCTCTCGTCCATCGAGTCGGTGCGTGAGATCACGCGTCCAAAATCCGCTTTGTAATCGTGGATCTTGAAATACTCGTCGGTCGTCGCGATGACGTTATAGCTCTCGGATTTCTGAAAATACTTGATGTTGGCCTGTCCGAAAGCTTCGCACGAAACCGCGGAGATTACTTCCGGCAATTCCCGCTCCATGAGAAAGGAGTCGTCCACCGTCAGCGTCTGGGCGGCGCCGACCGGTCGTCCCTCGATCCGCGCGATCGCCGGCTGGACGAACAACAAACGCGACCCCAGCGTGCTCAGATTGCGCACGACCTTGTTGGTCGCCCCCTCCAGAATCGACATGCACGCCACGACCGATCCGACGCCGATCAGGACGCCCAGAGTGGCCAGCAGCGTTCGTAAAAAGTGTACGTCCAGACTACGCAGCGCGGATATTGCTAAACGGAGATAGAACATCAGTTGTCTTATTTTCTCCCGCGGAAGATCGGCCGGCTCTTCATCCCGACCAGCGCCGCCATGCCGACCAGCATCTCAAATCCGAGCAACCCGCACGCCGGCAGCAATGGCGACAGATCATGCTCCGTGAAAGCCGCCTTACCGGTCGGATTCGCCCGCTCGCTGTTCAGCTTCGACACAAAGTCCGAGGAGGACCGTCGGTCCAGCGTCAGGTCGATCACCTGCGTGAGCGAGTCGGTCGGCGTCCCCAGCACCGCCGCCGCCCCGGCGCCGCCGGGTACGTTCGCCGTCGAAACTTCCAGCGTGGCTTCCAGCGTGAAATCCTCGTTCGGCACGGTCCGGAAGGTGTAATCGATCGTCAGGTTCGGCAGCACAAGCACATGGAACACGTCGAAATGCACTGAGGTCAGGCTAAGGTCGGTCAGCACCAGGTGATTCGTCGGGAAGGCCCCCGCCGCGCTGACGGCGGCCGCGCCGTCAGCGGCCACGTTCAACTCCAACTCGCCCGTGAAAACCGTTTCGTCGTCGCGCTCGGCGACTCTCTTCACCACCGTCAGACGTAAACGCACGTACGAATCGGACAGGTCGGTCTCGGCGCTCGCGGCGAATATAGTAAACGCCCCGTCGAGAAACAGTCGCCCGGTCACGGTGGCCGCCTGATTGTGAGCCAGTAACAACCCCAGCTCCGCGGCCGAATAACGCACGCCGCGCGTCTCGCTGGCGGTGGCCTGGGCCTGATAACTTATCTGTTCGGAGATGCTGTGCAGCGCAAGATTGATCGCGAATTCCTCCGGGTTGGGAGACGTAACCGTGCGCGGATCCGCGAACTGCGCGCCGACCGACGCCCCCGCCTCCTCGCCGAGAACGCCTCCCGACGCCTCGCTGTTGAACAAAAACGCGGCGACCTGGATCGGCAGTACCGTCGCGGTATCGGGATAGGAATCGCTGACCCGCTCGACGTCGCGCGACACGCCGTCGTAATACTCCGTGACTTCGATCCCCACTGCGCCCGCGATCGAGGTAATTTCCGCGACGCCCGGCGCGGCGAGCCATACCGCCGCCATGCCGAGCAATACCGCTGCTGTCATCCGCCTGCACATGTTGTTCTCCTCAAGACCGACCGACCGGCCGTGGTGAACGCCCTCGCCGCGCGAAGGCCGACGCCCGTCACCGGAAAGAATAGCGCCTGGACCGCGTCGGGACAAGCCGGGACAAGTTTTCAGTTTTCAGAGTTCAGTTTTCAACACGCCACCGTCGCCATGCCCGGCGTCTCCTCGAAATATATTTCGCCGTTTAGGACCATGAATTCACCGGCTTCGGCAATTTCACGCCCTCGAGAAGAGCCCCTTTCTGACAACTGAAAACCGAAAACTAAAAACTGCCTCTATTCCATCTTCTCAGTCAGCCAGGTGACCACGTGCTCCACGCCGACGCGTTCCTGTTGGAGCGAGTCGCGATCCCGAATCGTCACCGTCCCGCTTTCCAGCGTATCCCCGTCGACCGTGACGCAGAACGGCGTGCCGGCCTCGTCCTGCCGCCGATAACGCCGACCGATCGCCCCCTTGTCGTCGTAGAAGACGTTCATTCGGCGTTTGGCTTCCCGATACAGCTTGTTCGCGACCTCCGGCATGCCTTCCTTGTTCACCAGCGGGAAAAACGCCGCCTTGATCGGGGCGATCTTCGGATGGAACTTCATGACTATCCGCTTATCCAGTTTGCCCTTGTCGTTCGGCGCCTCGTCCTCGGTATACGCCTCGCACAAAAACGCCAGCGTCGCCCGATCGGCGCCCGCCGAAGGCTCGATCACCGTCGGCAAAAACCGGTACGGCATCCCGGACTTGGCCTGCTTGGCGGCCTTCTTGTCTTCCTTGTACTTGTGCGCGTCGGCCTGCCACAGGTCGTCGTCAAAATACGTCAGATCCTTGCCGCTGTGCTCCTGGTGCTTGGTCAGGTCGTAGCAGCCGCGATGCGCCACGCCCTCCAGCTCCTGATGCTCGTCCGAGAACGGGAACAGATATTCAATGTCCGCGCAGGCCTTGGAATAGTGCGCCAGCTCGTCGCCCACCTGATCGCGCAGCCGCAGCTTTTCGCTCTTGATGCCGAGGTTGACGTACCAGTTGTATCGCACATTCCGCCAAAATTCGTACCAGTCCATCGCCGTGTCGGGATGGCAGAAAAATTCAATCTCCATCTGCTCGAACTCGCGCGAACGGAAGGTGTAGTTGCGCGGATTGATCTCGTTGCGGAACGACTTCCCCACCTGCGCGATCCCGAACGGCAGCTTCACACGCGACGTGTCGAGCACGTTCGGGAAATTGACGAAGATGCCCTGTGCGGTCTCGGGGCGCAGATAGCACTTGCTCGAATCGGCTTGCAGCGCGCCCGTATGCGTTTCAAACATCAGGTTGAATTCGCGGGGCTCGGTTAACGATTTCTTCGCACCACACGTTGGGCATGCGATACCCTCAGGACGAGAGGCAACTTCCGTGAGTTTGCTGAATCGGAGATTCAATCCAGCTTTTTTGAGCAACTCTGGCACTTCCTCCCTGCTGACGCTACCACCGCTAGCCGATGCAATAGCCTGGGTAAGCTGTTCGTCCGCAAGTACCGCATTCGTATATTCCTTGCGCAAAGCTTTCACAAAACTGCGAATCGCTGGATCGCTTATTGTATTCTTTGGACTCGCAAGATAATCCACTAAATTCGCGTACAGTGCGTTGTTCGCATCGTCGATTTCTGCGGAATTTGTCGTCAAATAATGGTCGCCCAGATAGGCATCGAAGACGAGCACTTGATCGGCTCGAAACCGCCCCTTGCACTCCTTGCAATCCACCATCGGATCGCTGAACCCGCCGACGTGGCCGCTGGCTTCCCAGACGCGAGGATTCATGATGATCGCACAATCCAGGCCCTGCATCACGACCTGACGCCCGTCGACGCCGTCCGGCGGATCGAGCACCATGTCGCGCCACCAGGCGTCCTTGATGTTGCGCTTCAGTTCCACCCCCAACGGCCCATAATCCCAGAAGCCGCTCAGACCGCCGTAGATCTCGCTCCCCGGAAATATAAACCCGCGCCGCTTACACAACGCCGTGAGTCGTTCCATCAAATTCGCTTCGGCTGCCATCGTTAGCTCCTGCTCGGTGAAAGTTTCGTATGATAAGATTCGACATACGACCCGGCAAACGTAAACGGTGAGCGGAATGAGAAAGCATCGGTGATTATGAAGATTGCACTTTGGTCTGAAATCCGACCAGCCCAACTGGCCGTGCGCGCGCACGGCCGGTAACATCAGCGATTTTCCCTCAAATATGAATAATTCGTCGATAAATATTTGACTCTTCACGAACAGCGTGCCTACGAATCATCAGAGAGTAAGGCGCGATCACGTCGTTGCGCAACCACGGTTTTTTGGCTACAAGCACAAGGAGGCGCGCAAATGCGCAGAGAAGCCATCACAAAAGCGGTGATGGGAAGTGCGGTCGTGCTGTGTCTGGCTCTACCGGCAACCGCGGACACAGTCAGCTATTTCGACAATTTCGCCTTTCCCCTCTCACCGGGCAACACGACTTTAACTCTTGACAAATTCGACGACGCAGGCGGAACTTTGACGCTCACCAAAGTAACGCTGGTCATGACAGCGGAGGTCGGCTCAAATATAACTGTCGAAAATGATTCGTCACTACCCGCACCGGATTTCGAGATCTCATTGACCGGTCTGGTAACCGCAACCGCTCAAGATCTGGCTGTTACGGCTGCCATGTCTGAATCTTGGGCTTGCTCTCTCGATCCGAATGATACTTTCCCTGGCACCGGACCGGACTTCCACGATTTCGGCTATCTCGGCGACATTGACGCCGATTCCGATGAGATCCCTCCTGGAGATTTGGGCTATTATGTGGGCTCAGGTGGAGATACTACCTTCGACGTGAATATCGAGGGATCCGCCGGTTGGGGCTTCAGCGGCAGCACCAACGCCACGTTGGTCGTCAGCGGTTTGGGCGCCAGCGGATGCGTAACCGTTACTTACGAGTACGTCCCCGAGCCTTCTACTATATGCTTGCTGGCCTGCGGATTGCTCCTGTTGCGACGACCAAGCTAGTCCCGCGGTTCACCTTCGGGTATTCAGATAATTCGAAAGCGTTCGATGCCTCCCGCATCGGACGCTTTCTGATTATGTCAGGCCACGCTAAAATCAAGCGTGAACTTGGCCGCGCCGATCCCGCGATCCGCTTTCGCGACTGCCGACGAGGTTGCCATCGACGAGCAAAGCCGTGACCGACACTCGCGACAAACCCGCCAGCACCGAAGACCTGGCCCCGCTCGTCTACCAGGAGCTGCGAAACATCGCCCGCCTCTACTTCCGGCGCCAGAATCCCGGCTTCACGCTCCGTCCGACCGAACTCGTAAACGAAGCCTGCCTGCACCTGCTCCGCCACGCTCCCGGCCCCTGGGACAGCCCCGAGCATTTCCGCGCCATCGCCACGCAAAAAATCTGGCAAATCATCATCGACCACCTCAAACGACGAAACGCAAGCAAACGCGGCGGCGGCGGACGTCGCCATAAGCCGGATTCCGTCGCTCCCGATGATGCCGGCGGCGCCCCTCCTGCCGAACCGGACCGCTGGCGACGTATCCCGCTCGATTCCATTCGCATCGAATGGCACGACCGCCAAATCGAACTGATCGACCTCGCGGACGCACTCGACGATCTCGCTAAGAATCACGAACGACACAACCGGGTCGTTATGCTGCACTGGTTCGGCGGCCTGAAGTACGACGATACCGCCCGCCTCCTGGGCGTCAGCCCCAGCACCGTCGAAAAGGATTTCCGCTACGCTTTGGCCTGGCTGAATCGACGATTGGACTCCCGCGATGGCGACGCCTGACAAATTCCACGAGCGAGTGCAGCAAATCATCGAGGACGCTTTGCGCGTCCCCTCCGACCGGCGCGACGCCTTCGTCAAACGCGCTTGCGAAGACGACGACGCTCTGCTCGACGAAGCCCTCTCGCTCCTGCCGCACTATCAGCGGATGCGCGATTTCAAACCCGACACGGGCGTCGATTGGTTCCTGCCGGGCACCACGACGCTCGACCGTGCCTGCGACGACGCCGACGCCTTGGAGGAAGATCCCGCGCCCCCCTTCTGCATCGATCAGTACCGCTGCGAGGAAGTGCTGGGCCGCGGCGGCATGGGCGTCGTCTACCGCGCCGTTCACGCCACGCTCAAACGCCCATTTGCGATCAAGCTTATGCGGCGCGGCTTGGTCTCTCCCGAGGACCGCTGGCGTTTCGCCTTCGAGGCCGAGTTGCTGCGACGTCTGCGTCACCAGGGCATCGCCCGCGTCTTCCATGCCAACGAGGTCCGCACGGTCTACGGATCTCAGCCCTACTTCGTCATGGAATACATCCGCGGCCGCCCGCTGACGAGTTACACGAACGACGCCGGCCTAGGGACGCTCGAACTTCTAGCTCTGTTCGCGAAAGTCTGCGAACCGATCGAATTCGCTCACCGCCGCGGCATCGTCCATGCCGATCTGAAGCCGGGCAACATAATCGTCGACGACACGGGGGCGCCGATCATCCTCGATTTCGGCATTGCCCGTATCGAGAATTTTTCTCCCGCCGCCCGCACCGACGAGGGCAAGTTTCTCGGCACCCTCGCCTACGCCAGCCCGGAGCAGATCGCACGAAAAAACAACCTCCTCACGCCCAGTTCGGACGTCTATTCGCTCGGCTTGATCCTGCACAAATTACTGACCGGCCGATTGCCGCGAACCGATAGCGGCATGTTGAAACTGGACCTGTCACGCCTGCGTTTGGGCGACGGGGCGCCAACCAACCGACTGAAGGAATTTCGCTATTTCATGCGTATAATATTCTCCGCGGCCCTCGCCGGTTCACCGGCCAAGCGCTACAGCCGCGCCGGCGAATTCGGCGACGCCGTCTCCGCCGTCATGACCGAATTCACTCGCCCTTCGCTCTGGTCCACGATCCGCGCCCGACTCGCGCGACTGATCCACCCCCAATCCGCCAAGCCGGCGCCGCAGGCGAACCGTCCCCTCGTCGCCGTCCTCCGCACTCGCATCGCCATGTCCATGGAACGCGAAGCCGTCCGAGACAGCGACGACCGCCCCTCGCTCAAGCCGTAGGGCCTGCTCCGCGCGCCGATTTTCGCACTTCGCATCTTCATTTTTGAATTTCTCTCCACTGTCCCCTGAAACAAGCGCATTTTTTATCGGCCGACATTTAACCCCGCGTATGCGCTCATTCTTCCACCCTCAACGCCGAAAACATTTCATAAACTCCATGATATATGGGCGCAGTACCGACCGCCGACAACGCGGCGGCGGCGCATTCACCGACGCGCCGTTAGCGCGGGGCGTAACAACGGGAGACCTGGCTGTGGACAATTGGAAAAGCAGTTTCATCGACAAACTTCGCTCGGCGCAGGAAAAGTGCTCGATGCATTTCGAAGAGGTGCTGGATCATACCGTGGCGCCTGTTTACGAAGATCTGTCGGGATTTCTTCATGACAACAGTTTCAAGGTCTCTATGCCCATGAACGAAAAGGGACGCCGTTCCTATAAATTTGAATTGGCCGAAAACGCTTACCTGCTCGTCATTTTCCGCTTCGCGGGCGTGGACGAATACGAATTGCGCAACGAGACCTTCATCCCCGGACACGATCCGATCCTCGAGAAATTCGCCGGTCGCGTCGGGGATATCGACCGCGAGTGGACCGAATCCCTATTCCGCGCCGGACTGGACCGTTTCGTCGACAGCTTGGCCGGCATAAACGCCGAGCAACCCGAGGAACTGGTCGCCGTCTAAACGTCGGCGCGACGCCGATTCCTTTGTGTGGGGGAGTTTACGGTAGCACGGGCAGGCGCCGCCGCCTGCCCGTGCATTTTGATTATTACGAGAGCGGATTGATCAACAATCCGCTCGCCAATTTCGGATAGAAATACGTGCTCTTCTGAGCCATCACCTCGCCCCCCTGACATACGCTTCGCAACTCCTCCATCGTCGTCGCCTGCATCAAAAACACCGAACCATTCGTGCCGTTCGCTTCATCAACGGACGCCTGGGCCGACTTCACGTAATGAATCTCAGGCGCCTTGCCGTCGCAAAGCATCGGCGTCACGACGCGATCCAACAAATAAGCGTGCAGAAACGACAAACCCAGCCGCCGCCAAGCCTCGCCATGGCCCGGCTCGAACTCGTCCAGGAGACCCGGATCCTTCGGCTTGATCGCGAAATACTTCCCCTCCGCGGCGTTGTAGAGCGCCACCGCCTGCGGTCCGAATTGCCTGAGCGCCTCGACCGCTTCGCCGGGATCGCTCACGGCCATCGCCGTTACCTCAAGCTTGCCGTCCCTCTTCAGCAACTCGCTCGTGACTGACACGTCGCCCAGTACGCGATGCGTCGGCAGAATCTGCAACCCGGGATCTTCCATCGCACAGAACACCGTCAACACATAATTCGCCGGATGTTCCTCCGGAATCTCTCCAACGCACTCCGTCAACCAATCGCGATACAATCCCGCGGTTCCGTAACGATGGTGCCCGTCGGCGATAAAAATGGCTTTGTCCCTCATCAATTTCGTAACCCCCTCGACCGCTCCGGGATCGGTTACGGCCCACGCCCGGTTCTCGATCCCCCCGAGCGTCCCCTTCGCCATAGGCTCACCCGACAAGGCCGCCTCCAGGTTTTTCGCGACTATATTCTCCGAATCCTCGTACAATCCAAAAATCGGGCTGAGCTGCGCCCGCGTGGCCTTCATCAGCGCCAGCCGATCCTCCTTCGGACCGCCGAATGTGCGTTCGTGCGGAAAAACGGCGCCGGCCCCAAAAGGCTCGATACGCAGACGCGCGAAGAACATCTTCCGCACGAACTCCGCCCCCTCGTAATTATATGCCTGATGATAAACGTAAATCGCCGGGAGCTCGTCGCAAACCAGCGTACCGTCGCTAAGCCATGCTTCTATCTGGCGTTGCGCCTCCTCGTAAACTTCCGACGGCCCGGCCGATTTCGGTGGAATAAACGGCAGATCGACTTTCACGAAATTACGCTCATCCAGATTGAGCAGGGTTTGTTTATCGTTCTTGTCCAGAACGTCGTAAGGCGGCGCCAACCGTGTGGAAATATCGTTGTCTCCGCTTGGGGTCGAGTAGTGAATCGCCGAAAAGGGCTTGATCAGGCTCATGGTTTTCTCCCTCGTATAGGGCCGAACTGGCCGCTTATTAATGATTCCGTACCGGCCGTTCCGCCGCCAATCGGCCTCGTCGCTACGTTTGGAGTATAAGTCTTTGTCGCGATCGAGGTAAGGGACGCACCAGCATTGTCTTTATCAGCCATTCGAGGACATCACACTAGACATTGACGCGACACCCTCAAACATCTACATTAGAGATGGCGATAGTGCTTAGCGTTAAAGTGTAGCCGCGCGACGCCTGTTCGAACATCCCTACCCAACGGAGGTAGTATATTTATGTATCGACACGTTCTAAAAACTTCCGCTTTCTCGTTGTTCATCGCGGCCTGTCTGTTCTCTATCATGTCGCTGGGCGGTTGTCCAGTCGCGCAAACGCCGCAAACACCAGACACAACGCAGGAAGATCCCCAATCGACCCAGCCGGAAACCACGACTCCGGAACAGCAATTGCCACGTCCGATAACGCCGCCAAACCTCAACGGCGATACAGGCGATGACCAGTCCGGACAAACAACGCCATCCAACGACGGCGGCGACGATGGCGGCGGCGTAGCCCAGCCGGAAGATGACAACGGCCTCGTACTGATCTCCATCGGACAGCCGTCCGACGACATCGCACTCCCCGCGCCGCCGCGAAACAACGCCTCCATCACCCTCGAGTTCACCCTCGTCGATTACGCCGGCAAGGTCACCAACGGCGAAATGATCCTGGCACGCGATGACGACGGCGACGGCGAGCCCGATGGCGCTCCCGTCTATAACGCCGCTCTAGCCATACACAACGGCTCGAACACCTGGCTGTTCGACACCACTAAAATCACCCAGTTCAACCTCCTGCAAGGACAAGGTTTCGGCAAATTCATCATCGGCGTAAAAGCCGCAACCGCTTCCGGCGCCGAGACCATAGCCTATAGCTCATCCACTATCACCATCG
>Ga0180434_10004015_pt1 | contig 18209 bp, 8 predicted proteins | sample SS_ome_7_FD_132453 | JGI IMG/M metagenome (GOLD analysis project Ga0180434, IMG submission 132453) | Hypersaline lake sediment archaeal communities from the Salton Sea, California, USA - SS_1_D_2 metaG | ecosystem: Environmental > Aquatic > Non-marine Saline and Alkaline > Hypersaline > Sediment...
CATTGGTGTATTGGTTTGCTGTTTAATTTTACCTCCTCACTGTTCGCTATGACGTGAGGATAATGCAATTCTTGAAATCGTGCAACTCGTTCAATGTCGGGATGTTATTTCTAGACAAGTACTAAGCAAGAGTATATCAATAGCACGTTAATTTTGGGTTAGACTTTCCTTAAAATCGTATCAACATTTCACCAGGCGACAACTGCCTGAGTAGTAACGTAGTGATTATATAAACAAACAACAGCCGTGGTTTGAAGCAGAGTATTGACGTTCAGCAATTTCCGGAACAGCAAGAGGATGAACTGAAGTGAAGCACGTTTGACACTTGCGTATAACCGAGTTTACGTAGGTATGACACAATGCTTTTGACAGAAGCCATAGAGAAACTTTGCCTAGCAACACGGGCCAACGGGTGCAGCGCTCGAACGGTATCAAACTACCACGAGAAGCTGGGCCATCTGTTGCGCTTCCTGGGCGACGTCGAGGTAGAGCAGATCACTGTTGATGATTTACGGCGGTACATCGTTTCCTTAATGGATCGGTGCGAAATATTCACCGATCACCCGATATGTGAAAAGAAACAGCGCCGATTATCGCCTTATACCATCAAGACCTACGTTCGGCACATCAAGAGACTTTTTTCTTGGTTAGAGGAGGAAGGACACATTGCAGTCAACCCTGCAGATAGGATCGAGACGCCGCGGGCGACGCAACGACACCCGAAGGCGATAAGCCAAGATGACTTTCTGGCGATCCTGGCCACGACTGAGGGAGAGAGCAATATTGATAAGCGCGATCGGGCTGCTATCTTGCTTCTGGCTGATAGTGGATGTCGGGCGGGCGGCCTTTGTCATTTGCGTCTCGATGATGTCAAACTCGACAGGTGCGAGGCCGAAGTGTGCGAAAAGATGGGAAAAGAATCCCGTGATATTATGTTTACAGAGACAACGGCACAGGCGATCCGTGATTGGCTTGAGGTGAGACCCACTCACAAGGGAGACTGGCTTTTTGTGAGCCTGGGACGTGGTGACCGGTTGAAAACCAATGGTTTTGGGCAAATGCTCGGGCGCCGGGCAGAGCAGGCCGGTGTAACCGGTCCACATAACCCCCACGCATTCCGCCACGCTTTCGCCATTGCTTATTTGATGAATGGCGGCGATCTGGCAAGCCTGGCGGACATTCTGGGACATAGCAACGTAGAGATAACACGAAAATACTACGCACGTTTTACGATGGGGCACCTACGGAAGAAACACGCGCGACACTCTCCTGTAGCGCAACTATTTGGAGGTGATAACAATGACAAACAAGATACCTCTCTATCGGGCTGTTATACGACGTCTTTGCCAGTGGACAAGGCCAGACAATAGCAACTGCGCTCTTGATATTGTGGATAGGCGACATGGAGAAGAGTCGGGCGGAAAACGTGTGGTTGGTGAAGCATCAGAGTTAATGCCACTTGAATGGGTTAATTCCACCTGGCATTAACCCCCTCCGCCACCAGGGATTTTGGGCTGATAAGGGGGTCAAACAGGCGGAATTAACCGTTAATGCCTGGCGGGAGGCGACACATAGAGGGAAGTGGCATTAACTATGTAGTCGAGCAGCTTGTCTGCGAGCACCCCGCCCAATACCCGTCGTGTGGTCCCTTTCTGTAATCTACACACCTGGAATCATCATATAGAAAAATGGGATGATTGGGGATGGTCCCCCTATGCTGTGGTGTAGTGCGAGATATTCGTAAGCCTATGGGGAAAACGTAGCAGTCGAGTAGCTTGACTGCGAGCACCCCGCTTCATATCACCTCAAAAGTCTCGTCAATCAGCCTCCAACTGGCCAGATTGAGGGGATAACTTGGCGATTGAGCGACTGTACCTGCCAATTCTCCACTTTCAACACGCTCCGAGACGGGTGATTCCGGGCCCGTTATGGCTAGATCTAGAACGGACATACTTTTCGGCCATGACAATCACCATTACCTTGAGAAACAATCCCTATCGCGGTGGTGGCAGGGAAGTGGCCGCTCGTGTCATTGATTCTGTTCCTGATAACTTGGGCAATGTTCTGCATGCCTGGTATGCCAATGGTAGTTCCACCTTCTTGCAGTAGAACGTGGGCAACCATATCTCGCTCTGAATCGATGTATGGATTGATACAGGATTCGCCGGCCGCTGGCGTACAATTGGGTGTAGGTATTGAGGAGGTCGGCTGTAGCTCAGGCGTTTGCACAGCCCCGAAAGGTGTCGGCCAAATAGATGTAGGCGTTGGCGTCGGTGTGTAACCCTGTCCATAACCTATTGGAGGATGTGGCGTGAAAGTTGGCGGCCCCGGCATGTTTGTAGGCGGTTCAACACACGCTATCAGATCGGGAGTTGGAGTACCATTCCTACCGCCTGGACCGCAAGCCATCAGTGTGCCACCCACGCACACACCCAACAACAGCAACCAAACCCACAGCCACCCCCTCCGCTTCTTCCGCCCCTGCCACGATTGTGCCACGACCAACGGAACCAGCGCAAGCCAGATCCCCAGCAGCGGGTCGAAATACCGCCCGTCCTTGTAGATCAGCCCAGTGGACCAATCGTACACGCCGCCGCACACCAGGTGGCTCACCGGCCCCTCTGGCCCCTCCAGCACCGCGCCGTCGGGGTCGAATAGCCAGGCGCTCACCACCTCGCCTTGCCCATCCACTCCCTGGCGCACCAATCCCTCGGCGTCGCTCAGGTAGTACAGCCATTCATCATCTCGCAGTTCGCCCAGGCAATCGTGCCCGTAGAGGTACAGTGTGCTGTCCGCGCCGGTCGTTTCGGCCAGGATACGGTTGCCAGCGGCATAGTCGAGCGTGTACGTCGTCGTACCCCGCCCCTCGACCTCGACAGCCACCCGCGCCCCCAGGCCGTTGTAGCGGAAGCGCGTGGTGATCAAGGAACATACTTGAATTGCTTGCTGATGGAGTCTACTGTGAACTTCGGAGTAGAGCCATCGGTGCACACCTGACGCGATCAGTCACTTGTGATGGTAAACCGCCAGCTATACTCCATTTCCCTTCCCGACGACTGCTCCAAACGAACCGTGACCTCGTGCTCACCAGGGGTCAAATCCACTTTCCAGCATTTGCAGTGATTACTCAAACACCCCTGACTTATTTCATTCCCAGTCTCATCGACAATTACAACATCGGCGCCCATCCATTCCTCGCCGATTCTGGCGTCGGCATCAGGGGAAACACCATTGAGGGTGACGAAGGAATACCTGCGACTCGCATCCTCGATATCCAAACACAATTCATCTGGGCCGAGCAGCTTGGCTGGGTTTATACCGACGCACACGGCTCCTCGCGCCAAGAGGTAACTTACAGGCGCAAAGTAGGATGAAATCAGATACTCCTCCTGGTATGCTTGCATAGTGATAGTGCTATCAGGCAAGGGACGTACAAACTGTAGTCCTTCCGGCAATCCAGGCAGTGAGGGTTCCTCCGCCACTACGGTGAATGTCCAACTGTACTCCAGTATCTCACCAGACGTTCTTCGTACACGGACTGTGGCTTTGTGCTCTCCTAGACCTAGATCAGAACCCCCAACGATCTCTACTTCTGCGGCCCCAGGCTTAGATGTCCGTTCAACCTCACTGTCCCATATTTCACCATCTATCAGTAAGTCTACTCGTCTTTGCATCTTTTCTAGTCCTAGCGTTTCGCCTGACTCAGCGATTTCTTCAAGTCGTAACGTTGCCCAAATGAGCTTGCCCCCAAGCATTCTTTTAGAGACCAGGGTATCTGGATACAAACTTATGTGGGAAAGAAATGCTGGCAACTCCACAGGTGTTGAGCTAGGTGAGAGGGTTGCTGTTGGCAGATAGGATTGTCCGCATGCCTCCAGAATCATAAGGCAGCCAATCACAGTCACAACTAACAATATGAGCCATCGTTGTTCAACTTTCGCAAGCATCCGTTCCCCCTGTTTTTCCTCGACAATGTATCTCCCGCTTTCATCGCAGTCCGTCTGGGATCAAAGCTGACATAAAATATGCTCCTCCCCATTCATTCAATGTGCCCGATTTGTAAGTATTGCCCATCAACTCACCTTGTCTGAACATACCGCCTCCCGAGTCTCCTTCGTCAATGACCGTTTTTGAAAGCCTGTTAACGACAGCCATTGGGATCGTCGGCGCGTACTCACCGACAAAAAATATCTGTGCCACTTGGACATCAAGCTGACTATCATCTCGTTTGTAGACTACGTGTACCCAATCACAGTTACAGAGCGTGTTTGGATCGCCCAATGTTGCTGGTGTGCCGCCCAAGTTAGTCCCTGGAGGTAGGTCGAGAAGTAAGGTTTCTTGGTTCTTCCCAAAGCTGCGTTGAATGCCTTCCATCTTCACCGGTATTTCATTGCCTTGACTGGTGAATACAACTTCGTCGACAGCTGTCCAATAAGTCTCATAGTCTAATTTATGTGCTTCATGGTAGTGGTTATGAGTCAAAACTGTATCGCCGCCACGAATGATGGTACCTAGGCCTTTCACATTACCTTTAGTGCTTGACTTGGTCTCAATCGCAACCGTATGCTCCAGGAATCGCATATCAGGTGCAGGAGCTTCCGACATGTCGGTGCATACTATAGGCGTTGGGGTTGGCACAGGCGTTTCTTCGGGTGGACAACACGCTGTCAGCGCGCCACCCACGCACACACCCAACAACAGCAACCAAACCCACAGAAATCCCCGCCGTCTTCTCTTCCGCCCTTGCCACGATTGTACCACCACCAACGGCACCAGCGCAAGCCATATCCCCAACAGCGGGTCGAAATATCGCCCGTCCTTGTAGATCAGCCCGGTGGACCAATCGTACACGCCGCCGCAGACCAAGTGGCTCACCGGTCCCTCTGGCCCCTCCAGCACCGTGCCGTCGGGATCGAATAGCCAATTGCTCACCACCTCGCCCTGCCCGTCCACTCCCTGGCGCACCAAGCCCTCGGCGTCGCTCAGGTAGTACAGCCATTCGTCGTCCCGCAGTTCGCCCAGGCAATCGCGCCCGTAAAGGTACAGCGTGCTGTTCGCGTCGGTCGTTTCGGCCAGGATACGATTGCCAGCGGCATAGTCGAGCGTGTACGTCGTCGCACCCTGCCCCACGACCTCGACGGCCACCCGCGCCCCCAGGCCGTTATACGTGAAGCGCGTGGTGAGGGTAAAGACGGTGGCCTCGACCATCTGGCCCGCCCCGTCGTAGGTGAAGGTGCGCACGGGGTAGCCCTGGGTCCATTCGGCGAGCATCTGCCCCCGCGCCGACCAGGTGTAGGAGTACACACGTCCATCGCTCACGGCGCGGTCGGTGAGGCGGTTGGCGGCGTCGTGGGTGTAGGTGGTGACGAGAGTGCCGCTGAGAGGTGTGGTGCTCGTCAGCGTCTTGCGGTTGCCTACGGCATCATAGACGTACTCGAATTTTTCTCCTGTGGAGTAGTTCGCCTCCACCAACCGATCCAGTGGGTCGTAGACGTAGGTGACGACGCGGGTCGGAAGGAGCGCGGCCCTGGCATTGCGCATCACGAGCGGCAGAAAGCTGTAGAAACAACACGGCTCGTCCACCAGCGTGTTCTGTGTGGCGCTGGGGAGCGGCGCGCCGGGGGCGTCGAGAGCGTACACCCTGGCCCGGTGCGTGGCCAGCGAACCAGCGGGAGCGAACCGGGAACAAGGGTCGTCGCCGTGTTGCGCGACGACGGTGAGCCGGTCGTGACCGGCCAACTCCTCCTCGCTCCAGCGCAGCACGCCGTTCTCCAACGGGGCCGCCGGGGTGGTCGTGAGCACCCGGAAGCCGGGCCTGAAAGAGGGCGGCGCCACGTATTCTATCCCCCATTCTTCCGGTGGCCCGGCGGCTCCAAGCTCCGCCACGGCCAGGGCCGCGACGGGAGTGAAGGCGACGGTGTAGGTCACTACCTCTGTCAACGCGGCTGCGTCTGGCCCGGCGAGGGTCAGGGTCACCGGCGGGGCCGGTAGGGGCGACGCCAGGGCCGATTCCCCGACCAGGCTCGCCCATTGCTCCACCACCACCCAGCGACCGAGGAACGCGCCGGTCGCCTGCGTGTTCTGGCCCACCAACAGCGTCCCGTTCAGGGCGTAGACGTTCGCCGTCGCCTCGTTCTGCTGGCCCAGTTCCACCGCCTTCGGGTTGTCGGCGACGTCGCCATTTTGGCCGTTCTGACCGGTGACGTAGATCGCCAGGTCGGCGGCGTCCAGGCCACCCACCGGGCCCAGGCGCACGTGCGCGTCGGTGCGCAAGCGGCCAGCGATGCGAATCTCGGTCGGGGCCTCGATGGCGACCCGGGTATGGGTGCGGATGTCCCAGGATTGAAAGTCATAGACCCCGCCGGTTAGCGTGATGGCGCTCCCATTGCGCGCCAACAAGTCGCCGTAGCTGCCTGGGTCCAGCCGGAGCGTCTCGCCCTGGGCCACGTCGAGATCCTCGTCGCCGGGGGTAAAGGCCGGGGCCTCGGGCCACTGGTCGACCAGCGGCAGGGGCAGCGGGGTGTGATGTTCCCCCAACACCGCGCCCTCCCCCTCCAGCTCGTTGTAAAAGACGTCGTAGACCTGCGCGTTTTTCGCCAGGCTCAGGCTATCTCCGTACACCCCTGCCGCCGGGTCGAGGATCTGCGCCTTTTGCTCGACGACCACTTCGTGCTCCGTGTGCAGATACGGACCGTCGCTGGCGACGTTGGCCCCCACGTGTCCACTGATGACCTGGCTGTGCTGCTTGAGCCAGACTCCCTCCCGGCCCAGGACCACAAAACCACCCAGGGTCGGAGGGACGAAGGGCGGCGAGGGTGCTTCGCCGACGGTGATGACGTCGACGTCCCAGCCGTCGGCGACGTGTTTGTCTCCGCCCGTCTCCAGGCGGAAGCGAAGGCGGAGCAGTTGGCCGGTGTAAGGGCTCAAGTCGAGGATCTGCCGCTGCCACCCGGGTTGGTCGCCGCGCCGGTGGCGCAGCAGGGGCGTCCAGGTCTGGCGGTCATCGACCGATACCTCGACGTAGGCCTCGTCCCCCTGGGCCAGGTCGTACCGCTCGAAGAAGGTCAGGCGGGGGGCGAATGTCCAGGTCAGATCGAGCAGGCCGTCCAGCTCGAGGGAGGCGTTCGATTGGGGAAGATAATCCCTTTCAGGGCTGTCGGCGAAGGAGGCCGCTCCCTGGTAGGGGGCGCTGGTGGTCAATCCCCACTCCCCCTCGGCGACCCAGTTGGCGGTGGTCTCCGCGTCGTCGGCAAAGGGCAGGGGATAGACGTTCTCCGGGGCGGTGGTGATCAGGACGTCGTCGATGTACCAACCGTCGCCCACCTGCTCGTTTTCGCGGGCGTCCAGGCGGAAGCGCAGCAGGATAGACTGCCCGGCGTAAGCCGCCAGGCTCACCACGCGCCGCGTCCAGGCCACGTTCGTCACCTCGGTTTGGTCGAGGAGAATCTCCCAACTCTGTCCCCCATCCAGCGATATTTCCACGTAGGCGTGGTCTCCCTTGCCCAGGTCGAGCGGGTCCCAGAACTCGAGCCGGGCGGGTCTATCGGCGGGTAAGGCGACGGGCTGGGCCAGGGTGAGCGAGTCGTTCGAGCCGTGGACGTAATCCCCGCCGGGGGAATCGTGCCAGGCGAAGCGACCGGAATGAGCCTGTTCGTCCGACAGCGCCCAGTTCCCCTCGGCCACCCAGGCGCCGGGGCCGGACTCGCCGTCGTCGAAAAAGACGGCAGCGGGTGGGGCGAGCGCCTCGAGCACCCGCGTGCGGTTGCCCACGCCATCCAACTCGTACTCGTACCGCGCCAGCAACTCTCCCTCGCGACGGTGCTCGATCTCCACCAGTCGCCCGGCGGCGTCATAACCGTAGTACGTCTCGACGGAGTTCGGCAGCCGCATCTCGCTCAAGCGCCCGGCTGGGGTGTAGGTGTAGACGGTCGTGCCATCCTCCCAATCGGTTACCGTGCGCAGACGGTTCGCTGCGTCGTGGGTGTAGGTTACCATCTTATCGCCGTCCGGATAGACCAGGTGGGTGCGCCGCCCCGCCGCGTCGTACAGGTACTGAGCCTCGCCCGTGGGCGCGTCAATCGCCAGCGGCTGGTAGAGCGCGTCATAGTCGTAGATGATCGTGCCGGTACTATCGGTCACCGTGTCGCGGTGGCCCAGCGCGTCGTAGCTGTACTCGACGGTAAAGCCGGGCACATCGCCCACCGCCGGATACTCGATCTGCGTCGGCCAGCCCAGCGCGTTGTGGGCAGTAGTGACGGTGATGGGGCCGCTCGCGTCGAGGTAGATTTCCTTCACCCGCCGCCCGTGACCGTCGTACTCGTAACCGGTGACGTTTCCCGCGCCATCCTCCTCGGCGACGCGCCGCCCGGCCAGGTCGTAGGTGTAGACGGTGGTGTGTCCAAGCGCGTCGGTGACGACGCGCAAGTTGCCACTCGCGTCGTATTCGTATTCCGTCCGCACATTCGTCTGCTGATCCGCTGATTCGCCGACTCGCCGATTCTCTATCACCGCGATCAGCCGTCCAACGCCGTCATACTCGTACCGCGTGGCATATCCCCTGGCATTCGTCATCGCCACCCGGCTGCCCAGCGCGTCGTAGCTGTACCGCGTGCGATTGTCCAATTCGTCCCGCGTCTCGACCAACCGCCCCAGCGCGTCGTAGATCGAGTAGACCGTCACACCGTCGGCGTCGGTCGTCATCGTGCGCCGCCCCAGCGCATCGTAAGCAAAAGTCGTGACGTTGCCTTCGGCATCCCGCGTCCTGCTCTGCCGCCCCGCCGCGTCGTAGGTGTAGACGGTGGTGTGGGTGAGCGCGTCCGTCGCCGCCACCCGCCGGTCCAATGGGTCGTAGGCGTACCGTGTGATCCGCTGCTGTCCCGCAATCCGCTGTTTTACCAGCCGCCCCGCTGCGTCGTGCTCGTAGCCGGTAACCTGTCCCTCGGCGTCGATCGTCTCCGTGCGCCGTCCCAGCGCGTCGTAGCGGGTCACGCTGGTACCGGAGAGCGCGTTCGTGGTGGTCACCAGCCGTCCTAGCGCGTCGTACTCGTAGGTCGTGGTGACGTGGGAGCCCGCGGCCTGCACCCGCGCCGCCGCCTGGCCCGCCTCATTGTAGATCGTCAGCGAGGTCAGGTCCTGATCGGGGCGCTCAGAGTCGTAGATGCCATCCTGATAATTCTGGATGACGGCAGTCTGGCGGCCCAGCTCGTCGTATTCGTAATGCGTGACCCGAAGGGGTGACCCGTGATCCGTGACCTCCAGCACGCGACCGGCGACGTCGTAGGTGGTGACGCGGATGAGGTCCTCGTCGGGCCTTACCGGGTCGTAGATGCCGTCCACGTAGTTGGTCGTGACCGTGACGGGCCGGTTCAGCGCGTCGTACTCGGTGAAGGTCAAGTGGCCCAGTGCGTCGGTCACCCACGCCTGGTTGCCCCTCGCGTCGTAGCCGTACCAGGTGCTGACGTTCCACTCGTTCTGATAGTTGGCGCCGACGGTGGGAGAATAGTTCCTGGTGGATTCGATCAGCCGGTTGAGCGCGTCGTACCAGGAGCGGGTGACGTGGCCCAGGGTGTCGGTCACCAAAATCTGGTTGCCCACCACGTCGTAGCCGTACCAGGTGGTGAGATTCCAGGCCTCGTCGAGGCCGTGGCCTGGGTAGATGGTTGGGGAATAGTTCTGCGTAACGCTGATCGGCCGGTTGAGCGCGTCATACCAGGAGCGAGTGACGTGGCCCAGGGTGTCGGTCATCAAAATCTGGTTGCCCACCGCGTCATACTCGTACCGGGTGATCCGGTTGTAGGCGTCCAGGTAGTTCTGTTTGCCCGTCGTCGTGGTGTAGTTGCGCGTCACGCGGATGAGGTTACCGGGAGGATCGTATTCGTTGACGGTGATCTGTTCCAGAGGAGTACCGGGCGCCACGGTCGTGGCGACCAGGCGGCCCATACCGTCGTAGCCGTACATAGTGGCGACGTTCCAATCGTTGCCGGGGCCGTGGCCGGTGTGAGTAGTCGTATAGTTGACGGTGGTTTGGATCAGCCGGTTGGCCCCGTCGTACCAGGAGCGAGTGACGCGCCCCAGCGTGTCCGTGACGTGGGTTCGATTGCCCACCTCGTCGTACCGGTACTCGGTGACCAGGTTGTAGATGCCCAGATAGTTCCGCTCATCCGTCGACATAGTATAGTTGCGCGTCACGCGGACGAGGTGGTCGGCGTCGTCGTATTCGTTGATATTGCGTATTGCGTGTTGCGTATTCGCGTGTTGGGTGGTGGTGATGAGCCGGCCGACGCCATCGTAGCCGTAGTTGGTGATCCTGCCTCCTGCATCTTGCATCCTGATCCGCTGGCCCAGGTCGTCGTAACTGTATGTGGTCGTGACGCCGTGATCCACCGTCTGGATCAGCCGGTTCTGGCCGTCGTACGTGTTGATCACCCTCCCATCCAGCGCGTCGGTGATGACTACAGCCAGGTTGCCCTCGTACTCGTAATACGTCGCGTGGCGCGCCGCGTCGGTGTACACGGTCAAGTGATTGAGAGTGTCGTAGGCCATCTCCGTCGTCTGACCCAGCGCATCGGTGACCTCATCGACGGTGCAGCCGCATCCATTCCACTCCATCTGGGTGGGGTTGCCGTTCCGATCCACGATCTGGGTGAGGCCAAAGTTGGCGTCGTAGGCGCGCCAGGCCGGTCCGTTCAGCGGGTCGGTCTGCACCGCCCAGACCCCACCGAGATAGATGTCTTCCCTCGCGTATCCGTTGGCGTCGGTATAGACTGTCGTGTCGGCGAACGAGTCGTACCGGAGCGCGAGCACGTCCCCCGCCTCGGTCGTTTGCCTCACGGCCCGGCCTTTGTCGTCGTATTCCGTGCGCTCGACGAGGTGGTCGAGGGGATCGCGGACCTCGTACAGCAGGTGCGAATCATCCACGTAGGTGTAGCTCCAGGTATGACCCCGCGTGTCGGTCGCGTGGGCGAGGTCGCCGGTCGTCTCGTCGTAGCCAAATTGCACCGTTCGGTGTAGGGGATCGCGCACCTCGGTTATCCGGCCCTCGCCGTCGCGATCAAAGGTCAAACAACGCTGGCTCACCGGCTCACAGGCGCTGACGAGCCGGCAATCGGGGTCGTAGGTGAAGCGAATCACGTTTCCCCGGGGGTCTCGCTGCTCCAGCATACGCCCCTCGTCGTCGAAGCGATAGATGTGCTGGTCAGAGCCGGTCACGACGTAGTTAGAATCCCCCTCTTCCCAGCGCACCTGGGCGCGCACGCCGGGATACGGGTCCAGCGCGCCGTTCGGCCAGAAGCGCAGTCGCGATCCATCCGGGGCCTCGAGGATGAGGGCGTCGGGCTCCACGTCGGACTCCCCCTCCACGATGGCGCCGCCGGCATTCGAGTCGCCGCTAAAGTTGTGCATGATCAACGGTAAATACATCCTGGGAACGTACTCATCCACGCCAATGTCGACCCCCGATATCCGCGGGCGCGGATCGCCTTCAAAGTCCTCCATCACACCCGTTTCCACGCCCGCGTCAATACACGGCGAACGGGCTTGTAGGCGGGCTTGCAGGTGGTAATCCCCACCATCAGGGTCAACCAGCAGTGGGTCGTAAGAGATATCACCAGGCCCTTTTTCCACACCGCAGTAGTTTTCGTCGTTGCCCCACACGTCGTTGTGAGAAAGGATGGCCGTCCCGCTATCGAGATACACCCCGCATCCTCCCGCGTGATTGGCGACGATGGTATTTGTCAGACCCAACGTCCCGCCGCCGACGGAGATGCCGTCACCGTCTCCTGTCTCAGCCGTATTGGAGTAGAACGTGTTGTGCAACAGCACGCCCTTTCCGCTCGCCAGGTACAGGCCGCCGCCTTCATCCGCAGCCTCGTTGTTGGCCACGACCGTGTTGATCAGCCTGGCCGTTCCGCCGTCAAAGTGCAGACCGCCGCCCGATCCGGCAGCGTTCCTCTCGATGACGTTGTTCACGATGGTTGGGCTGGCTCCATCCTCGACGAAAACCCCGCCGCCGTCGCCGCCGGGGTTGTTCCCGCCGGTGATGGTAAAGCCGCTGATGACGGCATTTGCCGTAATGGCGCTGCCGCTGGCAACCACCAACGGGCCGTCCACTCCCTCGCCGTCGATGAACGTGACCTTCGTTCCAGACCCTTGCACTGTGACTCCCGGTTCCAGACGGATCGTCTCTCTGTATGTTCCTGGCGCCACCAGCACCACGTCTCCATACTCCGCCTGGTAGTTCAACGTGTACGAGATCGTCCGGCACGCCGTCGAACCCTTGCCCGTCCCGCAGACCGGGCCGTCGGCGCCTTCCGCCCCATCCACGTAGATGATCGGGCCAATGGACGGCAAGGTCAACCGCATAGCATAGTTGTGCGTCCAGCCGTAGCCCAGTCCGGCCACGCTTCGGCTCACCGTCTGGGAGGCATAGATCCGCTCGAAGCGCAACGCCTCCCCGGCCGTCGCCACTTGTATATCTGTGACGCTGTAGACGTGATTGCCGCTGGCGGTGTTGATCTCGCCGCCCAGCCAGTTCTGATTCGCGGCGCACGCGCCGTTGAGACCACACTCGGGGTCGGGCGAGTTGCACTGGTCATCGGGAAGTATGGTTGGCGTCGGTCTAGGGGCTGTGAGGGTGCTAATGTGGGAGTTGTCGTCAGTCACCCCAGAGATTTTGGGGATCGGCATATCTTTCCAGGTGTCTCCACTATTATCAGAATAAGCAACGCCGCGTTTGGTAGTGCCAGCGTAGACTCGACCGGTGAAACCATCCACTGTCACAGCATTCATCCCTCTAGGCCAGATGTGATAGACAGAAGTAAAAGTATTACCATTGTCGTCAGATAAATACAGATCGGAACTCGCCGCCAACCAGAGACGGCCTCCAGGACGCCAATAATCGTACAAGAGATCGTTGGCGCCTCCTATTGTGGCATCATTGCCTTCCCAGGTTTGACCGGCATCGCGGCTCCTGCGCACCTGGACAGGAATCCCACTGTGTGCCGTGACATAGAGATAAGTGGGATTCTCATCGCGCCCAGTGACAAACCTTCCTGCATTATCAGATTCGATACCATCAACTTTGTTCCGTTCCCAAGTCTCTCCTCCATCAATACTTCGCCAAAACGCTTTGCTCATACCCTCATGTATGCTACCAAGAATCCCCATAATGTACCAGTGACTTCCATTTCCCCAGATGTTCCCAGAAGTTGGCCACGAGCAAAGATAACCACATTCGGAAGTCTCTAGATCGATTCTAGTCCAACTCCTGCCACCGTCTCGTGAATATGCTGCCCGCGGGCCTTCACTATCAGGTAGCACAAGGTACGGGCCGGTAGCAAAGACAACTCCTGGTCTGCTCCGATCCCAATAGACATAACGCCATTCTTTTTCTGCGTCTTCTCCATAGGGCATCTGCACCTTCTCCCAATTCGCCCCTGAATTATCCGTCCTATACACGCCGTTTGGTGTCACTGCCAGCAACACGTTATCGTCGAACGGATTGAGCCTGACGTTCTTTACTTCTACGTTGCCTATGCCATTGCTGCGCTGGGTCCAGGTGATTCCATCGTGATACCATACGCCAGCATTGCTGGTTCCAGCCCAGAGATGGGCCGTATAGCCATCAGGGACATCCTCGGAACCGCTGAGTGAACTGCTATCTGACGTCGAGTCGTTCAACTGAAAACGAGAGTCAATGGTCCACCACGGGAGAAGCGCGGCCAGGGAGGGAGTGGAATTGGTCACCGCTGTTTCCCCTGGCGAGGAATGCGCGGCTGCCCAGCTATCCGGAATCGCGGGAAGCAGTAGGGCAGACCTGAGCATAATCGAAGGAATCAACACATCGCTCAGTGCAGGTGCCGGTATAAGGGTCAACAGGAGAGAGACAAGAATGAGGACATTGAGCCAAGGGAACGATCGGTGAGAGATGCACATCAACAGTCTCCTTTCACATCGCCGACATTGGACGTGGAAACAATAAAAACTCTAAACTGTCGAGGCGGAACCAATGGATTTTACATCGTGATCTGGATCTTGACAAATCGGAAGCCGATCAAGGTCGTACATCTGGAGTCGTTATATCAGGGCACGGCTTGATATCTACAGGGTGATCATTGTCTGACCTTGCCGTTTTGTCCCAATATCACTCGCTACCCCTGCTGGGCTGGGGATATTTGGATGGAGCAACATCTTTAGCAAAGACGCGGCACAGGAATTCTCGATGGCTGGACGTACCTTTCGATACGCTGCCCTTGACCACAATCGCGGTCGCTGGTGTTTGGATGGATTCATCCAAGGGTCCGGTAGCCGCACCCATTTTGACCCGCCGGAGACGATCACCCAAGCCGATTTGGTTCGAGCCGACACCAACCGCCACATCGCAGATCGGGGCTTGTATGCAATGGGGTTCATAGACTTTTGTGGCAAGTGTATGCACCAGTGCCCCAGTCCCGACTTTGAGTAGTGTTGATCGTGGGAACCAGGCTGGCCTTGCAGCGGGACGTCGATGAGCAGTTGGCGCAGTGGTGGAACATTAAACCGGGTTCGGAAAGCATCCATCGGGCCTTTGGGCGTGCGGAGGCGGTGGGGCTGGTCGAGATCATCAAGCCTCACCAAGAGACGAGAAAGTGGCGACCGAGTTACATGATCCGACTGACGGAGCGCGGCAAAGACATCTACAAACTGTTCTGCGGCGAGCCTCCCGACCCCTCTCACGCCTTCGCGCTGCTCAAGCGGCACAAGAGTAAGGAGCACGCAGCGTTGAACCTGGAAGCCGCCGAGCTGTTGTGGCGAGCCGGGTATGAAGTCAAACTGTTTCCCGACAACGTGCCATTGGAAAGTGGAGAGGTGTACCAGCCGGATTTGCTGATTGCCGAGCAGGACAGTGGTGAGGCGCTGTACGTCGAATGTGAGTGGGCAACGTACAAGAACCCCGAGGAGCGGTCGCAAAAGTGGAGGCTCTGCTATGCGGCTACCGATGGGCGTTTTTGCGTGATCACTCCGTCGGAGGAAGCGATGGGCGATATGGAGAGAAGCCGAGTGGAAACCGCGTGGCTGGTGAAGCATCAGAGTTAATGCCACCTGAATGGGCTAATTCCACCCGGCATTAACCCCCTCCGCCACCAGGGGTTTGAGGCTATCCAAGAGGTCAAATAGGCGGAATTAACCGTTAATGCCTGGCGGGGAGCGACATGTAGAGGGAGGTGGCATTAGCTATTGTAGTCGAGCAGCTTGTCTGCGAGCACCCCGCACAACATATGTTGCGTGGGCCATTACGTGATCTAACCGATTGGGTTGGTATAAGGAAAAACGTAGTAGATGGCGTATTATGTTGCCAAGATATATGAATGTTAACAACGATATAATACTGTACCAGAAACACCGAGTGAAAAGTGTACCACCCAGGGTTCCAGAGATGTTGACAAGAAAGAGGTTTTCAGACATCCTGAATCTCACAGACAAAGCGACGACGAGATTCAGGAGGAAGGGAGATGATCTCTGTGGAAGACTGGGCAGAAATCCGACGATTACACAAAGTAGAGCAGGTGTCGAAGCGAGGCATAGCCAAACGCTTGGGCATCCATCGGGACACCGTCACTCGGGCCTTGGAGTCCGATGAGCCGCCGAGCTATCAGCGAACGCCATGCGGCTCCATACTTGATCCTTACAAACCGAAGATTCACGCCTTACTGGCTGAAGATCCGAACCTAACCAGCGTGCGCATCTTGGAGATCATCCAGGAGGAAAGGTATCCGGGCAAGATCTCGATTGTGCGGGACTTTGTGCGCGAGATACGACCGCAGTACAAGCCGAAGCCGGTCTACATTCGTATGGAGTACCGGCCTGGGGAATACGGGCAGATAGACTGGGGGGAGATGCCGGATCCGGTACTGTGGCAAGGGCACCTATGCCCAGTGAACGTCTTTGTGATGGTGTTGTGTTACTCGCGTCTGCTGTACCTAGAATTCAGTCTGGCTACCAAGTTGGCAGACTTTCTGCGCTGTCACCAGAACGCCCTGCGATTCTTCGGTGGTGCTCCGAAGAGTTGTGTGTACGATAATCTCTCCAGCGTGGTGAAGCGTCGACGGGGAACGGACATCACCCTCAACGAGACGTTCCGGCAATTCGCAGGCTACTACTATTTCCAGGTTCACCCTTGCTGGCCAGGAGCAGCGCACCAGAAAGGGGTTGTCGAGCGACCGATGAACTACATCGCCACCAACTTCTGGGCGGGTCGATACTTTGCCGACTTTTCCGATCTGGTACGCCAGGGACAGCAGTGGATGACGGGAACAGCCAACGTACGGGTGCATAGTACCACTCGCCAACGACCCGTCGACCGCTTCGAGGAAGAAAGGAATCGCTTGCTGAGGCTGCCTGCGGAGCCCTTTGACACCGACTGGGTGCTCTATCCCAAGGTACGCAAGGATTGCGTGGTGCGCGTGGAGACGAACGACTACTCGGTACCCTGGGAGTATGCGCAGCGATATCGCGACCAGGTCGTCGAGGTGCGAGTCGATGGGCAATGGGTACGTGTGATGGAGGAAGATGGTAAAGAAGCCGCCCGTCACGCTCGTTGCTATGCCCGCCACCAACAGATCCTGGATCGCTCGCACTACGATGGGTTGTGGAAAAGCCGGGCAGCAGCCGCCTTCGCGGCCCTGGAACGGGGTTTCCTGGAAGCATACGGTGATGTGGGACGTCACTTCTACGTCGGTCTGGGGCGCAAAACGAAGCGACTGAAGGAAGCCCTGCAGACCGTTTTACGGCTGGAGCGACAGTATTCCCACGCAGACATCCTGGCCGCTCTGGAAGTGGCGGTACAGCACGGGTATTTCGACGTAGCCGCCATCCAGTACCTGCTTCACACTGGCCGAGTTGCCTCAGCCTGTCCATCCGTTACACCCACTGCCATTCGCGTGCCGGTGGAAGAACGGAGCTTGGAGACATATGACCAGCTCTATGGAGGAGATTGATGACAGAACCAATGGATGTACTCAACAGTGATCTGGCTTACTATCTCAAACGACTGCGACTTCCTCGGGTGGGCGAACGACTGCCGAGTGTGACCCGGCGAGCTGCCGAAGAAGACTGGTCCTACGACGAGTTCCTCACCACGTTATTGCAAGAAGAGGTCTTTGCTCGCGAGCAAATCACGTTAGAACGACGGGTCAAAGCAGCTCATTTTCCGCAACGGAACAAGACGCTGGAAAACTTTGATTTCACCTTCCAAACATCGGTGAAGAAACAGGTGCTGTTGCACCTGGCCAGCATGCGGTTCGTGGAACTGGGGCACAATGTGATTTTTCTGGGCCCTCCGGGGACTGGGAAGACGCATCTTTCGACCGCCCTGGGACTCAAGGCGTGTCAGGCTGGCTACAGGGTTCTGTTTCTCTCGGCTGTGGAAGCGGTCACTCAACTTCTGGAAGCTCAAGAACAGGGAACGCTAAGACAAGCCATCAAGCGCTTGACCAAGCCGGACTTGTTGATCATCGATGAGGTCGGTTACATTCCCTTTGCCCGTGAGGCAGCGAACTTGTTTTTCCAGGTCGTGAATGCTCGCTACCGGTGTGGCAGTATGATCCTGACGTCAAATCGCGCTTTCAGCGGCTGGGGGGAGATATTCGGCGGCGATGTCATAGTAGCCGCAGCGATGATCGATCGACTCGTCTATCACGCTGAGATCATCAGTCTGACAGGCTCCAGTTATCGCTTGAGAGGAAAGGAGGGCTTTACTCAACCAGGATTCAAAATTGTGGATCATCCTGACGATGACTCGATGGCCTAGAGCAAACCCTGCGTCCCAACCTGGAAGCGAGGGTGGTCTTGCATGGGCCCGCCTGTGGAAAACCCTTGTTTCGCTGACAAAGCCCAGGGGGTATCGAATTGTCAGTCAGGCGAGATCGAGAAGGAAAACAAGAACGGGTTTCCCACAGGCTGAGCGGGCTGTGGAAAACCCTTGTATCGGCATCAGAACTCTGGAATGAACGAATGCTCGACGAGGCCACGTCCCATCGGACAATGGAAACGGGTTTCCCACAGCCCTTGTTTCGGTACGAAGGTGTGCAACGACGACTACTGGGAATCTTCATTAGTACTTGTCTAGAAATAACATCCCGACATTGAACGAGTTGCACGATTTCAAGAATTGCATTATCCTCACGTCATAGCGAACAGTGAGGAGGTAAAATTGAACAGCAAACCAATACACC
>Ga0180434_10004016_pt1 | contig 18206 bp, 29 predicted proteins | sample SS_ome_7_FD_132453 | JGI IMG/M metagenome (GOLD analysis project Ga0180434, IMG submission 132453) | Hypersaline lake sediment archaeal communities from the Salton Sea, California, USA - SS_1_D_2 metaG | ecosystem: Environmental > Aquatic > Non-marine Saline and Alkaline > Hypersaline >...
AACCGCTTTTTTACTTGGTTTTTATGGGTGTATGCGTATATCTGAAATAGTTAACTTAAGACCGGAAGATATAGACAAAGGTCAACATTTAATAAGGATTAAACAAGGAAAAGGCAAAAAAGACCGTAATATCCCAATACCTCCGCAAATATCAACAAAGGCTTTATCTAATATTCCTATAAAATGCGGTGTTAGAGCCCTTGAAATCGCGTTTAAACGCTATTCTAGGCAGACCCTAGGAAAAGACTTACATTTTCATACATTAAGGCATAGTGGGGCAACTCATTTATTAAATAAGGGCTGGGATATTAGACACATACAACAGCTTTTAGGACATAGCCGACTTGATACAACCGCCATTTATACGCACGTTTCCCCTAAAGTTTTAGTGGATAAGATGTATAAAGATGATTAAATTAACAAGTTTTACGAAACTTAACCCCTTTATTTCCTGTGTAGAATAAAGAAAACATTTCGTAAAATCGCTATTATGCGAAAATGAAAAAAGAAATAATAATTGACATCATGACCGCATTAATGTTAATTGGGATTGTAAATATTATCTCTTTCCTTTTTGTTCGGTTTGGAATATTTACAATTAAAGAGGCGGGAATTTTCTCCGGAGCGACATTAATCTTTTTAGGTATCATGATTTATTTTTTTGAAATTAAAAAAGATGACAAACAAAAAACATAAAAAGAAAATGAAAAAGAAAATTAATCTTAAGGGTCGAGTCCCACATCAACTTAATGAAAATTTTTACCCGACCGCTGAACAAATCCAAGAGAATGAAAGGAGGCATAAAAAATAAAATGGTAAGAAATCCTTTAAAGAAAAGAGAGCCGGAAGTCCCGGAGCTTCCCGAAGTTGAGACACCTCAACCAGCCGAAGCAGCAGACCCAACAACTTACGTTAAAGAAATTTTCGCAGACCCGGGACAGCAGATTTTAAACGACAAGCTTAATCATATAATTACAGTCTTGCATAAATTCGCTGACGACGCAGAAATTAAGATTGATTGATGAAAGAATAATTTTTTATTTTAAAATTTTCATTTACATTACTTTCATTTTTCCAACCGTCTTGCGTCCAGTAACGAGCTTCTTTATTTAAATTGATTATGCAGCTTTCAACTTCCGGGTTTAATTGTCCGCACAAGTCGCACGGAGATTTTAAGAAGTGAGCTTTATAGATGAAGCCGAGCGTTTGATTTATGGCTAGCATACCGACGGCAATAACCCCCGCTATTATTATAATAGCTTTTGCGTGGTCTTTCCAATTTGCCTTATTTTGATTACTTAATTGCTTTATCATGTTATCATCAAATAGGGGTGTATTTTATTATTATGCCTAAATGTTCTAGGTCACCCCTCTTTAGTAAGGTTTTTAAGGGTATTTTGTTAAATATTTAAGTTTTCTCCCAGTATTCTACTGATTTGTTTTTGACCTATTGATGTTACCCCGTAGTTCTTAGGAATGTTAGCTATATCGTTCTCCGAGATACCTAAACTATCTCTAATATATCTTACATAAGCGTTTCTTTGCATTAACCAAGTTTTAGCTTGATTGGATACCGTCCTTTTCTTGAAAGCGTTGGCTTTCTTCTCCCTATATTCTTTTTCGTTGACGGTATAATAATTAGGGAAGTTAAAAACAGGATAAGGGCTTCGGGGTTTAGAATAATTATAAGTCCTCTTTCCAGTTAAGTATAACATCTTCTTATACTCTTTTGGAAATAAAACATAACTCCGGTCTTCATTATCACTAAAAAAAACATGGAACAGCGCCCGACATCTCCATAAAGCAAAGTATTTATCTAAGTCAAAGAATGAGGGAATAATCATTAATATAAATAAATTCTTCTGTCGCATTTCCGTAGCTACCCCTATCATAGACCGGTTAACTTCTGTTAGACTTGCCCGATTATTTGCAGCGCTGAAAGCTTCATCTAAAATAATACAAGCTCCCTTTTTGGTTTTAGGGTCTTTAATTATTTTTAAGAAATCATCTGAATTAAAAACAATATTATTTATATTAAAATCCGGGTCTAGTTCTTTTGCTATCTGTTGACCTAAAACAGATTTACCGACGCCCTCCTCCCCGTCGATAATAGCTACGAAGTCCCTGTCTTGTTTTAATACTCTTTTCTTAACTTTCTCCAATTCTTTAATAACAATAGGAGACATATAAAATTCTTTTTGCTTTTCTAATTTCTGTTTCATTTTATAACCCCGGTATTTTACTAGACGAGCCGAACATATTAGCTTTATCTATTTGATTATATAAAAACATTTCTATTTTATTCAACGCCTGTTTTATTTCCGCGCAAGCTTGCGGGTCGTTGTCTTTCCCGACCCATACAAACGAGTGTTTGTTTGCTAGTTCTGTGGCTTCTTTAAGTAATTTATAATATAAGTCTATCTCTTTTATTTCTTTTTCTGTGTCTTCATCTTCAACTTTTTTATTTTTAATTTTATGTCTTACAATTACAAACAAATCGTTTAAAGTTTCATAATAGACAGAGAAATTATTTGCTTTTCTTGCTCTTGCAATATCCTCCAAATGTTCGCCGACAATTTTAGCGTAAATCATACGCAAGTCATAAGCTAAATCTTGATTAAAATTACTTTCAGCGACGCCAAAATTAGATTGGAAGACCATTTATTATTTTATGTATACACTCCTTTTTTTAATGTTAACATTTTTTTCAAAGTGTATACACTAGTAAAGTTTATATATTTTGCTATGTTAACACTTTTATGATTATGTTAACAAAGAGGTTTATTATTTAAAAATGGGTGTAGTAGACTGGTTTAAGTCTCGTTATCGAAATATAGACCGGTCTGTTGGTGGCGTTCTTCCCGGTGGTTATGTTAAAGAAAAAGAAACAACTTATAAAGAGACTCAAATCGAGCCCGAAAAAACCGCCGTTCGTTCTATTGATGTTGTAGACAGTGGCGGAAAGAGTGCGGGAGGGATTACTATTAAAGGTCGTGACGCTTGGAGTCCGTCCTCTAGTTCTTCGTCGGGTCGTCGTGTTCAAGTCTCAAGCTCGGGAAATGTGACACAGGAACAGGCGCAGACTTACGCCGAAAGCGAGGGCTATAAAGTTCAAGAACAACAACAACCAATTAATAATAATGCTGGAAGATTAGAGCCGGGAACTACCGCGGTAACTGGGACAAGTAATTATTACGTCGGAAATCCTCCGCCTCGTTATAATATGCCCGTCACTCAAGCATTAGGGACAAGCCTTAAACGTGTTTGGACTGAAAAAGGCAGAGTTGGTTTTTATGGGGTCGGGAATTATTTAGACTATGCACTTGTTGACCCTTGGCGTTATGTTGGAAAGCCTAAGGCTTATCAAACAGTTTCAAATTATGGAGGAGGTAGCAGATTTAGAAATCTTGCGGGCGGAATGTTTGGCTTTGGTCTTACAACAAGCGAGAAAGTAACAGGCTCTAATAAAAATAATCCTCGCTATTATGATATAGGAGAACAAAAGACAAGAGAGACTTATAGAAAAGCCGGTCTAACATTTACAGGGGAGCCGGTCGAGGTATTGCCGACAAGATTAGGCGAGGACGTCGTAAGAAAAACTAAACCAACTTATGAGGATAAACTAGAGGGAGGCATAGAAGAATTAAGAGTTTATTATCAAGGAAAGGTTGACGCTGGAACTATGACAAAGACCGAAGCAGAAAAACAATTTAAACAAAGTGCAGAATTATACTCGGGAAATATTAACACTCAATTTGAAAAAGAAGTCTCAAGCTCTTATACTTCTCGTTACTCAAATGTTAAAGACTCTATCGGAGAGGTTGCAGATTATAATAAAAAAATATTTGAGCCGCCGGCTCCTAAGATAATCAAAGGCATAGGGAAAGGAGCAGAGACCGCGGCAATTATAGGGACTATACAATTCGGCGGAGGTGTTGGAGCTATTGCAGCCGGCTCTTATCTTGCGGGGACAACACTTAAACAAGGGGTCGATTTAAGACGAGAAAGTTATTTTATGACACCAACACAAAAAGCGCTAGGAGCTGCGAGCTTTGGGGTCGGCGTTGCCGCGACAGCTTACGCCCTTAATGTCGGATACAATAGAGTTTATGCAGACTGGTATAATATTGCCGAGACTGATTTAATGAACAAGAGGGCGGGAGTTAAAGGAGTCGAGGCTATAAGGTATAAAGATTATACAAGGGTTAATACTATCGTCGAAAGAAAGACAGCGCTAGACACAAGTCAAACAATTTCAAGCACTAAAATTATGGGGACTGGAAAAAATAGGATAGGTTTTGTAAGCAAAGGTTTTACTAGGACTGCAATTTTAGACCCGAAGACTGAAAAATATATCGTCACTTATTCAAAATATACAAGCTCGGGAAATATCCCAAACGTTTTAAGCGGAGGTCTTGGAGTTGGAAATAAAAAAGTAATGGTCGGAGCTGGAAAAAAAGCGACTTATGGATTAGCCGACGCTAAAATCACAAGCGGAGGGAAGACAATAGACACTAAGTTTGTTACAGTAAGCACGAACGAGGGAGGATATTATGGAGTTGCTGGAGGAGAGGCAAACAAATTAAAAGGATTTTATAAATATGATACTGTTGTAGATTTTGGAAAGAATACAGTAGGAAAAGTTAAGACCGGAATAGCAAACGTTAAAGCAACAAGCCCGATAGATTACACCGGAAAGATATTTAAGAGAGCAACACCGAGCGGGAGCAGTAATAATATTATTAATGTTGGAGGCAAGAAAGCTTTAACCACGACAACAAAGGGCGGATTTTCCGAGGCTGTTAGCGCTTCGGCGACATCAACAGCGCAAAAGATTAATATTGTAGACACTCCTAAGATTGTGACACAAGCGTCACAAGCCCCGACCGTTTTAACTTCCCGGACAGCTCCTTTAATGGTCTCTAAGTCTTCAAGTATTGAAAGACAAGAGCCTAGAACTTCTCAATTAACTTATACTTTACCTAAGTTATCCGACGTCACAGCTCCAAGAGAGGCTTTAAGTCCCGTCGTTGTCACTTCATCATCATTTAAAGGAGCTTCTGCGAGTGCTAATATTCAAGCTCCGGCAACTGCGGTAATACCGGCAATAACTCCGGCTCTTACTCCTCGACTTATCAATTCACCTAAAGCCATACTTAGAGGTGGAATATTGACGCCCGGAGCAACACCGGCGTTTAATTTTACAACAACCCAGCCCCCGCCAACTTTTAGGGGTGGGGGTTTTCCTTTCAATTTTGCTTTAAGTCCGGGCGGTTTTGACTTGCCCGCCAATATTGTAAGAGGAGGGCAAAGAGTTACAAGTTATAGCCCGTCTTATTCTGCATTAGTCTTTAACCTAAAAGGTCAAGCTCCTAAAACAAATTTAAAAACAGGGATAGGGTTTAGACCTATAACTCCCGGCTTTCAATTCAAGACGGGATTAAGTTCGATAGGATTTAGGAGGTTTTTAAAACTATGAAGAAACTTATTTTTTTTTTAATGTTATTAATCCTAAATCTTTCAGTGGTCAACGCAGCCATAACCTCGATAGATTACCCGGTTGACAACGGTTATATAACTCATACTAATAATGTAGCTCTTGAGGTCTCAAGCTCCGGCTCTACTAATTGCGTCCTTTATTATTCGACACAATACGGAATTGTCCCCGAAAATCACTCAATAGCTTGTAGCGGGGTTACTCCGGTCAACTTTCCCAGTGTTGACGGAACTATAAATATTACCGTGGAAGATGACGCCGGGTCTACGGTCACAAACACGGTAATAATTACTAGACCCGGCGGGTTACTAGTCACTTTTATATATGCTTTCTCTATCCTCGTGATACTTGCTATAATATTTATCTTGGTCTTGAATATTGCAAAACTTGCAGTTATGGACGTGACCGTCTATAACGTGCTTGTGTCCTTGACTGCCTTTTTTGCTTTGCTCTTGGCTTATCAACTGAACATAAATTATATTAATGTCCCTTTTATGACTAACTGGCTCGACTTATTTATTGATTTTAGCGGCTGGGTTATGGTTGTCTTTCCGTTGATAGCTTTCTTTATTACTATGTTTGTCAAGGCTGTTACAAAAAAAAGGTTACTTACCCCTCAAGAAATGACCGGAGGATTGTATAAATATGGCTGATAAATATATTTTAGTTAGAATGAGACGGGAAGATTACGACAGAATGGTTAATACTAAAAAACTCCCGATAGAACAAGACTTAAAGAACATAACAGGAAAGACCTTTAAGTTATCTAACCCGCAGTTGTTTAAAATAGCTTCTATATCGACGTGGGATTTAGGCGCAGAATTTCAAAACAAATTAGTAAAAAGTGTAAAATTAAAAAGAGGTGGCTTTAAACTATGAACAAAAAAGGACAACTAGATAATCCTATAATTATTTTTGCTGTTATTGTAATAGGATTATTATTAATTGCTCCGATAGGATTAAAGATTTTAAGAAGTGTTCAAGCTCCCATGTCTAACGCTTTAGGAAATGTAAGCGGAGGGGCTGGAACTATCGGACAGACTAATTTTAACGTCGTGATGAATACAGGGATTAACTTTTGGGATAAGGTTATAGTTGCAGCTTTTGCTTTTGCCGTATTATTATTATTAATATCTGCCTTTTTGGTCGACGCTCACCCAATTTTTATAATAATCTATATCTTAATGAATGTTTTTGTTATACTGTTCGCTCCTAATATAATCCAAGCAGTAGATAATATTTACGACTCGGCTAGTTTTGCCGGGGAAGTTAGTTACTTGACATTTTTAGATACCATTAGGACGCATTACGCCGAGTTTTTGGTCGGAATGATGGTCTTAACAGGTATTATAATTTATGGAAAGCTGGTTTTATTTAGCAATTCCGGGGGAGGTCGCCGAAGATGAAACCTTTTAATATTCTATTGATGTGTTCGATAGCTGTCTTTTTGATTTTAGGTATAGCCGTGACTCCGGTCACGGCTGTAACTTTAGAAGAATTTAACGATTTACCGGCGGATATGCTTAGTATAATGGTTAAACTAATATTAAGTTTCTTAAATCAATTCTTTAACCCGGAGTCTAATTATATTATAGACGGCAATAAGGTTTTTGTAAACGACAGTAATATATATCTAAGCGCCGAGCCTCATACTATTGAAACGTCGGGCTGGGTAACATATACCTTAAGGTCTAAAGAATACGAGGGCAACATAGACCTAGTTATAGGTTTTGATACTGATAAACTAAGCCCGAGAAAAGCGGAGTTATATAAACCAACTTATAAGAATGTTACAAAAAGTTATAGTTGTGATTTTGATAACGCGGTCTTCAACTATACAACAAATCCAAATTATTTTTATTGTTACGACGACGGTAATAACACCATGACTTTAGCCTTTGAACATAGTTTTGAAAGCGGAGATATACCAAGTAAAACGGCTTACTGGACGGAACAGGAATACAGCGAGTATAAAGATATTACAGGCGTCTTTAAAAAAGTTAATTTTGATTATGGGGAAATGGATAGCTGGTATTACAAAGGAAATATACCAATAAATAAAAATCAAGATTATGTTTTTAGGATTTTTATAGACTTACAGCGTTATAAATTCGAGGAGCTTAATATTAATTCTAAATACTGGGTAGCAATAAAGCCAAGCGGGGAGACCTTAAGCGAGTCTATCGTTAACAGTCATTTCTATGCTTTAGACCCATGGGTAGACAGTAGCGAAACAGACCAATACCTAGACTATCTTAATGATTATCTAGTTGCATACTATAAAATGGACGGTCATGTAAGTAATAACGTGGAGGATTTTGCCGGAGGAAAATATAATATAACTAATAACGGTTGTTCTGAAAACTCAACAGACTATATTATAAATACATCTTTAATGAATACAGGAAGTAACGATTTACAATTTCCGACAACAGTCTTTAATAATGAAAGTATGACAATATGTTTTTGGACTAATGAGTTCGACGGAGATAACGGGGGTATTATAGATTTACAGGGGGCTTATGAATTTAGCGTTAATATAAACTCTGGAAGATATATTTATATAAAAGACGCTGGAGGCTGGACTCAAATAGATGATTTTGCAACCGGCGGTATTTGGCGACATATGTGTTTAGTCTACGACGGGAGCGACTGGACTTATTACAAAGACGGGAGTCTTGAAACATCACATACCGACGCATTAAACGCTAAGGCTGGAACACCGACATTATTTAGTAATGGGGGTTATTCTGCGGCTTATGTTGGAAATGTAGACGAGCTTTTAATATTGAATACAACAATAAACGCAACAACCGCAAGCGAGATTTATAACAGTGGCTCTGGAGTGACATTTAACCCGGCTGGAGCTGGAGGAGACCCGGACAATTTACCTAATATTCATTTGATAGCGCCAAACAATAATACAAATACGAGCGATACGTCCCCGCAATTTACAGTAAACGCAGACGACGACTTCGACCTTGAGAACATAACAATTTATTTTAATACTTCAACACCCGAGACCTTAAGCATAGGAGCAAGCACTAACACAACTTACAAAAAAAATAAGACTTTGCCCGAGAACGAGTTTACAGAATGGTATAGTATAGCCTGTGATAATTCGAGTAACTGCACGACTAGCAACGTAAGATTAATAACAATAGACACGAGTGGAGTAGAAAATATTAATATAACTTACCCGGATAATATTAGCTATGGCGGAAACGTGACCGAGCTTAATTATACAGCTATCGACAATATGTTAAGCGTCTCTAGTTGCTGGTATTCAAGAGACGGAGGCGCGACCAACTCGACCCCGGTAAGTAATGGTATTAATTTTACAGGGACAGGGGCAACAGCCGGAAGCAATACATATACTCTTTATTGTAATGATAGCGTCGGGAATGTAGGGAGCGGAACAAGAACTTTTTATATTGACGCGGAAGCTCCAACATTTGACAATCTAGTAGACATAAATAAATTTAAGAATGACAGTATAGCTTATGATGTAGACGCTACCGACGTAGGAGGCGGGACAGTCGACACTATCGCGATTAATGATACTACTTATTTTACTATGAATAGAAGCGGATACTTAACAAATTCGAGCCGGATATTTCCGACAACCTATATATTAAACGTGACTGTTAACGATACATTTGGAAATCTAAACAGCGGTATTTTAAACATTAATATAGACACTAATACAAATCTTACAGTTTACGACGAGATAAACGACTCGTCGGTAGATTTGACAAAATGGATTAATACAAGCGCCGGAAATTATACAGTAATAGAAAACGCCGACGGTCTGACTATTAACGAGGAGGATATAGACGCAGACAGTAGCGGGGAAATTTCAGACTCTTTAAGCTCTATTAATCTTCCCGAACATACAGATATAGATAATATAGAACTAATGGTTAAATTATATGCAAATCATCAAGGGGGAGCGTGCACGGGAGGACTAGCAGAAAGCACTTTGACAATTTACGGTAATAAAGTAAGTTCTGTATATAGGAATTGTTCGGCTGGCTGGACTGGAAACTCGGAGGCTTTAGAGGTTTGGACTTTAAGAAGAAACGAAAGCGAGGGAGATAACGCTTTTGAAACTTATGTTAACGGAGCATACAATAAAACAATTAATGCAACTGACTCAAACATAACAGTAACAACAAGATTATTCGACGACTCCAACGAGTTAACATTAATAGCAAATTCAACAATATATTATTTATATTATCTTACAGGCTCGGGAGCTCTTACAACAACCTTAAACTATCCGGAAAATGCGGGCTACTCAACAACAAACACGACGTTTAATATAACCTCTACAACCTCGACGGGTAATTTAACAAATGTAACGCTTCATATTAACGGAGTCCCAAACGAGACAGTAGCATTAAGCGGGACAACAGCCGAGACCCTTTTCGAGAGGATTTTAGAAGTATTAAGTTACAACTGGACGGCTGAAACTTGCAATAGCGAGGGTATTTGCAGTTTTGGAGAGAATAGGACTTTTACAGTTAGGACTTATCAAGAGAATAGTTTTACTTTGAACTCGACAAGCTCCTTATCATCATTAGAAGAATTTATATTAAATATAACAACAGACGGAACAACTCCGACCGAGGCAGCTTTAATTTATGCTGGCTCTAATTACTCGGCAACTGTGACCGACGGAGGAGATAGCGAGTTTATAATAAGCTCCCAAGTAATCCCGGCAACAACTGGAAATAATACAGCTTACTTTTTGTTTAGTCTAGGAAATTCAACCGTCGGACACCAATATATAAGTGATATTGAAAACATGACAATACAAGGGACTCCATGCTCTAACATAGTCTATAATTTTACATTATACGACGAAGAAAACAAGACAATACAGCGGGGGGATTTTGAATATAATTTTAAATATGGGCTTGTTGGAAACAGCAGCGTTAAAAGTAAATATGGAAGTGTTGCAAATTCCACCGATTTATATATCTGCATAAATACAAGCGTTGATACTTATAGCTTAGGTCTTGGGGAAGTGCATTACACAGTCCCGGGCTATGTTGATAGAAGATATTATTTATTTGTTAATTCAACCTTGACGGAAAATATAACAACAATTAGCCTTTATAATCTGTTGAGCGCAGACCAAACAAGTTTTAAACTGGAAGTTGAAGACACAAGCTTAAACCCTTATGTCAATAAATATACTACTCTTGTCCGTTGGTATCCCGACCTAGACGAGTATAACGTCGTTGACATGGGAAACACCGACGAAGACGGCTCGACTGTTATCCATGTTAGGACGGAGGACGTAGATTATAGGATTGGGGTCTATGAACTTAACGGGACTTTGATTAAACTAGCTGACCCTATTAGAATGGTCTGTCTAACTACTCCATGCACATACACCTTAAAGGTAAGCCCGAGCGAGCAAGATTTTACAAGCTTTTTAAATGTTGATTATACCCTTGACTATAATTATACGTCGGGAGTATGGTCTTTTGTCTTTTCAGACAGCAGCCAACAGACCGACCAAATGAACTTAACAGTTTATAGAATAACAGGAACTAGCATTTATCCGGTGTGCTCTAATGTTGTAACAGGATACAGCGGGGCTATAACTTGTAATACCTCGGCTTATACAGGAACTTTAAAAGCTGTTGTATATAGGACAGCAAGCCCGGACACTCCAATAACTGAAAAGATAATTAATACTGTTACAACTGCGTTTAAATCTAGTTTTGGTCTATGGTTATCTTTAATAATTGGAATACCTATTATATTCATATTTGCTATTGTTTCCCCTATTGCTGCGGTAATAGGCGGAATAATTGCATTAATCCCGGCTTTATACTTCGGGGCTATAAATTGGGCGATTTTAGGAGGTATCGCGATATTAGGGGGAATTGTTATACATTTCCTTAAGAGAATAGGTTAAAATGGGAAATATAAGCGGTTGGACTGAGGGCATACTTTTAACTTTGGCGTTTATAGGCGTTCTGAGCGTAGTTTTTGCCGGTTTTAATGTTATGTATAACAAAAATCACGGTTTGGGAATTGCGGATAATACGACGGAACAGTTGTTTATAGATTATCAAGACACAGCCGAGCAACAGATTAAAGGCGGAGATGTCGAGTTTGACGCAGACCAAGGAATAACTTTAAAATCATCTTACGGGCTTGCAAAGGACGCAATAAATATAATTTGGACGTTTTTGTCTGGCGGGTTTATTGAAAAAGTCGCGAGTGCGTGGAATGTAGGAGAGGGAGGTTTAATATTTGCTAGAGCAATAAGAATAATTTGGTTTTTAAGCCTAGTTTTTGCTTTGCTTTATGCACTATTTAAAATAAAAATATAAAATGGCTACTGTAAACTGGAGTAATATAACAGACTTCGGGCAAATCCCGGACGCAGCAAACACAGCAAGCGCGGGCGCTTTTTGGGTAGGTATGTTTTATATGCTTTGGGTCATATTAATCCTTTTAATGATTGGTTACGGCTTTGAAGTTGCTATTTTGGTCGCTTCTTTTGTCATGATGATTATAGGCTTGTTATTAGTCTATACCGGATTAATGGGATTAGGGCATTTAGTCACTGTTATAGCTGTATTAATATTCATGTTCTTGTATATAATATGGTCAAGCTCAAAAGTCCGGACTTAGATTTATGTATCTTAAGCAACGTTCAAAACGACGCTAGGAACTTAAGAGAATTAATAAATATGGGTCTTGATGATAAGGGTTTAAAAGAAGCTTGTCAATTTGATATAACGCATTTAAAAAGATGTTGCGATTATGAGGGCATACCTCTACAACCTTATCTTGATTGTTATTTAAAAATCGTTCTTCATGGCTAAATTTTAACATTTTACCTTATTTTGTTGACTTATCTTTAAATAGAGATTTTTTTTAATTTTTTTATGATAATTTATAATAATTATAAGGAGGTGTTATTTCTATGTTTGATAATTTAGTAGCCCTAGGATACGGGATTATAGTTTTTGCTATTCTTATCGGTGTCGGCTCGGTTGTTTTATACAACTTTGGAGAGGCAACAGGAGGAGACGCAAACACTAACGTTCAATACCTTTTAGGACAAATGGGACAAAGCGGTCTTGCTGGTTGGACTCCGGCAATAATTGCTATATCTGTCGGACTATTATTCTTAGGCGCTTTTATGATTAATAAGGGCGGAAAGAGTAGAGGACGAAGATAAACATAGATTTTTTAGTCTATGTTTGACAATTTAATCCTATTAGGGTATGGAATAATTGTATTTGCTATAATTGTAGGTGTCGGCTCGGTTGTTTTATACAACTTTGGCGGAGCTGTTGGAGACTGTGCAACTGGCGCAAGTTGGAACGCAACCGCGGGCGGTTGTTGGAACGGGACAGATGTCGCAGACCCGACAGGCGCGGCTTATACAAATACTGATTATATGCTTGGGCAGTTAGGACAAAGCGGTCTTGCTGGTTGGGCTCCCGCAATAATCGCTATAACAGTGGGTCTTTTATTCTTAGGGGCATTTATGATAAATAAAGGCTCAAAAAATAGAGGACGTTACTAATAAGTGGTTATTTTCTGACTTTTTTTTCTTTTTTTTAATTTCTTTCGGTTTTTATGTAAAAAAGGTACCTTTTTTAGTGCGTTTAGTGCGTACCCTATAATAATAATAATAATACTTTTCAAAAAGTATTAATTATATAGTAATTTTTTAGTATTAATAATACTTTTTACCAAATTTGAAGATGAAAAAAACTCAAATGCGTGCTTTATGCACTAATGTGCGTACCGAAAGATTTATATACTAGCTTTCATTATATTTTCTATGGAAATTAACACAAATTTTGAAAGCGACGGAAATTTTAAGTTACCTAAAGTTAGCGTTAACTTAAAAATAAATCCAGATATGTATAGAGTAGCAAAACAAAAAAATCTTAATATGAGCGCTTGTTTAGATTTTGGAATAAGGTTTATATTAGCGGAACAGGACGAAATAGATTACCCAAATAATAAATTATTATTGAAAATTCAAAAACTTCAAGAGGTTATTATTGAAAAAAATAAGATAATTGAAAAATTTGAAACTAACGAAACAAAATAAACAAACGGAATATTGAAAATGGAAACAATAAATTTTAATGATTGGAATAATGAAAGAGTTATAAAAAAATTAACAAAAATAAGAAACCATATTAAATACGAACTTGATGAAATGGATTTTTTGATTAATAAATTATTAGAGAACGAAACTAAAGAAAATTGAAAGGAGGGTAAAAAATGGAAACAAACGAAAAACTGGATAAGGCAATAGGAAACAAGGAAACTAAGAAACTGGAAGCAAAACCCATAAAAGTAATGGATATAAAAATCGAAGACCAAAAAAACAAAGACGGGAAAGTTTTAGGGGAGAAAGCGGTTTTTATCTGTCAACACCCGGATAGAGACGACCCGATACATATTTCTAGCGTCATAATCTTGAAAGACAAAAAAGTTACAAATGTAGGGACTTGGTATAATGAAGACCAAGACGGATTAATCGCTAAAAATTCGGCGTTAGCTGAACTAATGCGGTTTTTAAAAGTCAACACTTTAAAAGAAGTTGTCGGAAAAGAGATACAGACAGAAATAGACAGCGGTTACTTAGCTTTTAAAGCCTATTAATTTGTTTGTGGTTGTTGTAAAAATGATAAAAAAAATAATAAACTTATTTCGTAGGAAAAAATATATTTTTTTCGACGAGAAAAAAAAGAGCTGGATTTTTCCAGCTTAATTTTTTTCAAAAAATGGAAAAAGAATTTAATTTAAGTAATTATATTAGAAAAGAAGTTTACAGTAATTATCCTAGATTGGTTATTAATGAACAATTTGTAAAAGAATTTATCAAGAGATTGAAAGAAGAATTAAAATATTTTGAAGAACAAACAGGTTATTTAGATTATAATGCTTTTAAAGTTAGAATAGATAAACTTGCGGGAAATAAACTTAAATGAAAGGAGTATTTAAACAAAAGTTCGGACAATAACCCTTATGCGAACTTTATATTAAAAATGACAAAACCATACCAGTGTAACAAATGTAAGAAAAAATTTAATAATCATATCGAGCTTTTAGAGCATGACTGCCTTAGAAATATCCCCATAGTAAAAAAATTTAGTAAAAAGGAGGTAGATAAATACGACATTTATTAAATTGATAACTTGCTATAAATCTTATGAAAAAATGCAAAGTGGAGAACTTAAACAAAAATCAAGAAAAGACACGACAGTAATAACTAGCGTTTCAGTCAGCCCGGAATTTCACGAGCTCGTAGAAAAATATAGGCTTTCACCGTCGGAAGTTTACCGGAAAGGTGTAGCTGTCTGTTTGGCGGAGATTGGAGTCACAAAATACGCGACAAGCTGGAACAAGACACGACTGGAAAGGGCAGACGAGTTTTTAAGACAATTTAGAGAGTCAAAAATAAGAGAAGAATTTTTAAGGGAAGAACTTAGAAAACTTAGGGAACTTTTAGAGACTTTAAATAATTTTTAATGAGAGCGACTTTATTTATTTGGATTATCCCGGCTTTCTTCGGAGGGCTTGCAGCTCTTAACCGAGACTTTAAAGAGGCTATTGTAATCGGGATAATCTCTTTTGTTTTTTTTAATGTCTGGCTTTTTGATTTATGGTACGATTATTATAAATGTAATAAAAGAAATCGTAGATAATGAAAACAGAATGGATTTTAATAATAATAGTATTATTAATTCATTTATTGATATGGATTTTTTCCATAAGGTTTTTATTGAAAGACAGATGAAAAAAATTAAATGTAAAAAATGTAAACAAATGATGAAAGGCTATAATTTTCATGAGACAATTAACTATACTCTTTATGTTTGCGAAAATAAGGATTGTGATAATTATAATTTAGTGATTAAACAATTTAAAAAAAATGAAAAATAAGGGTAAATAAAAAATTTGGAGAAAAGCGAAAGATATATAAATAAATGCGCATTAAAAAACAAATGGTTAAAAAAAGGAGTTTAAAGAATGGCTGATTTTTCCGTCGTCACAAGTATGTTAATGCAGTGGCTTTTATCTCCAGTCATTTGGATAGTGATTATTTTTATTATTGCGTCTGTTTCTATTCTTTTTATGTGGATTAGGAAAAAAAGAAAACTAATTTACCAGTGTTTAGAGGTTGTTAATTATTCCCGCGGAAAGACCGGCTTTAATTTATTAAAAGCGGGCTGGTATGGAAAAAATAAATTTTTAAGACTTTATGATTGGGGAGAGGAGCAAGTCGAGACCCAAGACGGAGAATTAATTTTAAATTTTTCTACCGAGGACTTTCAAGAGATTAACGGAAAGCGTGGGATAGTTGTAGCCCGTGACCCCGTCAACCCCGACGTCTTAGTCCCTATTAATAACGTAAGGATTAAAGGGGAGGAAATGCTCGCAGAAATTGCGCCGGCTGAATATAGAGACGCTGCAATTTCAATTATTAAAGACGCGGATAAGGAGACCGCGGACTATACTAAAAGGATTATGGAATGGGTAATTATTGGAGGTGTTATTATTTTCGCGGTAATTGCTATTATTATCGTCGCGCAGATGATAAAAAACGGTCAAAAGGAGGCAAGCGATTTAATAATTCGGGCTGGCGATACTTGTCTTAAAAATGCTAGAGACATTTGTAACGAGATAGTGACCCAATACGCCAAGACCTCAACAGCGCCTTAAAATGAATGTTGTCGGGATTATATTTTGGCTTATTATTGGTTTTGGTCTAGGGTTATTATTTTCTTACTTGGTTTTTTAAAATGGAACGAGAAAAAATTATAAGGATTAAAGTAAATATGAAAGACCCAAAAGGTTTATTAATTCCCGTCGGTGTTACCGAGACCTTGACCGCGGAAATTGCTAACGGAGTCGCAACATTTAGATTTAAGGACGCCCGGACAACCAAAAGAATAGCTTTAATTGAAATTCAAGAAAATGAAAATAGGGGAAAAGAGGCTAATACTATTTATATGGAGCGTTTCCAAAAAGCTATAACCCGTTACCCCGGAAAAACTAAAGAAGAAATTAGAGACCACTTATTAAACTTGTTTAAACAAATGGGGGTTAATGTAAAACTTAAAGATGAATGAAGTTACTGAAAAATTATTAAGAGAAAAAAAATATTATGAAATGAGGGACGAGATAGCAGCGTTACCAAATCATGAAGGATATGTAAGGGTAAATGAAGTATTTAGAATTATTGATAAATATTTAGGAACTAAACAGATAAGGGAAATTGATAAAATGGAGATTGATGATGATAACTTTGAAAGTATTGTTGAGGGGGAAAAAATAGACTGTTAAAATGAACAACCCAAAAGATGACGTAACCGTCGCTATTCCTGTAAGTTCGGGAAGCTCCCAAGCTTTCCCAGTCCCGCAAATATCAAATTTTGGAGATAGGGGCGACTTGATAGAGAAAATAAAACCGGAGGCAGTTGTCGAGGTCATAAGACAAAGGCTTTTAGGGAGAGAATGGACTAATAATAAATGGGTTGATGTCCCGGCACTCCAAGAAAGAAAATTAAGCGAGGTCGGAGCGTGGGAAATTTCAAATTTAATGTTAGGGGTAAGTTCGATTAGTGTCTCTATCTCAAAACTTAACGAAAGAAGAATTAACGAGCGATTGTTTAGGATAGCAAAGACCGCGCAAATAATGCTTATAAATAATTGGAGAGAATACGGTATTCACTCAACAAGTCAATTTTATTATGTTCATGAGATAGTTTTTTCAAACACTCAAGCGGTCTTATTCCAAGCAGACGACGCAAGTATCCAAGACTTATTAAAAGGAACAGTCAAAGGAACAGTTGGAGACTATGGAACAGGAAGACCCGGAGAAAGTGCAACCAAAAAAATAGGGCGTATGCTCGGGCTGGTGTCGTGATGATAGAAATTAACCAAGAGCGCTTTTTTAAGATTGGATTAGTATGTTTTATTGTAATAGGTTTTGCTAATTTAGCAAATTTTTTCTTAAATCTAAAATATTATAATCTTTTTAATATAATCTCCGGAGTTGCTGGAATTACTTTTAATTTTGTTTTGGCTGCATTTTTTTACTACTTAGTTAAGATGAATAGCCCAAATATAGAGACCGAAGCACAAAGCGAAGATATAGACGAAATCATAAAACAAATTAAGAAAAATGGAAAAGGAAAAAATAAGGCTAGAAATTGAAGAAATGAAGCTAAAAGTTGAAGAAACAAGGCATAAAAACAGAATGGAGGAGTTAGCAGTCGAAAGAGAAAACCAAAAAAAATTTTATGAACAACAAATGGCTTATCACAGACTCAAAAGGCGGGATATTGACCGGGAACTAGCAAGAAAGGAGGCTTTAAAATACTCATGAGCAGCCTTTATATATTATTGGCTTTTGCATTAGGGTTTATATTGGGTCGTTACTTAGAACAATTTAAGGAATTATTTAGTAAAATACAAAAAGATACGGAGAATTTAAGAAAATGAGTAGAAAATTACCCGAAACAATAACCGAAATAGAATTTATCCAAATATATAAAAAAATTATCCAAAAACACCATAAAACCGCTTTTTTACTTGGTTTTTATGGGTGTATGCGTATATCTGAAATAGTTAACTTAAGACCGGAAGATATAGACAAAGGTCAACATTTAATAAGGATTAAACAAGGAAAAGGCAAAAAAGA
>Ga0180434_10004018_pt1 | contig 18195 bp, 15 predicted proteins | sample SS_ome_7_FD_132453 | JGI IMG/M metagenome (GOLD analysis project Ga0180434, IMG submission 132453) | Hypersaline lake sediment archaeal communities from the Salton Sea, California, USA - SS_1_D_2 metaG | ecosystem: Environmental > Aquatic > Non-marine Saline and Alkaline > Hypersaline >...
ATGATTGCTGTCCACGTCACACACGGTGAGAACCTGAGCGTCAGGCTGAGGCAGGAAGCTCCGCAGATTCATGCCGATACCGTGGCTGCCCACACCGATGAAGCCCAGCGTGATGCGATTGCTTGCCTCAACGGCACCGGCCTTGCCTAGCGCACAGGAGGGGACAAGGTAAGGAAACCCTGCTGCTGCGACGGCGATGCCCGAAAATTGCCTCAGAAAACCTCGCCGGGTGATCTGTCGGTTGCTCATTCACAAGTTCCTCTCATAAGTGCCACGGGCTGCGCATTGGACGCGACAGCATTCGGTTCGCCTGCTCATCATTGATGAATCGCTCATTATCCGGGTCCCATTTCAGGTCCCGCCCAAGTCGCATCGCAATATTACCCAAGTGGCAAATCGTAATAGAGCGGTGCGCGGTCTCGGCAGGGGCGACCGGCTGCTCGCGAGAGATAACACAATCGATGAAATTCCTGAAATGATTGTCGCTGCGATACAGGTGAGTCTCGTCAGGTCCGATGGCAGATTCCAGCAGCGACTTCGGATGAGCATCATGGCGTCCGCGATTGGCCCAGACCCAGCCTTCGGTTCCTTCAAAGGTGACGCCGCCGCGCTGCCGATTCGAGATAATCAGTTTCACGCCGTTGTGATAGATGCACTCGAAATGGTATTGCTTTGCCGTGTTATACAGCCCGTCTTTCGCAAATTCGCCCCTGGCATTTTTGATCTCCACCGGGCCGGTGTTCTCCGTATCCATTCCCCATTGGGCGGTGTCCGGGTGATGCCCGCCCCAGTCAGTGACTTGCCCGCCGGAGTAATCGAGTATCCAGCGGAAGTTTACGTGGCAACGGGCGGGGCAGTAGGGCGCCCACGGCGCCGGACCAAGCCACCTATCATAATTGAAGCCTTCGGGCACCGGCTCCGGTTTGTCCCGGCTTCCCATCTTGGAAATGTCGGGCGTGCCGCCGGGCAGGCCGCAGCGCACCGTGTGCAGCTTTCCAATTCGGCCGTTGCGCACGAGTTCGCACGCACGCCGGAAGTGGTGATCCGAACGCTGCTGACTGCCCGTTTGAAACACCCGGCCGTAGCGCTTCACTGCGTCGCTCATCGCTCGGCCCTGAGCGACCGTCAGCGACAGTGGTTTCTCGCCGTAGATATCTTTGCCTGCCCTTGTTGCTTCGATAACCGGGATGGCGTGCCAGTGATCGGGTAGGGCGGTCAGAATCACATCCACATCATCGCGCGCAATTACATCGCGGAAGTCTTCATAGGCTGCGCAGCCTTTGTACTTGCCTGACGCCCTCGCCTGCGCGTAGTGCTCCTCGACGATTCTGCGTGCAGGTTCGCGGCCGCCGATACGGTTATTCCAGTATCCGGCACTTTCCCGGTTGACATCGCAAACGGCAACAATCCACACCCGCTCATCGCGGAGAAACGCTCTCAAGTCATTTATCCCCTGGTTTCCCGTGCCGATGCAGCCCATCGCAATCCGGTTGTTCGCTGCCACGTTACCGGCTTTGCCTAACGCCGATGCAGGCACGATGTAGGGAAGACCAGCAAATGCCCCGACAAGCTCCGCACCTTTGCCGAGGAATCCGCGACGACTAATCGTCCGTGTTGGACTCACGAAACCACCTCCAGCAACTATCTATCGTGGCAGTCAGAATGAAACCAGACACTGCCAGACGTAGATATAGGCTAACGTGTCAACGTCTTCCCAGATCTTCTGGACGAGCTGCTTGTCTCCTGGGATCTCGCCCAGTTCTTTGGCTTTCTCTTCCCATGGGATAGCCACACCGGGTTTTCGCTTCGTCTGTTTCTTCTTTTCCATTTCGCGCAACTCCATGCAACTAACCGGCATTTGTTTTCTGTTTTGGACGAACAACTGGACTTAGTAGACCCCGTACTCCCGCGTGAACTCCGTCATCGCCCTCATGTTTTCAATATCGCCGTCGTTCTGGACGATAGCGCTGGCGTCCATAATGTAGCCGCCGCCGCGCCCGGCAATATCAATCACCTGCTTACAGCAATCGCGGACTTCCTGGGGCTTGCCCGTGGCCAGAAGCCAGTTCGGGATGCCGCCGCTGATACAGAACTTCTCTCCGACCTTCTTATGGACCGTGGACATGTCACCTTGATCAACGTGATAAACGATGGATCGGTCCGGCAGCTCGGCAAAGGAGTCCAGATGTGCATCCCAGTTACCCTCGGCATAGAACAAGACCTGGTGGCCGTTCGCCCAGATCTCCTCGATGATCGGTTTGAGCGTCGGCCACTGAAATGTGTTGAAGTGTTCATGCGAAACGAAAGGCACACAGCCGCGATGCATCCAGTACCCGATGGGCACGTTTTTGTCGGGGTCTGCCCCGGCAAGAGCAACGTACGTCAAGTGGGGCATCAAAGCTTCGCAAGCGGCCAGTACCTTATCCGGGCGCTCATATAAATCGGCGCAAAGTCCCAAATATCCGCGCAGCTTATCGGCAAGAATATCGAACGGGGCCTTTAGTATCCCGGCAATCGCGGACACCGTGCCCGTTTCGGATTTCAGGAGCTCATTTTGCTTGGGGAATGCGTTGAAATATTGCATCATTGCCATGCCGCCCTTGAGGAACGAGAGGTTGTTGCGATAGGTCGCAGGCTTACCGATTTCCGTGACGTCAGCGGACACTCGCGGAAGCCAGACATTGAATAGATACCCTGTCGGGTCCTCGATGAGCTGGTCGTATTCGTCCGGCTTCATAAAGGCCTTTTCCTGTGGCGGCTCAAGATATTGAAAGCCCGTATCGGGCGGGATGCTAATACCGGGCACGCCATAATATTTCAGGCCGATAGCTTCCGTCAGGCCGGACCAGACGTAAACCATGTTGCCCACGACCGCGTCCCAGTCAAAATCGGCAGCGCATTTGCGGGCGGCGGCAAACGCTTTCTCATAGTCATGTGTTACTTCCTGGCAGGTGTAGCCGGCGTATTTCGCGGTGAACTCTGCCACAAATGGACGAATCGGAATCATATCCGGCTTCTCGTTTCGCATCGCCGTCACGTAGCGTTTGAGTCGTTCTGCATACAGTTGTTCGGTGCTCTTGGCCATCTTGGTTTGCTCCTTTTCTCCTGATTCGGTGCTTCCTATTATAGTAGCAGTTGCCTGATCATGAGCCCATACTTGTTGCCTCGTAGCCCACACAACATACCGTATTGCTACAGAAACATCAATGGCAATCTTATTGTTGTGTGCGACACGGGCTTGCTTCGCGCGGAGAGTCTTCGCATCGATACCGTTGAGGAACACAACGAATATACGGTCGTTAGTTTGGTTTACCTCGGCCTAATCAAGCGTGAGGATTTTGGCGCCCTGGTCGGCGCGAATAAGCCTGCATACGATTGTGCCTTTGCTTTTCAGTCCAAAGGCCTGCAAAGTGGCTCGGTCGTCGGTGGGAAGAAGGGCGGTGAAATCTCCATCGGACAGTTTCACCTGTAGTGCGTAACCTCCATCGATTCTCTCCAGGCTGTTCTGTTGCGGCACTGCTTCTTCGATTCGATGCGGGCGGTAAATCACAACGAACTCTGTGCCTTTGTTTTTCTCCGGTGTGGTTGCAGTGAAGTGCCACTCGCGCAGCTTGATACGTGGACGCGGATTTGGATCATACTGATTGGTTTGCCGGAAGGTCAGGCCGGACGGCGTCAGAAAATCAATGTCACAGACAACATCATCGTTTCGTACCCGAACGTTGTGCTGATCCTGCACGTCTATCTTCTTGACCGCATGGAGCCAGTATTCGTAGACGGAAGGTTCTTTGGCTCTTAGGCGGTCATAAACAATAATGAGTTCCGGCTTGACAAATATGATTGCGCGGGTGAAGCGCTCCAGCGGCGGCTCGTAGGCTGCTCCGGCCTCGCCGACCACGATGTCGATCGAAGGTGTGGTCTTGAAGGCGACGATCTCGCCCCAGGCTTTGGCGGTACGATGGCCCTGGCCGCGTCCGTTCACGGTGATATTATTGACCGAGCGCGTGCTCCACATCCAGAGCCGGTGGTGCTTGCTGCCGTAGCTGTCCCGATAGCCCGAGCGGATCAGCAGTCTTTTGCCGTAGGCCCACACGAGGAAGGAATTGTTCGCCTCGTAGCCGTGCGATTGCGTGCCGAACGGGCTGGACTTGAAGACGACCTGGACGCTTCTTTCTGCGTCGCTCAGGTTCGTATTCAAGTAGGCCTGTCCGGTACCCCGAAACAAACGCGAGGTCGGCAGGTCTTCGGGCGGCGTCGCCTCAACCTCCGGCAGTGAGCCGCGGATAAAGCCGATATAACCCCCGACACTGGTAGGGCCGCCCATTTGCTCGACGTACCATTGCCAGTGCTCGTTCCGGGCCTGCGCGGCAAGCACGCTGACTAACGGTACGTTTTGCCTCGCCCTTCGTCGCGCCGTGAGGTCGCCGAATCCGCCACCTACTTTTCCCGGCGGCATCAGATACATCGCGTAGTAGCCGGCCCTGGAAAAGTACGACTTGTCATAGGCGTCAATCCGCAAAGCCTCCCGCATTACATCCGCCCACCAGGTGAAACGGCTGATGTAACTGGACCAGTAGCTCACGCCCTCGTGCCAGCCGCCGTCGTTGTCGCTCCAGACGGGATATACATTGAAAAAGACGTTGGCGGCGAACCAGACCCAGTCCTCTGCATCCTCGATTTCGTCCAGGAACGCGATGCCGACCTCGCCCAGAAAGTGCCATGCGCGGTTGGAGTGGCTCGAGTATGGCCGCCACAAATGACGTGGGCACAGGTGGCGATACATCTCATCCCCGCGGACCTTCATTACGTCGCGGCAGATTTTCTTTTCGCTCTCGCTCAGTAGGTCGTTCACGAAGGTGTACGTGCGGGAGAAATAATAAGCGTACGGCATACCGGCCTCATCGTTGTAGCGATAACCGGTGCTGCCCTTGGGGTCCCACTTGGCACATCTTAGCAGGATTCGTTTGGCCTCCCGGCCGTATTTCTCCTGCCCGCCGAGCAGCCTTGTAAATGCAAGAGTCGCAGCGCCATCCAAGGCCCGAATGGTATACGTTCGATTGCCCCACCATATCTTTCGCCAGGAATCGCTGCCGCGTATGATATCTTTGGGATACTTCTGTGGTTCTTCGGTAGCAGGGGGGTTGGCCAGCAACGTTTCGCATTCTCTTACCAGTTGCTCATACTCTTGCTTCATCCTCCCTCGCGCCAAGCTCCGCAGCCGGCTCAAGTTTTCGGGCCGCATGAACAGTCTTGGATGCGTTTTCGGTATGCGCGCGATCAATTCCTTACGCGGGGGCAGCGGCATGTTTGCCGCATCCTGAGTAATCGTAAACGTCCGCGCTTGGCTCCAGTTTGTGCAATGGCCGTTTCTATCTTTTCCACGATAACGCCAGGTGTACGTGCCCGGCTTGAACGCACGCGGCGGACAGTGGACATTGAACTCCAGACCTTCGGTGCTGTAAGCTATCTTCTTGAACTTCTTGTCGCGGGCGCACTGGATTTCCCAGGTGATGTTTTGTTGAGGCCGCCAGGTGAAGCTTGGCGGATTGACCCCGGATACCGCGCCGTTGGCAGGGCGGTAGCCCCATTCTCCCGGCTGCGCGGGCCGTTCGTCCAGTCTGAGGTTCTGCTGGGCACGCAACGTTGGTACGAGCAGAAGGGACACAACTGCAACCATGATCGAAAGCAGCTTGACCAGAGTTCTGTCAGCTTGATATGTCTTGCCCCTGAGCGTTATACCTGGGAGATGTTTACCCGGCAACTTACGAGCTTGTGTTTTCCGATTTGTTAAACGCACTTTCCCACTCCTTGTCCAGTTCCGATAGCGGTTTGCCATAGAGTTGTTTAAGCGTTCTTCTGTTCATCCACTGAACGATTTTGCTGTCGGAATTCTTGAGCTTTTTGTAGGCTTGCAGGAATTTATCCTTGCCGCAAGTTTCAATAAGGAACTTGACGAAAGAAGCTGCCTCGGCATAAGCTACGGGTGGCCGGCTTTTCGGCGAGCCGATTTCGGTGTACGTAATGAGTTCTTCAAGCTCTATCCACTGGCCTTCGTCTTTCAGTTCTCTAACTCGTTCGTCGACGGTGGCAAGGCCGCCGCCCAAGTCCTCCAAGGCCGCCGCTCCCAGCCTCTCCGACATATACACCGCAAAGCCTTCATTGAACATGGCAGGGGGGCTGCCGAATGGACGCATCAAGACGTGAGTCGTTTCGTGATAAGGGTCGAGTTGTTCCTGTTCGTTGTAGACTTCAACAATCGTGTTTCCATACGCCCAGCCCATCCCTTGATGGCCTGTCTCTCGGTGCTTCGCCCGGCCGTCTTCGAACAGTACCATACGGATTCGGATATCGGAGTCTTTGCCGAGAAACCGGCATATTTCCTGAAAGCCTTTTTCTTTCTGCTCGGCAATTCCTTGTATTCGCCTTTCCGCGGTTGAATCCTTGAAATAATAGATGTCGAAGTGTTTCGTCCTGCATCTTTGCAACTGGGGCAATAAACGCTCCTCCCAATTTTGCCACTGCAGAACGCGAGGCGTGTATCCCGCAATCCAGTCGATTTTCCACTGGCCGTTTTCCCGAACAAAATCGATCGTCCAAGTTTCGTCTTCGCGGATAGCCTCCAAAGCAAGCACACCGTCCTTTTTGACCACAGTTCTCGGGCGCAGCTTCAGAAAATCTTCTCTCTCCCACCAAAAGGCCGAGTCGATCGGACGACTCGGATTCATTATTCGCTTGAAGGCCTTTAGCCCAGGCGACTGAAATTCGGCATCCTGGTAGTCTTTCGTAAACCGTTGCCAAGTCCGTTCGTACCTCTCGTCTCTGATAAGATTCTGGATTTCTTCAAAAGCTTGGATAACCGCCTGAGATTCGGTCTGCGACGCAGGCCTTATAAGACTCTTGTCGAGCTTGTAGTGCTTCAACTCGCCGCTGGTGTATCTTCTCTGCTTGAACTGCTCCTTAGGTTCGCGACTTTCCGGCGAATCGGGATTGTAGAATCTCAGGCGCAGCCACGTATCATCACTGATAGGGCCTTGAATTTTGAACGCAAACCGCGTCCATTTTGCCTCGCGGGCCGCGACTGTTTCAAGGAAAGATGTGCCCCACCCCACGCCGCGACGACCATAGTCTGGTGAACGCGTGTATATGTGCACCCTGAAACTCTGGTCATCATCAGAATTATTCTGAACTTTGACGTGAACGATGTTCTTGCCTTGACGTATCGGCTCAAATTGAACATCCAATATTTTCAGATTGGTTTGTTCTTCAAGACCGGCAGCGGCTTGAGCCGATGTAATGGAAATGCCCAAACTCAATATGAATGTATGTAAAGTGATTTTGCGCATTTCTACACTTCAAGCGAGCCAATCAATTCCCTAATATTGGGGATATCGTACCGAGCGCAGTATTTGTGTATGCCTTGAATAATTTTCGCCGCACAGTCCGGCTCGATGAAATTTGCGGTGCCGATAGCCACGGCTGAGGCTCCGGCAATAATGAATTCGACGGCGTCCGAAGCCGTCCTGATCCCGCCCATGCCCAGAATGGGTACGCCGCGGCTCTTGGCGACATCGTCGTAGACCTTGTTTATCAAATACACGGCCATCGGCTTTATGGCTGGGCCGGACAGGCCGCCCGTCTTGTTAGCCAGCACCGGCTTGCAAGTCTCGATGTCGATTACCATAGCGGTAAACGTATTCACCAGGCTCAGCGCATCGGCACCGGCTTCAACCGCCGCATGTGCAATTTCGCTAATGTCCGTAACACAAGGACTTAACTTCACCATCAAGATCTTTTGGCCGCTCGCTCTTTTGGCCGCAGACGTGACCTCTGCCACCAGCTTTGGGTCTTTGCCGAAAGTTATCCCGCCTTTGGCCACATTGGGGCAGCTTACGTTGATCTCAAAGCCAGCTATTGCTTTCTCGCCGGCCAACCGCTCAACGACAGTGACATATTCATCGATCGTTTCGCCCGCCACATTGACGAGGACGGCAGGGGTCATGTTTTCCAGCACCGGCAGTTTCTCTTCGATGAATTTATCCAGGCCCACGTTGGCCAGACCAATGGCATTGAGCATTCCGGCATTGGTCTCCACAATTCTGGGTGTAGCATGACCTTTTCTCGGCTGGACAGTGACGCTCTTGGTGATAAATCCGCCGAGCTGGCTTGTGTCCATAAAGTCTGCCAGCTCATCGGCGTAACCACACGTTCCCGACGCGGTGAACACCGGGTTAGCCAGCCGAATTCCCGCGAAATCAACCGAAATGTCCAAGTCTTGCGTCATCGCTTGAAGAGAACTTCTCTGCTGTCAAACACGGGGCCATCCTGGCAGCAGAGTTTCTGAGCTGTTTCATTGGTATCGGGGACTTTGCACTCAACAGCGCAGCTTTGACAGACTCCGAAGCCGCAGGCCATCCGGCGCTCTAAGCTGACCTGACAAGCGATTCTGCTCTGCTTGGCGATCTGGGCTATCCTTGCCAGCATTGCTTCCGGCCCACAAGCGTAAATGACAGTGCTGTCGCGGGCTGAGCCTGGTCCAACACCGAGCCAGCCTGCAAGGCAGTCCGTGACCAATCCGTGAAAGCCGGCTGAGCCGTCATCTGTTGCCACCTGGGATTTCACACCATGCCTGGCAAATTCCGGCAGAGAGAAGCCGAGTTGCTGTGAGATTGCATCCAACGGCCTCTCAAAAGGCAGGTTCTCGGCCGTCTTGGCGCCGGCAAATGCGAGGACGTCGACATCGGGGTGCTCGGCGGTCAGGACCTTGGCCAGGTATTGCAGTGGTGGTGCCCCCATACCACCGGCAGCCAGCAGGGCGACTTTCTTACCGGCCGGCACCGAGAAGCCATTTCCCAGAGGCCCAATGACGCTTATCGCATCGCCGGGAGACAAAGTTGTCATTCGTAGCGTCGCGGGACCGACTACGCAGTAGAGGACTTCAGCATGGGTTTTGTCACCGCGAACGTCAACATCTGCAAAACTAAACGGCCTTCGCAGCAGAATTTCCCGCCGGGCTCCATCGGCCAAGTGCTGCGGTATGGCTTCGGCTGGCGGCAGGGCGGCTGTGGATAGGTCTATCTGGACAAACTGTCCCGGCCTGAACGCGGCGATAGCCTCGGCACCGGCTCCGGAGAATTCCAACGCAAGTCTATAGAACTCCGGCCCAATCCGCCGGTTCCAAGACACAACGGCGTCAAACACGCCCTTATTCGACGAGGAGTGCTTCTGAGACATAGCTACCCGTTACGGAATCCCGGCAGCAAAGATCGACGTCACCGTCAAATCAGGCCTTCGTATACGCTCACGCCGTCCACGACCTTGCAGACATGGACGGCGCACTTATCGGCAAGCTCCGGCCGGCTCCGCGGATACGCCGTGCCGACCACATCTCTGACTGCCTCAACACTCTCAGCTCGGACTAAGGCTCCCGATGCACCCTTGTCACCGCCGCCCAACATCCGCTCACCCAAGACCCCCGGCACAGTGCGAACAATATCGCACATGGTTTCCAATTCCGGCCCCGATATCTTGTAGTCATCCCGCAAGCCGGTTCCGTCCTCTCTAAATATCCTGCCGACCATTTCGATGTCGCCGGCCTTCCACGCATCGAGCATCTCGTAAAACCGCCGCTGTGCAGCAAAGATGTACTTGAACCGGTCGCACAAGTGTGGATGCCGAGTCTGGAACTCGCTCGTGATCTTCTCATAGAGCGCTTCGTCTTTCACGTCCGCCAGGCACGACACATCGTAACCTGCCTTCTGCAGTAGCGAGACCAGTTCCTCACATTCTCCGCGGCGAATCTTGTACGTTGATTTCTCCAGTCCCGGCCGTACCGTCCCGGTGTCGAGTACCACGATGCGAAAATCCGTCGCCCCCGCGCCGAGCTTGACGTAGTCAACCGAGCGCTCGGCCGGATTGTAGTATGTGCCCATTCCTTCTTTGCCGAACAAGATCATAATCTGATCGAGCTGACCGCACGGCGAGCCTATGTAGTCGTTCTCAACCGCCTGCGCCAAATCCACGATTCGCATGCTGTCTTTCGTCTCGACGTTATTGGCATCGAGCACCGATAGTATCAAATTCAGGCTCAGCGACGCCGACCGGCTCATGCCGCCGCCGGGAATGTTGCCGTAAATGACACCATCAATACCCTGCGACAGCTTGTAACCGGCCCTTCGCAAAATATACTCTACCCCATAGGCAAAGCGTCCCCACGTTTGTGCTACCTTTGGGGACTTTGGCTCGGGGACGTCGCCCAGCTTGAATTCAACGACGCCGTCGTCCGGGAAGTTGACACTGAACAGCCTGACGGTCTTGGTGCCGTTTGGTTTGTATGCCATCCAGATAAACCTGTCGGTCGCCACGCCGAATAGCTCGGTGCCGTTGTAGTCGCCGTGCTCCACGCCCAGACAGAAGCGCGATGATGTCCTTCTGACTTTGCCGCCTTTGATGTCAATATTGTTATCCTTGGCGAATCTCAGGATTCTGTCCAAGGCGGTTTTCCCTTCGGTTGTCAGCTCCATTGGGCCACTCCGATCTGCTACCAGAATATCACGTAAAGCGCCAGAGTCAGTATAATCACAAGAACGCCGAGCCAAACGGCCGCCGGGGCGCGCCTCTTATCGCATCCCTTCCTGCCCGGCATCGCTTTCGGCCCCTTCATGCACTTGAGCCCTCTTAGCGGAAGATGATGTAAAGCACTACTGTCAGAAGCGTCACAAACAGCCCGAAGTACATAGAACCTCTAGACCAGTTCAGCTCGATCTTCGTCTGTTCCGGCAGGGCAATTCGTTCCTTCATTGGTTTGATCAATGTCACTATTAGCAAGACGGCCGCAATGGCGCCTACTGTAATTCCCATACGGTTCAGAAATGCCATGTCACTCCAGCCGAAGAACAAGATCCCGTAGATAATCGGGCTAAGAACCAGCCCCAGGACTCCGCAGTACCTTGGCGTCCATTTCAGAAACAATCCAAACAGAAATATCGTCAGCACGCCGGGTGATACAAATCCCTGGAACTCTTGAATATAAGCGAAAGCACCCTTGAATTTCGGATTTGCCAACACCGGCGCGATCAGACACCCGATGATTACACCTATCGGTACGCAGCAGCGACCTACCCACACGAGTACGTTCTGCGCTGCTGTCTTGTTGAACCATTCCCTGTAGATATCCATGGTGAAGATCGTTGACGCTGCGTTCAACATGGATGCCAGAGAGCTAATCACCGCTCCCATCAACGCGGCCAATACAAATCCCCGCAGACCGGTCGGAGTCAGATACCGAATCAGAAGTGGAAATGCACCGTCGTAATCATAGCCCACCAACTCTTGCTGGACTTTAACATGCGGGTGACTCTTGTCCACGCCCTCGAGGATGTCTGCGTTGATTGCGCTGAGGTCCTTGCCTTTCGCCACAGGCTTCTTCAGTACCGCTGCATTGAATGACAGGATCTCCGAAGCAAGCTGCGGATGCAGCCGCGCAAAATCACTATCGAATGGAATAACCATCGGCGCCTGGCCCGGTGATGCCTTAGACTGCTCGAATGCCTCCAACACAGGCTTGTTGAGCGACGGCAAGTTCATCGCGTTCTCCTGCATCTTCGCACCGTATAGTGTGAACGCGATAATCCCCGGAACACACACGATAAAAGGAATGATCAGCTTTAGGAAAGCCGCAAACACCACACCCCTTTGCCCTTCACGTAAAGAGTGAGATCCAAGCGTTCTCTGCATAATATATTGGTTCAGGCCCCAGTAATAGAAGTTCGGTATCCAGATCCCCAATAGCAGCGCCGTCCAGGGCAGAAAGTCGCTGGTCCGTGGTAGTACCATGTGCATGTTCGCTTCCTTGAGCACCGAGAACTTCTCACCAAACGTCGCACCTTCTCCCAAACCTAAGGATGTATTCACCGCTGCAACATCGATCCCCTCGAACTTGCCCGGATCGTCCAACGCCATAAATGCGAGCACCATTATCACCGCGCCGCCGAGTATCAGCGCTGAACCCTGGAGCAGATCCGCCCAGGCACACGCTTTCAGACCTCCCGCTGCGACATATGCACCCGCAAGGACACCGACAAACCAAGAGAGCGTTGTGATATTGATCGGTATTCCCATCAAGTGTTCTCTAAACAACGGACTTAGCGCCTTAGCCCCAAGAAAGATTACTGTCGGGATTGTTACTCCCAAGTAGATAATCACCATCAATAGTGACATCACCAGTCGGGACGTGTGATTGAAACGGTACTCTAAGTACTCAGGTATCGTGAAAATCCCACTCTTGAGAAACTTGGGAAGGAAGAAAAACGCCACCACAACAAGTGTTATCGCCGCGATCCATTCGTAGCTTGCCACCGCTAAACCAATTGAGGCTTTAGCCGCTTGGCCCGACATTCCAACAAACTGCTCGGCTGAGATGTTTGCCGCAATTAGCGAAAATCCGATCAGCCACCATTTTAGGCCCCGACCCGCCAGAAAATAATCCTCGCTGGTTTTTTCTTTGCGGCTCTTGAGCAGGCCTACGGTCATTACACAAACGAAGAATACCACTAATATGCCAACGTCTAAGCCACTTAGTTCCATCTGCAGACTCCTTAATCCAAAGCTTCCCCACCAAAACAAGCTGAGACAACATCGCTTGATTTCTCAACCTTGGACTTGCCAAAGAACTCTTTTGCTTCCTGTCCCGCGATCGGTTCTTTCGCCCAGAATGAGCACAGAGTACGGCGTTTCATAAGTCTCGTTACTCTTCCGGAACGAGATTGCTTCGTCGCTTCGCTCCTCGCAATGACTTGAGGCTGCATCCGGGGTCATTGCGAGCGAGGTCCGCCTATGGTGGATGCCGACGCAGTCATACTATTTCCGAAGTCCAGTACTACGTTCTCTTAAGCACCTCGCTTAGTGCCTCCAAAATATCAGTTGCCATCACACTTACCTGGCCGAGTCTGTCCGCAGCGATGTCACCAGCTGAGCCGTGGACATACACGCCCAGAACCGCAGCGTCAAAGTTGCTCAGGCCCTGGCCCATCAGGGCGGTTATCACCCCAGTTAGAACGTCGCCGGAGCCGGCTGTGGCCATGCCGGGATTGCCGGTCTTGTTGACGTAGACTCTTTGACCATCGGTGACCACCGTCCCCGCTCCCTTCAGGACCACGGTGGTTTTGGAGCGTTCGGCTAATTGAGCCGCCTGCTGCCGGCGATCCGACGGCATTTGTTCTCTGAACACGCCTGACCAGAGTCTTTTCATCTCCCCGGGGTGTGGTGTCAATACCACCTCGGCCCGTGTTTTGCTTGGCCAATTCTTGAGCTTGCTGAGGTTATTTAGACCGTCGCCATCTACGACCAAGCGCACATGTTCGTGCTCGATCAGCGTCTGTACGATGAACCGCAGGCCTCCGCTGATACCCATTCCGGGACCGAAAGCCGCCGCGTCGTTTTCGCTCACGGCCTCTAAGATACTGTTGACCGCTCTCGCACAGACTCTTCCAGCCGTATCCTCAGCCAACGGTATGGTGGTGTACGAAGGCTCTATAGAGGCAACAATCGGCAAAGCGCTTTTTGCCGTTGCCACGCGGACGAGCCCGGCACCGGCTCGCAGCGCAGCTCTGCCGGCAAGAGCAGCAGCCCCGCTCATGCCGACACTGCCGGCAATAATGCAGACCTTGCCGAAATCGCCTTTGTGGGCGTCAACGGCCCTGGGCTTTAGCTTGGGGACTTTCGTAATCTTCTGCATTCTCCTGTTCTCTGCTTTCTATTTTCTTGTTGATCATCGTGGCGGTAAGCGCTGCGGAGAAACCATTGTCGATATTAACCACAGTGACGCCGGCGGTGCAGCTATTAAGCATTGTCAATAAAGCCGAGAGTCCCTCGAAGGCCGAACCGTAGCCGACGCTCGTCGGCACGGCGATGACAGGGCAACTAACCAGGCCGCCGATGACGCTGGCAAGCGCTCCTTCCATTCCGGCCACCACAATAAGAATGTTTGCTTTCTGGAGTTTGGGTAAGTGGTCGAAGAGTCTATGCAGCCCGGCTACGCCGACATCGCAAATCAACTCTGTTCTCTGGCCCATAATCTCGGCGGTGACTTTTGCCTCAGCCGCCACGGGCATATCGGCCGTACCCGCGGTGACAATCGGCAGGGTGGTCTTGGAGGTGGGAGGCTTTCTTTGCTCCAGGGCGATTGCTCTGGCCAGCTTCTCGTATCGAGCCTGCGGGAATTGCTTCGTGGCCATAAGTGCTTCGAACACATGCTCTTCGGCTCTGGTCGCCAGGACATTGTTACCCTTCGCCGCCAGGCTCTCGAAGATCTTGATGATCTGTTCGGTCGTTTTGCCGGGACAGTAGATGACTTCGGGAAAGCCCCGGCGGATCTGTCGATGATGGTCGATGCGGGCGAATCCCAGGTCCTCAAACGGCAGATGACGCAGTTTGTCAACGGCCTCCTCGATAGTCGTTTGGCCGGCCTTGACCTGCTGCAATAACTCTTTTAGTTGCTCAGCGTATATGTGTCACCTGTCCTTTCTGTGCCGTGTGCAGCCTTGCATGTAATTCAGCTTGTTGCCATCGGCTCGAGATTGAATTCTGCGAAGAGCCCGGCTTTGAACTTATGATACGCCAGAGAAGCTACCATAACCGCGTTGTCGGTGCAATACTGTTTTGGGGCTATGAGCAGCTCTTTGGGTGGTCTGGATGCGTCGCACATCTCCTGCAGGGCTTTCCTGAGCGTGTTGTTGGCCGCCACGCCGCCGCCGAGCAGGACCGTCTTTGCGCCGATTTTTCTGGTGGCTCGGCGCGTCTTTTTCACCAGTACGTCAATCACCGCGGCCTGAAACGAAGCTGCGATGTCCGCGATCTCTTGCTCGCTCATCGAATCGACCCGGTTCTCGCCTTTCATATCCTGGCCGTGGCAGTAATACAGCACCGCAGTCTTGACACCGCTAAAAGAAAAATCCAGCGAATCCCGCCCGAGCATGGAGCGGGGAAAAGCGATTGCCTTTGCGTTCCCGCCTTCTGCCGCCTTTTCGATACTTGGTCCGCCCGGATAGGGCAGCTTGAGCATGTTCGCCACCTTGTCGAACGCTTCGCCGGCAGCATCATCAATAGTGGAACCGAGTAGCCTGAGTTCGAGCGGCGATTGGCACTCATACAGGCACGTATGTCCCCCCGATACGATAAGCGCGACGGCGGGGAGCTGAAGTTCATCTCTGCCCAGCATTGCCGACTGCAAATGAGCGTGCAAATGATTGATTGCGATGAGCGGCTTTTGCCAGGCAAAGGCCAGCGTTTTCGCTGCGGTGACGCCGACGACCAGAGCGATGGTCAGGCCCGGCTGATTGGCGACGGCAATGGCGTCAATATCGTCCTTCGTGACCCCTGCCCGGCCCATTGCTTCCTTTATGACGGGATATATCTTCTCGATGTGCGCCCGCGAGGCTATCTCCGGAACGACGCCACCGTATTTTTCATGCAGCTCAGTCTGCGAAGCCACGATAGAGGACTTGACTGTTGCGCCGTCCGCCACCACCGCCGCCGCCGTCTCATCACAACTCGTCTCGATGCCCAGGATATTTACGTTTTCATGCAGCATTGACCCAGAGAATAGCTCTTCTGGAGATTCCTGTCAACCGGCGGCAGATGGGGTCGTGACATGTCGAGCAGAGCAAATCACTGCTGTTTCAATCGGTTCAGAAGCCGCTTCTTTCGCTGCTCAAAAGTCTCTCTAAACTCTTGGCCGAAGTCATCTTTCCTTAAGGCTCGGCCGGGATGGTCTCTGTAGACGACTTCAAGAATACCTCTGGTCATTTCTCGAACGTCCTTGTCTGGGCTCCTCAGAAGATCTCTGATGGCTCCAACTCCCTGGTCTGTCTCGGCTATGGGAAGGTCCTGAGCGGCGTTTTCCAAGAGAGCCTTGATGGCCTTGACTCCCTCTCGGCTGCGAGACCTGGCGACTTCAGCAATCATGAATGTTTGCCTTGGATCGTTGCAGTCCAGTGCAATGGGGACCAGCGCGGCCGTATATTCTGCGTGCGAACGCTTGGGATAGGCGCGGTGGTATTTATAGGCGCGCTTGATGGCGTGTGCTGTAGTCCTGCGAATATCCTTGTCAGGATGCTTCAACAGAGCCTTGAGAGCCTGAACACCTTCATCGGTTCGGTTGCGACCAATTGCATAGATGGCTCTGTCGCGGGCGATTTCATAAAGGCGGTTGTCCGGCGCGTGCTCAGCGTCATTCTGTACAATCGCGATTAGTGCAGGCATACGGTCGTCATGAGGATGGTCTTGCGCAGCGCCGGCACCTGCGCCTACGACACGGAGATTGTCCGATGCCAAGGATTTGGCTATGATCTCTTGAAAGTCCTCCTCGCTGCAGCCAAAGACCTCCAGTACGGGGCGCATACTATCAGCCAGACCCCGCTTCTTCGCGACAGCAATGAGGCGGTTCTTGATCTGCTGCTCGCGCGGCAGATAGCAGACAAACGCTTCTGCCGCCCAGAAGACTTCGTTCTGATGATAGTTCTTGTACCATAGATCGATGAGCGTCGGCACAATCCTGCGGTCACAGGTATACGCCAATTTTGCAAGTATTGCCTCTCTTTGTCGGACGATCTCCCATTTTGTTGAAGGCTGGATCGCCTTTAGCTGTTGAAGAAGGGTTTTAATGTACCTTCCCATTTGGCGGTGGCTGCGAGGTTTGACCACGATTTGAATTGGCGCCGACTCCACGGCGACTTCCTTCATTCGCCGCATCCCTTTTACCTGCTTCGCCAATGGGTCCTCTGTGTAGTAGTAGTAGTAGGTGCCGGTCACGGTGTACTTTCCGGCCTTGTTTATCAAAGCCCATCGGTTCAAAGCTACCGTTTTGGTAAACGATTGACCGGTTCGAATAGATGCCATTCCGCTGCTTAACCCACCGCCAAGTCCAGCCTTGCGATCGGCTCTTGGATCGGCGACTACCGTTCCGCCTTTGTCTTTGGCAACCAACTCGTATTCCATCATGCGGCCGCTGCGATCATAACCGCGCGTGTCATAAGAATACGGAGCTTTGCCCCTATTGGTGATTGTGAATACGATGGGTATCTCGTCCCCTCGCCTGATGTCCTTTTCAGGACAGTGGATGGTCAATTCCAGGTTCGTATCGCTGCTTTTGTCGGCCGGTATACCAAAGGCGGGAATTGCCAGAGCCAAAATCACGTAGGCGGACCAAAAGAACAAGAACCACTTCATTGCACATCCCTCCAAATTTTCGCAAAACAACCTAATTCTATCTCATTCTTAGGGATTTAGCAAGCAGTATTACTTGTTTGCAGATGCTTTTGCAGACGTGCAGGAGTGAAAACCTCAACGGGATCAGTTCCGGCAGTTCGAAGTCCGTACATACGTCTTGCGGAAATTTGTCGCCCACTACGTGTATTCCGTCAGCATCTTGATAGGCAAGCCCGAGTTGCATTGCAGTTCTGATGATAGGTACATCCTGCGCGTGGATATTTACCAGTTTGGAGCAGATCATCTCCAGCGCGATAGGCTCAGTTCCCCCGATCAGCCAGCCCAGCGGTCTGGTTCGGCCGCGGATCGGGCCCTGGCCATCCATTGCCGTGACCGCATCGATGATGGTCACAGCAGGATTCAGGAATCTGTAGATGTCGATAAGCAGTTCGCAAAAATCATCTACATTGCCGCCTTTTCTGAAGTGCCAGAGGGCTTTTCGCTTGCCGCTGACACAGCCAAACATGTTTTTGACCGCGAATGTCGCGACGAGTTGTTGATGCGTCTTGAACTTGGGCAGGTTTATGATCACATCCGCATCGAGAGCGACCGAGCTTATGCCTACTTTGGTGTGTTTAGCTTCTATCCGGTACCATCTTGGTTTATCGAGCTGTCTTACCGGCACAGACATCTTTTTCAATGGCTCTTCCAGTCGCAGTGCCTTTGCGCAGCCAAACACATTGCCCCAGGCTGGCGAATCACCAACGAACGGCTTAGCCCCAAAGTCTTTCAGCAGTCGCGCAGTCTCAAGAATGACCGCGGGGTGAGTTTGTGTGGCATGACGATGAGAACGGGGGGCGATGAAGTTGGGCTTTAGCAGAACGCTGTCGCCCCGGCGGACGAATTTGTCCAGCCCTCCCAGCAGTTCGAATTGTCTGGCAATTGCTTGGGCGATGCCAGCTTGACTGTACTCGGTGCATCGGGTCAGTACTA
>Ga0180434_10004021_pt1 | contig 18187 bp, 15 predicted proteins | sample SS_ome_7_FD_132453 | JGI IMG/M metagenome (GOLD analysis project Ga0180434, IMG submission 132453) | Hypersaline lake sediment archaeal communities from the Salton Sea, California, USA - SS_1_D_2 metaG | ecosystem: Environmental > Aquatic > Non-marine Saline and Alkaline > Hypersaline >...
CCGGCACCTGGAGGAACAGATCGTCGACCTCGACCTTTTGGGCCGCGTTTTCCTGGCCGGCGTGTACGACGGCGTCGACGAGGTGTTGGCCGCCGCCGACCTGTTCATCTTGCCGTCGCGAGCGGAAGGCCCTTCGCTTGCGCTGGTGGAAGCGATGAGCGCCGGGCTGCCGGTGGTGACGACCGACGTGGCGGGGAACCGCGAGCTGGTGACCGACGGCGAGGACGGGCTGTTGGTGCCCAATCGGGACGTGGAGGCGATGGGGAGGGCGATCGTGCGACTGTTGACCGAGCCGGCGCTGGCCGCCCGGCTCGGAGCGGCCGCCCGAGACCTCGTCGAAGCCCGATTCTCCCTCGCCCGAATGGTGGACGCCCACCTCGAGCTTTTTGAGCGTCTTGCGCGTGCGAATCCCGTTCAGGTTTCCCGATGACCCAACGCATCCTCCAGATCATCCCTTCGCTCGACCGCGCGGGGGCCGAGAAGCAGATGACCCTGCTGGTGCGGGGGCTGCCGCGGCCGGAGTTCGACGTGCACGTCTGCGCCCTGACCCGGGGCGGCCCGCTGGAAGCCGATCTCGGCGAGGCCGAGGTCCCGGTGACGCGGATCGGCAAGCGGTGGCGGGCCGACCCGCAGGCGTTCTGGCGACTGCGGCGTCTGATCGCCCGGCTGCGCCCCGACTTGATCCACACGTGGCTGTTCGCGGCCAACGCGTACGGCCGCGCCGCGGGGATGAGTTGTGGGGTGAAGCGATTGGTGGCCGGCGAGCGGTGCGTCGATCCCTGGAAGGGCTGGCTGGAGCTGGCCATCGACCGCCGCCTGGCGCGATCCACCTCGCGGATCGTGGCGAACAGCCCGGGGGTGCGCGCGTTCTACGTGCATCACGGGCTGCCGGCGGACAAGTTTCGGGTGATTCCCAACGGGATCGAGCCGCCCGGGCCGAGCCGCGTTGCGCGCGGGGCCCTGCTGGCCGAGCTGCGACTTCCGGCCGACTGCCGTTTGGTGGGGGTGGTGGGGCGTCTCTGGCCGCAGAAGCGGGTCAAGGACGCGATCTGGGCGGCCGATCTGTTGAAGGTGATCCGCGACGACGTCCATTTGCTGGTGATCGGCGACGGGCCGCAGCGAGACCGCCTGCGCCGGTTCCGCGACCAGGCCGAGATTCGCGACAAGGTTCACTTCCTGGGCCATCGCGACGACGTGCCCCGCCTGATGCCGCATTTCGACGTGCTCTGGTCGACCAGCGCGTACGAGGGCCAATCGAACGCGATCCTGGAGGCGATGGCCGTGGGCGTGCCGGTGGTGGCGACCGACGTGCCCGGCACGCGCGACCTGGTGGTGGACGGTCAAACGGGGTGTCTGGTTTCGCCCCCGAATCTCGACACGGCCCGCCGTCGTGCGGCGTTCGCCCGGCACACGAACATCCTGCTGGACGATCGCCAGCGGGCCCAGCGCCTGGGGGAAGCCGCCCGAGAGCGCGTGCTGCGCGAGTTCAGCGTGGAGAAGATGGTGGGTCGGTACGCGAAGCTGTATCGGGAGGTGCTGTTGGAGTAGGTTGGGTTTGGGTTGATGTTGGCGTGGGGATCGCGGTTGTGCGGGGCTGCGAAGCCGCAAGCGGCCGTTGGCCTTGCAGGAGCGACCCCCGCTTGTTTCCCGCCGCACTTCCCACTCCCCACTCTCCACTCACCACTCCTTGCTGCCGACAACTGCCCATGAGCCGCTCGACGCTGCGTTTGGTGCTGCTGATTTCTTTCTGCCACGTGTTGGTGCACGTCTACGAGCTGTCGTTCGCCAGCGTCGAGCAGCTGGTGGCCGACGAGTTCGCGGTCGACACGGGCGCGACCGGCTGGCTGGGGTTCGGTTTGCGCGTGCCCTTCGGGCTGTTCGCCCTACTGGCCGGGTGGTTGGCCGACCACTGGGGCGCCAAGCGGCTGCTGCTGGTCTACCTGTTGGGGGCCAGCGGGGCGGCGCTGTTGGCCTGGCTGACCCCGGCCCTCGGCATGCTGTTCGTCGTGATGTTCAGCCTGGGCACGTTCGCCAGCATCTACCATCCGGCCGGCGTGGCCCTGATCTCGCACGAGACCAGCCCGGAAAACCGGCCCCTGGCCCTCGGCTATCACGGCATTTTCGGCTCGGCGGGCATTGCGGCCGGGCCGTTCCTGGCGGGCCTCGTGCTGGCCACGGGGGCGTCCTGGCGGCAGTACTACCTGGTGTTGACGGTACCCGGCGTGCTGCTGGCCGTGCTGCTCTTTTTCCGGCTGCACCACGCGCCCTATCGCGGCGACGACGATCGAAAGGCCCCCCCGCCGGCCGGCGACGACGAAAGCCACTGGGACTGCTACTTCCTGCTGATGGCGGCCGCCACGCTCTCCGGCTTCGTCTACGCCGCGGTGATGACGTTCATGCCCCGCTACCTGACCGAGGCGGGCGTGCGCCCGGAGAGATTCCTGGACACGTTCCTTCCGGCGATCGGCCTGGGCGGCGCCCGGTGGAACCCGGTCAGCGTGGGCAACCTGCTCACCGGCGCCGTGCTCCTGCTGGGCATTTTGGGGCAGTACACCGCCGGGCGGACCGCGCGGCCGAACACCCTGGAGCCGATGATCGCCCTGACCTTCCTGGCCGTCGCGCCCTGCCTCTTGTGGATGGGTCTGGCCACCGGGTGGATGCGCGTCTGCGCCGCGGCCTTGTTCGCCCCCCTGTTCTTCATGCACCAGCCGCTGTTCAACAGTCTGGTGGCCAAGTACGTGCCCCGGCGGCGGCGGGGGCTGGCGTACGGGCTGAGCTTCACGATCGGCTTCGGCATCGGCAGCTCCGGCTCGGCGTTCGCCGGCAAGGTGAAGAGCACCCTGGGCGTGCACGGGACGCTGGTGAACTACGGAACGCTGGCCGCCGTGTCGTTGGTGGTCGGCGTGCTCTGCCTCGTCCTCTGGCGCCGGCACCGGGCCAAGGGTCGGATCGCCGACGTTCCCGGGCCCCCCTTGGACGACGTGGGAGCGATGGTGTAGGCCCTTTCCGTCCTCGTCACGCGCCGCGTGACGCCCCCCTCACGCGGAGCGTGAGGAATACGGGGAAGTCACTCCTGCGCCGTTCCCAGCCGGCTGAGCCAGTAGATCGGCAGGCCGAGCGAAAGCACCACGAAGGGGACGGCGACGATCCAAGGCTTCCCCAGCCCAAAGGGGACCGGCGTCACGGCGTACTCGACCGACTTGTAGATCAACAGGCCGCACACGCCGCAGAACACGAGCGGGACGAGGGGATAGCCGGGCACGCGGAAGGGCCGATCGACGCCCGGCTCTCGGAACCGCAGCACGATCACCGACAGCGTGGTGGCCAGGTAGAACGCGTACACGGCGGGCGCGGCGTAGATGATCGTATCGACGAACGAGCCCAGGGCGACGATCAGGCAGAGGGCGAGGAGGCCCTGCACGACCAGGGCGTGAACCGGCGTGCCGGTGCGCGGGTGCCACCGGCCCAGCGCCCGGAAGGCACGGTGCTCGGCTCCCACGGCGTAGGAGATGCGGGCGCCGGTGAAGATCAGGCCGTTGATGGCCCCGAGGGCGGAGATGCAGACCAGCGCGCTGATCGCCCGGCCGCCGAGCGTGGGGAAGAGCGCGGAGACGGTGTCGGTGGCGACGGCCTTGGAAGTGGCGGTTCCGTCGTATCCGAGGGTCCAGAGGAAGGCGCCGTTGACCAGCAGATAGAGGAGCGTCACGGCGACCGTGCCGAGGACCAGCGCGCGGACGATGTTGCGCCTGGGGTTTTGCACCTCAGCGGCCACGTAGGCCATCTCGTTCCATCCGCCGAACGTGAACAGCACGAGGATCAGCGCCACGCTCAGGGGGAAGCCGCCGCCCGGCTCGGGGGCCGGCGGGGTCCGGGGTCCCAGCACCGCCACGCCCACGATCGCCAGAAGCCCCAACGCCTTGACGGTGGTCAGCACGTTCTGCGTCCATTTGCCTTCCCGCACGCCGAGGACGTTGATCGCCGTCAGGACGACCACGGGCAGGCCGGCGTAGAGCAGCAAGCTGCACGGGACGGTCGCCTCGGCGGAAGCGCCCAGGAAGGGGAGCTTGCCGTAGGGGACCAGCACGTTGGGGAGCGGGTCGTAGAGCATGCGGGCGTAGGTGGCGAAGGCGAACGCCATGGCGGCGATGTCGCAGGGCCGGACCACGGCGAGCTGCATCCAGCCGAACAGGAACCCGGCCCAGCGGCCGTACGCGCGGCTCAGGTAGACGTAGTCGCCCCCCTCGCGCGGATAGGCCGAGGCCAGCTCGGCATAGCCCAGGGCACCGCACAAGGAGAGCAGGCCGCCGGCCACCCAGATCACCAGCACGCCCCACCAGCAGGCGGCCCCTTTGGCGACGTCCGGCGCCGTCTTGTAGATCCCGGCGCCGATGATGATCCCCACGATCAGGCACGTGGAGTCGAACAGGGAGAGTTGTCGCTTCGGGGCTTTGGCCAAGGGGCACCTCGGGAGGAGTGCGGTTGGGGATACAGGGTTTGCCGTGGCGCGCCGCCCGGGGCGGCCTGGCGCGATCGGGGACGCGATAGCCCAAGAATGGACTCGGCGGGAGGGGGGTTGTCAAGCGTTTTCGGGGCGGACGCCCGGTGCTCGGCCGGGTGCGGGGCTGCAAGCCGCAAGCGGCTGTTGGCCTTGCAGGAGCGATCGGCGACGATCCGGCCGGTGAGCCGTTCACGACCGAACCCCAATCCGGGGCCCTGACAGAGCACGAACTTCCCAGGTCTTGCCCCACGCGCTCCGGCGGAACGTGTCCCGAGCCCCTCAGAAATCGAGGTCGTCCTCCTCGCCCAGCAATTCCAAGACCCGGTCGTGCACGAGGGTCTGGCGGGCGTCGTCGCGGCGTTGGATGGCCTCGCGGAGCCGCGCGAGCTCCTCTTCGAGCCGCTTCAGCTCCAACAGGCGCCGGTCCTGACGGACCTGGAAGTGCTCCGCGACCAGCTTCTCAAGCTCCCGGCGAATCTCCGGACGCTGCTCGCCCGAGGCCCGACGGTACTGGATGGCCAGCTCCCGAGTCCGCCGTTCCAGGTCGGAGTCCTGCTTGAGCAGCTTGTACATCTCCGGGTCGGTGCGCTCCAAGGCGTCCCAGTTGTGAAACGGCCAGCGAGGAGGCCCGGCGGGATGCATGCGCCCGCGCGGGCCGCGCGGGTCGAACCGCCCCGGGCGGTTCGGCCCGGCCACGCGTGGTCGGGCGGGGTCCGCTGCCTGGCGATAACCCCGAATCGCGCCTTGAGGACCGCGCCCGCGGCCGGGCGGGCGGGCGGCCGGCCGGTCCAAGGGACGGTCGGGTGGATGGTCGGGCGGATGGGCCTCTGCCTCGGGTGGGTCGCCGCCCTCTTCGCGAGCGAGTGGCGGCTTCTCCCGGCACCAAGCCGAGCCACTGAGCAGGAACGCCAGTCCAATGCCCAAAAGCAGCGCCGTGGTCAGCCTCCCGGGCGGCATGGCAAGACCCCCCCTTGCGTTGAGCGGGGCACGCGGGATTTCGTCCGCGGCCCATCGCGATCTGGATACGGTCAAGTGTGCCCCGGGTGTCGGAGCGTGTCCGAAAAGGCCTGTCGTGACCCGATTCATCGGGGCTTCCTGCGGAGATTGTCGGTAACCGCCCGTTCCCGGACCGCATGAACGCGGTCACTACGATCCTTCTCCGACGCGCTTTCACAGCGAGCTCTGCTCGAGGTCTTCGGCCATTTGCTCCATCCCCACGTAGAGAAGCCCGAACGCCCCATCCACCCGATCCCAATCCTGCTGAATCCGGACCACCTCTTGCGCGACGGAGGCAATCTGCCGGTCGAGCGGGTCGTCCCACCCGCCCCAGTCGGCGAGGGAGGCGGCATCGGGCGGCTCCGCGTCCGAGGTGGAGGGCTCCGCGACCGTGGCGGACGGCTTTGCGACCGTGTGGGGCGGCTCCGCGTCCGCCCGGGCTATCTCGGAACGGGGCGTGTCGCGGCGCGTCGCCAACTCAGCGGGCCGGTCGGCTCGAATCCACGTGCGGGCCACGGTCAGGCCGACCAGGAGCGAGGCGGCCAGCACGGCGATACCGGCCGCCGTGCGGGCGATGCGGCGGACCGGCCGGTCGGGCTCGATCAGCTTGAGGGGCGGCTCCACCGGCGGCTCGACGGCCCGGAGCAGCTCGCCCAGGGCCAGCCAGCCGTCGCGCAGCGAGGCCGTCTCCGCGTCGAGCGCATCGGGCGCGGGGCACTCGGGCGCGGTTGCCCGCTCCAACTGACGCTCGAGCCTGTCCCACTCGTCGTTCACAGGGCGCTCTCCACAAGCAGCTTCCGCATGGCCATCAAGCCGCGTCGGCAGTGGCTCAAGGTGGTGTTCAAAGGGCAGCCGGTGATTTGGGCGATTTCGGCGAAGCGCAACCCGCCGTAGTACCGCAGGAGCAGGACTCGTCGCTGCATGGGCGAGAGGCGCTCCAAGGCGGCGTCGAGCCGCTCGGCCGCCTCCGCCTCCGTGGGAGCCCGCCACGGCTCGGCCCCCCGGCCGGCCGGCTCGATCTGCTTCCACGTCTCCTCGTCGAGCGTCCGCTCCCGGCCAGCCCGGCGCCGGCGATCGCAAACCAGCCGATCGGCGATCCGCAACAGGTACGCCCGGGCGTTGCCCTGCTCGCGGTAGCGGTCGCGAGCCTGCCACGCCCGGCAGAACACTTCCTGCGTGAGGTCGTCGGCCACGTCCGCCCGGCGAACCATCGCCATCAGGTAGCCGCGCACGGCGGCGCCGTGTTCGCGGGTCCAGGTGGCGAAGCGCTCGTGCTGGTCCGATCGTCGACGCAACGGGGCCTCCCCGACTATCTCAACGCGCAAGGGCCCGATTTATTGCGGTTTGGGGCGAAGTCCGTCGTGATCAAGCGCAATCCGCCGCCAGGCTGCCCGGCAGACGGGCGGCCGCAACAGGTGCTCCGCGGGGCATGATGCCCCCCGCTGGTGCTGCATTTTGGATGGGCGAGCGAGGCTTCGTCGCCCGACGGCGTTTTCGACGCGCGGGCCTGCGCGTCTGTCCTTCTGCTCCTATGAAACCCCGCCTTCGGTTCCGGGTTCCGGCGGCGAGGTGCCTCCGTTGCCTCACGGGTGACCCGCGGGGGGCAGGGACCGACCCGTGGACGTGTGGTCCGAATCTGGTATGTTGGCGACCGTCTTGCGGGAATTCGGCGCTCGAGACGATACGAGTCTTCCGCGTCGCCCGGCTGCCCGCTTCGGGGCGTGGCTGCGGCGACGGCCATTCGCGCCCGGAGCGGCATCACGCGGAACGCAATGAAGGAGCCTCCCATGGGATCGAGGAAGCGGCGAGCGGCATCTTGGCGGGTGGTTGTGGCGGTGGGGCTCGCGGCGGCGGGCCTGCTCGTCGGCGCGGACGCGCGCCCGGCCGCGGCGCAGGGGTCCGGGAAGCCGAACGTGCTGTTGATCTACACCGACGACCAGGGCACGCTGGACGCGAACTGCTACGGCTCGAAGGACCTGATCACGCCGCACACCGACGCGCTGGCCCGGCGGGGCGTTCGGTTCACGCAGATGTACGCGCCGTCGGCGATCTGCTCGGCCTCGCGCGCGGGCCTGATGACCGGCCGGTTTCCGGTCCGCGCCGGCGTGCCGGGCAACTGCCCGTCGATGCAGGGTCACGCCGGCATGTCGCCCGACGAGGTGACCATCGCCGAGATGCTCGCGGCGGCCGGCTACACCACGGGGCACGTGGGCAAGTGGCACCTGGGGTACACGCCGGAGACGATGCCCAACGGGCAGGGATTCGGCTACTCGTTCGGCCACATGGGCGGCTGCATCGACAACTACTCGCACTTCTTCTACTGGGCCGGGCCCAACCGGCACGACCTGTGGCGCAACGGCGAGGAGGTCTGGGAGGACGGCCGCTTCTTCATGGACCTGATGGCCGAGGAGTGCGGGCAGTTCATCGAGAAGAACCGGGACCGGCCGTTCTTCCTCTACTGGGCCAACAACGTGCCGCACTATCCGCTGCAGGGCACGGAGAAGTGGCGCGAAGTATATAAGGATCTCCCCTCCCCGCGAAGGATGTACGCGGCCTTCGTCTCCACCCTCGACGAGCGGATCGGCCGCGTGCTGGCCCGGCTCGACGAGCTCGGGCTGCGCGACGAGACCCTCGTCATCTTCCAGTCGGACCACGGACACTCGACCGAAGAGCGGACCTTCGGCGGCGGGGGGAACGCCGGGCCGTATCGGGGCGCGAAGGCCTGCCTGTTCGAGGGCGGGCTGCGGATTCCCTCGATCGTCTCGCTCCCCGGCACGATCCCCGAGGGCGAGGTCCGCGATCAGATGGCCACCGGCTGCGATTGGCTCCCCACGATCGCCGAACTCTGCGGCGCCGAGCTTCCCAAGGCGAAACTCGACGGCAAGAGCCTCGTGCCGGTGATCCTGTCGCGCGACGCCCCCAGCCCGCACGAAACGTTCTACTGGCAGCTCGGCCGCGGTCCGAAGGCGCAGTGGGTCGTGCGCGAGGGCGACTGGAAGCTTTTGGGCAACCCGCGCGACACGAGCAACAAGGCCCCGCTCGGCAAGGACGACGAGCGGTTTCTGTGCAACCTGGCCGAAGACGCCACCGAAATGAAGAACCTCGCCCGGGAGCACCCCGACGTCCTCGAACGGCTCGAGACACTGCGAGATCAATTCGTCAAAGAAATCGGCACAAAGTAGCGGCGAACGCCGAACGAAGAAGCTGGTGGTGCGTCCAACGTTAGCTCGTGGGTGGCTTGTGGGTGGCACGGGCATCTTGCCCGTGTTCCCGCGGAAGCGCCGTGGAAACACCGCGGAAGCACTGGCGAGACGCCAGTGCCACCCAGACCGGAGCGTACGCGACTCCCAAGGGGAGGACTGATGGACCGCCCGCAGCAACTCTCATCCCCAAGGAGCAAGCGATGGACTATCGACGAATCGTCCCCTGTCTGGACGTCAAGGACGGCCGGCTGGTGAAGGGCGTGAACTTCGTGAATCTCAAGGAGGTCGGCGACCCGGCGGAAGCGGGCGCCGCGTACAGCGAGGCGGGGGCCGACGAGCTGGTGTTCCTCGACATCACCGCCACGATCGAGAACCGCAAGACGATGATCGACGCGGTGAGGCGGACCGTGGACGGGATCTCGATTCCCCTGACCGTCGGCGGCGGCATCGCCAGCCTGGAGAACATCGAGGCGCTGGTGGACGTCGGCGTGTCGAAGGTGTCGATCAACACGGCGGCCGTGCGCCGGCCCGAGCTCGTCGAGGAGGCCGCCAAGCGTTTCGGCTCCCAGAGGATCACGGTGGCGATCGACACGCGCGCCAGCGACGCGCTGCCCTCCGGCTTCGAGGTCGTGGTTCGCGGCGGCACCGAAGGGGCGGGCATCGACGCCGTCGAGTGGGCCCGCAGGGTCGAGTCGCTCGGCGCCGGCGCGATCCTGCCCACCAGCATGGACACCGACGGCATGCAGACGGGGTACGACATTCCGATGACGCGGGCGATCGCCGACGCGGTAAGCGTGCCGGTGATCGCGTCGGGCGGCGCGGGCGCGTTGGAGCATCTGTACGAGGCGATCGCCGAGGGCCACGCCGACGCCGTGCTGGTCGCTTCGATCGCCCACTTCGGCACGTTCTCCATCCGCGAGATGAAGGAGTATCTCAAGTCGCGCGGCATCCCGGTGCGGCTGTAGATCCGCGACGTCTGCGAGAGGGGCCTATCCGATGTTCCCCAGCTTTCGCGTCCGGCACGGCGACGTCCTCGAGGTGCCGTCGGACCTCCTGTTGTTGAAGCACGCCGGCTACTTCTACGGGGCCGACCGGCACGTGTCCGAAGCGCTGACGGCGGCCGGCGTGTGCTCCAGCGAGGAAATCCGTCCGGAGCCGGATGATTCCGCCGTTGTGGAGACCAACGGGGTCATCGCTCCTTCGCGAGTTATGTTCCTGGGGACGCCGGACCTGTCGGCGTTTGCGTACGCCGAGATGCGCCACTTCGCCGCCCGCAGCGTGGAAATCCTGGCACGCCGGAAGCTCCCCGTGCGCCGACTGACGACGGTCATCCACGGCGTGGGCTACGGACTCGACTCCGTCGAATCGCTGGACAGCCTCATCCAGGGTTTTCGCGAGGCGGTGGCCAAAGAGCCGTCGGTCGCGTTGGAGGAGGTCGTGTTCGTGGAAAAGAACCGACGCCGGGCGAGGGGGCTATCGGCGGCGCTGAGTGCGGAAGGGCCTGAGGCTGACCGGACGCCCGCGAAGCGGGAGACGGGCACGACCCGCATGCCTCGGGGAACGCTGCTTCAGCAGCCCGCACCGACCGCGACGGAACCGCCGGCGGGCGTCGGAGCGCGGCCCGCGACGCGGAAGCGTCACGTCTTCGTGGCCATGCCCTACGCCGAGGAGTTCGAGGACGTCTACGAGTTCGGGATCTACGCACCCGTTCGCCGGTGCGGGTTCATCTGCGAGCGGGTGGACCGGTCGGCGTTCACCGGCGACATTTTGGAGCGGATCCGGCAGAGGATCGAGACGGCCGACCTGGTGATCGCCGACCTGAGCGGCGGCCGCCCCAACGTGTATCTGGAAGTGGGGTATGCATGGGGGAAAGGCACGGAAGTCGTGTTCGTCGCCCGTGAGGGAGAGGAGCTGCACTTCGACGTCCGAGCCCATCGCTGCATCTACTACAAGCGAATCGGCCAGCTCGCCCGGGACCTGGAGAGGCTCATTCGGGGCCTCCGCGGTTTGGGAGACGAATAGGCTCCATCGTCCGGGGTTCCGGCCGTTCGGCTCGGGACGGCGCCCGCACGCGTGAGAAAAAACGAGGAGCGGAATGGACAAGCCGTTGCGCATTGGGCCCGTGAAAGACGAAACGGAGCTGCATGCCCGGATCGTCGAGGCCTGCGACCGAATGGAGCGGATTTTCGAGTCGGGCAGCTACCCGAAGATCACGGTCCGCCGCCACTGGTCGAAGCACAATCCGGTGATCTCCGGTGAGATCGCCTGGCCGGTGGCGTATCGCTGGTACCTGTCGCGCGAGCTATTGAAGCTGGCGCGCAAGGGGGCGGAGATTCACGTCGAGGCGTCGCGCGGGCGCGTGGACCTCGCGGCGCCGTCGCTTTTGGCGCAGATCGACGAGAGCGACCTCGACATCACGCGCAAGAAGCTCTTCCTCTTCGGTCCCGAGCGGGTCGAGCTTTCGATCCGGCGTCTGGAGCACTACACCGGCACGAAGGCCGAGGACTTCCAGCGACACCTCGTGCTGACGAACTACCAGATGCACATGGACGCGTTCGAGGCGGCCTGTCCCGACTGCGTCCAGCCGTCGCGGCCCGACGTGCAGATGCCCGCCTATCACCAGAGAACGCCCGACCGCGACGGGATCAGCATCATCAACATCGGCGTCGGCCCCTCGAACGCCAAGACGTGCACCGACCACGTGGCCGTGCTGCGGCCCGACGCGATGCTCATGGTGGGCCACTGCGCGGGCATTCGGAACCATCAGCGAATCGGCGACTTCGTTCTCGCCTCGGGCTACATGCGCAACGACAGGCTCCTGGACGACGCGTTGCCGCCCTCGGTTCCCATCGTGCCCAGCTTTCTGCTCAACCGCTATCTGGCGGCCGTGCTCGAAGAGCGGGCCCTGACGTATCGCGCGGGCACGGTGTACACGACGGCCGATCGCAACTGGGAGCTGGCGGTGCGCGGCACGCTCGACGATCTTCGCGCCAGCCGGAGCATCGCGGTCGACATGGAGTCGGCCACCGTGGCGGCCAACGGCTTCCGCTACCGGATCCCCAGCGCAACGCTGTTGTGCGTCTCCGACAAGCCGCTGCACGGAAGGCCGAAGCTGCCCGACCACGCCGAAACGTTCTATCGCCAGACGAAGCAGCAGCACCTCGCCGTGGCGATGGCGGCGATCGAGCGGGCGAGGCAGGATTTTCCGGGCGGTTTGCCGAACCGCGACATCCGCGCGCTCGACGAGCCGCTGATGGGCGGGCCGGGTGAATGAGGGCTGGCGCAGATACAACCTGATCCATTGGGTGTCGCACGCGGAGCGCAGGGAAGGGCGTGGTTTCGTGGGCCACGAGGCGCTTCGTCCCTCAGGGCGTGCCGCCCGCTTGGCATCGGCCGAACAACAGCTCCCCGGTTTCTCGTGCCGATTGCGCGGCACCCCGACCCAGCCGCGCCAAGTGAGCGAGATTGTTCTTCGCCCGATCCATCGTTTGTCACAAGCGGAACGTCCTTGCGGCGTCCCCCCGTGCAGAAAGGCGAGGGCGCCCGCGCCTGGCGCCGCCCGAAGGCACCCACGCGGCGGTCAACCGCCCGGGGCGGCGGGTACATGGAGGACCGTTTACGGTCCGGCTCCGCGAAGCGGTAATAGCCCCGGCGTTTACGCCGGGGTCACGATCACGGCCTCGATGATTGCGGAGGCCCGTTCACGGGGCTTCTCCCCCCGCTCCGTGTCACAAAGGCCCAAGCCCGGGAAAAAAAGGCCCGTGAACGGGCCTCCCAGGAAGGGAGAGGATATCGCCCCGGTACCCCGGCGTAAACGCCGGGGCTATTACCGCTTGCGCGGCGACGGGCCGTGAACGGCCCTGGCCTGGGGACTCTGCGCGACTCGTCGAAGGCGTGGCAATGTGATGAGTCGAAGGCGTGGCAATGTGATGGGCCCAAGGCGTGGCAATGTGATGAGTCGAAGGCGTGGCAACGTGATGGGTCGAAGGCGTGGCAATGTGATGGGCCGATGGTGTGGCAACGTGATGGGTCGAAGGCGTGGCAATGTGATGGGTCGAAGGTGTGGCAACGTGATGGGGCGATGGTGTGGCAACGTCATGGGGCGATGGCGGGACAACGGGACGGGTTGATGGCGGCACGATGTCAGGCATCGCACGGAGGCACGACCCGTTGGGATCGGCCGAAGAGGAATCTCCCTTTCCACTTCGGGAGAGGGCGGGGATGAGGGGGAATGGACACGACAAGCCGGCGTGCTATTGTCCGGGCGATGCCCGGTTTGCACGCCCGGCCGCCATCGGCTATCTTGACGGACGTTCGACGCGAGGCGCGCCCCGGGGCGCCTCCGTGCGATGCGACCTCTGGACCTGCGGTTCCCCTTCTGACCGGAGTCGATGCCATGACCGACCTCAACCGCCGCGCGTTTCTCCAAACGGCAGCCGTTTCCGTTCCCTCCGCCATTGGGCTCCTCGGCGCCGGGCAGTGCGCCGCGTCGCCGGCACCGAAGCGGAATTTCACCCTGGATCTCCGCTGCGGGGCGATCGGCGTGAAGGCCGATCTGCCCGAGGCGATCCGGCTCGCGCATCAGTACGGGTTCGAGTCGGTCGAGCCGTCGGCCCCGTTTCTGGCCAAGCTGTCCGACGCGGAGTCGGCCGACCTGCTCGCCGATCTGAAAGCGAAGAACCTGGTTTGGGGGGCGGCCGGGTTGCCCGTCAACTTCCGCGCCGACGAGGCGAAGTTCCAGGCCGATCTCAAGCAGTTGCCCGAGTTGGCCCGCGCGCTCCAACGGGCTGGCGTGACGCGCGTGGGGACGTGGCTCTCGCCCTCGCACGACTCGCTCACCTATCTGGCCAACTTCCGGCAGCATGCCCGGCGGCTCCGCGAGGTGGCCGCGATCCTCGGCGATTGCGGCGTGCGGTTCGGGCTGGAGTACGTGGGCCCGAAGACCTCCTGGACCCGGGGGCGGCACTCCTTCGTGCACACGATGGAAGAGACGAAGGACCTCTTGGCCGAGATCGGGCGGGACAACGTCGGCTTCGTGCTCGACAGTTGGCACTGGTACACGGCCGGAGAGACGGAGGCCGACCTGCTCACGTTGACGGGCCGCGACGTGGTCGCCTGCGACCTGAACGACGCCCCGGCGGGGATCCCCGTGGAGGAGCAGATGGACCTCCGCCGGGAGCTCCCCTGCGCGACGGGCGTGATCAACCTGGCGACGTTTTTGGGCGCGTTGGTCAAGATGGGCTACGACGGGCCGGTCCGCGCCGAGCCGTTCAACCAGAAGCTCCGCGAGATGGACAACGACGCGGCGATGGCGGCCACGGCCGCGGCGATGAACAAGGCGTTCGCCCTGGTCGAATGACCTCGATCGGCGGGCGTGGGGCCCCCGGCGCGTGAGGGGCCGTGGCGCGCCGCGAATCCCGTCCATCGGAGCCGGCCGCGTTCAGGACGGCGCGACCGGCGTGCGATGGATCGGGAAAGGGAGGTATTTGGCCATCGGGCCCCGGGGGTCGGTGGCCCCAGGGGAAGTCATGCCCGGAGCTTGCCCAGGGCGACCCGGGTGGCACCCTGGCCGCGGGGAAGCCCTCGGTCGAGCCGGCGGAGGGATCTACTGGGTCGGGGCGTCGCTGGCAGGGCCCGGGCCGGGCAGGACCGTCGACGGCTGCGTGCCGTAGGTGGCCGGCGGCGCGGTGTAGGTGCCGGAGGGCACGCCGCAGGCGCCCGGCGCGCAGGGATCGCAGGGAACGGCCGAGCCACACGGGTCACACGGATCGCACGGGTAGCAGGGGTCGCAGAGCACCTCCGGCGCTACCGTGCTTGTCGTGGGAAACAGCGCGCCGCGGTAGAACCAGTCGGAGCACTTGCAGCCGGCCGTACCGACCGTCAGCATCACGATTGCCGTCAAAACCAGCAGCTTGTTCATCGTCGGAATCTCCTGTCGAAACCTAGCGGCTCCCTTGCCGGGCCATCGACCAGACAACTCTACACCACGCCCGATGATGTGCAAACGAAACGGCGCCGTTTCTCGGAAACGGACCGTTTATTTTTCGCTACCCTCCACGTTGAACGGAGGCTACACTTCCTTAAGCGGGTCGACGGCTTGGATCCGGTCAAAGGTTGCGAATCCTCAGTTGCCTTGTTACCTCGGGAGAACCCTGATGCGCGAGATCCGTTGGAAGCGAGCGATGCGGGCGCCGGTCGCCGTGGCGGTCGGGCTGGCCGCGTTTCTGGCCGCCGGCGCGTGCGCCGCGGCCCAGTCACCGCACGATATCTGGATGATCAGCACCCGCCGCGCCCCGTGGTCGAATCCCGTCGGCGGGGAGGACCGGATCGTCTACTGGCATCTGGACGCCGAGAAGCACTGGGAGCAGACCGATCTGGAGGCGTTGCTGGCGACCGACGACCCGGCCGTTCCCACCTGCGTGTACATCCACGGCAACCGCACCACGCGCGGTGGGGCCGTGCGCGAGGGGTGGAGCGTGTCGCAGAAGCTCAAGCGGGAAGCGCCCGACCGGCCCCTGCGGTTCGTCATCTGGGCGTGGCCGGCCGACCGGATTCGGGGAATCCGGCAGGACGTCCAGGTCAAGGCCTACCGCAGCGACGTGCAGGCGTATTACCTGGCCTACTTGCTGGGCCGGATGAACCCGGACGTTCGCGTGAGTCTGATGGGATACAGCTTCGGCGCCCGGACGATCACCGGCGCGTTGCACCTGTTGGCCGGTGGGAGGTTCGCCGGACGCACCTTGCCCGAGGGAATGGCCCCCGTGGAGCGGACACCGGTCCGCGCCGTGCTGGTGGCCGCGGCGATGAGTGCCTACTGGTTGTGGCCGGGCGGAGCCAACGGATTGGCGCTCTCGCGGGCCGACCGCGTGCTGGTGACGCGCAACCGGTACGATCCCGTGCTGCAATACTACCCCAGGATGTACGGGCGCGGCGGTCCGCACGCGTTGGGCTACACCGGCCCGGCCCGCGCGTCGCAGCTCGGCGAGCAGGGCGAAAAGCTGGAAATCCTGCCCGTCGAACGGTACGTGGGCAGCAACCACGCTTTGCAGAGCTATCTCCAATCCACCCCGGTGCGATCGCTTCTGGCCTGGTACGCTTTCCTGGAGCCGCCCGCGGAGGAGGCCGACGCGTCGAAGGGCGAGACGCCGAAAGCCGAGGCGCCCGAGGCCGAAGGATAACCTTCCTCTCCCTGCGCGGGGAACGGGTCGCGCCGAGAAGCAAGGGGCATGAGCGGATGATCGCCGCCGAAGGGCGCCTCAAGCCGTTTCCCGCGTGAACCGGAGCGCCGCCGTGGATACCCCCTCGCGCTGGACGGAAGTCGCTTCCGCCAAGGTCCACTACCGGGAAGCCGGGCCGGCCGACGGCACGCCGGTCGTGCTCCTGCACGGGGCCAGCTTCTCCGCCGCCACGTGGCACGAGATCGGCACGCTCGCCCGGCTGGCCGACGCCGGATATCGCGCCGTGGCCGTCGATCTGCCGGGCTTCGGCCGGTCGCCCGGGGCGCCGGTCGACTACGAGGCGTGGCTCCTCCAGTTGCTCGACCGGCTGGGCATCGAGCGGGCCGTCGTCGTCTCGCCCTCGATGAGCGGTCGGTTCAGCCTGGCGCTGGTGACCGGCGCACCGGACCGGGTCGCGGGCTTCGTGGCCGTCGCGCCGGTGGGCATCCCCCAGCATCGCGACCGGCTCGGCCGGATCGCGGTTCCCGTGCTGGCCGTCTGGGGCGAACGCGACCGCACCGTGCCGCACGCCCACGCCGACCTGCTCGTCGGCCAGGTGCCCCACGGTCGCAAGCTCGTGATCCCCAACGCGGGCCACGCCCCCTACATGAACGACGCCGACGCCTTCCACGACGCCCTGCTGGGGTCCCTCGACGAGCTGTCGAAATCGCCATAATCGCGTTTCGCTCCGCCATCGTCGCTTTTCGCTCGGCCATCGTCGCTTTTGGCTCCGCGAAAAGGCGCGTGATTACTCGCGTTCCGCTGTGCGGAAGGGGCGCGTGAGGGGCGCTTTCCGCTCTGCGAAAGGGCGTTTGTTCGCGGAGCGAACAACGACTATTTGCCCGTGAAAGCTTGCAGCCGCCGGCCGGCGTGGCTAGACTGGCAGTCGCATCCCGGGAGATGGCCCGCCATCCCACCAACCGCTCGCATACCCCAAGGAGTCGAGCCATGAAGCGTCGCACGAACCGTCGTCGTTTTCTGAGAAATGCCGGGCTGGCCGGAGCGGGCCTTTGGGTCGGGGCACGCGCCACGACGGCCCGCGGCCGCTCGCCCAACGAGAAGCTGAACATCGGCATCATCGGCTCGAGCGGGCGCGGGCGGGCGAACACCAAGTCGGTCAGCAGCGAGAACATCGTCGCGCTATGCGACGTGGACGAGAAGCGGATGGCCGAGGAGGCGAAGAAGCACCCCAACGCCAAGAAGTACATCGACTGGCGGAAGCTCGTCGACCAGAAGGACCTCGACGCCGTGGTCGTCAGCACGACCGACCACACCCACGCCCCCGCGTGCGTCTGGGCGATGAACCGCGGCCTGAGCGTCTACTGCGAGAAGCCCCTGGCCCACTCGCCCTACGAAGCCCGGGTGATGCAGGAGACGTACCTCAAGCACAAGGACAAGCTGGCCACGCAGATGGGCACGCAGATTCACGCCACCGACAATTATCGGCGGCTGGTGGAGCTGGTGCAGTCGGGGGCGATCGGCCCGGTCCGCGAGGTGCACGTCTGGTGCGGGCGCGAGGGGCTCAAGGACGGCGAGCGACCGACGGATACGCCGCCGGTGCCTGAGGGCCTTCACTGGGACCTGTGGCTCGGCCCCGCGCCGTTCCGTCCTTATCATCCCCGCTACCTGCCCGGCTGCACGACCTGGGAGCAGTGGTGGGACTTCGGCAACGGATGCCTGGGCGACATGGGGAGCCACCTGATCGACCTGCCGTTCTGGGCGCTCAAGCTCCGCGACCCGCTTACGATCGAGGCCGAGGGCACGCCGCTTCGCCAGGAGACGTATCCCCAGTGGCTGGTCGTCCACTGGGAGCATCCGGCCCGCGGCGACATGCCCCCGCTTACACTGCACTGGTACGACGGCATCCAGCGACCCAAGCTCGAGGTGCCCGGCCACGATATCGCCAGTTGGCACAAGGGCATCGTCTTCGTGGGCGACGACGGCATCCTGCTGGGCGACTACGGCAAGAAGATCCTCGTGCCGGAAGAGAAGTACAAGGACTTCCAGGCGCCCGAGCCGTGGATCGACAAGTCTCTGGGCCATCACCAGGAATGGATCCACGCCGCCAAGACCGGCGCCCCGACGCTGTGCAACTTCGACTACTCGGGCAAGCTGGTCGAGCACAACCTGCTGGGCACGGTCGCCTTCCGCGTGGGCAAGAAGCTCACCTGGGACCCGAAGGCCATGAAAGCCCCCGGCGTGCCCGAGGCCGACCGGTACATCCGCCCCGAATACCGGGAAGGCTGGACGCTGGACGGCTGAACGGCCGTGCG
>Ga0180434_10004022_pt1 | contig 18185 bp, 28 predicted proteins | sample SS_ome_7_FD_132453 | JGI IMG/M metagenome (GOLD analysis project Ga0180434, IMG submission 132453) | Hypersaline lake sediment archaeal communities from the Salton Sea, California, USA - SS_1_D_2 metaG | ecosystem: Environmental > Aquatic > Non-marine Saline and Alkaline > Hypersaline >...
CGCGACCTCTACCACACCCGAACCAACATTTGGGAGGAGGCCAATGGGCCGCATGCCGCCGCCCTCCTTGGCGAGAAAACAATGAGGATGTGGGTGGGGGGGGGTGGGTGGGTGGGGGGGGGGGGGGGGGGGGGGTGGGGGTGGTGGGGGGGGGGGGGGTGGGGGGGGGGGGGGGGGGGGTGGGGGGCGGGGGGGGGGGGTGGGGGGGGGGGGGCTATTTGAATTCTACCTTAATATGTGGTTTAACTGTGTGTTGTACATTATACCCATGCTCTTTCCAGCATAAGTCGATTGATTTGATACCGTCAAGGGCACAAAGACTGAGGCCAAGCATGAATGCGCATATCTGAGAGGTAGATTTGTCGTTGGTGTTGATTTTCGACAATAGTTCATTCACCCATTCGTTTAGGTATTTAGGTTGTTTCATTGGGCTACTCCTTTCTCGGTGGGGCATCGCCGTCATCAACCACCACAACTTTACCGCCCATTTCTGATAGTTTAAAGAATATAGGGACATCCAATAGTTTAATTACCCAGCGTGCGTCGTCTTCCTTGATATGTTTGCGGATCATTACGGTACCGACATCCCCGTCACTGAATTTGACCTTGGAGCCTTCGTAGATAGGAGTGCCGAGATAATCCACATAGGGCGAGCACTCAGGGCCTTCGTTGTCTTTGTCCTGCTCCCGTATAAGCTCATTCTCCAGCCGGGATTCTTCCTCTACCCAGATGCGTAACTCGCGGGCCAGGTCCGGGTTGGTTTTGTCTATGTGGATGGCAAACGATAGTAGAGCACAGCGAGAGGCGTGAGCATACGGGTCGCCTGGGTATTTGGATCTGGGTTTTAATACGAAATATTTAAGATCGATAGACATAATGACTACTACCCTTCCTTCCATAAAATATTGTTAATAAGCCAAATAGAGAACACACCGGTGCCCGTGAAATAGCAATCACGAGCATAACAAGCCCAAGATATATCATGGGTTAGGTAGGTGTAGGTGGCACCCCCGGCCGCTAGACCAAGCCAGACTATAAAATGTCTTATGAATGCATCCATGGTGATTACTCTCCTTTCTCGATACTGAGCAGTATGCGGTTAGGGTCGTCCTCTAACACCTCGACTACATAGCTATCAGGGCAGAGAGTCAGTACCGCATTGATCAGGTCGCGGTTGGAATTTATATTGTGAATGCAGGAATACGTACCTGCGAATACGAAGAATAAAGATAGTGTTAGTACGATTGTGATTATGATGTGTTTCATTGTTGATTTTACCTCCTGTTAATGGTTTATGATTTATGTTTATATAACACCAACGGCCCGCCAAGCACTTTCGCCCTACTCTCAGTCCTAATCCCTATCGGATACTCTTGATTCACCCCATCATATAACGCAATCTGAGCATATCTCCGATCCGCTTTCAACCTCCCCAAACACGTACAATACCGAGTCCATAATTCATTCAGAAACTCATGACGCGCATGCACCCCCAATCGTTCCCAGAGCCGCGACATTACCACTCTCAGACACTTACACGAATGATCCAGCTCAATCGCCGTTACCAACGAGCATTCCCAGAGTCGTGCACTCTCCAGATTCACCTTGTGCAGCATTGCGCGGATACAGATAACTGACCACGCTAATGGATCGGATTTGGGAGGGTGTTTGAATGCAGGCGGTAGTTCCGGATATTGAACCGTGTTCGTGTGCCGTATAGCGCGGACGTTCTTGATAGGGGTTTTGGTTTGTGACCCGTCGGTTGGGTTGTAGGTAACTACGTCGGAGCTGGTTATGATAGCTTTATGACATTTAGATATGGACCAGTCCAGATGCACTACCTCAGTGGTTTGTTTTAGTGTGGGGAGATACCCACTCATTACCAGTGTTGATAATAGTTTTAGGTGTTTCATTTTGTTTTACGCCCCCTTTCGATCTCGTTATCTATGAGTAGCTCATATCTGAATACTAGACTCTTTATTGCAAATATACCAGTAATAGCGTGTCTTGGCAGTAATTCGAGTATATTACTATATGTAGATCCTTCGTCATTACATTTACCATGACGCTTACCATACGAGCACTTAGCACAGTTGTTATTACGCTTGGGGGATAGCGTACACCAAGGACAGATCCGACTATCATGCCAAGCCACGATATTAACCAGGAACTTCTTGCTTTTGTATTCTGACCATGTGGATAGTTCAGCTAGATCCTCGTCATTGAGTATAGTGATCCCATCGGTATGTGTTTTGATAATGGAGTTCTTCTCTTTCATAAACTCCAGCATTAATTTGTTCCATTTACGCGCCATTGTAGTTTACTCCTCCCCTTCATCACGAATAATGTTCTTCAATTCCTTTACGTTCTTGGTCAGCGCCTCCAACACCTCAGCTAATCTATCGCGTTTTTCCTGTTTCTGCATCACTGTCGAACTCACGGTAATGCCCAAACGCGAAAAGCAACTAGCCGGTATTGTGGTCTTACCAGTCATGTATCGGCTCATGGTCGATTCCGATACGCCAATGATATCAGCGGTTTGTTTTTGTGACAGTTCATTGTCATCCATAAAGTTCTGGAGAGTAGTACGCCGCGACACCACTATGTCGGTAGATTGTACCAAAAACTTAGCTTTACTACTCATCACCAGGCACCGACGTAGCACCCCGGGCTCTTTTAACCGCTCGACAGAGACTTCCTCGCCCATATCCAGCTCTAGGTTTTTGTCTTCCATTGTGTTAATATCCTCCTTTCTAATAATCACAATAATCAAATATTTTTGTAGTACAGCCCCTCGGCCAAAATGCTAAAAATGTCAATTTTGTGCAAGTAATTTCACGTTTGTGCAAGATTCCACATTTATGCAAGTGAAATTATGTGCAATTCACTCTTAAAAACCACCTCGATTTTGCACCTTCGCTGAAATTTTGCACAAGTTTATGTAACTGAGGAATTTTAAAATGTCAATTTTGTGCAAGTTTTGTCAAATTCTTGCATTTTTGTGGAATCCGAATGTCAATTTTACCTCAAGAATTTGGCCAAATTTGTCAGACCCCTGAAATACTGCGCAACCGTTTTACACAAAATCAATACTATAGCAGAAAATTTCATCTTGCAAACCCTTGTACCCTATATTATATAATAGGGACAAAATCGGCTGATTTTCGATTTCACACAAATCTGATTAATTTCCACCTGCGCTACCTAATTTGAGTTTGTATGCCGAGCGAATCTCCTTGGCTAATTTTCTGGCTAATATCCATTTGTATTTATCGACTAATTCCCGCATACCGGCCAGACTACAGATACCAGAATTCCCCAATCGGTGGTATATTTTACCATACCTAGATGTGGAGTTTACCAGTGCGCCCTCGGTACATTGTTCATGTCGTTTTGCATACGTGCATTCGTCACAGTTCTCGGATAGTATGCACCAGGGGCACATCCGGTTGTCCCAGGCAGAATGGAGCGCGACCAACGCTTTCTTACACATTGATTCTGGCCAGGTACGGATCTCATCCATATCGGGTTTGGTCGCTACCAACATTCGGGTGTGTTTACGCACGATGGTGTTCTTTTCGGCCATGAATCTTAATAGAATGGTTTGGTATTTCATTTAGTGTTTGCCTCCTTTGTAGATTTTTTCTCTCGTAATGGTTACCAGACGTGTAAGTTCCGGTATTTCCATCGTGGTTAAGTTCTTTTGTGCGAGTTTATGTACTATCCTTTTCCACCTAGACTTGATATCCACACACTTCCCATGCCGCTTACCATAACTACATTTGCTACACGTCTTTATGTGGTATTTACTTTCTTTTATACACCAGGGACACATACCTGACGGACTCAATTCTATGCATCCTGCTATGAACTCGTGTTCCGATTCAGGCCAGCTCTTTAACTCATCCATATCTGGCTTGGTTGCTATCAATAGCCTTGTGTGTTTGTGTATTATCGCGTTTTTCTCCCGCATAAAATCTAGTATGATTTGTTTATAGGTCATATCTGTTCTCCTTGTGTTTGATAGCTCTTATCAACTATCTCATGTCTTGTTTTATTCACTAACGCTTGCATATCTGGTAAGTCAGGTATGCACAACGCGTGTACTGCCATTATAGTAGATATTGTACAAAATCTCGACCTATAATATACACATATCCCATGGCGTCTACCATATCCACACTCATCACATTTAAATCTAGTATTCATGCACCACGGGCAGGTTCCTCTTGATGTATTCTGTAGTTTATATGCTATTACGCTGAATTCATACTCTGACCAGGTGGACAGTTCATCGTAGTCTGCTTTGTTTAATAGAGACATTTTAGTATGTTTTTTGATTATCTTGTTTTTCTCTTTCATGAAGTTAATGATAATCTCTTTATAGGTCATATCTACGCCCTCTTTAATGGTTATTATCATGTTTAATTCTCTTATCGGCATCTACCCCGATCCACTTCGGAAAATCCACCTCATTTTGTAGTACAGTGTCTATTATAGTAGAGGGAGAAATAAAAAACCAAATGCAAACACCAACATCGACACCAACCACCATGACAAAATCCGAATACGCCCGACACCGTGGCGTCTCTGCCGCAATGGTATCCAAATACGTGCGCGAGGACCGTATTCTGGTCATGCCCGATGGTCGAGTCGATGTCGAAATATCCGACACACTGCTCAACCAGTTTAGTGAATCCCCTCTCCGCAATCCGCAAACCAACTCTTCAGCACCCGATGACTTCCTTAGCGACGACATAAAATCCCAAATCTCTCAGCTCTCCGACATTGGGTCTTATGCTGAACACCGAGCCCGCCTCACCAAATACAAAGCCGACCAGGAAGAGATCAAACTCCGAGAGGCGCGAAAACTATCCACCCCAACCGACAGAGTGATAAACGCTGCGCAGACCACTGGTACTAGAGTGCGTGACGCTCTGCTCAACCTCAGGGACCAACTCCCGCCGGTACTAGCCACCATGACCGACACCCACGAGATCTGGCTACGTCTCGACAAAGACTTCCGAGCAGTTCTCAATGAACTCTACAATGAATTCTTACAAAAACCCAACCCCAACCCCAGGAGTAGTTAATGGCCCAAAATCGCCTTACAACCATGTTTCATGACGCTGGAGACTACGACATCCTCTGTCGTACAATCGCGTCCTTTCTGCGGCAGAATTCCGCTGAATTGGATCAGTTTCGCATAGTGGTCCACCTACAATCTCCCGCACCTGAAACTGTCGATATAATCCGAGACCGGTTCCGCAGGTTTAATATCGCAATCGCGACTAGCAAAAAACCCCTCTGTGCGCCCTGTATACTCAAGCGGCACAAAGTACGATACGGAGTGGTTATCCCCCCAGGATGGATTTCGATGTGGCCGCTGTGGCCATTCGTGCGTGAACTCCGGTATATATTATCGAACACCCCCAAGCTCTCCCATATCAAGCTCATTAACGACGCGGAATTGACCAATGAACTAACCAAATCCCCAGTGATATACGAATACGCGACTGCACACACTCTGATAGGTAATGGAAACCTCAACAAGACTATCCCAACATTGATCAAAGATCCACTCAAGCACACTAAACAATCTCTGACTGGGAAGCTGAAATCCAACGTGTTTACTAAGGAGCCCTTACCATAGAGACCCAACTACATTCTAATCCTCCTCCCGCCAACCTACCAGCTGGGTTGATCCCCGAACTCGACCCAGCCCCGCCCTACGACCAAGACATCTACACCACCGCTTTCGCCAACGGTATACAACCTCCGCCTGATATGCTCAATTCTGAGTGGGCTAATGAATTCCGAATACTCCCCAGGGAGTGCGCTAACGAATACGGTAAATACCATATAGAACGCACACCGTATATAGTCGAGCCGCTAGATTGTTTATCCCCCCGCTCACCCGTTAAAATCGTTACTATACGTAAACCTACCCAGGTCGCTTGCACCGACGGCATCGGCAATAACTGGCTCCTCGCAATCGCGCATTCCTATCCCGCACCTTGCATGATGATGCTGCCCACTGTCGAGTTGGCTAAGCGGCATTCAAAAACCAAAATCACCCCGTCTATCCGGGCGATGGACTGCATGTCGGGGCTAATCCACGACGTAAAGGAAAAGGGCGGGGGTAACACCATACTCATCAAGGAATTCCCCGGGGGCTCCTGGTCATTCGTTGGTTCTAATTCCGCTGCCGCTCTCAGATCCGTCTCTATAAAATACCTTATACTAGATGATATCGACGGCTACGAAGTCAGCGTCAACCAAGAAGGAGACCCAGCTGAACTCGCACGAAAACGAATGGATGCGTTCTCGTCTTCGTGTAAAGAACTCCGTATGTCTACCCCGACGATTAAGGAATTCTCCAAGATCGAGAAGTATTTCCTGGAAGGCGATCAGAGTTTTTACTACGTACCCTGTCCTGAATGCGGCAAAACCCAAATCCTAGAGTTTGGTGGCCCCGACGCGACCTTCGGTCTCAAATGGGATAAATCAAAATCTGGCAGACATTTACCAAAAACTGCTCGCTATATGTGTATTCACTGTGGTACCATGATCAAGGAGCACAATAAAACCTGGATGCTCGAAAACGGCCTCTGGGTCGCGAAATTCCCAGACCTATCCGACTACCATCGATCATTCGCCCTAAACTCTTTGTATTCCCCCTACGGCTGGGTATCGTGGGAAAAGATCGTCCGCGAGTTCCTGGAGGCTAAACGCGATCCGACTAAAGCCAAATACCAAGTCTGGATGAACACCCGCATGGGGCTGGTCTACGAGGCCGGTGGCGAACAGCCAGATTGGGAAAAGGTCAAGAACCGCTCTGAGCCATACCGACCAATGTCAATCCCCTCTGGCGGTCTCCTGGTAACCGCCGGTGTCGATGTTCAGGCCGACCGTTTCGCCATAGTGGTAACCGCTTGGGGTAAGGGCGAGGAATGCTGGGTAATCTACTGGGGCGAACTCTACACCGACACCGCCCAACAAGCCGCATACGATGAACTCTCTGAATTCTTATCTCGTAAATTCCCTCATCTATCCGGTATCGAACTGGGCCTATCCGCCTACGCTGTTGATTCCGGCTACCGCACCGACGACGTATATAATTTCTGTCGTACACGCTCACCAATCGCCATGGCCACTAAGGGATCATCACTACAGGGCCACCCTAGTCTGGGCCGCCCGACAAAACAAGATGTAAACTACCTTGGCTCTACCATAAAGAACGGTATTCAACTCTGGCCAATCGGGTCATCCACTCTCAAGGCCACAATTTATGGTCGTCTCAAAATAGAATCCCCAGGCAGACAGTACATACATTTTTATGACGGTCTACCTGATGATTTCTATAACCAACTCACATCTGAAAAACAAATGACGGTGTATGACAAAAACGGCGTCGCCAAGCGCGTGTGGGTTCTCCCATCTGGTAAACGCAACGAGGCCCTAGACTGCATCTGTGGTGCTCGCGCTGCCGCTATCAGATCCGGCTTAGAACGCATGGATTGGGACAAACTCTCTGCCGTAATCAATCACCGCGCCGCAGTCGCAAACCCCAATACTGACCCGACTCAGCCCCCTAAGCCCAATACGCCCCCACCACCTCGCACACGCCGTCGCCGCACTTCCCACTCGTCTTATCTGTCTTCAGGACATTCATCTATATAAAGGAGTATAATCACCATGGCATTTACATCAACCGACTTGGCCAACGTCGAGGCTGCAATAGTAAAACTCGCTGTCGGTACCCGCGTTATTGAATGCGAGATAGACGGGGATCGGGTACGCTATCAACCATCCGATCTTGATAAAGTCCGCGCTCTCCGCGACCTAATCCGACAGGAACTCGCCTCCACCGCCACTGGCTACTCCCGTGTACGTAAATGCGTAACGGATAAAGGGTATTAATATGCACATACCAAACCCATTCGCGCCCATCGCACACATATACCGAGGGCTACGCGTACTCGCTACTACTGGTCAAACCTCCTACGAAGCGGCCAGCATCACTAAACGTATGCGTACCTGGGGTCTCTCCACTGCCGGGCCTAACTCATCAATAAACGACTCAATGGCCAGTACCAAGGCTCGCTCCCGCGAACTAGACCGCAACAACCCCCACGCAAGCGGCGGTATTGACTCCTACGTGACCAATCTCATAGGGCGGGGTATGACACCGAGATGGAATACTGGCAACCCGACCCTGGACGCTAAGATCCTGGATCTGTGGAAACTCTCTGTCGGTGAAATGGACGCATCAATTTGCGAACTCGACTTCTATGGACTCCAAACCCTGGCCGCGACAGCCATGGTAATGTCGGGCGACGTACTGGGCCAATTCGTCTACCGTCCCTACACCTCCACTCTTAATGTCCCGGTACAGCTTAAGCTCTTAGAAAACGACCATCTCTACGACCAGTACGACCAAATGCTACCCAATGGCAACTCCCTCCGAATGGGATTCGAGATCAACCCCGCCGGGGAAAAAGTCGCTTGCCACGTCTACCCCCAACACCCCGGCGATGGGTTTACCGACGCGTCCAATCTATTACCAGTGCGTATACCTATCGAAGATACCGTATTCCTTTATCAACCTCGCCGTCCCGGCCAACTACGCGGTATGCCCTGGCTCTCGTCAGTGATCGCTGGTCTGCGTAGTATAGACGAGTACGACGATGCCGAACGTATACGAAAAAAGATCGCGGCCATGTACGCAGGGTTTATCACCTCGCCCCCAGGAGATCCGGAACTATCTGGACTACCAGGACTCGAAGAGGACTACGACGATGAGGAAGATCTTGTCGCTCTCGAACCCGGTCTCATGCAGGGACTAAAACCCGGCGAAGATATAGAATGGTCAAAACCCGCCGACGTAGGCGAAAACTTCCAGCCCTGGATGAAACACAACCTCCGCCGTATCGCTAAATCTCTCAAAATCACCTATGAACAACTCACCGGCGACCTGGAGGGCGTGACCTACTCGTCAATCCGAGCGGGCCTAGTCGAAATCTACCGTCAATGCCGAGCTATTCAAGGCCAGATCCTAGTCCACAAATTCTGCCGTCCTATCACTACCCGCTGGCTTGACATCGCAGTCGCATCAGGTCGCATATTCATACCTCGATACTATAAAAACCGTCGAATCATCATCAACAACATCTGGGACCCTGACGGCTGGGATTGGGTAGACCCACTCAAAGATGTTCAGGCAGCAATCCTGGAAATCCGTGGTGGTCTCACCTCACGATCACGCTCAGTAGGTGAACGCGGCTCTAACGCTGCCGAAATCGACGCTGAAAACACCGCCGACAACACCCGTGCCGATGCCACTGGTATAATATACGATAGTGACCCGCGTAAGACCACTCAATCAGGTGGCACCCGCGAGAAAGGAGAGTCCAATGCCGGACCAAAACAACCTAAACCTAAACCAGAAGACTAAACTCAATCTGGGATTTCTGGCCGAGCGTATCATCAACACGCCCTTGCTAATCACCCAGGCTAAACTAGACCAGATCATACATGTAGTTGGCAACCGCATCGGTTTAGACACATCTCTAGTGGTAACTCAATCCCCCGTCTCTGCCCGCTCATCCTCTACCGAATACCACACTACCAAAGGCGTTGCGGTAATCCCAATCTACGGTACTCTCGTTCATCGCGCTCGCGGTCTCTCCGCTCTATCTGGTATAACCTCATACGAAAACATCCGCGCTCAGTTCAATGCCGCGCTTGCATCCCCTGACGTAGATTCGATACTACTCGATATCGACTCCCCTGGGGGTGAAGTCGCCGGCGTATTCGACCTTGTGGATCACATCTACTTATCTCGTGGTACCAAACCCATAGTAGCCATCTCTAACGAGCGTGCTTATTCCGCCGCATACGCAATCGCATCCGCAGCCGACTACCGCTACTTAACCCGCACTGCCGGTATGGGCTCAATCGGCGTCGTCATGATCCATGTCGATAAATCCGAAGCCAACAAACGCGCTGGGATCTCCTACACCTATATGTACGCAGGTGACAAAAAGATCGACGGCTCGCCCAATTCCCCCTTATCAGACAGCGCCCGCGCCGACGCCCAGGCCACAATCGACTCCATGTACTCATTATTCGTCACCACTGTCGCTCGCAACACCAACCTCTCTGAAAAAACCATCATCAATACCCAGGCTGGCACCTATCATGGCCAGTCTGCTATAGATATAGGATTAGCAAATGGAATCTTGCCATATCAGGAAGTGGTAAACAACCTAGTAAACCAAAAAGGAGGTATATTCACAGCTATGCCGAAAGAAAACAAAGACACAAAACTTGAAACTAAAGAACAAACTCCTGAAGTACCAAAGGCTGAGGAGCAAACCCCCACACAAGATCCCCCTCAGACGCCTACTCCGTCTCCAGCTCTCGATCAGGCTACTCTCGACGCAGCTATCACCGCTGAACGATCCCGCTGTACCGAAATCATGGAAGCCTGCACAATTGCCAACGTCAAAGACCTCGCCCCCGACCTCATCGCCGACGGCAGTACAATCGAAACCGCCAACAAAATGATAATGACTATGCTCTCGGAACGCTCAAAAGCCCAATCGGTACAATCCTCACTCAATCCTCTCCCAGCTGGCGGGGAAAACCCCTTAATCAAAAACGCTAAGGCACGCCGAGACGCAATACTGAACCAAAAACACTAATCATAATACCATAACTAATACGAAAGGACAATACCAATGCCTAATGACTACACCCAATCATACACCCTTGGGGCTATCCTCAAATGGGAACAAGAACTACACCACTCCAGAGAGCAGGTTACTATCCTGGCTGGCCAGGAACTATCTGTGGGACACGTACTAGGAAAAGTAGAGGTCGGTACCGTCCCAACAACTGGGACCGCAGATGGTGGTAATACCGGAAACGGAACCGTAACCGGTGTTACTGGCGGCAAATTCGTCAAAGTCGGGGTCTACACTCTCACTTGTATTAGTGCAGATACCAATCTCGGATCATTCTCAGTTAAGGGTCCCGATGGTGAGGCACTCCCAGCCGCAGCTGTGGGAGTCGCCTATACCAGTGACCAACTCAACTTCACCATTAACGACGGCTCAACCGATTTCGTAGTTGGCGACGTATTCACCGTAACCGTACCAGTCGGCGGACTTCAATACCGGGAAATCAACTTCTCGGGCGTAGACGGCTCCGCAAAGGCCGCGGGTCTCTCCTACGACGCCTATGACGCATCTGCATCTGGCAACCGCACACTCGCATTCACCTCTGGCGGTACCTACGAGATCGAAGCTGGTGATACAATCACAGGCGCGACCTCAGGCTCAACTGCTCGTGTCGTATCAATAACACTCTCTTCAGGTACCTGGGCAGGCGGCGACGCAGCGGGTACATTCACTCTCGATGACCGTAATGGCGCTCTTCAGTCCGAAAACCTCAATGTCGGTGGCAATACCAACTGCGCCACTATCGGTGGTGACTCAAGCGCTGTAGCCGCAGCTGATATCCCAGGTGTCGCTATAGTACGCGATGCCGAGATCGTCGCATCCGAACTCTCTTGGCCTTCTGGCACAACCGCAGCTCAAAAAGCAGTCGCTTACGCAGAACTGGCCGAGAAGGGCATCATCGTCCGTACCGAGGCGTAATTCAAACTCACTTACTAACCTTATTTACAAGGAGTATTATAAATGCCTATTCTAAACCCGTTTGAAACCAACAATGCTTTCAACCTGATATCACTATCAGAAGCATTGAACATAATCCCAAACACCTACGGGAGAATCCGAAATTCCGGATTATTTAGGGATAAACCAGTCCGATCTCGGACTATAATGATTGAAAAGAAAAACAACACTCTCAACTTACTGAAAACTCTACCCCCTGGATCACCTGGCCAGAAAAACAAAATGGGCTTACGTAACGCTCGCGCCTTTATCATTCCCCACATTCCAGTAGACGATGTGATCCTCCCTGAGGAGTACGATGGTCTCCGCGCATTTGGCTCAGAGTCTCAGTTGGAAACCCTCGCCAACCTCATGAACGAGCACCTGGAAAACATCAGAGCTAAATTCGCTATCACTGAAGAGTACCAAAAGATGGGCGCGCTCAAAGGGATAGTGTACGACTCTGATGGTACCGCCATCTATAACTATTTCCAAGAGTTCACTGTAAAACAAGAGGTAGTTGACTTCCTCTTAGGCACAGCCTCTACCGACATACTCGCCAAGTGTGTCGCAGTAAAACGCATTGTGGAAGATAATCTTCAGGGTGAGACCATGACTAGCATCCGAGTAGAAGTAGATTCCTCGTTCTGGGATAAGTTCATCTCCCACACTCTCGTAAAGGCCGCATACGACCGCTGGCGAGAAGGCGCAGCTCTCCGTGAAGACCTCAGAGACGGGTTCGAGTTTGGCGGTCTTATCTTCCGTGAATACCGAGGCACCGCTACTGATTTTGACGGTACCGCTAGACCATTCCTAGATACTGATGAGGGTATCGCTTACCCATTAGGCACACAGAATGTCTTTAAAGATTTCATTTGTCCAGCAGACTTCTTGGAGACAATCAACACCCTAGGTAAACGCCTCTACGCAAAACAAGAAGCACGTAAGTTCAATCGCGGAATCGACATCCATACCCAATCAAATACTCTCCCAATGTGTATGAGACCTTCACTAATCGTTAAGATACATACCTCTAACTAATCCTGACGGAGGTGGACCTCTCATGCAAATAAAATCAACTTCAGTATTAGCAAAAACTCAGGCTGACGGGGCACAAACCGTCAGTCTGACTCAATTTGATTGTGCAAAACTACACCAGTTCCAGGTAACGACTAACCTTACCCCCGCTGCTGGCACTCTCACTGTCGCTGTAAAGACTCCAGGCGCAGCTACTTATAAAGACCTGCCTTGGACTATCGACCTGACCGCGTTGGCTACGACCGCTGTGTTTCAATTCTACGGGTTTGCCGAGTCGTTCCAATTCACACCAACCGGATTCGACGCTGACAAAACCTATACAGTCTATGTCTGTACTGGTGATAAAGGAATCTATTAACTATGTATATTGATTATTCACAACTCACCGTCGCGGATCTCCGCACTCAAGACCTCATGCCTGTCGAGATCACTGACGCCGGTGTTGGACCTATACTGGACGAAAACGGTATACCAATCCTCGATACTGATAACCGATTCGTATTCGACGAGGTGTATGCCTAGCTCGTCATTCAGTATTCACATATCGGAAGCGCAACTCCGCGACCTAAACCGCTTAATGCACTCTATGGGAGGGCGTGCAGCTAATCGCGCCCTCTCTAGGGCCATTAACAATACCCTGGGGTTAAAGTCCGGTGGTATGCGTAAATCTATCTCTGACGAGATCCGCGCCACGACTAACCTCCAGCGCCGTTACATATATAAGCAAACAGGCCGACGCACTACCCGAACATTCAACATAAAACGCGCAACTGTGGCTAAGCCCGGCGGGCTCGTATCTACCCAAGGCCCCAATGTCCCACTTATCGAATACTCTAATCAACGTGGTAATCGTAAACGCTACGCCAAGAAAATCTACGTGACTGTCCAGAAGGGCCGTGGCCGACACCAACTTGCTCATGCGTTTATTCCCAAACTAAAATCCGGCCACCGTGGTATATTCGTTCGCAAAAACCCAGGCGCAAAGGGTCCCGCTGGCCGCAAGATAAAACAACTATTCAGTTCTCGCGTACCAGACGTGTTGAGCAATACTCCTGTAATGAATCGCGTCCTGGAGTATGGCTCTAAACGCCTAGAACGTGAGCTGACTCATCAAATCGACTATATATTAAAATACAACAAATAGGTAATACAAAATGGAAGACGGTAGAATATACATATTTGGCCAGGAATTCAACACCTGGTTCGCTGAAGGCGCCCCCTCCTACGCCACCGAGGTCACTATACACAACGTATCAGAAAACACCACCGACTGCTTTACAATAACCCTCCGCATCACCTATACCGAAACCCAATACTACAAAAAATACACAGCATACGCCCCTGGTCCTGTAGACGTAGAGTACACCGACAAATACGAATCTACTATCCTCTTCACCGAGGATATTGACTTTAAGTTCATTGCAGGCGAAAACCTCCACACCGCTATCATGGCGCAGGAAGCCACTCTTCAGGCAGCTCTTGACGGCTATATGAAAGAGCAACGTATAATAGAAGCTGGCCAGGGCGCGATACTCTCTATGCACATCACGCCTCTAACCGGTTGGAACCCTTCGGAGTAATACATGGCAGCTGACGATATACTCGACATACTATCTCAAGCATCTGAAGACATAATGGATAACCTCGGCGTATCTGCGACTTATATACCACTAGACCCCTCCGTCTCGTCATTCTCAATCACTGTACGGGTCACTCAAGAGTACGCTCAAGTCCCAGGCGGCTATGAAGGATACGTAGTCACGACAAATAAGGTGGTGAAATTCCGACCTGAGGATCTGCCTACTGGTTACACAGTCGCCAGAGGGGATCGTGTAGTAGTTCCTAGCGAGGGTAGTTTTGTATTAGAATCCCCAATACCCGGCAAGCGCACCTGGATCAAATACATGGCCATAGCGAGCCTAAACACAACTACAACCACGTCAATGACTACGACCACAACTACATCATCGTCATCCACTACCACGTCATCGTCGTCATCATCAAGTACGTGTTCGACACTATCCACAACCAGCTCGTCCTCGACCACTACGTCTTCCACTACCACGTCATCGTCATCGTCCACTACCACTACGACGTTCTCTACATCCTCAACATCCTCCAGCTCCTCTACTACGTCTACGTCTACCAGCTCAAGCTCGTCCACAACCAGCTCATCGTCTACTACAACCTCCACTTCTTCTACATCCACTACAACGTCATCGACAACTACCTCATCGTCTTCCACTTCTACATCCTCTACGTGTAGTTCGTCATCCACTACCACTACGACTTCTTCATCCTCATCGTCATCGTCGTCATCGTCAAGTACGGCCAGTACTACGACTTCTTCATCTTCATCTACGTCCTCAACTTCATCAACTTCATCATCCTCTACGACTACAACCTCACTGTCTACAACTACATCATCTTCATCATCCTCTACGACTACAACCTCATCATCCAGTACATTATCTACATCCTCGACTACTACCTCTTCATCCTCATCTTCGTCCTCTACAGCCTCCACACTATCAACTACCACCTCATCCTCATCCTCATCATCTTCAACCTCATCCACAGCTTCCACACTCTCAACTACGTCTACATCCACTACATCCACTACATCCACTACATCCACTACATCATCCTCTACGACTACAACCTCATCCTCTTCCTCAACCTCATCTACAGCCTCCACACTCTCGACAACATCTTCCACTACTACCTCCTCAACCACTATCTCATCCTCAACCACTACCACTATTCAACCTGAATCTATGACAGGCTATTCAACTCAGCTTAAGATCTGGTCTGACGGTACCCGCTACTGGCGATCTTATTATAACGAGTCAATACCCGCTATTTGTTTTGACTATTCTACCCAAGCCCGTCTCACTATCGACCCTGACGACTGGACAGAAAACTCTTCTGCCCGTATTACCGATACTGGCGTATCTCGTGATTTTTCCTTGATAGGAGATTCTACAGTCGCATTTGTAGTATATCAAAGTGGTGATGACTGTTTGGGTCGCGAAAGCACTGGTTACCCAGCTACTAACTTTTCATGGGATTCCTCCACGCTAATATTCGATGGATCAGCTGATGGCGGTTCATATCAGCGCGTAGACATCGCTAAAGACGGCGGTGGAGATCAGATTAATGTCTCTGCTTCTCTATACGTAACCGCCACCGAAGATTACGATTTATTTGTCCGTAGATCAACAGCCAGTAATACACTCCCAACCACCGCCAATCCAGCTAAAACACTCGCAACTGGCATATCCAACTTATGCTGCTCTACAATACGTCGTGGCGATGCCGGAACGGTAGGCTCTCTGGTAGCTGTCTGGCGTGAGGGGTACACAGATCTCAAATCAGCTTACAGAGACGGGACAGATAATAACCCAGCAGGTGGCGACGACTGGGAAGCAACCCAATCAATAGCCACTGCCGCTGACGTATCTCTATACCCAGGTAGTAATCTTAAGGCCACTAATGTACTGAACACCGGCGAGACACTGCTAATATACATAAACTCAGACCGTAAAGCAGCATTGCGAACCCGCCCAGCAGGCCCAGGTCAAGTCTGGTCAGCGGAACATCTCCTGAGCAACACAGCTGGTGATACGTTTGTCGCTTTAGGTGAGCACGCTTATTATCACTTCCATTTAGTATGGAAGGCAGCATCAGGCAACATAGTAGAGCGAGAATACAAAGCCGATACCGGGCTATTCACGCCGACCATATCACCCTATCTCGCACCATACACCGTCATATCATCACCAGGCGCGTCTCATATTACCATGACTGACGAGGAGGCTATCGCATTCATCGTATGGCAAGTAGGATATAATCTACAGACTCATGTGCTTGAAATTACCGCAGTGACTACTAGTACATCGTCGTCTTCCTCAACAACCTCGTCCACTCTGACTACAACCTCATCTACAGCGTCTACCACTACCACTACCAGTACCTCATCCTCTTCCTCAACCTCATCTACAGCCTCCACCTGGAGTACAACCACTACCTCATCTTCCACTAGTACCACTTCAACCTGCACAACAACGTCAACCCCTCCACCATAACGAGGAGATAATGTCAAGAAAAATATCACAATACGATTCAGCACCAATACTACATTGGCCTGACCAACTATTAGTAGTTCGGGGCGACAAGACCTATAGATGCACAATCGAGCAAATATTTGAGTTAATGGGCCACACCACCACGTCATCCACGAACTCCACGTCATCGACCACTTCATCTACATTCTCGACTTCTAGTAGTTCAAGCTCAACATCATCTACCGCTTCTACTTCGTCTACGCTCTCCACATCGTCGTCTTCGACCTCAACCTCTACATCGTCATCTACCACGACTTCATCTACTACCTTATCATCTACTACCTCATCTACTGCCTCATCTACTACTTCATCTACCTCCTCTTCCACATCTACGACATCCTCTACAGTCTCAACATCAACTTCCACTACCTTTACCTCCACTTCTTCTTCTTCCTCTTCTACATCCTCCTCTACGTCATCTACTACCTCTACATCATCTACAGCATCTACTGTCTCCACTACTCTATCTACCACAATGACGACCACATCCTCAACCTCGTCCACTGCATCCACATCTTCATCGACTTCATCAACTGCATCCACTAGCTCCACTACCACCACTTCATCTTCAACCTCCTCTACAGTATCCACTAGCTCTACCACTACTATGTCTTCTTCAACTTCGTCAACTGCATCCACTATCTCTACCACTACTACATCCTCTTCAACCTCCTCTACAGCTTCCACCATTTCCACTTCTTCTTCTACGCTTTCAACTACCTCTACCTCTACCTCATCCTCAACTACCTCTACCTCATCCTCAACACTATCCACTACTTCGACCTTATCCACACTCTCCACAACCTCTACCACGCACACATCCTCAACCTCTACCACCACCTTCACCACAACCTCCTCAACCGCGTCCACCCTCTCTACTACCCTCACTACAACCTCTTCCTCTACACTATCGTCCACAACAACTACGTCTACTTATTGGTGTTTGTATAACGAGATGTTCAGTGACGATTCAAGTCTGAATTTACTGGACATATACTCTGGGGGTTCTGGCGAAACCGCAACCATAACATCGGAAAGACTAAGGCTATCTTTGCCAGACTCAGCCGACACCTATATATTAGCAACTTATGTGTATGCTATAGACTCAGGCGATTTTGACATTAGGGTGGACATAAATGGCTACACATATTACAACTCAACAGACGGATTTCATGTAGAGTTTAGAGTCGGTGGCGGCATTGGTGACTATTGGACAGACTGGTGCAGATTACGCCTCAGACATACCAACGACGCTAATCCATTCAGAGTATATGGTAGGAACACGATAAACAGTGTGAATCAGACTACGACTGAGGTAGGGCTGGCGACAGTAATA
>Ga0180434_10004023_pt1 | contig 18176 bp, 33 predicted proteins | sample SS_ome_7_FD_132453 | JGI IMG/M metagenome (GOLD analysis project Ga0180434, IMG submission 132453) | Hypersaline lake sediment archaeal communities from the Salton Sea, California, USA - SS_1_D_2 metaG | ecosystem: Environmental > Aquatic > Non-marine Saline and Alkaline > Hypersaline >...
GCACAAATTCTCTAATGGGCTTATATGTCATCCAATCATTCTTGCTTCTAATACTGCCAACTTCTTTATTCTCTATATTGTTTCTACGAACATCATGACAAATTGAAAATTTATGTTCTTTCGATGCAAATATTTTTTCAACATTTGAGATATCTAGCGAGTATACTTCTTTATACGTTTCCCATATATTTTTTATTTTTTTCCAACCTGTAGGTGACATAATTTCTAACTGGTGGATACTATCCCGTTGGGACCACAAGTATTTTAAATTTCTTCTCAATATTTTATTATTCTGCTTAATAAAAATTTGAGTATCTGGTGATAAGCATTCTGGCATACAATTTTTTTTTGCCCAAATAATATCTTGTCTCAGTATCCAGCCATCATCCTGGAGGGCTAGAGCTAATCTCCAAGGAACTCCAATCAGATTCTTTTCAGGCAACCCCTTGATTCTCTTGTCTCTTCTCTTGAGAGCCGCTCCTGAATGTTTGTGGTTCTCTCCGAACCCTTGATCTTTGCCTGTGCATTTCCCTCTTGAACCAGTTGGAGCAGAGACATAGCTATCTCCTATGTTCAACCAAAAAGTTCCATCTGGAGTCAATATCCTTTTTACTTCTTGGAACACCTTAACCATGTTAGCAACGAACTCCTGAGGCGTATCTTCCATGCCTAACTGTTCATCATTTGCATAATCACGGAGTCCCCAATATGGAGGAGAAGTTACGCAACAGCGACAAGACTCGTCTGGAATGCTCTTTAGTTCTTCTAAGCAGTTACCTAGCTTTACGCAGTACTTCATTACCAAACCTCTTTTGTTATTATATAATCTTTTATCATAGTATGAAGGCATTTCTGACAAAGGTCGCATCTTACGTTTGTTCCATCGCCAAAGATAGAGCCATAGCCACCAGTAAAATTGATATGATGAAACTCTTGTACTTCATCCCAATCCTTCTTCGGGTCAAAACAAGTTTTACACCTATCACATTGATAAGCAGTTACTTTTTCAACCTCTTCTTCAACTTTTATTTTTTTTGTTTTTATCATTTTATCTCTTTTTGGATGATTATCTCGTCTGTGAAAGTGCCATCTTTATTTATCTTGCTTCCTGTTACTGTCAAACCAAATTGATATACAGAACCACATTCCATGCATTTATAACCCATCTCTTTAAAATCGTCATAATAAACTTTTCCGCAAACTTTACATTGCCAAGATGGTAATTTATTCTTTTGAATCATTTTCTTCTACCTTATAAAATTCTAAATCATATCCATCGCAATATCCTGATTCCCAATCATAAGTTTCGTTGACAACTCTAAGTCTATACAATGCCTTATCTTCTATCTCTGGGAAAATAACACCTTCGCAATCGATAGCCTCTCTCATCTCGTCGAGCATCCACCAATCGCAACGCATCTTAAGAACATCGCCTGCGTAACTCCCGCAATCTTCAAAAGCATTGCAAGATTTTCTTTTAAGAAGTCTAAGACCTTCTTTTCTCTCTATTTTACCATCGTTATCATAATAGAGAGAAGAGTACCCCCTAAAAAGGAGGCCTTTACAAACTAGCCCTTTTTCTTCTCGTTGTTTCGCTTCGTACTTCTCGATACTTTCTCTAAAATTCATTCTCCCTCCGGGTCTATCTTTTCCCATAAATAACGAATGGCTTCTAATTGATTTTCATACATTATCTTATTTCCCCTATCCTTTTCAACATAGCATTAGACTGTTCTAGAACGTTTTTATATACAGCTTCATAAACAGTGTCTCCGTTTTCGTCTTGATATTTAGAGTCTATTACGGGTGGACTAGTAGAAGAGACTTCAAGACATCTCTCTATATCTGCTTTGACAAATTTTAGAGAAGATTCAATAAGATTTAATTCCTGTTCACTTAATCTCATGACCCTCTCCATTTACATACCCCCAAAAATTGGATCAATATCATCTAATCTCTCTTTAGAGACTTTGATATATTCTTCATTGAGTTCTATGCCAGTGTAATCAATATCGTTACCTAAGCAAACAACGCCAGTCGTTGCTGTTCCCGAAAACGGGTCAAGTACTCTACAATTAACTGTATCAGTTCTACATTCACATGTCGATACAATTTTCCCATCTTTAGTGTTAGTAAGAGCATTTCCGCATTTAAAACAACAACCATGAACAGAAGCACTTGAAATAACACAAGGCTCAATCAGCTTAACAGGAAAGACTCCGAAATGTTTGCCCCCACTACTTGCTACTGGAACTGACCATACTGACCTCTTATTTCTCATTCCATTGTCTTCAAAATATCTATCTTGGTCTTGACGGAATGTTCCTTTTTGGTCTTTTGCCCCAAATTTTCTTTTAGTCACATTCGAAGTTTTGGCTCTTTCCTGAACAGCTATATGGTCATAGAAATAACTTTCTTCTTTTGTGAACATGAAGACATATTCATGAGATCTAGTGGGTCTATCTTTCGCCCCATCTGGCATACCATTTGTTTTGTTCCATATAGTATCGCAACGTAAAATCCAACCATCATCTTGAAGACCAAAAGCTACCTTCCAAGGTACTCCTATAAGGTTCTTTTTCTTCATACCTTTTGGAGTTTTCTTATCTACTCCTTGCTCATGAAGTTTGTTTCGTCTAAGTTTGCTATTGACGTTATCTTGAGTATTCCCCTTCTTAGGGGTAGAATATGTATCTCCAATAACCATCCACATGACTCCATCTGGACGTAGAACCCTTTTAGCTTCGCTCATAATAGATACCAGGCTCTTCACAAACTCTTCAGGAGTCTCTTCCATCCCTAACTGACCCTCGCAAAAATAGTCTCTCAACTGCCAATATGGAGGGCTTGTGACAATGGCGTGAAAATGATTCGCTGGAAGCGTCTTAAGCATGTCTAATGAATTGCCTTTTATAATGTTATAATGACTCAATTTTAACTTTCCTTACCTTGCTAATATTTCGCTCTCGATATAACTTACTATCTCATCTTGTTTTAGACATGATATATTTACGAATGGAATATCAAAAACCCTCATCTGTCCTTTAATTAATTCATCTATTCGTTTAGCCTCTTCTAGCTTTTCGTATCTGCCAACTTCGTTGTAGTGGTCGTCATGCCTTTCAATAAAGATATAAAGAGGTTCATACATCTTATCAAATTCTTTTGAAGCTAGCATCATAGGTTTTTGCATTGGAACTTTGTGATACCAAGCATAAAAATACTGTAAGAACAGAGGAGAGTCGCTTACAACGTAATCAACTCCTGACCTAAGCCTAATATCTTCTTTTTCCATCTGTTTCCCCTGTAAGGAAAATGAATCGCAGGACTGAGGGACTCTTCCATAATACGTCCAATCTTTTATCTGCTCTTCAATGAACTCTATGTCGTACCCTCTGTAGCTCATTTCTGCTTTAACGAAACTAGCCGTTGTGGACTTACCACATGAAGCACCTCCCATGAGGTTAATTCTTCTAATCATTACATTATCTCCTTCAATTTCTGTTCCATTTCATCTGAGCATTTACCAAAACAAGACACAGCTATAAACGTTTCTGTTTCTTCATTTTTTGCCCAAGCATAAGGCAATAAGCTCATCCCTGATTTTTTAAGCTCTTCAAAATATAACTCTTCTGCTAATTCAAAGAACTTCTCTAATTTCTTTTTTGTCATCTTAACGCTCAAGTATGAAGATCGTCATCCTCAACAGTTTTTATGAACTTATTAACTTCTTCATTCATTTTTTCAAAATTACCTGGAGAATAATAAGAGGCTAGTATTGACCGTAACTCCCCTTTAACTTTTTCCCAAGCCATCAGCCTCATTACTTGTATCTCCTTAGAATCATAAATCACGACCATACCTCTATCATACTATAAACCGCTCCAGATCTTGCATTTTTACGCTCAAACTCTTCTGCCTCGTATGAGTGTTCAAATATCGCAGGCTCTCCGTTTTCATCTGTTAATATCTTTATTCCTTTGATATCTTTTACTTTACTGCCACCGTCCCCATTAGGGATTACTTCTATACTTATCCATGCCATTATCTTTCTCCTTATTACTCATTATCTTCTATCTCCTCTACGACCTTACTCCAATCGCCTCTAAACCCTATAGCTCTATCATCAATATACCAGATACCAAGTGCCTTATCATTGTTTAAAACTACATCATATGGTATCTCATGTTCATTAAGATATTCTTCCATAGCCCTAACTTGCATTGTTCTATCTATAGGATACTTTTGTAAATCATGATTGGTTCTGCATGAGGCAATATGTATCTCATATCCCAAATCTTTTAGTTTTTGCAAAGCTTCTTTGACTCCAGTCTGAGGGTCTCCCATTTTAGGGTAAGAAAAATGTGTGATCGTTCCGTCAAAATCGACAACTACCGCTTTACTCATCTATCTTCTCGACTGTTAATTTGTATTTTTGTTTACCAAAACGATATTCAATTGAAGCACCTTTATCTGCACCCCACATCATTTTTTCAGTGATACAAGCTAAAACATCTCTTTCGGCATCTCTCTTGTCGAGTGCCTCTCCCTTGTCTTTACCGAACCTATACAGATATATAGAATCTGTAAGACCAGAATATCCAACACTTATTTTATCTAATTTTTTACTCATTAATAGGTATCCCTGCATTTTTTAAAAGCTTTTCTAATATTATATTTGGTTGTTCTCCACCCCAAAGATGTCCATCCCTTTCTCTATCAAAATCTCCATCTTTCCTGAGAAGACAAACCCATTCGAAATCTACGTCTAATACGTAACCATCTAATTCTCCATTAGAAAAGGCTGTTACTACATCTAAAAAACTATCATATTGATAATTACTCATTTCTAATATCCTATTTTATCCTAGCTTCTTCAATAGCTTGTTTTAACTCTTCGTAGGTCTCGTCTACATTCCATGTAACATTACCTATGCACCACAATTCCGTTTTAACATTTGGTTTTTTGTCATATCTGGGATAACCAGCTGCTATAACATTATCCCAATTAAAAATCTTCTTACGCCCATTTTGTGTTAATTCAACATTCATTCTCTATCTCCATTGCTTCCTAAATATCTCTCTTTGAACTTCTTCTCATATCTCTCTAAAAATTTCGCCTTCTCCTCTTAATATTTTATCCCTAATACGATTATCCAAATCATCACTCATTTCTTCTCTAGCTTCTTTGGACGGATAATTAATATCCCCTCTACCGATAAAATCTTCTAAATCGCAAAGATACTTTTCATCCATTTCGCTAGTGATCACTGGAGAGTGGGTTGTTGCAATTATTTGCCTATCGGGGAAATGTTCTCCCAACTTTTCGATAAGCTTCATATGTCGTTTGAAATAAATATGCATTTCAATATTATCTATCAGTAGTATTCCAGCATTTTTGTTGTCATATCCTTGATTGAACAAGGTTCTCAACATTGTTGCTATCTTCTTCTCGCCAGCACTCATACTCTTAAAATGAACTTTAGTATTTCCAAATTTCGTAATAACAAAATCAAGGAAATAAGTCGTCCACTTACCTGTTACGGGGTCAAGCTCTTTATGCATATTCGTTTTAGCATCTGGTATTGCACACTCGAATCCATAAACTGCTCTCGCAAAGTCTAAAAATTGTTCTTTATATTTAGATTTTAACTGGAACTTCTGCATATTCATAGGATTATCTGCATCAAGATACAAAGTCGTAGGCTTAGTCTGTCCTATTTCGTCTTTAGTAAGACCTGAACCTCTTAGAGTCCAGTCATTCTTTATTTCTACTTCTTTATCACCTTCAGGGGTTTCAAAAACTCCTAGCATCGACATCTCTGTTCTGCTAGTATCAAAGCCTTCAAGACCTGGCTGATAGTCTGGATGATATGTCAACCTTCTAAAGAATAGCGACAGATCGGGTCGCCCCCGGATAGTAGTGGGGTAGGAAAGAAGTCGAACAGCTTCTAAAAAGTTCGACTTCCCTACTCCATTAGGACCAAACAAGATAGTCCATTTTTTGACTCCCTCACCATCTGTCATGTCGAGATCAAATGTCCTATACCCGCAATAATTAACTAACTTTAATCGTTTTAATTTAATCATTATAGACCTACCTCTCTTTACAGAACGCTGTCGTAATCAGCAGGAGAGTAATCGGCAGATGAAGCAACTCCTACAGTTGCTGCCTGTGCTGTGTTTACATCCTTCTTGGGCGAATCGACGAACTCAAACTCTTCCGCAATGACTCTAATCATGCTGCGATTGTTGCCTTGCTCGTCCTGCCATCTGTTATTATCGAGACGACCCTCAATAAGAATAGCTCGACCTTTTGAGAAATGCTTATTGATTGTTTCTGCAATAGGTCCGTAAGAACGACAGTTAAAGTAATGGACTTCCTTATTCTCTTTGTAAGCCCTGTTAACAGCGATAGAAAAATCAACATACTTTGATGCTTTTCCTGATTTTAGTTCTGGGTCTGCTGTGAGACGACCCATCAAAATTACCTTGTTAAAATTCATGTTTTAACTCCTTTAAAATTAAACTTTATTTATTTAACATTCGATTATTATATAATACATTATCTACTTTCACTTTTCTATAGAGAAATAATAATATGAAAAAAACTTTTGGTTCAAAAAAAATATTTAAACAACAGTCTAAGTGCTGTGCTATCTGCCATGAAGAAGACTACGACCTTCTAGACGTTCACCGTTGGGGGACACCTGGATCTGAAGGAGGAAAGTATGTTCATGGAAATTGCGTTTGCCTCTGTACCTCATGTCATCGCCTCCTACATAAAGGGAAGATAACTATTCACGGAATCTATGATTCAACTATGGGAACAGTAGTTCACTTTACTGACAAAGAAGGTGTAGAGCATTTCGAACCTATATAAGACCCCGAGCACGCATCGACTCTTCTAAGAATCCATAAAAAGGAGATTCATTTGAAAAAATCTTGTCGAGAACAATTGGGTAATATTGATTTATGACAGCTTCTTCTTGTTCATCACTATCTGGCATTAGATTAGCATTTCTATCCCCTGGAGTCCCATAGAATTGTGCCGCCTCAACCATCTCCAAAACTGGTTTTATATCTAAATCATCTGGAGCTATATCAAGCTCCTTAGCTATCGCTATCCTACATCTAAGTGAATACCATTTATCTTCCATATTATTAAAGTACCTCTTCAATAATTGCAACTATGGCTTTTTTTGTTCTTAACCCTATTTCTTTTTTTACTATTACGCCATCTTTAACTAGGATCAAAGCTGGAATGGCATTAACAGCAAACTCTTCTGGGTAATCTTGAACTTCATCAATATTGATTTTGCAAATTTTGATCTTATCAGAATGCTCTTCATTCAACTCTTCAATAACAGGAGTCATCATCTTACATGGACCACACCAAGGAGCCCAAAAATCCACCAATACAGGGATTTCGCTTCCTACCACTTCTTCTTGAAAATTATCACTCGTTAATTCTATCATCTTTTGAAACCTCCTAAATATTATTTATGTAACTTACTAATTCTTCTATCGTCTCATCAACGTTTACGTCCCCATCCAACAAGGATAAAGGATCCGGCCATAAGAAGCCATGCCCGCCTGAGGCTATAAAAGGATCAATCTTGTGTTGACTATCATCTATAAGGATTGTGTTTTCGCTTGCACAAAGAGATTTATTATACGCTAATATGTAGTCTTCTTTGTTATTGAAATGATTGTCTAACCACAGTACCTTACCTTTACAAGCTATCGAAGCTATTTCTGTGAATTTTCCTGGTGAGGATAAAATGGAAAATTCGTCTCCTAATCCTTTTAACTTGTTGTAAAGCTTCTTACCCCAAGGGAATAACTCTAAGTTCTCCCAAAAACCTACGCCTGCCTCTTCGATTTTACTCCATAGCAACTTTTCATCTACAAAACCTTCTAGATAGCCGTTTGCTTCTTTGATTCCATCTCTGGTATCTTTGTCATCTAAATCAATATCACATAACTTACATGCCGCTCCGAGCCAATCAGATATGACCCCATCCATGTCCAAAAAAATCTTTATCTTCTTCTTTTTCTTTTCTGCCATAATAATCTTATTTGGCGATTGCATTCTTATCATATCTACATTCCTATTAATGGTTCTTTATCTGGTCTACAGACCTTTAACTTCGTTTGCTCTTTTTCGCCGGGGATACGAATTATTTCATCAAAATTCTCATCGTAAGTTGGCTCTTCAATTTGGGATTTGAGAGTACTGATTAGCTCTTCATAATATCCTCTATCGCCCCATGCCATTTCGCTGTTCATGCGTCTATCAACATTTAACTTATCCTCTGAACACCATACCAAAGTTATATGAACCTCGGCAGTATGATATCGAATAAACCTAAGAGTCCTTTCCCTCTGCTCTTTAGTTAAACTTAATTGGTCAAGGATAATATCAAAACCAGCAATTAGAGCTTGCTTTATCATATGTTGAGAAACGTTCAATACATAATTTTGGCTACGTTCAGAACTGTCGTAATCATAGCTATGCCTCAACATATGACGAATATCATCTCTACTAATAATAATAGCACCTGTCTCTTTTGCTTTTTTTTCAGCCCAAGTTGTTTTCCCCGAACCAGGAAGCCCCATCATTTCATAAACTTTTTGCATAGTTACCACCATAATCCATTATAATATTTCGCGAAGAGATTTAAACCCTCTTCTACTTTTGCCCAATTAGCATTATACTCTTTTGAGTTAACTTCACAATCCCAATCATGACAAGACAGTTCTAACTCAAAAGCAAGAATCATTCTATCAAGAATACCATTCCATTTTTCATAACATAACTGTCCTTTAGGGTCTGGTCCTCTTCTCATACTATACATCTTTGTACCATCTTTCTCATACCCTATACCCCCTGGACAACCGGGAGTTCCATCTCTAAAAGCTTTAAGTCGAGGAAGTATATACCTAGAAAGGGTGTGACCTAAATCCCAAAGCTCCTCTCTGAGTATACTCTCGACTGCTTCCATTTTGCTCCGAGCTGCGTTATGGTAGATATCTAAAATATCGCCTCTTCTACTCATTGTCATAAGAACGTCGAAATTCTCGTTATCTTCAATTGATTCATATTTTGCTTTTAGCTTATTGATAACATCTCTATGATATTGTTCGTCTTCTCCCCTAGCGTCTCCATAAAAACGTCTACTAACGAGAGTTTCTGTATCTTGCTCAATAAAACTAACGAAATATATTTCTACATCTTCTCTATTACCGACTTCTCTGACAATAAAATCTGTGACTTCTTTTCTGTCTCTCGTATTGATATTAGCTTGGTCAACTATCAGGTCTTGCCCTCTATCCAAAATAGACTTAGCTGTGTCTGCGGCAATTTTTGTTATCAAGCTCTGTTGAGATTCTATATACTTGTAATCTCCATTTAGCATGTTACGAATGGCATCTCTGCTAACGATTACACACCCATTAGGATTAGACCCCTTTTCAATTTGTCTTTTAGACCAAGTGGATTTACCTGCACCTGGCAAACCTATTAAAATATAAGCTCTTTGTTTCCTCATTTTGTTATTATTTCCTTAACTACTACTTCTTCTTCCAAAAAATATTCTGCCCCAGTTGGTATTTTGTATCGTCCTACTCTAGGATTCTCACCGAATAGGATTTTAAACCTATCTGATGGCATTGCTATCGTTGCCTTATTACTAAGTGTTCTAGCAGACATGAGAGAGCAATTCCAAAGACTGATGAAATCGAATAAATTCATTAGTGATTGGACATAAGGATAAACCAGTGTCAACTCTACCACAGCCTTAATCACTTAGCAACCTTATTAACATCAAATGGCCTATATCTTCCCCATTTTCTTCTTGGCAAATTAAATTTTCTAATATGTTTATAAAGTCCATTTCTGGAAACTCCTATTTTGTCAGCTACTTTATTCCATGATTTTAGCTCATCATACAAATTAATTAAAAATTTTGTATCCGAAAAATTATCTTTTATTACTTTTTCTGCTAAGGTCGTTTCTAATATTCTCTTCGACAATAAATACTTTCTATCTAAATATATATTCGCATTTTGATATAATGCCCTAGCCACAGATTGGGAAGGTCGTATGCCTCCATAACTGATTTTCCATATTTTACTCCCCTTGCCATGTAGCCCCACTGTCCCCATATTATAATCATATTTTTTATTTCTGTATTCGACAAATTTCCCGAATTCTGTAACCATTTCTTCTGTACCTAACATATTGCAATTCCAAGCGATATAATCTTTTGTACTTTTTCTTTTTTTAAGACAATAAGTAAAACATCCGTCTCCGTCGAAATAACCTCGCCAATAATGCTGTAACAACTTCTTTTTACCTTGCCAAGGCTTCAATACTAACGATTTAGAGGGAACTATCCCTAAAGACATTAAGTCAGATGCCATCTTTTTAGAATACATATTCAACACACATGCTACCGGCTTTTTGTGCCTTATCTCACCAGTAAAATTTACAGAATTTTTAAATTTTAACAAATGCCCCCTGTCTTTTTCTGCCAGAGCTATTTGTAAACATTTATTTTTAGGAGTGTAAGAGATATAACCATCCGCTGCGATGAATCCTAACCAATAAGCTTTTTCTTCACTATTAACATCCTCAAAATAGTCCTCATCAAAAAAGTTTTTTCTCATTATTGTTATCTCCAAAATACGCCTAGACTATACTATCGCTATGGTGTATTTCAAGGAGAACTCCGATTATCCTTTTTTAATTTATTTAACTCGAAAGGTCTATATCTCCAGTGGAAATTCGTATTTTCGTCAAGCTGTTTCCTAAACTTTCCGCAAACGAACTTAGCAAGAGCTTTTCTAAAATCTCTATAAGAAAAACCATCAGCAATTCGAACAACAAAACCTTCCCTGTTTTCAGCCTTCGTTAAACCTTTTATTATATCTTCATCCCATATGCCATCGTAAATGACAGGAACAACATTCAATTCTAACAACTCCGCCCATTCAAGAGTATCTTTCCAACTAAGGCATTCGTTAGTCTCATTCCAAATCGAAAAAACATAAAAGAAACTATCCAAATCATCATATGTCATGGTATGCCGAGCATAAAGATTTTCACCACATACTCTCCAATCTTCTGGAATATTGTATGACATCTTAGCATGAAAAGCTTTCAACCAATTCCTTGAAGGATGGGCGACTCCGTCGATTGACCTAGCGTGCATATAATCATTATAACAAGACGTATTTTCACCATCCATCTTTTCGGTCACGATAACTCTCTTACCCTCAAAGAAGCTCGTATCTTTTAATACTCTATCGTCCTTAGTCACGCCTTCACTAAATGGAAGGTGCATACTTCTAGGATATTTAATATATTTACAAAATGTATCAAGAACGCACCCACTTTTCAATATCTTTTGTACGGATTCATCAAAAAATAACTCTCCTTTTAACCGTCTACCATCAGGTAAAATCGAATTTCCCCATTTATCCCATCGGGTATCGACATAAAAATGGGCTGGCAATGAGGTTTCTGTTATACCGGCAGCTTCTCTTATCTCTTCACAAGTTATCACTGTTTGCTCCGCTTTTATGTGACACTTGGGGCAAAGTGACGCTCCATTTGACAATGTGTACCCCCCGCAGTCTCCCCATAGACGCCTCTCGATAATATGATGAGCTACATCCGCAGTTTTTTTGCAGATAACGCATTTAAAGTCGTCTCTTTCGAATACGCCTTCTCTAAATTGTTTTCTTGTGAGCCACATTTAGTTGTCCCATAAAATCTTGTATATTTTCTAAGCATTTTTGGTTAAAAATAACATTCTCAATAGTAAAAAAACAATATTGTCTCCAAGCGGGATACCACTTAACGGTTCCTAACTCGCAATCACTTTTATTATTTCTACAAGAATAAACTTCTGTTTTACTTTTCTGTTCTACCTCTACGAAATTAATATATTTATACAGCAGCGAAGGTCTAAATGTCGTTGGTACTTTTCCCTCTGAACATCCTTTGCATAGGTCAAATCTTTTATTTTTCGCCCGATGCGATGAATCGCCAAACTGAATAACACGTTTCTCGATAGACGAAAAAGTTTCACCGCAGTCTTCGCATATAAACTTATGCATACTATCTCCGTGACAACACCTATTCGGTTTTAATCTACTGCCACACGAACATTCATCTTTTTTACCCATTTCTTACGCCTTCTCTAATAAGATACATTTTATTTATCCTCTTGAATAATTTCCGCCATTACCCGTCGGGTTAATTTTAAACGTTAAATCTTCGCTACTACCGCACATACCACAAATCATATGTAATCTTGCAGTCATCATCTATTCCTTTTATACTGGCCAAATATATTCATATTTTGGCTCTTCCTTCCAATTAAATTGACTATACCATTCATAATCTTTTGATAATAAAGTTTGCCTATGAGCAGAATGAAATGCTTCATCTTCAAACCAATGAGGATAAATAATTTCTCCTTTTGGTTCTATCAGAAGCATATTGTTATTATAACCTCTTCTTATCCACTCTTCAATACAAGAATTCTGGTAAACGGCTAGAGCGTCCTCATATCCTCTCCACATTTTTACGGCTGGATGATTTACCCAGCCTTTTCTATCAGTTCTGCCCGCTACGATATTATAAATTTGCATGGCTTCGACACGTTGTTTTCCGAGTCTACGCCAATCTAAGCATTTAACGGTTTTTTCAAAATCACTATATGGTAAAAATGTCTGCATTTAATATCTTTCTAAATTAAGGTTCATATAACTCGGCAAATCTTTTCAAGCTCATCCCAAATTTGGAACTAGCTCCAACTCTTTTAACTCTAGCGTTTAATCCAGCTTTTTCTTGTTCAGTTTTCTGCTTCCTAGGTTTACGTTTATCATAATATTCATCGTATTCTTCATCATATTCCATATTATTTTCTTTTGCCCATAACTCTTCCCATTCGTCATTGTACATGAAACCTTCCATGTCTTCAGCCGCTCGTATCATGATAAGAATAGAACTCACCTGATACCTTCATACTTTCATAATAACAATCATAACATATTAACATGTCTGCGTCAACATCAAATCTTAAAAAATCTCTTTTTTTTTCACAAGATGGACAAATGCTATTGTGTTCAGCGTTATATTCCGAATCTTTTTTAATTTTAGCCTGAGCTAATAAGATAGAGGCATCTCTATCTTCTAAATCTATAAAATCAAAATAGGTGTTTTTACGCATCTGGGTGTGCATAGCAATCTGGGTTCTCGGCTAATTTCTCTTCGGCTTCTACTGTCATCATAACAAATGCTGGATGGTCAGACGGCCAAGTTCTTTGCTCTATATTATTTTTAATTTTTTCCAGATAAGTTTCGGTGTATATGTTAGACGGTTTTTCAGTAAATATAGGCTTTTGTCTCATTTTATCTATTTCTGGCTTAATATCTTCGATATAAGAACCATAAAGATGTAAGCTATCAGAGATATCAACATATCTTCCAACTCTTACTTCTCTACCGAGCTTCTTCTCTATCTTATTCGCCATTCTCTTTTGGAGATTAGTCATCGCATAAGAATTCATAAACCAAGCCCTATATAGGTCTCTGCTACGCCAATGAGAATTCATGTTGAGAACTAAAACGCCATCATTAGCTTCTGGCATACGGCACCAAAGCCTTTGTAGGCAAGGAGGATCATATGTCTTAGGGTCGCAAGTAGGTTGCCATGTGATACCTTGTGCTCTTCTGCTATAATTACTACTTGCTAAATTATCAATTATATATTGTATTTGATCCACATCTTCGAAAGGTCTCGGAGATTTTGAATCCTTCAGATCTTCAGTAGGAGAATATTTGAATAATCTCTCGTTATAAGTATATGTCCATTTGCCATTTTCGGGGTCTATCCAATGGTTATGGATACCGTCAAGAACCTCTCCGTTATACGATGCTAATTCTTCTGGTCCTCCAGGAAAATTCTTATGGATTCGTGGTTCGGCAAAAGGGTCTTCAACAGTTATCATGACTGTTGCGTCTTTACTAGGTGGGTCTTCTGGTTTATCATATTGAGTCTTAATATCAAGACCTTGTTCATAAACTGCTATTACGGCTTTTTCCCATGCCTCAGGTAATGTTTTTCCTACGATATTGATTGTGGGTATATTTCCCATAACTTATTCTCCTTATTATAAAATCTTTTAGTTAATTATATCGACAACAGTTTCACTTTGCAAAATAATAGAAGATTTTTGTTCATTTTTCAGATTATGATACTATTAATATTTTTTTACCGAAAGGCTTTCCATGAGAGACACTTTTAGAATTTTAGTTATCGAAGATAACGAGCCAGATTATGTGCTTCTTGAGAAAGCACTTAACTTAATAGGAAGCGTTGACATAGAAGTATTCAATGCAAAGGACGGACAAGATGGTCTTGACTATATTTTTAAAGAGGGTAGATACAAAGACAGTATCACCCCCAATTTAATCATATTAGATATTAACTTGCCAATTAAAAATGGATTCGAGGTTCTTAAAACCTTAAAAGATGACCCTCTGTACAAGATGATTCCAGTTGTCGTGTATAGTACATCTGACGATAAGGGAGACATTTGCTCTTCATATTCGTTATACGCTAACTCGTATATAACGAAAACTTTCGATATACAGGAGTTATTTATAAAGATAAAACATTTTGGACGATACTGGATAGAGGCGGTAAATCTGCCTAACAGCGACCAATGTTGCCTAATTAAAAAGGAGAAAAAAGAATGAAAATATTAATAATTGATGACAACCCTGCGGATAGGAATTTCTACAAGAAGCATATTGAAGAGTCTAAGATATTCGATGAAGTCGCAATAGAAGAATGCGGTAGCCTTTCTAAAGCTTTTAAACTTTTCGAAAAAAATAAATATGATCTAATCATATTGGATTTAGGTTTGCCGGAAAGCGACGGAATAACGACGATTATCGATACTCTTGCCGAATTAGAAAAGAATGAAATGAAAACTCCAATTATCGTCTTAACAGGACTAGAAGATTATCTCATTGGAACAGAAGCTTTTAGGCGTGGGATTAAAGACTTCCTGACCAAAGCTGATATAAGAGATAATTGCAAAGAACTTTCACGATCTATTAAATACGCCACCTACTCCTTAAATTTCAAAAAGTAAAAAGAGAGAAATAGAAAGAGAGTACATTATCAGGATGTACCCTCTTTCTATTTTTAACTACCTCTTTCTCTTTTTAACTACCTACAGTTAGTCCGTCCATAAAACCTTCCGACTTCTTCCCTACTTCTCCAGCTTTAAGTATTTTACCTAAAGTTTCCATATCGCAATAATTGATATACAGCATTCCATCTGGCTCTTCATTCCAGAACCCTATGTCTTTTGTATCTCTGTAAACCTTCTGCTTAATCAAAGCTCCTGCTCCGACCTCAAGCTTCTTAACTGGCTTAACGGTTTCAACTTTTCTAGCAGATGCTCTAGTAACCGAATTAGCCACTTGCCCTTTAGTGCCTTTCGCAGAGGCTGTAGCAATTATTCCTCTAGACATTCCACCTTTACGCTTAGTTAGGTGAGAACCATTGTTTCCGAAATCGCAACAACTCGTAACAGAAGCCATACCAGAGTCCGATGCAGGAGATCCTGAATGTCCACCAGCCATATAACTGAAATTAATCTCACAAGAATCTAAATCTATATTATCTAATCCATTATCAAGGCTTAAAGAATTCTTTATTAAAGTACTACCTCCACCATAAACCATATTGTCTATTTCAGGTAAATAATTATCATAGTTAAGAAGAGGACATCTAGTACTAGAACGATAAAAAACTGGCTCCTTCTTCTCTTTGCTGTAATAGAAAGCTACCCCTATAGCGTAGACCTTATCTTTACCTATTACTTGGCTAGCTATTCCCTTCATCTCTTCCGCAGTAAAAATATACTGACGAACAGTCCCATCTGGTCTACGAAAACCATCTAACCAAAAATTTCCCCTTGGAGTTCCAGTTGTTGCTAGATAGTTCTGGTCAGGCCAGTTAAATTCGCACTTAGGACAATAATTATCTGACTGGAAATCAACATCATGAACAGGGCATTTGCCTTTATACTGCTCTAGCCTTAAAGCATCTGTTTTCTGCCCTGTAATAGGGTTCACTCCTTGGATGCTGATAACTACAGCAACTTCGTATTCAAGATCATGACAAGGGTTAAAGTCCAACCACATGCCTACTTCTTCATCTACTCCTACAAAGTAACTTCCTGCTATGTCAGAACCATTCATCCAACTATCAGGACAAGCAGGATACGAATCTACAGGATAGACTTCTCTTGAACTTCGTGGAGGTAATCCTTGTGGTGATTCTACTCCATTAACAATTATCTGTTTCAATTTGGCAGGCGTGTGGATAACGCTTTTAAACTCTTTTACCTTCATTTGTGTACTCATGTTATTTCTCCTAAATTAAAAGATAGGGGCATCTCTGCCCCTAATAGATTAGTAAGTTCTGTTGTAGAAAGGATCTTCTCTTCTACCATTGCCAGAACTTTTTGAACCTAATGCCACCTTTAAAATAGGAAGTTCTCCAGTCTTCAGGCACTCATCAAAATAAATAGACGCTTCTTGATAGCGACTTCTAATAACCTTCTCAGCATCTGTCATAACAGCCTTATCCAAAGCATTATGAGCATCGTCGAGAGACTTGATAGAAAGCTCGTTAGTCTCATTAACAGCGATGTTGAGTAGTTGGCGAATAACTAATGAAACGCCATCCCAGCTACGCCCTGTTTGGTCACAAGTACCTCCAGACCTTAATACTCGGCCTGGGTAGATTGGGTTTTCGTCAGCATAATTATCTGTTCTCTCGCCAACTTTAAAGACTTGCTTAGGAACGCCTCCAACCAAAACTTTTGTAAGCTCTGGAAGGTCTCCTTGAATGTCTGAAATCAGTTTAGCAGACTCTTCTACATTAACTGAGCCGTTATCGTTAAAAACGATACAACACATTCCTCTTGACATCTTCTGTAGTCTCTCTCCAACTGCATTTTCTACATCTTTAGGATTGTACCTCTCAAGAAGTTCTTTTGCTGTCATGCAAGATGCCTTGCGGTCTGAAACGTAAACTGATTTGCTTTCGCCTGAAGATTTCCCTCTGAATATTTTGCCAACTTGCTTAGCGATCAGAATAGGAAGACCAAGTTTCTGCAACATTTCCCAACTACATTGTGCTAGGGATGCTTCAGATGTTCCACCTTCTTTTTGAAGTGATTTTAAGAACTCATCAAAGTTGATTTGAAGTTCTTTATCGATATTCTCATTGTGAGACTCGATTACTGCACGTGCGGATGCTACTTTTGTGTCATAACTCATAGTTAGACTCCTTTTACTAAAACTTTTACTCTCTCTTGATAGCCTATGCTATCTTTCTATTGGCAGCTCAACGTCTGCCCTACTTATTACTCGACAACTAGTCGAACATTACTTTAATCAATATATAATAAATTAAATCACTTTGCAAAATAATTATTTAATCTTCTACAGTTTTAGCAATAGTAAAGAAGAAAGTTGACCCTTCGGGAGACGAATCTACCCAAATATTTCCTCCGTGATTCTCTACTATCTTTTTAACTAAAGATAAGCCTATACCTGTTCCTGGATAGTCATCTCTCGCATGTAGCCTCTTAAATATACCAAAAATCCGTTCTTGATGCTTTTCATCGATACCTATACCTGTATCAGAGACAGAGAATAACCAATCATTTTCTCTTTCCTCAACATCTATTGAGATAATAACATTTTTATCGCTTCTAAATTTTATTGCGTTACTAATAAGATTGTGGAAAATCTGTCCTATTCTTCTTCTCCTACCCATAATGATTGGCATATCTGTATACTCTATAACGACTTCATGTTCCTTTATAGCTACATCAAAATCTCTAATCGCAGCCTCTATAACATCATTGACATCTATAACCTCATAAACAATATCGGCACGACCTACTCTAGAAAATTCTAATAAATCTTTTATTAAGAACCTCATTCTATTAGTAGCGTCTTTAGTGAAGTAAATATATTGAGCTAATTCTTTTCCCTCTTCTTCTGTCATTGTGTCAGAGCAGTTCTCTTCTACAAACATTGCTATAAGCTGACAATAGGTAGACAC
>Ga0180434_10004024_pt1 | contig 18173 bp, 14 predicted proteins | sample SS_ome_7_FD_132453 | JGI IMG/M metagenome (GOLD analysis project Ga0180434, IMG submission 132453) | Hypersaline lake sediment archaeal communities from the Salton Sea, California, USA - SS_1_D_2 metaG | ecosystem: Environmental > Aquatic > Non-marine Saline and Alkaline > Hypersaline >...
CAGACCAGAAAAGATATTCCATCTGGCGGCTACGAGCTTCGTCCGCTCTTCGTGGGATCAGGCTGCTGAGGTCATCAACAACAATGTGACGAGCCAGATCAATATCATGGAAGCGATGCGCAGATATTGCCCTGATTCTACAATCCAGGTGGCCTGTAGCAGCGAGCAGTACGGAATGGTTAAACCTGAAGAAACCCCGATCAAGGAAACTAATCCAATCAGACCTCTTTCACCGTACGCCGTCAGCAAGATCGCTCAGGAGAAATTGAGTTATCAATACAACGCATCTTACGGCCTAAGGGCAATTGTAACGCGTACATTCAATCATTGTGGCCCAAGGCGTGGTGATGCATTTGTTGAGTCAAGTTTTTGCAAGCAAGTGGCGATGATTGAAGCCGGGAAAAAGGAACCAATTATTCACCACGGTAATCTTGACGCTGTTCGTGATTATACTGATGCCAGAGACATTGTAGAAGCATACTGGCTAGCAACCGAGCATTGCCCTCCCGGAGTGCCTTTTAATGTCTGCAGCGGAGAAGCCACTTCGATCAATAAACTGCTTGATGACATACTGTCTCTAGCTTCTGTAACTGTTCGCAAGCAACAAGACCCAGCCAGGATGCGTCCTAGTGATGTTCTCTTGCTACTCGGCGATTCGACTAAATTCAGAGAATTGACCGGGTGGAAGCCTCGGATTCCATTCAAGCAGACAATGAATGATCTGCTTGAGGCTTGGAGAAAAAGAGTGTAATGTCTCTCGACCATACAATAATTCTCGGGCGACAAAGAACATAGTTGGGAGTATGTAGTGCCACCAGTACCACAGCCAGTTGTACTACGCGACATTAAAAGGCAGCGGGGTGCCGTTGGGCCTACTTCTGGCACAACTAGCATTCCTTCTACGATGGCAGAAAGGCTGTTTGGTATTAATACTATACCAATCCATTCATCGGAGCCCGATCCCCGCACACACCACGAGTCGTACTATTATAATTCAACTTTAAATCGCTTGTATGTCAAGATTTTAACTGAGCCAGTGCCAGAATGGAGATCTATTGGCAGATGACTCTGCGCTGCCCAAAATGTGGTCACGCTTGGAATATCAATAACATACCAGACAATTATAGAGACACATTAATGTCTTGCCCGTCATGTCGAATCTCTCGGCCTCTCAAAGATTTCTGCAATCAACAGCGATAATTTCCTGTTTAGATGGCGTGATTGATTTAAATATAGTCGCTTTGCTATCGCCACTGCTCTTTTCCCTACCCAACTGATCTGGTTATGTGATATGTTTCTGTCTCCTAAATGCTGCATAATCCATTTTAGCGCCTCTGTGTCTTTAGAATAAAATGCGATTTTAAGATATTTGGATTGCTTGCCTTTACCGTTGCGCGATATGGATCCACTCCCGTCTAGCATGCCTCGTATGACATGTCTGCTATCTAGCCAGTCGCTTGGGGTGTTATTCCATCCATAAGAGATCAACAACTTGCACAATTCTGTATTGTCTATTATTAATTGTGCATATTCTCCAAAGCCGGTATCAATACGGCGAGGCGCTTTTATCGACCCAAGGTCTTTAGATAACTGGAAAAGATGTCCAATGTCTGAGACCGGTGCTCTGCACCGTATTCTGCTACGCTTTTTGAACATATAGGCACGGCTTTTGAGATATCCAAACCAGTATGATGTTATTTCGCTAGATGGATCGATGAACCCCTTTAGGCTCAGCGGATATTTTGACTGAACGTGGACCATGTTACTATAATTTTGATGGTTGAACGATCTCTGTTCAAATATAAATAGAACTTAGAGGTTGGAGATCAATTATGACAGATTATAAAATCCCGCCGTCGTCGCAAGTTGTTGATCAACAGTTCGTTACTGTTCGAGGCCCCGATGGCATACAGACTGGGTTTCAATATGATGCCGAGACCAAAACATTCTGGCGGCAGCCTGGTTCTATTGTAATACCATCGTTCCATGGCCAAACCCACGTCAATGAAGATCCTGTCCCCCTTGCTACTATCGACCGCAAGGGGCTTATGGACAGAGATGATAAAGCCAAGCTGGACCAACTGGTGCAAACGCGTTTCGGCGTCTTGGGTTTTCAGGGAGCTGGATTCCCAGACGATGGCGGCTGGCTTGAAGGTGATATCATTCTGGCAGCTGGCACTGAGTTCATTTCGCTTGAGCGGATCGGTAACGTTGTCCGTTTCACGGTAGACTCCCCAATTCCGTTGAATTGCGGCTGTGAGGAATGTGCCCAAATCTTTTGGATCCAAGACGAATCCGATACCACTTCCATCAGGCCTCCGTCTTGTGCTGGAAAATTGCCCGGTGTTAATTCATATGGCGAATTCAAAGCATATTTGCTGCCAGAGAACACGATCATAGACCCAGCCAATCCTCTGCCAACTCTGAACAAGAAAGTTAGCTATCCCGCATTTATTTTCAAACGCTACGAGAATGCGACCGTTCCGGGCTTGGGCGAGATACATGCCGTACTATCAAGAAACAGCAACCTCACGACTCAGGTTGGTTGGTCAATGACCCCTGGTGCTACAGGTAAGGTCGAAAACATCTGGTTTATGGGCTTAGACGATGAAGGCAACCAGATCAAGTTTGAGATGGACCCAAACAACGATGCCGACATGCTCGGCTTGTTGTTGTATAAAGGCCATTCTCTGACTCGCAGAATGGCAGTGGTCACGAGCTATTCCCAATCTATCCTTGCTGATAATCTTTACAATTGCAAATTCTGGGATGTTGATAATGAGGCGGTGATTGGTGATGAATTCACCGCCACGAATGTTTGGCAGTACAACAACCCAGGCAATTCTCCAGATGCTTTAGATAATCCTCAAGCTAAGGTACTTGATGCAACTGTTGATTTGTTACCTGTTGGTACTTTGGTGCAGATCTGGGAATTCCAAGTTGGCGAGTCTAATGGTACGAGGATAGTCAGGCGTTACTTTAACAAAGAGCCTAGAGTCAATCCTTATACTCTGTGGTCTTGGTCTGGCGCAATCAAATTTGGCGACCTTCTCATAGAGCGCGAAGAGCTGCGCCCCGGAGCGCCATCGGAGGGCTACGCATACGAAGTCGATGTTTCTGACATCAGGTTATTTGAGAGGACCATCTGGGGCATTACGGTTTTTGAAGATCGCTTGATCCTATCAGACGACGGTGAGGCCACCGGTGGCACTGAAACAGAACAAGTCTTAAGGTCCGACTCTGTCTCTAAGCTTGAAGCGTCCGATCCTGATTTGCCGCAGCCGAATACTGTTATCAGAGCCCTCTTGGCAAGTACTTGTGTATCGGGGTTTGTTTTTATTGTGAACCAGTGGGTTGGTTCATATCTCAAATTCAAGAGTGGTCCTCTTTCTGGGCAAATCTTTCAAATCCTTCAGAACGCTTCGTCCTCTGTTACATTGCTTGGAGACGCGACAGAAGCCGAACCAGGCGACCAATTCGACATTTTCACGGAAGGCAAGACTGGCGAGCCTTCTGGCGTTCCTATCAATAACCAGTATGTCGCCGATGTTGATCCTTCTATTCCTGGGTTGGTGGTCAAAAAGACAGATCCGGATACCGATTCAGAGAGACCAGTTTATATCTGGCATAGAATCAACCATAAGAATTTCTACATGAAGGCGTATATTGGTCAGCCAGCCGCCAGTGAATTTCCTCCAATCGACGTGTTGCTGCGTGCACCGGTCGATAGTTTCGATGATCTTTATATGAAGGTCATCAGACGTGGCGTATACGAGACTGGTCCGTTCCGTGGCATGAATTACATCGTGGTCAAGGGCGCACACTGGAAAGAACTTCCAGCCAGCGGTGTGCTGCGCACCATGACCGGAATTTGGCGCAACGAAACATGGCACTACTATTATAAGGCTGCATTTGATCGTTGGGACGATGATGCCGTTGCTCTTATCGGAATGACTGAGCCGTTTCTCTTCGACGAAGATTTTGTGCCAGACGTTCAAGACAACACTTGTGGAACTGGTACTGGTAGCACAGGTACGGGTACCGGCACTGATATCTCTGGGACTTCTCAACCTGGCGAATTCGTCACAGTGCCAGGAAATACCACTGTTGCCAGTCTCTTGCACGCTGAATACAACGCAGCATGCTGTAGGCTAGAATTTTCCATCAATGACACCTCTGAAGCCGAATCCGTTCAGCTTCAGTTTAAAACTGGTATTCTTGATATGGCCGAGCCATACGAGCTTGATATTGCGGTCGATCCGGCTGATGATTTCGTTAGAGGTATGAGTCCTGGCAATTATGTTGTTAGCCGCATTTACACCCAAGACGGGTTCATTATCAACGGTACAGAAAATCCTGAATCTGAGCCAGAAAATTTTCGCTGCTATTATGGGGGCTACCTCCCCACACCGATAGATGGAGAGACCGAGAGGTGGAATACTCTTGAAGTCATGTATAGAGATGAGCAGATCTGGGTCTGGTGGAATGGGTTGCTTATCCCACCAGACCCAGATGCGTCAGCGAATTTGCCAGTTCCAGTTGTGGTCAATACACCATACTTCCCGGTCAACAGCACAGTTGAATACGGCAAAATAGCCATGAGGTTGTGGCCTGGTGCTACTCTTAGGAAGATGGAGATTCGCGACCAGACACTTGGATTTAATGAGTTTACATACGGGCAGCTAGAAATATCTTCGTAGCCCATGCCTCAAGGCAATCAAAAGTATTGTAAACATTCGGAGATGACGATGGCAAAGACAAAATTTGAGAAGATGCTCGAAGAGCAACTTCAAACGATAGGCCAAGAAGAGGATAGTGTCATCAGGATCCAGCAGATTCGCGATCAGATAAGCCAGCTGGAAGCCCAGATAGCAGAGTTGAAGCAGCAAATGGCGCAGGAGGTTGAAAGCATGACCGGGGCACTTGCCGTGTCAGTGCGTAAAATTGTGCCTGGTCTAACTGTCAGTTTGGATGGTGGACGATGCAGAGTGAGCCACATGTCAAACAATCTCTCGCTGCGCCCAGATTTTGCTTCCGGCCAATGGGACGTTGAACCTAACAGAACCGGGAAAAGATTCAGAAAGCATCACGGCCACTCCGTTGATCTTAAGCATGATGTTGGTCCCTTGGCCGATAACATAGGCTCTTTCTTCAGGAAACGTTACAAGAGACTCAATACCGAAGGAAGAGCCATAAAGCATGTTGGGATTTCTAAGACACAAGCTAGTGGGCATTACGTATGAGTGATTCGCTAGACCCAAGACTACTAGAAGCATTTAAAGAATTTGATGCTTTTTGCAGAAGCAATGGTATTCGATACGTCGTTAGTGAAGACGGCTATGACTACCAGAAATATCTTGTAAAATTTCCATGGGCCAAGGATCACACTGTTGTAGAGCAACATATGAACAATGCTCTGTCAAAGATGGTTGTGATGGATGTGGCCAGTCAGCCAGAAGGTGCCCTTTTCACATTTGGGGTTAAAGTGTTTGGCGAAGACCAATATAAATCGCCAACGCGTAAGATGATCAGGAAACAGAGCCCATTCAGAAGCTCTTTTGGCCCTAGCAAGAGCTTCGGTGGTGTTCGAGGTTATGGAAAGCTAAACAAGAAGTTGTCTGAGGCGTTGGGGCTAAAGGACGACTTACTGGCTCACGATAATGTTACAGTTATACCATCCGGCTCTGAAGTCGGGGTACATGATCCTGACCCTGAGCTACCAGATCTGGATTATGGCGGCACTGTTGTGAATGTCGATAAAGACAAACTTGGCGGTGCTATCAATAAAAAATCAGAAAAAGAATTCAAAGCGACTTTCAATGAAGCAGTTCTTTCAGAACAAACAAGTTCTCTGGGTGCTATTTTGACCAGCAGGATACATGAGGGATACACAGTGGCAGCCGATCGTGCTTTCGCTGCAGGCTTCTTGACCCAAGATGAAAGAATAGCTCTTTCCGATGCTATCACCGCAGCCCTCAACGAATTTACCAGTGTGATGAAAGAGAAATTCCCGAACATATATAGAAGAGAAGTCGACGGTAAGGAAGCGATGGGTATGTCTGGAACCTTTCGTGAAAGAATAGAGAGAAGGATTTCTAAATTATGAGTACTGTGCCGCTGCCAGATAACCGCATTAGGCTACAAGCACCCCCTATCGATTTTGACAACGATGTGGGAAATACCGGACAAAACCATGATGATTATCCGGATCCAGGTCAAGCTCGGTTCGATTGGATGCGGATGTACTTGATTGGTCTTTTAGCCAATCAAGCTTCATTTAATGAACCAGTCAACTATAGAAAAGGCACCCCATGGTTCGACCTGAACACAATGGTTCTTAAGATACGGACTGGCGAAGGGATTGCTGGCACAGAATGGAGTGATTTTTCAGATGTCATTGAAGTATCAGATGGCCTTACACTAAAGGACTGGTTTGATGCTGTCAGCGGTAGTTTGGCCGAAAGGCTTGTATCTGAAGAAGAACTGGTAGCCGCTTTAGGCCATTACTTCACGGCGGATGTTTCAGGCAACATCGAAAGCTTCATAATGACGGCTCCCAATGGAAATAGATATAGGGTTACTGTGAACAATACAGGAAACCTTATCACGACCCTTCTCACATAAGAGGATCAGATGAAAAACATTTCATTAAATGATAAAATGGCGCGTTACGCTAAGGGCGAGATTGAATTCATCGTGAAAGATCGTAACGGCACTGTGATCAACACGATTAGAGATGACAATATCGTTAAGATTTTTGCTAAAGAAATTCTTAGCCACAGGATGCCATTCAATAAAGTGTGGGATCCTGATGCTGGAACAGAGGGGGACTGGGTAGTTAGCGGCATTGATCCAGATGATGACTTCGCGGTTAAGTATATTCTATTTGGTGCTTCTTTTGACTCCGATGGTGTTCCGCTGGACTCTAATGATCCGCGCTACTATACCATCGATAGCGTTACTGGCATTCCGACGCCTATAAGGCTTGAGCCAGGAGCATTCTACGATGGTGGTTTAATCAATGCCATACCAATTGCCGAACCTACAAGACCACTTAAGCGGATTGAGAGTATTTCATACGAGCCGTCTTATCAACCTGCAGGCACCCCGCTCCTGCAGGAAGATGTGCGAGCTATGAACAACATAGTCTTGCTTGAAACCACACTCAAAGCGGATGAATACAATGGATTTGGAGCAAGCGACAGTGACTTTTTCACGATCACAGAGGTTGCATTGGCAGCTGGCAAGACACTTGGACTCGTTGGAGCGTGCGAGGAAGATCCAAAAACTATCTTCCTTGAGGGAATCTCAGGATCAGCAGGTTCAGAAGAAGCTTCAGAAGAACCCATCCCAACTGTGGCGAATGGCGGGGACGTAGTCACCCTAACCGATGTTTCAGCAGCAGAGACGATCAGAGAGGGAGACCAAATTAAGATTGTCTCTCTTGAGCCAGGCAGTGATGGGGAATATGGCGATCTTGACCAAATTAGCCCTTTCTACCTTGTTTTATCTAAGTCAACGACTGGTCTAGAGCTGCAACTCGATCGGGTTCCAGCTGATAGTGACCAGAATCCGATTGTGGCTGATGTCGGTGTTTATCGTAGCACTCTAAGGATTTTCAGCCATCGTATTCTCAAGTCACCAGTGAAGAAAACCTCAGATTTCGAAATCACTGTGCGGTGGAGAATTACTTTTAGCTAGTTCAACTGGATGAAGAAGCAAAGAATCACACGACCAGAACTAGCGCCATGGCCGCAAGCGCGATCCACCATTCGCGCTGGTGCTCATATGCCGATCAGCGAAGATCCGCAAACAACACCAACCCAGATAGCCAAGATATGCAATCTGATGGATAAACAAGGCGCTGCTCATAATTTTGAGCGTGGACAGCAAGTATTAAAAGAGGGCGACTACGTCTTGCCAGATCTACCACCGGCGGGCATGAGACGCCAGCAACCGAAGCGTACAAAATTTAGAGCTAGATTTAGAACTTAGCCTCCTCACCTCCTGCGTGGGCTACCAGACTTTAGTTTTGGTAGTCCTATTATTCAAACATAGATTATGAGATTACGTGTATTATTCGAGAGTGCTAAAGAAGATGCGGCCTTAGATCTCATCAAGACGACTATTGCCGGAACCCCTTTCGAAAATAAGGTGTATATTGCTGGTGGTTTCGTCCGTGATGAAATTATGGGCAGAGCATCCAAAGATATTGATCTTGTAATCGATATGGACAACGGTGGTATTAAGTTCGCCGTATGGGTTTGCAAACGGCTTGGTATTTATAAAGAAAATTCCAACCCTGTTGTTTATCCGCGATTTGGTACCGCTATGTTTACATTCAGGGGCGTTACGCATATTGGGCAAGACTTGTCTGGCCTAGACATCGAATGCGTCATGCCACGCGCCGAAGAAAACGAAATCCCAGACAATCGCAAGAGCATTGTTATTAAAAAGACGTCGATGAAAGGCGATGCTCTAAGACGAGATCTGACGATCAACACATTGTACAAGAATGTTTCGACTGGTAAGATCCTAGATCTGACAGGTAAGGGCGTGCACGACATTAAAAACGGCATCTTGCGCACGCCAACCAAAGCCGATGACACATTCGGCCACCCAAAATTCGGCGATCCGTTGCGTATGCTCAGAGTATTGAGATTTGCTGCGAGGTATGGGTATGAAGTGGATAGAGGTGTTCTCGATGCAGTTAAGAGGAATGCAAGTCGGTTAAAGAATATATCAAATGAGCGCATCCGAGACGAATTCATCAAGATGTTGATTTCGCCGCGTCCAGTAGAAGCAATGGATATGCTGGTCGAAACAGGCCTTATCGATTACGTGCTGCCCGAATTAAAACAACTTATTGGTTTGGAGCAAGGCATATACCACAATAAGGATGCCTATGGTCACACGATGGATGTTTTGGCGGCCACACAACCAAGAGCCGTTTTGCGTTTAGCCGCCTTGTTGCATGACATAGGCAAACCAGTCGTACGAACCCCGCATGACAGAAAAAAGTACGAATTTTTACAACATGAGAAGGTTGGCGAGGAATTGACCGACACTATCCTCCGTCGTCTTAAATTTCCGAACGATACTATCAAAGCCGTAAAAACGTTGGTCAGAAGACACATGGGCCTCCGTGCTGGTCGTCAAGGTAAGCTTTCTAGTAAGGCTCTTCGTCGCTTCGCGAGGAAATGTGGCAGCGACGAAATGCTACAAGATGCGTTAGCTCTTATGCAAGCAGATTATGAAGCCCATCCGGGCGCTGATCCAGATGAATTCAATAGAATCCGAGACCAATATAAAGCCATCACATCTACGGCTGCCCAACCTCTGTCACAGCGCCAGAAGGTCGTCAATGGTCATGATATCATGAAGACTTTCAATATTCCTCCAGGTCCTATGATTAAGACCATGCTCCAATACGCCCAAGATCTATATGATGAAGATCCGGCGACCGACAAAGAAACAATCATGATCAAGCTTAAAGAAAAATTCAATCCTAACGAGGACGAATAGTGGAAAGTTATAGAGAATTCTTAGACCATGAAATGAGAAAATTGGTTGAGCGTCAAGAATATCTTAACCAAATATTAGGCGATGTAGTATTGTCGCCAGAAAAGAATATGAAAGCACTTGAAGAAGAAGCCGTCAAAATGGCGGCGACAGAAAGGAATATTATGGAAGAATTAGAGGAAATCAACATAAAAATGGCGGTCTTGAAGAAAGAGTATGAAAAACTAGAAGGAACATAATTAGCCTATCAAAAATACCACAGGCTACTATTGGTAAATAGATAGATGAAGCTTTTCAATTTGTACTTAGAACAGAACGTTCCTGAACCAGACCAAGACGTAGATGTTGACGTAATGCAAAAAGGGAAAATGGAGGCGGCCAAAAAACAGGTTGAAGGCATTAGTGTCGATCTCCAGAGATCTCTTAGAGGGATGGTTGAATCGTTAGGTAGGCTTCCGGTTTTGGATACTCGTACAGAAGCTAGAGAAAGCGTGGAAGCTATGATGGGGAGCTTGACGAAGTTCATGGAATCATTCGATGAAGGTGGTGCGAACTTCGATCTTATTCTCTCCGCAATAATGGCTGGTGGAAAATAAATGGAGGGTGCCATAGATGGCCGTCTTTAATCCAGATCTTATTCCGACGATAGCGCCCGGGACTCTTTTCAGTAGGCTGACCACAGACACCAGCCTTGCCATTCGTTGGCTCACTGCACAGGATCCGGCCTATTTTGACGTCTTCAATAGGCCATCAGGCGATATTGCTCTACGCCAGCTTATATTGGCCAAAACCCTAGATATAGTCAATCTTAGGCTTGGCCACCAAGCTCTGTTCCCATATGTGGTGCAGCCTCTGGTCACTAGCGGTACGACTGTGGATGATGTTCCGCTAGGGTGGATTTGGGATATGCATCCATCGATGCCAAAGAAATGGGAAGATCTTAGGCTTGCTAAGATCAAAAGAGTGAGTGGGCTCAATCCTGATGGAAGCTCTCAGACATACGATGGCAAGCTGAGGCTAGTTTTCACAGCCAACCAAGTAGGTTCAGCGGTCGAAGTCTCAATATTCCAAGTTGACTATACGATAGACAGCGACCTAACATATCAGATTGCGCCAATCACAATTCCGTCTTTCATAGAAGAAACTAACCCCATCGACCCGGGAGAATCTGAGACAGTAGCCGGATGGGTCACTTTTAGAACACTAGACACCACTGACGCAACCATTCAAGCTTTCCTTGACCTATTAGCGCCTCCTATTGGTGAAACGGAAAACAGCTCTGGCGAATATCCCAACCCGTCTGTGTACCAAATTGTCGACAGTAGCCCCGGCGGCACGGACGACTTTGATGTTTTGGCCATGAGCCACGGGACTGGGCTGTTGACGCTAAGCGCATGGAATCCCATTCCACAACTAGATTCTGACATCGAAACGTGGCTATTGGCCTTTAATTATCCTTTCGACGCTGATGCTACACTACAATCCGGAACAGATCCGTCGATCATTGTGCCGTTTGCTTTGTTCCGTGAATTTAATATTGTCGCTCCGGCTTCTGATGAGCCAACTGGCGAAGCTTCGGCAGATTACTTCCCAGTTTACCTGAGCGGCATTGAAAGAATGGACGCTACTGCCGACATTATAAAATTCTACTTCTCCACGTTTGCTGTAGAACCAAAGACCAGAACACCTATTGAATTTGCAACTTTAGAATTGCATCGAGATTACAGCGCTGGGCGGGTGGTGCCAATTATTCCAAACGATAACTTATGGCCGGTCTACACCTCCTCTGATTTCTATCAGGGATTCGGGCTTGGGCATGTCGTATTATCGTCTAAATGGGGTGGCACCACGTCAGAAATCGACGATTTCTTTGATCTATTCAAGGGTTTGATAACAGACCCGCCAAAGGCAGGACTGTCTCAGACAGCCGGAAGGGTTTCATCGTTCGGCATTAGTAGAGTGCCTGAGAACATCCCCACCTATGGCATGTACGAAGCATTGAAGGGGTCCCGTTGGCCCGATAGCGCCCCCGACGATGAAAACCGATATGTGGTTGAAGCCGATCAAGGCAAGGGTACCGCAGTTGACTTTACCACAAACACCACACTACCTGAAAGTCGTAGGGTCAACCCAGACATTGAGGCTATTGGTTATACTGGGTCGTTGGCGCATCGCCTCGTATGGCTTATTGTCGATTCTGAAGGGCAAAACCACGACTACACCAACGATATCCTGCCGCGTCTAAAAATTCTATTAGGCCGTGATCCGATATTTGGTGATCAGTGGTACGACGGCACGAGATTCAAGACATACAACGGAGACTCGTGGATTGGCTAAATTAACGTGGTCCTGTCAAAAGTATATAAAGGACCATGACACGAGACGAGCGTATTATTGAGCTTTACGAATCTGGCCTATCTATATCGCAGATAGCCAGGCTGGGTACTGCGTCTCAACCAACCATTTCTAAAGTATTAAAGAAAAACAATATAAATATACGCAAAGGAAACGGTCAAAAGAAAAACCTGCCGATAGATGAAATAAATAGGCTGTACAACGAAGGAAGCAGCACTTACGAGATAGCCGCACTATTTCATTGTAGCGACGAAACGATCAGGAAGTTGATCAAGAAGATTCGATCACATGCGGAAAACAATAGGCGCAGACCCCCTGAGGTTATAGCCAAGATTTCTGAATCGTGCAAGCTAAAGTGGCAAGACGCAGAATATAGAAGCAAAGTTGAATGTGCCACTAATAATCCAGATTATAAACAAGCCATTTCTGATGCCGCAAAAGCAAATTATAAAAACACGATCGGCGCGTGGATAAAAACAGACAAAGCAAAGAAAATTATAAGCGAACAGGTAAAGTCTAGGTGGCGTGATAAATCGTATAGAGATAAGCAGAAACCTCACTACAATTGGAGAGCCAAGACTGCATCTGACCAGTCCAGATCAGTGTTGTCAGGCGGAGAGAAACGAGAAGAGTGGATCGGAAAAATTAAAGAAGCAAATGCTGGTAGAATAACGAGTAACCCACAACCAAGCATGCAACAACTACAGCTGTACTATCTGTTAGATGCAAACAACATAAGTTTCTATAGAGAAGGGCCTGACACGAGGATATCTGATTTCTATGTAGTAGACTGCATAATTGATGAACAACACCAAATGGAGCGTCCTCTGATCGTTGAAGTGCAAGGCGAATATTGGCATTCTTTGCCACACGTTAAAATTAAGGATAGACAAAAAGCCACTTATATCAGCAGACATACCAACTATGATTTGTTGTATCTAGATGAGATCGATTTTAAAAACTTCAATTTAATAAGGGAAAAATTACGAATATATGGACTACATATTGACAATCGTCACATTAGCCTTAGCGATATTATCATAAAAGAGATAAAAGAGAAGGAAGCACGGTTGTTCTATGAGACTTTTCATTATTCTTCATCTGTGAGGAAAGGTGCCCACACGTTTGGTGCATTTGTGGATGAAACCCTGATAGCAGCAATAAGTTATACGCCGCCAATACGAATGCAGGTAGCCAAAATGCTTGCCGCAGAAATACAAGAGGTTAGGGAGATATCGAGATTGGCAAGAGCTTCCCACATCATATGTGATAATCTACTTAGTTGGTTTATTAGTAAGACCATAAAACTAACCCCTAAGTTTGTTAAGATTATTGTATCGTATTCCGACCCAGCATATGGGCATAGTGGTGGTGTGTATAGGGCCAGCAATTTTGTGGAACATGGCAAGACAGCATCGAGTTATCATTATGAAGACCAAGACGGTAAAATATGGCACAAGAAGACGATCTGGGATAGATCTAAAAAATTTAAGATGAAAGAATCGGAGTATGCTTTTAAGCACGGTATGATAAAAGTGATTGAACCACCGAAGTCAAGATGGGTTTTTAGGCGTTAAGCTAAATGGCCAAAGTCACCATATTAGTCGTCAACTATAACACGCCTAAATTTATAGAATTGTGTCTTAAGTCCATTCATGTCAATTCTATAACCCCCCACAGAGTCATTGTTATAGACAATGGTTCCACGGACGGTTCTCTACCATATCTGAAATCTCTGGCAAGGTCGCAACGGATACATCTGGTATCCAGGAGGACTACTCTTTCAGCATCAGAGCACGGTAGGGCATTTGATCAGGTTCTTTATAAAAGCGGCCTTATTAAAACACCGCTTGTTTGCACTATTGACTCCGATGCATATGTGGCAAAACGTGGGTGGCTGCAAGAGCTGGATCGACAGCGAAAAGGCCATTTTGCTGTCGGATATGAGCATTTTCGTGACGCCCATTTGCTGCATCCGGCATGTATGTTGATAGATTATAGGGAACTTCTGAGTATTGGACGCCCATCATTTGCTTTAACCAAGAAAAACGGTCAGTTCTTTGATACTGGTATTGTTGTGTCTCAAACCGCATTACGTCACGGAAAGAAGCTAGTTGGTGGTAGGGGGCTTGAGGCGCTCGTTCCACATCGATGGTGTGGGACGAGGATACAACGAGCTGGTAAAGACGGTGTGCTGGATGGTCATATTACTCCAACCGCTTTTGCTGCAGAAAACAGGAAGTGGTTCGCAAAACAAGACGTGATGAGGATAATGTCGATAAAATATACATAAAAGACTTGTGAGGTTGATGCGAACAATTCTTTCATAGGTGAATCACGATGGATAAGTCTACAGCCTATTTTAGTGTTGGCGATGTGGCTAAAGCTACAGCAATATTGGATAGATATGGTGTTGAATATAGCATAGAGCCAACAGATAATTGGAAAACTAGGCGCACGATACTCAAAATTAATGTTCCTGATAGTGAGACGCTGAAATCCATAGACAGAGAGATGTTTATGGCTGGTGCTAACCCAATGATGGAATCGGCAGGCTCTATACACTTCAACTATCCGGACGATTGGGATGCTGAGGATATAGCCGAATGGGAAGCTATACAGCGTAGAAAACAAGGACCAGATTCTGACTACCAAGAATTTGAAAGGAAGATGGAAAGTTCCTGGCGTTCGCTGCCGAAAAGCAAAGAGGAAGAGATAGAGGCGATGGCCAGTAAAAGGAAAGCGGCCCGTGAAGGCTATAAGAACCTACGCACAGAGTTATCTCGTGCTATGATGAACGCTGGTATTGATGATTTTGAGTTGTATGGTGCTGGACGCTATGGAGAATCTTTATCGCCACTAGAATATCAGGGTGCTCTTCGGATTATCGGCCCACCAGTCGCAGGTCGCAATTTTATTGATGTGGCTAAAAATATTGCAACACACAATGGCTACCAATTTGCGATCGATAGACCACCTAGCGTCACCCATGCTTTTGGCAAGACTGTCAGAAACGGTATTGGGTTAGAAAACCGTCCGATTATGTATATTTATAAAAGATACCATACTGCCTGGCCTACCAGCCATGAAAGAGAATTGGCTTCACAAGCCGGTGTTTCTAGAGACGAAAATAGACGTCTTTTTGGGCACAACCGCATATATGAAAGCAAAGTAGCCGAGATTGCCGATGAGATTACTGGCAACCCCCACCACTTTATATGTCAGGGCGAAGCGTTGGCTCACAGGATTGGCTCGATCCCGGAGTTTAAACTGCTTCGTGAAGAGATCAACGATGCTGCAGCTAACAGAATGGAGCTGGAAAGAACCATCCACATGCCGCTTGGTATAGGGTCTGGCAACAGGATGGTGTACTTCTTGGCTGGGTCTAAGGGCGGCGATGTGATGATTGATCTCATTGGGTGCCCACGGCAGATAGCAAATAAAGCCATTCCTTCACTATCTCAAATGATGCGCGTTTGATCTGCACGTAGATAGTTCAGCACATCAAACATATTATAGGACCTAAATGAGAGAACTATATGGCTAGAAGAACAAGCAATTTTCCATTAGTACCATTTGACGGCCAAGAATTCATAGATGCATATCGCATTAAGTGGGTGTACGAGGCCGACACAAAATGCTGGAGGAGGCTAGGAACTGTCCCGAATATCCCATTGGCAACAGAAGTACAAGATGGCTTGTTGAGTAGGCAGCTTAAGCAGCTTCTTGACTCTATTCCTGAAAAAGGCGGCCATTTTGGGATTCTAGCCAAGCCACTTCTGAGTGTTATGCCAATTGATTTTCCAAGCAAGCTAACCGACAAGATCTATAGTGCTGTTCCGAATGAAGCTGGATCTATAGTTTACGGTTTGAAGCCTAGGAAAAATGAAAAATACACAGCCGATGGATTGAGCGGGCTTTTCCTGAGGTTTACAAAAGGACCACTGAAAAACAACACTTTCCTTATTTATAGTAATGATGAGGACTCTATTTCGTTACAAGGTGACGCTAGTTCTGCCAGATACGAAGATGAGTTTATGGTCTTCGACCCACTGGAAGCCAATGAACACGGCGCAATAATGGGTGATGTTGAGATTGTCAGCGACACTATCGATATCACTTGCGTCGACAATATGGGCAATCCTATAACGGTTTCAGAAGATTGTAGGCTTGACTATAAAGATTCTGATGAAGGCGCACAATCTCCAGGGCTGGATTTCAAGATTGGTGATGATCTACTAGATAGTTTTTGTGTCGAACTTAGAGCTTGCAAAGGCCCAAAAGGCGATAAGGGTGCAAAGGGTGCAACGGGGGCGGATGGCACTGGTGACGGTCCTGTTGGCGAAATGGGCGATCCTGGCGAAGATGCCCCAGATGTCGGACACACATTTAGCGGAATAAAATTTGTTGAATCAGATGACACTTACGATACTGCTATTATTGGTCTAGAACTAGATGCGGATGCCGGTAAGCTCCATGTGCTGAAAGCCAAGATGAAAGTACCAGATAACGATCAACCCGCAACTCAAGTGGTTGCCTCTCCCATTGACAGATCACTTGAGTGGACTGACGACGAATTTGGGTATAATCTACTCAAACCACAAAACGATCCAATCGAAACTAAAACCACAGATGACGCAGACATTGAGTTAGCAGCATATCCTGCAACGTATGAAATCAACACGACTGGGCAGGCATCTGATATTGAGAAAAGCAGACTAACACAATTTAACTCTGTTGGATTGAGCGACCTAATCGACGAAGCGATTAGTTATTTCAGAGACAGAATTAACGAAATAGATTCAGAATATGACACACAGATCAAAGAATTCATTGAAGAGAAAGATGCAAAGGCCCGGACCATATTGGCCGGTTTAGCTCAAGACTTGGCAGAATGCGAATGGCAGCTGCCAATAGAGTTTTGTCTCGGAATAACTCCTGACGATTGCAAAGAAGGGGAAGAGGGCGGTGGTGGCGATGGCGGCGGCGAAAGTGGTGGCGGTGGTCCACCCACGCCGTGGCCCAATCCAAGTGATACTCCGCGTTTCAATGAGCCACCTTATACTATTCCGAATCCTACTCCTACTCCAATACCAGGCAACCAAGGGACGCCTGGCCCCGGATTTGTACCGACACCCATCCCAACGCCAGCACCAACCCCTGGCCCAACGCCAACACCACAACCTTCTACTACTGGGCTTGATTATAAGTACACAGCGGCGCTAGAGTGGGAAGGATCACCACTGCTTCCTGAGAATGCGGCGTGGGTTATTAAATATCACCATGGTGCTTTTCGCACGCTAACCTCTTCTTATTTTGTTAGCCCGAACACTACGTCTAGCGGCGAAGGAATTTTGTTCATACCATTTATTGGCGACCAACAAATGTCTCCGAAGTCGTTCCCGGTCATACAAAGCTACGATCCGAACGATCTAAACTCTATCGAGGCCGCATACAAGAAGGGATATTATCCTGGCCAAATGGCTGGTCAAGAGGATAGAGTAATAATCGGCGGCGATGGCGGGGTCACTTCAATTTTCGCGGTGGTTTTGGCTAAAAACGACTTGCTTCCTGATCAGAAGCTTTATGTGACGATCCAGCCTTTATTCGAAATATCTAGTCCTATTCCGGGGGTTAGTGTGGCACCGTCTGCTGTGCTTAATGTTGGTGGCGCACCGGGACCGACGCCTCCTATAGAGAGCACCGATCCTGTTGTAAATGCCGCGATACCAGGAGTGGTACACGAGATCATTCCAACTGCAGTTACAATCAGAGGTGCGAATTTTGTAGATGGTTGTACCATAGACGTGATCGGGAATACAAATGTTACCGTGGGTGCCATCACATTTGTAAGTGATACAGAACTAAATGCAGATTTCACGATTGCTATTGACCCTGCATATCCAGCTCCCAATAATTACGACATATTGGTGGCAAACCCAGATGGCAGTAACGGAATAGGGGTCGGAATTATAACATCGGCTGTGTAAATGAGCGATCTATCAAATGCCGCCCGATTGATTAAAAAGCTCACGGCCCAAGACATCAAAGTCTTGGATCGCGGCGGTAGGTTTACTTCAAGCCCAAAGAATGTTGAGAATGTTCTATCTGAACTACACGACGAAATAGCCACTGGTTCAACGGGTGCTACAGGGGTAACTGGGACGACAGGGCCAACTGGCATCACCGGTCCGACAGGTCCTTCTGGTCCCACTGGTCCAACCGGTATAGGCGACACTGGCCTGACTGGTCTGACTGGTGGTACTGGTCCAACCGGATTACGGGGTGTTACGGGC
>Ga0180434_10004026_pt1 | contig 18164 bp, 38 predicted proteins | sample SS_ome_7_FD_132453 | JGI IMG/M metagenome (GOLD analysis project Ga0180434, IMG submission 132453) | Hypersaline lake sediment archaeal communities from the Salton Sea, California, USA - SS_1_D_2 metaG | ecosystem: Environmental > Aquatic > Non-marine Saline and Alkaline > Hypersaline >...
CTATACTGGCTACCTTCTTAGTCAACTCTGCCTCATATGCTTTAGCTGCTACTAACATTATATCTCGTATTCTCCTTCTCTTCTAAGTTTGGCAGTACGCCTAATAAGTACACCACCGTCATTGCGTACATACACATCCTTCATCTTGACAGAAAAGTATGCACCAGACAAGGCTTTCAACACGACCCTATCATCAGTGTTAAACCTCACCTCTACCAACTCTCCTTTGAGCCCTACCCAGTCTAACTCTTTACCCATTACAGTTCCTCCAAATCCTTCATATCAGGCATAGTATAAACAAACCCGTTATGCTGAATCTCACTACCATTAATAAAATCTTTAATCTCGTCATCACTCAAACCTTCGATGCCGAAATTCTTCAAGACCATCCTAACAGTAGCAATATTGTGTTGTCTCTGTTGGTGTCTAGCATATTCTACCATACTATTCATTAGAATTTACTCCACAAAGTTTTCCATTTAGGTTTCTTTTCATTTTCCATATTATAGGCCAGGTCTACTACGTCTCTGTTCTCCACATAAAACTTAGCCAACTGTTGATGATAAAAACGACTACCATCGGCCACCAGCATGACCTTTTCCAACTTGAATCGTAATTGACGGTGCCCATCTAATACTTTATCAAGAACGTGTAGCTTGTTTGCTACCCCGTCCTCTTCTGCTAACTTTCTAACAGATGACTCATGGTCTCCCTCATAGGCATAAGCCAATTTGAGCAAATCCAATTCAGCCATATACGCATCGGTGCCGGCTTTTACCATATCAGTAAGTTGTCTTCCAAGGGACTTTACCCTTTTTTCTACCTCTTCTATTCTCATAACTCCTCCAGCTTGTGTCCATAGTCAATAATCAATATACCCCATAGACTAATAATATAATTAATAAGAAAATCTATTTTCTCATCTGTCCCTTCTTTCTCATGAAGGTAACTATTGAGGGCAGCCATCAATTTAATCAACTTATTAAGGTCAGCATCTACCATCCCGTTAACCTTATCCTCCATACCAAGATGAAGCATCTGCGAAGTGAGTATCCGTTTGAGTTCTTCTAGCTTAGCGTAATCACTTATTTTCATCCAGTCCCCCCAATGAGGCAAACAACATAGCTTGATTAGCTAATACTAAAATAATTAACTCCATAGCAGACTCATACAACAAGGTGACTGGTGTATCATCCTCTCCTGCTAGGTCCTTGGCTACTGCCCAAGCTAACTCCTCGTTCTTCTGATGTAGTCCCATCAAGAACTTCTCAGTAAAATCATCAAAATGCTCGACCATCATATCAGCAAGAGTGTCTAACTGTTCGGGTTCCAAGTCCATACCCGTATCCTCGACAGCAAATTCTAACATCTTGCGAAAATTAGAGGTCATACGCATATTATTTGCAAAATCTTTCATGTTGCTCATTATTCACTCTCCATATCATAAGCAGTAAGCTCGTAACCACAAATACCACAGAAACTAGTTATAGCTTTATCAGAATCTATAACACATTTGGTTTCGGTGATATCATCACAAAACATACAATACTGGGTGGCATCATGGTCGCAAACTTCTGGTTCCACCCGATATATTTTTTCCTTAGTCTCTATGTCTCTAATAGGTCTCATCTTGTGTACTAGTCTCCTTATGTCCTGTTTGATATACCATCTTAGTTCAAACCATAATTCATCAAATAATGCTGCTAATACTAAAATATCCTTCTTCATGCAAATACCTTCCATATAAAAGCAAGTGTTGTCATAGCGCCGGCAGCAAATCCCATAAGGGCAATAGCAACCGGATGCAGAGGGGAGGTGTAAATCACGCTCCCTTTTCCAATTTCCCCATAATCATCACCAATTAAACTCATGTTCATGCTCCTAATAGGTAAATGTGGCTCATTACAGTCACAACCTGTTCCTGGTAATCCTGGCCCGTGTCCTGGCATATTATCCCTCAAATCCTGTTTGTTAAACTCAATTATACCCATAATTCGCCTCTGACATACAATATAAGCACCTTTTTTGGTTTGTCAAGGGGTATCATGGTCGAAAGTTTAAAATCGGCCAGATTTATAGTCTGTGGCACCATATAAGTGTTGTCTAGGATATTTGCGTTTTTGATTTTTTATACCCCCACCCCTTGGCAACATTGATGATGACAATTTAATAACATAAGGAGGTGTATTATAGAATCTAACCTTAAGTTCGATGCCGCTACTATAGCAGCACTCGAAGCAGGTACTACTGAACTCATCACTTGTGATGCGTGTGGTATCACTTTTCTGGCCGTCGTAAAAGAACGTTATTACGGCGTTGATGAAGAGTGCGATGCCTTCACTCATACCAAGTATGAGACCCGGTGTCCCACCTGCGGAGTGTTGCCCCCTCGCAGCATCGACTATTGATAGACTCGGCCCCTGGCACAGGGGTGGCAACAGAAACTGTGCCATCACATGTGCCCACTATCACTAGTGGGTAGATGTGATAATAACCTACAGCATGGAGGTGTAGTATGACTATATCACAGTATGACAGCGTAATCTGTACGCTGGTTGACCAGGGCCTGGCCGTAGCCCGTGAGGGACTCGGCTTCTCTTCTGACCTGTACAAGGACTGGGAACAGTCCCTTGGTGAGCGCCGCTGTGTGCTGGTGACCATCATTGAGGTGGATACTGAGCGCACCTGGGCCACTGACCTGTTCCAGGTGGGGCTCATCAGCCCCGAGAAGGCAACGAACTGCCGGCACTGGCGTCCTGGCTGGGATGAGGAGCCCGGCTACCGGTAACAGGGGCTGCCCCCACCCACCATGGGGGCATCACACAAGCCTACTACATGTGTAGTGGGTTTATGTGGTATTCACCCAAACAAAGGAGGAGCCAAATGGGCTTTCCACTGTTCGAAGAAGAATTGGCTAAGGTAATGGCAGAGGTCCCTGGTACTACCACACCCACCAAGTATGATTTCAGAATTACTGCGCTTCAGGTTAAAGGCATCCTCAGTACGCAGAGCAGATCCAGTAGAGCGGCCTGCCTGTATCTGCTGCGTGTATTCGATGCGCGGCCCGAGGTTAAGGAAGCCTGCGATGATACGGTAATGGTCAACAGGACTTACCTGAGATCTACGCTGGCGTACTACACCCGCCTTCAGAACATCGAGGCGCGGTTCGCACTTACCTAAACAAGGAGGAACTAATGAATAACTTTGGAACTGGCCTGATGTGGGTAGTGAAGATTGGCTTTGTCATAGTACTGGCTATGGCCATCATGCACGCCCTTCCCGTTGTGGGAGCTGTACTTCTTAGCCTGCTCACAGTACTGGTGCCTGTGGCCCTGTTCGTGGGCGCCATCTGGGGTATCGGCTGGCTGATTAAACAACATCGCAAAGGAGGTGGCCATGTTTAAGATTCACACCATAACCGCTAGTACTCAGCGCACACTGGCTGGGGAGGTAATGAAGTGGATGAACCAGAATGTGGCGTCGCTGAAGTGGTCTGACCGCAAGTACGTGCAGGGCAAGAACGACTTCGGCAAAGATGAACACACCTGCTACATTGAGTACACGCTCAAGTAGTACGGCCGTCCTGGGCATGACATGAAACTGCCCCGTGTCGGGTGCTACCGCATCCCTGATGATGGCCTATGGAGGGCCGAAACACGTAGTCATCAGAATTCAACGCCCTGTGGGCAAAGGAGGCAACATGCCGAACTATGAACCTGAGATTGCTGTTCCTGCTGGTGTACCTGTCCTGTGCTTGAAGAAGAATCAGATTGAGTCGGTCCTTGACGGCCGCAGCTGGGCCCGTCACACCACCCAGCGCCTGACCGAGCTGGTGGGTGAGACCTTCCTGCTGTTCACCGGTGCCAAGGCTCGCTACCTGGGTGGTGGGTGCTGGGCGTTCTTCGGTTACACGCAGGACCAGTCGGATGCCACCCGCGCTATGGAGGCGGTGGTGTACTAGAACGCAGAGTAGCCCCTGGCTTGCACAGCAGGGGTGTAATGCGGCCAATGGCGGTTACAAGCCCGCATAACATTCAACGCCGAAAGGCAAAGGAGGATAGATGCAGAGATGGAAACTGGTAGTATTGGTAATGGCCCTGATAGGTTGTGTCCTGTACACGGCTTACCTTGAAGACCCGGCTGACTATGAGGCCCCCTCTACGGCGGCCTACTTCACTGGTGTCGTGAAGTTCAAGTCGTCCATACCCAACGTATGGACGGTTATGGACGTAAGTTGCGAGCGTATGGACACACCGTGTCGTATGTTCAGCGTAGAGGACAGTGGGCTGTTCTTAGGCCAGACGGTGACCCTAGCAATAGGGGCAGAGCCGCGCTGGAGGAAAGAGCCTAATGGCTATGTACCCGAACACATAACTGTGGTAAGGAGGTGATGTTATTGGGACCTGAAGAATGGGATGATATCCCAGACCCCGGCTTCTTCACTGAGGAGGAGCCGGTGGAGGAAGAGTTTGATGTACCTTTCGAGGAGCCTATTCCTGGAGAGGAAGATTGGTAAGGGACAATTACGTCCACAATAGATATACATGGAGGATATCATGAGTGATAAGAGAACTGACGACAAGAGCATCCAGGATGAACTGGATATACAGCTGGAAGACCTGTTCGGTAAAGACGGTAGTCTTGAGCTGGATGATGACATGACCCCCAGCGATGTACAGCTGGAGCCTGATGAGCCGCAGGAATTGGGCGGCCTGGAAGCAGAGCATCTGGATGTGGACTTCACTGAGGATGCGGACCTGGACATTGACCTGGGCGACGCAGATGTTAGCACCACCGGCCCCACTGAGGACATAGAGCTTGAGCTTGAGCTTGAGCTGGATGAGGATGATGTCCTTGCGGCTACTGCTGATGACAGCCTGGATATGGAAGACCTGGGCCTGGCACTGGAAGAGGATGATGCTCCCAGTGAAGAACTGGAACTGGACCTGCTGGAAGACGATGCCACCGGCGCCATTGAAGACGCTCTTGGTGATGAGCTAGCAGACCTTCTGGAACTGGAAGAGGATGTGGCTGAGTCTGACGCAGGTGGTGAAACTGTGATTATTGACCCCGAGGAGATGGAACTCATCCTTGAGGAATCAGACACCCCTGTGGACACAACCGCTGTTGTTGAGCCCGAGGCCAAGCCCGTATTCGCACCGTTGGAATACATCGGCCCGGATGATGTGGATGATGACACCACAGATGCATTCACTGTGACAGTGGTAAAGAACAAGGCCACTGGTCGCTATCACCTGAAGTATGGTGAGAACGACTACGGTGAGGACAGCTGGTCCACATTCGAGGGGGCCCTTGGTGCCCTCGTAGGTGAACTGTCTACATGGATGGCCCCGTATGCTGAGGCCCTCCGGGTAGCATAACGCAGAGTGAGGCCCCGCTAGTACAGGGGGCCGTAATGCGGCCAGTGGCGGTCACAAGCCCGCATAATCAACGCCCTATATGGGCAACGAGAGGAGGATATATGAAGAAGAAGATTGGGTACATTGAGTTGAAACCATCGGCTAAGGCCCGTGCCTACCAGGCATGGATGAATAGGAATGTCACTGCTAACCCCAAGAAGGTTATGGGACAGTGCCGTGCCAAGGCGGTAGCCATGGCTTCCTATTTCAAGGAACTCACTGTGGTAGGTACATCATACCATGGGATGGTGTCCGGTAGTGAGCACGCCTGGTGCATCACCAAGACTGGTAAGGTGGTGGACCCCACTGCTCACCAGTTCCATGGACGCTACAACTACAGCAAGGACCCCATGCATGTAGAGGACTTCCCTACTGGTAAGTGCATGTGGTGTGGTGAGCTGTACTACCCTGACACTGAACGTAACCGTAGACACTTTGACCCCAGTGAGCTTGGGGAGCATACGCAGTGCAACGAAGCTATGCGAAGGGAGTATGCCTAATGAAGCAGACACACACCATAGAACAGATAGGGGACACGTTCTTCGTTGTCCTGCTGTCGCTGCTGTCCCATGAGGAGAGCATTAGATTCACCTTGGATATGGCCCCGTACTACGCAGTACGTAAGTATGTACGGTTGGATGGTAATGTAGCCCTGGTCATCGAGCCTGATGTAGGCGGTATGGACGACTTCCGCCTGGCAGAGATGTACTGTCAGATGAACATGCGGCAGGTGGGTATATGGAAGTGCCCCATATGCCGTGATAAAGGGGAGCTCGGTGATACCTGCGGGCACCTGGTATTTGAACGTTTCATATAGAAAGGAGGACTTTCATGAGCGACAACCCTGACGATAAGGACGTGGCCCTGGTTTGGCCCGACGGTACCTTTCACCGGGTAGATGAGGCAGAACCCGATGCTACGGAGCAGGCTATCGCGGCGAATGGTAATGACTTCATTCGTCTTTTCTTTCCCATAGAATTCAGTGATGATATGCTGGCTGGCCAAATCGCAGATGATATGGCTAATGGTATATATCACTAACCAAAGGGGCGTAATGCCCCTTAATGCAGCCTCCATTGGGGAGCCGGTCCCAAGCCCGGACAAATGCAGAGGGTTTAACAACCAATGCCGAAAGGCGAAGGAGGATATCATGGCAAAAGTGCAGAGCTGGTTGACTAAGGTTGTAGGTTGGATGAAGGCGCAGGGTTTTGTTCCTGTAGTGGCTCAGGGCGGAAAGTCCCTGGTAACCCGTCCCTGCCCCAACTGCGGTTTCAAGAACGCAGTGGTCTTTAAGACCGAGGCGCAGGCTGGTGTGTTTGCGGTTTGCTGCATGAAGTGCAAAAAGAAGTCCGTCAGGGAGAAGGCCGGTAACAATACGGCTGCTGCCCCGACCCCTGCTTCTACGGAGGGATTGTGCAAGGCTGTCAAGGCCGATGGCGCTCCGTGCACCAACAAGGCTAAGGAAAACGGTTATTGTGGTGTTCACAAGAACCTGGGTTTCTAGAACCACTCACCGGGGGCCTTCGGGCCCCCACAGAAAGGAGGATATTGTGGCTGATGTTTACATGAAAGACACAGAGACAGGTAATGGCGCTGATGCAGACAACACCCCTGTCATTGCTATAGAGATAGTAGCAGGACATTCCACTGACGCCGGCGAAGGTGAAATACACGACTACGAGCCCTACCTCTGTGCTACTATGCAGAGTAAGCCTGGTGACAGGAAAAGGGGTATTGCCTTGGTAGCTGAAGATGAGGGCCCCGAGGAGCTGTTGTTTAACACTACAGTATGGTCCTTAGATCTTAAGGAATTACTCAACGCCTATGTGGAGTACCCATACGCTAACAACCAGGTAGATGAGCCCCTGATTGTGGCAGCCATGCTCAGAGAGTATGCTGCTGTATTGGAAGGAAACGTCGCTCGTAGGCGGGTGGCGTTAATGCGTGAAGAAGACAAACTGCGGGATTAACAACTCAACGGGGCCCTTTGGGGCCCCACAGAAAGGAGTATACACATGAGTAATGTACAGCGTAGAACTGAGGTTATCGAGATGGCTATTGAATGCATGCAGAATAAGCGCTTCTACAGCGGTGACATTGTGTGGGGTGCCAATGCCCTGCAGGTGGGTGACGCTGACAGGATTGAGGTGGATTTCCACCATGTGTCCCCTGTGCTGCGTGACATGCGTGTTGCTGGTAAGATTGTCCTGGTAGAGCACCGCAAAACCAGGCACTACTATGTACGTGCTGAGGATGTGCTTAATGAGGGGCTCAAGGCGCCTTCTATGGTACGCCCCACCACTGTGTGTAATGCATTGCAGGTAGAGCTTGGGGACCACAAGGTACCTCACCGCCTGCTGAAGTACATGCGTTCCCTGTGCACCTGCATGCCTGATGAATTGGCAGAATTGAAGGGCAAGGCCAGGCTGGTGGACAAGCTGCAACAGAAGTGTAACGACCTCAACCTGCGGGTAGGTGAGACTGACAAGAAGGACGCTGTGTGGAAGCTTGAGGCTAAGGAGCGTATTCGCAAGGCTGAGAGCAAGATAGAGCAGCTGCAGAAGCGTTTGGACGCAATCCTTGATGTTGCCAAGGGTTAATCTATCAACGGGGACTACGGCCCCCAACGAAAGGAGTATCAATGGAGACACAGTACGAGTGTGGACAACGGCTTAACAGGAAGGCCAATAAAGGCCAGTGTATCTGGTTGGGGGATGAGCACGATGGGTTAGTGTTTATCAATGTGGAAGGCACAGAATGGACATATCGGGTCGACGCTGCCCTCATTTCCAAATGGCGCTACAGGTTCTCGTTTTCGCCTTGGGCCGTACTTAACGAAATCAAAGCGCATGTTAAGGCCAAGGGCCTCTGGTGTGCTGATAGTAGAGGAGAATTTCATGATTATTCCGAAGACATCTAAACGCCGCATGATGAGGCAAATCATCGACTTTATGTGGAAGAAATTCAAACGTGGCACCGTCACGTATGAGCTGCTGTTTAAACTTAAGGACGCAATTGACATGCCCACACCGGGCGAATGGAGAGCATAATGTCAGTAAAATACGTAGAACCAGGCACAGTGGAGATGAATACGGTACGCTTACTCGCACACTTCGCTCAGGTAGGCACATGGTCAGTAGACCACTATGTGGGTGAGGGCTTCACCCTTATCAGCGCGGTGATATCTGCATCCGGCCCCCTCCCTGGTGAGCCGTCTACCATGGTACGCAAGTGGACTGACATCCACAAGTTCAAGCAACGTGATGGTAAGTTCGGTAACATAGACCTCAGTTGGAAGTACAGGGCACAGCACCTTATGGAGCACGTCACTGTGAACGCCAACAACGCTGACAAGGTAATGGCGCTTATGCAGAAGAAGTACCCGCACATCACCTTCCAGATGGAGTATGTCACTATCATGGATGAGGACAGGAATGTCATCTTCTTGCGCGCGCGGGGCAAGGCACAGAAGCGCCGACTGTATGTACTGTCCGTCAATGGGATTGAGCATGCCTCTATGGACACAGAGGTAATCTTGGGCCTGGTACACAACATGGCAGAGGGTACATGTGCCATCCAGCCAGGCTCACACACCAACGCCACCATCTGTATGCTGGCAAAGGAGGAATGATATGACCTTGTACACGGCCCAATACAGGTACAGCGGTAATGACCGCTTCGACATTACGGTGAAGGGTAAGGAGAATGCTGACCTTGCCCCCACCTGGGATATGGTGAACAGGTGGAAAGCCAGCGACAAAGGTGAGTTGGCTAAAGCCCGTTACACCGTAGAGTACTTTGACCTGCTGTCAAGAAGGCACGCCCAGAACCCTGCTGCGTTTCAGGGACTGTCTATGCTGTCAGCTAACCAGAACATCACCATTGTATGTTTCTGTCCGGAAGGCGCATTCTGTCACAGACTGCTGCTCGTGGCCTGGATGGAGAAATACTACAACACTCAATATGGAGGAGAAAGATGAAAAATCCTGAAAAATATGCGTACTTGAAGATACCGTCCAAGACGTTTCTGGATGAGCTGCTCGGTAAGCTGATTCAGGGCCGGGCCACCGACGAAGAAAAGGGCCTTCTTGCTCATTGGGACGCTATGGTAACAGAAGGTGTGGATATGGGCGTAATCGCCCGGCATCGGGACCTTCACAACTTTAAGAACTGGGCAGAAGATGTACAGAAGGTACTGCTGAATAGCGCAAACGATGGTGCGCGTCACGAGTGGATGAGACAATACGACGCCGAAGAGGCAGAGGCGCGCGAAAAACATGGTGTAAACCGGTAATAGGATAGCACACTACATACAAAGGAGAAAGATAATGAGCAGATATTACAAACGTTTCATGTTGACTAGCGTCGTTGAGAAGTTTAACCGTGTCTTTGTTGGCCCTGGTATCATGAAGTGGGATTACCAGAAGGACCATGGCTATAACGTCTGGTTGGGGCAGACCGATGTGTACGACGGGCTGTCCCTGCGCGGTGCCGTCAAGGCCGTGCAGATGGCTATCTCTGTGTCTGAGGACATCAACGCCCTGATTACCAAGATGTCCGCCGGCAACAAGAAGTTCTGGGAGAACCGTCATGACGAGCTCCAGAGCATGGTGGACGGGCTGACCAATGAGAACGCCGGCCTTCGTCAGCGGTGCAATGAACTTGAGGCTCAGGCGTTCAGCAAGGTGTCGTTGCCCAGCAGTGAGGAAATCCGGGTCACTCTGGCCCTTCCCTTCGCTGATGGTAATAAGGAGACGGTCCTGAATTGGGCCTATCTGCTGGCTGATCGGTCCCTCAACAAGGAAGACGGGGAGTTTGTTAAGCTGAACCCCATGGATGTGGACCTGTTTGCGTTGGTTTACACTGAGGTCAGCAAGCAGCCCATCGACAAGATTAACTGGGATGATGGGTTCGTTCGTAAGCTGTGTGATGTGATGTTGCATCGCTATCGCAGGGCTATCCGTGTGGTTCTGGCCCTGTGTGAGCCCGCCGCTGCTGTGGCTGTTCCCGTGCCCATACCCATGCATGTCTCTTCCATGCCCGCCGTTGGCCCCACCCTTTAATCTTTAACAGTTGTAGAAAGGAGGTGGTTCTATGATTGTGCGAGACGTTCTCCCACCGGGCAACCACTTGCCTCACCCCGCTGCGCGGGGCTCGAAGCTCTCCTACTTATTCTCTGAAGATACATTTCTGGGAGGCACAGCCCACGCACTCACGCTGGCTTAGGTTGTTACATTTCCTTCCGCTGGCCACAGATACGTGTAGTCTATAATGGGAGATGCTCCTGGTCTGGAAAACAGGACGATTCTGGGTTCTGGTTCTGGGCTCTCCTACAATCCAATGACGGATTAACATTAAATATGAGGAGGAACCATGTCCACACTGCAGAATGATTTTAAAAACACAGGCATTAAGGGTATCAACGTTTCTTGGCGTCAGGATGTACAGCCGCTTTTGGTAGAGATGAAGAAAAGCAACTGGAACGTCGTAGTGACACGAGAAACGGGTGACGGAAAGTCATGCAACTATAAGTACATTGTCACACTGACGAACTCAACTGTAGAGGTGTTCCGCACCAATTCAGTCGCAACAGTGTGGATGTATCTGTGTGGCTTGATGGCTGGGAGCAAGAGTGGTCGCGCCGCAGCTGGTCAAGACACTGACCTGCTGGAAGAGTTGAAAACTCTGCGGGCGGATAAACAGGCCGCGCAGACTCAGCTCAGCCTGACTGTGGCTGAAAACGAACGCTTGAAGTCTCAGGCAACGGCAGCTGGGAAAATGATTAATCAGCTGAGAACAGGGCTGATTGACATCAAGAAGTTGTCCTACAAGGCTCTGGAATTCTAGTTCTGGGTTCTGGGCTCTCCTGACTGGTTTCTGGTGGGGTTGGACAGCCCCCCAGGGATATCCCATAACGCTCTTAAGAGCACTTTAACCAAGGAGGTTAAACCATGTCCAAAGCAAAATCCGGCGCCGCAGAGGCGTCACAGGCAGAAGTGGCAGCCACAGAGGCTGTCGAAACCGAGACCACCGAGACACAGATTGAGGTGGTACGTCACGACCCCATCCATGTGAATACGGACTGGGGTGCAGTCGCCGTTTTCGGCCACGAGCAGGTGTCCAAGCAGGAGCTGTTGTTGCTGGCTCATTGCCTGAATGACACCGACCTTGGCGGTCTGGACCACGGTGTGCGTTCGGTCATCCTGATTACCGACGGCTACCCCATGAAGGACGGCGCTCAGGCGCTGGCCACGTGTGATGTGGACGCCGGTGCTGTCATGGTGAACCTGATGGAGACTTTCAGCAAGTCCATGGAAGCCTGCATCAACGATGACACCTTCAGCGTGCTGGCCACGTGGCACCACAACATGGCCCTGAACTTCCTGCATGAGATTCACCATCTGAGCCTTCTGGCTAACGATGACGTCATGCGGAAGGGCTGTGCTGACGGTGATGAAACCATCATCGGAACCGCTGAAGAGCTGGCTGTCGAATGGTCGGAGTTGCAGTTGTACGCACTGGCCAAGGTTGCCGACATCGAGCCGTCGCACATCGCTGAATCGCCGTTTCTGGCGACACAGGTGATGGAGATGCTGAAGGACGATGATTCGGACTTCGCCAAGCAGCAGCGCCACATGCTGGAGAACCACATCATGTTCTTCAAGGCCGGGGACGAGGACACGCACGAGCTTACGTTGCATACGTTCAAGGACGTGTGTCACCGTATGAGCGGCGATGCCCTTGATGACCCGGCGTGGCTGGCTGGCCCCACGGTAGCTGCACCTGCGGAGCCCACCATGATGGAGCAGGCCGTCGCAGCGGCCGCTGGACAACCCGTGGCAGAACTGCCGCAGACGTCCACGGAAGACATCGTCCCGGTCCCCGAGGTACTGGGGGATGACCCGGAGATGGATACGTCCTTCGCCGACTACTGCGACGAACCCCCGTTCGACCCCGGCGTCGAAGCCAATGGCCAGTTTACACCTGCGCCTGCAATGGCTCCGGCCACGGCACCCATCGTTCAGCCTGCTGCGGCTCCGATGAGCCCGGCGGCGAACATGGCTCCGGCTGGTACTGCTGCCCCCATGGCCGCAGCTCCGCCTGCCCAGACCCCGGTGCATCCGCCGACGGGACTGACCCCGGAGCAGACCAAAGCTGTCGTTCTGGGTGTGTATGAGAAATGCGTCAATCACATCTTCACGATGTGCGGGCGTCCTCATGCCTATCCGGATTACGATGCCAACCCCGGTGACGGTGGTGCCATCTGCAACGCCAATAACGTGTCCCGCATGGGCATCCCCTTGACTGACGTCGAGAAGGCTGTCGTTGTCAAGATGGACTGTGCAGACGCCAACGGCAAATGGTGCCCCAACTGTCCGACTTCGGGCGGTGAGCTCCGTGGCTGGGTTACCAAGAACGCCAAGATTCCGATGTACAAGCTGTACATCAACGTCGATGGCTTCGAGGTACTTCGTACCATCATCCCGCAGAACCCCAACAAGGGGAAGAATGCGGCGCAGGCACAGGCGGGCAACCGCATTGTGTACGTGTTCGACGGCGCGGACAAAGCTCCGGGTGCCAATGGCGACCTGAAGCTGAAGTTCGAGAACGGCACGTGGACGGAGATTAACCGTTAATGCGCCCGATGCAAGGGATAGTCGTGGGCCGTGGCGCCGTTCGTTGTGAGAACGGTGTCACGTACCATGACCTCACCATTCCCAAAGGCATCAAATGGTATACCCCTGTGTCAGTCTTCTATGACTTGATACAGGGGCGGGTGGTCAGTGTAGAACCAGAGTCCCCGCCTGAGGATTTGGCAGAGCTTGATTGCCACACCGAGGCATGTTCACCCCCAGAAGATACGGGTGACTTGGACGACATCGTTGAAACAGACGGTTCTGGAGCTCTCTGACCGTTTTCTGGGGGTTCTGGTTGTTCTGGTTTCTGGAGCTCTCCTGACTGTATTCTGAAGGGCTTGGGTAGCCCGGCATGTCGCCGAATAACCCGCCGCCCACTTTCGGGCAAAACGTTTCACCATCCTTATAAGGAGGATTTATCATGAGTGGAAGATCAATCGGTATCATCAGTTGTCACATGTCCGGCGTTCGCGTCCTTGGCCAGCTCACCTTCATCCCGGCTCATATGAAGAACGGGAAGGAAATCAGCGCCCGCGCCACCATCCCGGTGCGTCGCAATTCCCACCGTGGTACGGACCGGCAGGGTCAGCCCGGTCGCAAGGATGATTTCAAGTTGACCGTGTGGGGCAAACTGGCGGAAGTATGCGCCCGTTCCTGCTCCCCCGGCAAAGCCATTGACGTCATCTGCGAGCCCAACTCGTACCTGGGACGCGTCTTCGACATGAACGGTGCCGTTCGCACGGATGCCGCCGGTCAGGCCATCGAAGTGAACAAGGTCGGCTTCACCGTCAAGGACATCGTCTTTGGCGAAGAGTCTGCCAAGTTCATCGCGGCCGAGATTGCGGAAGGCAAACGCCCCGCTGACTGGAATATCGCCGGTTCCCCCGGTTCCCAGCAGTGGAAGAACATCCTTACCCAGCGTCAGGCCGCCGTATGGGACGGTTCCGGTCTTTTCGGGTATGCCCGCGTCGTCGTCCCGCAGGGCCCCGGTATCGCCCTGATGGGTGCGGCTCCGGCAGCTCCGCCCGCTGGCACGGTTGCCACGGGTGCGGCTCCGTTGACCACCCAGGTTGCCAATGCGCTTCCGGCGGCAGGTCAGCCTGCGGCTCCGGTGTACACCGCTCCGCCTGCGGCCACGGCCACGCCCCCGGCGGCCACGACGGCTCCGGCCACCGTCGGCGCTGGCTTCTAGTCGGTGCCACAACATAGGCTGTCGGGTGTAGTTATTGGCCGGGCCGAGTCACTGGAGCACGAAAGAGAGCAGTGGCGTAATTTGCGTAGGGTGCCCCTTCGGGGATGCCCTACCGCTTTTTTTTGTTCTGGTTGTCTCTTACAGCCTTAATTTGTTATGTGTTAGGAGGTTTATATGTATAGTATAGAACTACGTTTGAAGTGTTGTAAACTGAATTTTTTTGGTCTGGCTCTGGTGACTGGTTATAGTGGGGTCTAGAGGCGATTTTGGCTCTTCGGAACGGCGGTTGTGTTTTAACTCCTGGGGTTTACTAAGGGGTGATTTTGGGCCCGGCCGAGGAAAATATGACCGGGTGGTAGTGGTATCAGTTGTCGTCTTTAACAAAATAGTAGTAATTCACTCCATGTAAGAGTAGTTCTCGCATGGCTTCTGATTGGGTGACTTCATTCTCTTCAGCATACTGTTTAATAATCCTATTCATCATCTCATCTATACGGGTGCTTTTGTGTATGGTGTATTTAGATTTTCTATTTCGTTTGTCTTTCATATATGGTGCCATTGGCCCTCTTATTTGTCCCACATTTAAGGGATGCTTATTTGTGTTACGTTTAACGCTAAATGTGTTACAATTCTTATTTGTGTTACATTTAAGGTTAAATGTGTTACGTTTAAGGATTGCTTATTTGTGTTACGTTTAAGGTTAAATGTGTTACGTTTAAGGAATTACCCTTACTAAATACAATATAATCATTAAATATCACTTGTCAAGTGGAAAGGTGAAGAAATGTGGTATAAATTGAGCATTGCGGAGCAGGTCATCTTCCTGGTTATCACATTGTGGCCACTGTTCTTCTGGGTCAGTAGGTACCTCATGGAGTGCACTATTGACGGGTTCTGGGCCTGGTTATTCGACAATGGGCAACGAGAGGACACGACGGCCGATAAGACGTATAACTGCGGAAATACTAGCATTAAGCGCGTCCTACTACCCAAGCAGACAGAGAATAAGAACACATATGTTAATAAAACTAAAAGAGGGGGTAGTGTGTCCGGATTAGTCGCTGGGGAGCGAAAAAGCCCCCCTAGAGCCCAGTTCTTCGGCAGATTGGACGGTAAGAAGGTGAAAGCCGTAGGTGAATACGACTTAACTGTGCTAAATCAGTACGAATTGGCCCATTGGAAACGGGTCTGCCGGCAAAAACGCCAACAATTGGATAATGTGCCCGATATTGCAACGAAAATCAAGAAAATCACCGGTTTAGACAACATTGAAGAGCTAAATCGCGAAACTGCGGCAGAAATGGGCATTATTGATGGCGAAACGGGCGAAATTACCGAAAAAGGCAAGAAAATCGGTAAAATGGGCGCTCAAAAGCACTTTCCCGACTATGAAAACGATGATACCATAGACTTAGATGCAGAGGACTGTGTACCGGTAGCCCAGGCCGTCAACGAGTTCATCGCAGCCGAAAAGAAACGCCGTAAGGCCCTGAAAGAACAGAAAGACCGGGACTCAGTGGATACCAGCGGGGTCACCTCAGAAGAGGTAGATAAACTGCTGGAAGACGACCCGCCCTTCGAATTAGACCCCGAACTTGACCTTACCGAGGGGTTTGCCAGCTTCATGGGTGTACCCAAGGGAGGCTAAGTACTTACAATAACAAGTATATAGGTATACTATACTATCATGGTTCGAAATCGACGTACTTTCGATAAAAATCGACGAATCGAAGCGAGAATCTAATCGACGTCGAAAGTGTGCGAAATCGAGTCCCTCAGAGGTGTTATACAATAGTAGTGGTATAATAATAGTAGTATAGTATACTTATAGACCTATCACTCAGTTACCTCAACCAACCTCCACTCATACTTCCACTCTCCACCATCTGCATAACCCTTCGTATTTGTTCCTGATTGTTCTATCCTGTTGTATCAATCCTTGTAAACCCTTGATATAAGGGCATCCTTATTTGTATTACGTTTAAGGATGTAGTATATAGTATTATTACAGTAGTATATGTACGATAGGCTATCACTCAGTGGTGGTCTTGTTCTTAACTGTATTACGTTTAAGCTTAAATGTATGACATTTAAGGACCTAAACCCTTATCTGTCTTACGTTTAAGCCTATCGGCTTATCTGTGTGACAGTTAAGCTTAACCCTATCCCTATGTTCTACTCTTACTCTATGAGAACGCGGTATCGGTTTTTTGGCGCGCGGGCGAAAATTGCCAGAAACTACCCTTTAAATACCCCTTTAATTAAGAGAAATTACGCAGGGCACTCGAATGCCCTCGTTTTAGGTATATAAATATATATGTAAATAGTTGTAATTACGCAGAAAGGAGGAAATTATGTGTTACCGAGGTCCTTGGAAAGCCAGAGTTGGGAGTAAGGACGTTGTCCATCTGATTGATGAGGGGCCCATCTGTGGCGCCGAAATGGCTGACAAACTGCATGAAACGGAAGATATCGTTACCTGTCTGCCGTGCCTGCGGGCGCATGAAGAAACATTCGGCTGGAATCAGCTGGAGGACGAACGCTAAAAGCGGAAAGCGAGGAGGTAATGTCAACAAGAGATGATTGGTATCAGGATAAATATGACCCGTCAGGTAGTGGTACTGTATTTGTTTTCAATTCGTTTTATGACACTCTGGAGAAACTGGGCATCCGCAGTAGTATGGTTGCTCTGCCCGGCGAAGATCTCGAACGCTACGTCGGATATGCTGGACAGATATGTCGTGGCGGCGGCAAAATGTATGCCAACTTCGTGGAGTGGGACACTCGCCGATACAAACGCTGGCAGAAGATGTTCAAACATATCTCATCGCCTGTGAAACACCGCATCCGGCTCGTAGCGGGTAGTGTATTAGCACATGATGCTCTGTTCCGATGCCGGGTACATGATATTGGTATTGGCGCTGGGCCCGGCAAGGTACTATCCATTGCGCAGGCTATGCTGTATGACCAGATGCGCGTGACTACCAACCATAACAAGTGGAAGGTACAAATACTGGATATGAGCTTCAGGGGCGTACCGCCACGTGAGTTAGGATGTAGTTTACAGTGATATCTTGGCACGGCCGGTATTCAGATACGTAAGATAAACGGCAAATCTATCGACGACTTCACCCCGAAAACGCTGTTCGACAAGCAGGGTAGGGTAGTCCATACATATGTGGACAGAATCTCTGCCAATATGAAATGTGCTGTCAGAGAGCACGTGTTTGAGGTGGGGGCCATCTCGTGTTGTCGTAAAATCGTTGTTAAACCGAAACTGTTTGCTTACACGTGCCGTAACGGCGCCAATATGTTACAGCTTATGTTGGTTTACAAATAGTTGTAATTACGCTTAAAAGTAAGGAGGCGGTATGATTAAAGTTGTTAAATCCACAACTGGCGTCATCATCCCACTGTACACTATCAAAGAGGTATGTATGGAGACAGAGCAGTTTCCAGATGATGGTGGTGGTGCTTTTACGAATACATGGGGTGTATATGTTATTACCGATGAGGGTAAGGCGCATGATGTCTATTCAGCGCCGGGCTTCGACTGCAAGAAAGAGCTGTTCTCTAGCTTGGAAGCGGTTCAGGGTCCTAATTACAGGCTCGTCAAAACCAGGTATGACAAGCTACGGCAGGCTGTAGCTCAGGCCGCCGGTGATATAGAGGTAATCACGCTATAAGGAGGAAACTATGAAAGAGAAACAGAAAGCACAGCTCATCTGTTATTCGGTACACAAGGAGGGCGAGGAGAAAGACCGGTTGTATAACGAGCAGGTCGGCGGTGATTCTTTGAGCCCGAATAAGGTAAGACTGCTCAAGAAAAAGCTGGCCAAAGCACACAACACCGAGACATACTACATTGCCATTGTTAATGTTATGCCTATGGCGTGGTAATTACGCATAAAGGAG
>Ga0180434_10004027_pt1 | contig 18156 bp, 13 predicted proteins | sample SS_ome_7_FD_132453 | JGI IMG/M metagenome (GOLD analysis project Ga0180434, IMG submission 132453) | Hypersaline lake sediment archaeal communities from the Salton Sea, California, USA - SS_1_D_2 metaG | ecosystem: Environmental > Aquatic > Non-marine Saline and Alkaline > Hypersaline >...
ACGGTCGCCGTGTGGCATAGCCGCGTACGGATGTTGGGATTGTAACTCTCCAGGAGTGGCAGCAACTCGTGGCGCAGGCGGTTGCGGAAATAGGTGGTATCCAGGTTGGAGCGGTCGAACCGTGGCGCCAGATCGTGATCGGTGCAGTAGCGCTCAATTGCCGATCGCGGTGCCTCCAACAGAGGCCGGATCAGCGCGATGCCAGGGGCCACGGGCTGGGGGCTGGGGGCCGAGGATTGGAGAAACGGTTCGAGCAGTCGATAGTCCTTGAGGGGGGTCACAGGCAGCATGCCGCGTAATCCTGCTGGCCCGGCCCCACGCAGGAAATGCATCAGCACCGTCTCAGCCTGGTCGTCTGCGTTGTGGCCTACCGCGATCTTCCGCGCGCCGATCCCGCCGGCTACCTGCGCCAGAAACGCGTAGCGCACGCGCCGGGCCGTCTCCTCGAGCGCCATCCCGTGTCCGCGGGCCAGCGCCGGCACGTCCCGTTTCTCGACCGTGGCCGGGAGCCCCCACTCGGCGGCCAGCGCCGCCACGAAATCCGCGTCGGCGTCGGAGTCTGCCCCGCGCGTGCCGTGGTTCAGGTGGGCCACGTGAAGCCGCAGGCGGTACTCATCGCGCAGGCTGAGCAGGACGTGGAGCAGGCACAGCGAATCCGGTCCACCGGAAACGCCGACGACGATGGCTTCCCCTGGCGTCAGGAGCCCGTGTCTCTCGATCGTATGCCGTACCTGCTTCAGGAGTTCAGTCAATGGCTACGTCTTTGTAGACTCGATCGCCGGGCCGGGCACGGAACTGGACCTTGACGCCAACGTTGTCGCCGGGGCCTGCCTCGGCTACGTCCTGATGCATGATCTGCATCGAGGTGACTTGTTGGTCGAAGTCGGTCGTGTGCCCCAGGATGTGGATGTGGTCGCCCACAGCCAGTTTGCCCGTCAGCTCGATCCCGGCCACGCCGATCTTGCCGAACCAATGACTTACCTTGCCAATAAGCTTCTCCGCCATCGTCCCCTCCTTATTCACTACAGGGAAGCGAAGCGGCCCCCTATTAATACAAAGGGTAGCGCCCCTTGGCTGCGGCTGACTCCGTGGCTAGCCAACATCCTTCAAGATGGCTAGCTGACCGCCTCGCTGGATCCCTCGGGTTCCGCCGAAGCACCCATAGTGGAACGCAGATACGCCTCTATGAAATCATCCAGCCGCCCATCGAGCACGGCCTGAATGTTCCCCGTCTCGTGATCGGTGCGGTGGTCCTTCACCATCTGGTACGGGTGCAGCACGTAGGAGCGGATCTGGTTGCCCCAGCCGGCCTCCACGTGCTCTCCCTTCAACTCATCGATCTCAGCGCGTCGCTTTTCCTCTTCCAGTTGGAGCAGTCGCGCCCGCAGGACGCGCAGCGCGGTCTCCCGGTTCTGCGCCTGCGAACGCTCGTTCTGACAGGAGACGACGATGTCGGTGGGGACGTGGGTGATGCGCACTGCCGTCTCGTTCTTCTGCATATGCTGGCCACCCGCCGACGAGGCACGGAACGTATCGATCTCCAGGTCGTTCGGATCAATCGTGACCGAGATATCGTCGTCCAGGTCGGGCCAGGCCTCGATCAGCGCGAAGGACGTATGACGTCGGTGGGCTGCGTCAAAGGGAGACAGCCTCACCAGGCGGTGCACGCCCCGTTCGGCCTGCAGGTAGCCGTAGGCGAATGGGCCAGAGACCGTGACCGTCGTCCGTTTGATGCCTGCCTCGTCGCCGGGGAGCCGGTCGACCACGTCGGTCTTGTATCCGCGTGCCTCGGCCCAGCGCAGGTACATGCGCAACAGCATCTCGGCCCAGTCCTGGGCGTCGGTGCCGCCCGCGCCGGCGTGAACGGCCAGGATGGCCCCGCCGCGGTCGTAGGGGCCGGAGAAAAGCAAGTTGAACTCTAGCTGCCCAATCTCCTGCTCCAGCGCCGTGGTCTCGACCTCCAGCTCTTGTGCCAGGCTCTCGTCGCTGAGTCCAGAGAGCTCCAGCGCATCCCGCACACGTTGCTCAAGCTTCATCGAGCGCTCGACTTCCTCTTGCAGGCCAGCCAGGCGGCGCATTACCTTCTGTGCGGTCTCCGGGTCGTCCCAGAAGTCAGGTGTGCTGGCCCGCTTCTCCAGTTGGGTGATCTCCTCTGCCTTGGTATCTAGGTCAAAGATGCCTCCGAATATGCTCAAGTTTGGCACTCAGGGCCGTCAATCGGCCATGAAGTTCTTCCACGTTGCTCTCCTTTGTCTCGTAAGAAGTAGACCGGCAAGGTGTCCGATCTACCCCAGTAGTCCTTCTATGAATAGGTCGGCGTCGAATGGCGTCAAGTCCTCTATCTTCTCCCCGGTGCCAACGAATCGCACCGGAAGCTCCAGCTCGCGGGCGATGCCGAACACCATCCCACCCCTGGCGGTGCTGTCCAGCTTGGCCAGCACGACCCCCGTCACCTCCACCGCTTCCTGGAAATGGCGCGCCTGCGATAGCGCGTTCTGTCCCGTGGTGGCGTCGAGCACGAGCAGCGTTTCGTGCGGGGCGCCCGCTACGTTCTTCGCTGCCACCTTCCGCACCTTTCGCAGCTCGGCCATCAGGTTGTACTGCGTATGCAGTCGCCCGGCCGTGTCGGCGATCACCAGGTCCACGCCCCGCGCCTTCGCTGCCTGCAATGTGTCGAAGACGACCGCGCCCGGATCCCCTCCCTCCGGCCCGGTGACGATGTCGACGCCCGCCCGTTGTGCCCAGATCTGCAGTTGATCCATCGCGGCAGCGCGGTACGTGTCGGCGGCTGCCAGCAGTACCCGCCGGCCTTCTTGCTGGTAACGGTGGGCCAATTTGGCGATGCTCGTCGTCTTGCCCGACCCGTTCACTCCGACGATCAGCACCACGTCCAGTGACCGCCCCCCCAGGTTGAGCGGCGACGGGTCAAGGAGCAGCACACGCAGCTCCTCCCACAGTGCTGCCTGGAGCGTATCAGACCGCAGGATAGCCTCGTCACGTGCGCGTTGTTGCAGCCGTTCGACCAGGTACAGCGTCGTCTCCACACCCACGTCCGCCTGGATGAGCAATTCCTCCAGTTCGTCCCACGTGGCGGTGGTCACCTCGGTGGTGTGCAGCAGCCCCGCGATGCGGCTGAAGACCGCGTTGCGCGTGCGGGTTAGACTTTGTTTGATCGATTGAGCGATCCCAACGCTCATAGCCGACTCCAAAAAAACGATCGATGATTACCTGACAACAACCAGAAGCCCATCTACTACTCCGCCAATCACGTGTTGACCCGTTCGCAACTACGACTTCAATCGTCGTTGATCGGTTCGTAGTGACGACTTCAGTCGTTTCAGTGCGTTCTAGTGAATACCTCACGGCTCGTTGACGTCACGTGTACATAAGTGTGTTACACTAGATATGCGACTTGGCTCAATGGATTATACTCCAAAGCGACCGGTTGAGCAACGCGCGGGTGCCTGGTGATGGGCAGCGCGCTGACTGTCAATTGCTAATTTGCGCAGATTGGTGTAACATTAGGATAAGACTATATAAGGAGTGACAATGTCCAGTCTTTCTATCGTTCTTCCGGCCTACAACGAAGAGGCTAACGTCGAGACGGCCGTGGAGCAGGTCTCAGACGTAGCTGAGCAGTTGGGGATGGACTACGAGATCATCCTGGTCAACGACGGCAGCAAGGATCGTACCGGTGAGATCGGCCGCGAGCTGATGCGGCGCGTGCCTCACTTCCAGCTCGTCGAGCACTATCCCAACCGGGGCTACGGTGGATCACTCAAGGCCGGCTTTGCGGCTGCTACCAAGGAGTTGATCGCCTTCATCCCTGCTGACAATCAGTTCGACTTCAACGAAATCCACTTGCTTCTGGAAGCGCTCGACGGCGCCGACGTTGTTTCCGGCTACAGAGCGGAGCGGGAGGATACGTTCGTCCGCAAGCTCAACGCTTTCGGTTGGAACACGCTGGTGCGGATCTTGTTTGGCCATCTCTGTCGCGACATCGATTGCGGCTTCAAACTGTTCCGGCGCGAGGTTCTGGATCACGTGGTGATTGAGTCTGACGGGGCGATGATCGACACGGAACTGCTGGCCGGCGCGCGGGCACGAGGTTTCCGCATCGCTGAGGTGCCGGTGACCCACCTGCCGCGTGTCGCGGGCGAGGCGACTGGCGCCAACATCAAGGTGATCGCCAAAGCGTTCCGTGACCTGGCGCGCTTCCGGCAGCGTCTGAGTCGGGAGTTGCGGCAGGAAAGACAGGAATAAGGCCATTCGCCAGACGCAGCGCATCATCCGGCAGGTCGTGGAGCTCTTGGAGGGCACAGATAAGGATGACTTGGCGTAGCCGGTTGATGCAGCTATCGCGGCTCTCATTTCTATCGCACACAAGGAAGCAGCAGCAGAATGAACACCACCGGGGTCACTGACAAACAACCGCTCGAATCCAAAATCCAAGATCCAAAATCCAAAATCGACGCCGATCTCGAGGCCATTCAACGTGCCCTAGACTACCGTTTCCGCGACTTGGATCTCCTCCGTCGCGCGCTGACCCATCCTTCCTACGTCAACGAGCATCCGGAGGATGGGCCTGGCGACAACCAGCGCCTCGAGTTCCTGGGCGATGCGGTGCTCGACTTCATCGCTGGCGCCTGGGTCTACCGCAACTACCCTCACTTCGATGAGGGACGGATGACCCGCCTGCGGGCGGCCCTGGTGCGTACCAAGACGCTGGCGCATTTGGCCAGGCAAGTGGGCATCGGCGCGGCGTTGCGCCTGGGCCACGGCGAAGAAGAGGCGGGCGGGCGAGGTCGCGACGCCAATCTGTGTGATGCCTTTGAAGCCGTCGTGGGTGCCCTCTATATCGACGATGGCATGGCGGCCAGCCAGGCCTTCGTCGAGCCGCTCATCGGCCCCGTGGCTGAAGCCGTGCTGGCGGCGGAGGCCGACTGGGACGCCAAGAGTCGTCTCCAGGAGTGGAGCCAGGCTGAGCTGGGGGTCACGCCCCGCTATCGCATCGTTGCTGAGAAAGGCCCCGACCACGCCAAGACGTTCGTAGCGCAAGTGCTTCTGAGCAAGCAGGTGGCGGGCCAGGGGACTGGGCGCAGCAAACAGACCGCCGAGCAGGCGGCGGCCCGGGCGGCTTGGGCGATCCTCGTCGAGCAGAAAATCGTGGTGTGAGAATTTGCCATCTCCCCCCAAGCGCGGTATACTGCGCATACGAAGACTATGCGCCTCAACCATCTTGTACTCCAGGGCTACAAGTCCTTTGCGACCAAGACCGAGTTCCTGTTCCCTACCGGCATCACGGCGATCGTTGGCCCGAATGGCTCGGGCAAGAGCAACATCGCCGACGCCATCCGCTGGGCGCTGGGCGAGCAGAGTATGCGCACGCTGCGAGGTCGGTCGTCTGCCGATATGATCTTTGCCGGCGGGCGGCGCCGCTCCCGGGCCGGCATGGCTGAGGTCTCTCTGACGCTCGACAACGCCGATGGCTGGCTGCCGATCGAGTTCAGCGAGGTCACCCTCGCCCGCCGTGCGTATCGCTCCGGTGAGAACGAGTATCTGCTTAATGGGTCGCGCGTGCGGCTCCGCGACATCACGGCGCTCCTGGCCGAGAGTGGCCTCAGCCAGCGGGCGTACACTGTCATCGGTCAGGGATTGGTCGACGCCGCGCTGTCGCTGCGGCCGCAGGAACGCCGCACGCTCTTCGAGGAGGCTGCTGGCATCAGTGTCTACCGCGCCCAGCGGGAAGACGCTGTCCAGCGCCTGGATGAAACGCAGCACAACCTGGAGCGCGTCTACGACATCATCAGTGAGATCACCCCGCGTATGCGGCGGCTTGAGCAGGAGGTAGAGCGGGCGGAGGAGTACCGGCGGCTGACTGCTCATCTCGAGCGCTTGCAATCCACCTGGTACGGCTACCAGTGGGGGCGCGAGCAAGTCGCCCTCGGGCGTGCGCTGGACAAGGCTTCTGCGCTGGAGGACGGCGTGGAGGCGCAGCAGAGGAAGGTGTCCATCTTCGGCGAGCGGCTGGTCGATCTCCGTCAAAAAGAGAGCGGACTGCGCTCCAGCCTGCGCGACTGGCACCGTGAAAGCGCCGACCTGCATGACCGGGCCAACGAGGCGCAGCGTGAGCTGGCTGTGGCCGAGGAGCGTGCCCGGTTGTTGAAAGTCCGGCGCGAGGAACTGCTGGCCGAGCTTGAGCCCCTGAGCCAGCAGCAGGCGGCGCAGGCCGGGCAGGTTGCCCAAGTTCGGGCTCACGTTGAGCAACTGGAACGTGATCTCGCCGACCGTAAGAAGCGGTTGGTGGCCTGTGAGCGGGAGTGGGCCGCTGTGCAGGAGCGAGCCCGGGAGCCTGCGCGCCGGCGAGCGCGAGTGGAGCAGCATCTGCGTGCCCAGCGTGCCCGGTTGGAGCGGCTCGGCCAGGTGCTGGCCGAGAACCGGGCGCAGGCAACCCGTCTGGCCAACGAGCGCGCTGTGGCGCAGGAGCGAGCGCGTCAGTTGAACGCCCGCCGGGAGGAGGTCCTGGTCGAGCTTGATTCCCTGCGCGCGCAGCAGGAGCAGCTGGAGCGCACCCTGGCGGAACGTAAGAGTCAGTTGACACAATTGGAGCGGGAGTGGGCAGACAGGCGCGGCCAGGCGCAGGCGCCCGACCGGCAGCGCGTCCGCGTCGAGCAGGACCTCCGTGCCCGCCGGGCGTCGTTGGAGCGACTGAACCGGGCGCTCGCCGAGGCCCGCGCGGAGGCGGCCAGGCTGGCCGGGGAGCAAGAGGCGCTGAACCGTGTCCACGCCACTTGGTCAGCCTATAACGCGGGCGTCCAGGCGCTGCTCCAGGCGGGACTGGACGGCGTCCTTGAGCCGCTGGCATCGTTGATCCGGGTGTCGTCGGAATGGGAGCGCGCGGTCGAGGCGGTACTGGGTTCCGACCTTCAGTCGGTCGTCGTCGAGCGCGCATCCCTTGTCGGTGAGGTACGCCGCGTCCTCGAATCCGCAGGGGGGCGGGTGACGCTGTTACCACTGGATGGTCTGCGTAAGCCATCGCCGTTGCCTTCGGATGCGTTGTGCGCTGCCGACGTCGTCTCCTGCCACGAGCACGTCCGCCCGGCGGTTGAAGCCCTGCTCGGCACCGTTGCTCTGTGTGATGGCCTGGCAGCGGCCCGCGCGCTGCTTCCCAATATGCCACCGGGGAGTCGGTGCGTGACAGCAGCAGGCATTGTCCTGCGATCTGACGGTGCGCTCTCATTGGGGTGGGCTGGGGCCGGCGGCGTCCTGGCCGATGAGCGGGTCCGGCAGGAACTCCCCGCGCGACTGGAGGGTACTCAACGTCGTTGCCGGGAGATTGAGGCACAGCAGCGGGCGGAGGCTGAGCAAATCGCGACGCTGGAGACCCGCCTGGAAGATCTGGCGCAGCAGGCAGCGGCCGCCCGTGAAGAGGCAGCGCGGGCCGAGCGGGAGGCGGTCGGGGCGGCTCGCACCGAGGTCGCCGTGGCCGAGGAGGCACTGCGCAGTCAGCAAGCTACGCTTGAGCGAGAGGAAGCACTGCTCGAACAGTTCGAGGTACAGATCGCAGCTCTACATACCCAGGCCGATGATCTGGAGGCCGAGCACGCCACCATCATTTCCCGCATCCGGCAGTTGCAGGTAGATGCACCGCAGGATATGGCTCTGGCGGGCGATGCACGCCTGCAGGGGGAGCCCGCCCAGGAAGATCCGGCTGAACGACCGCTCCCGACGCGACTGGTGGACGTCGACCGGCGTGCTCGAGAGATCGAGGCCCAGCAACGAGGGACGGCTGAGCAGGTCGCGGCACTCGAAGTCGAGCTGGAAGATCTTGTCGAGCAGGCGGTGGCCGCCCGCGAGGAAGCGGCACGCATCGAGCGGGAGACGGTGGGGGTAGCCCGCACCGATGTCGCTGTGACCGAAGAGGCGCTGCGCAGCCAGCGAACTGCGTTGCAGCGGGAACAAGCGCTGCTGGAGCGGCTTCGGGCGCAGCAGGCCGCCCGCCGACAGCGAGCCCAGGAGCTGGAGGCCGAGCACGCCGCTGTCGTCGCTCGTGCTCAGGAGCTGCGTGAGCAGGCCTCTGAGATGGAGGCGCAACTCCGCCAGGTGAGCGCCCGCATTCAGCCGGCCGAGGAGGAACTGGCGCGCCTGCGCGATGAGCAGGCGCGGCTGGAGCAGCGGGAACGGCGGATCCGTGATCGGGTGCGTGACATAGAGACCCGTCTCGGACGTGCTCAGTTGGACGTCGCCCGCCGCCGTGACGAGCTGAAGCTGCTGGCCCGGCGCATTGAGGAGGATCTGGGGCTGGTTGAACTGGAACTGGCAGACAGCGTCACAGCGCAGACACCCCTGCCGCTGCGCCCGCTCGTCTCCGATCTCCCGGTCGTCGAGCAGCTGCCCGAGGGCCTGCAGGACGAGATCCAGCGCCTCAAGGCCCGCCTGCGCCGGCTGGGATCGATCAACCCCAATGCCCCCGTCGACTACGCCGAGATCGAGGAGCGGCATCGTTTCCTGAGCGAGCAGTCGGCTGACCTGGAGACAGCCTCAGCTCAGTTGCACCAGGTGGTCGGCGAGTTGGACGAGCTGATGGAGACTGCCTTCAAGGAGATGTTCGACGCGGTGGCGGGCCGGTTCTCCGAGACGTTCACGGACCTGTTCGACGGCGGCACGGCGCGGCTGGAGTTGACCGAGCCGGATGACCTGCTGAACACCGGAGTGGACATCGTGGCTCGCCCGCCGGGCAAGCGACCTCAGCGGCTGGCGCTTCTCTCCGGCGGCGAGCGGGCCTTGACTGCGGTCGCACTCCTGTTTGCACTCCTTCACGTCAGCCCGACCCCCTTCTGCGTGCTCGACGAAGTCGACGCTATGCTCGACGAGGCGAACGTGGGGCGCTTCCGCGCGTTGCTGGAGGATCTGGCCGAGCAAACCCAGTTCATCGTCATCACCCACAACCGGGTGACAACCGAGGCGGCCCACGCCATCTATGGAGTTTCTATGGGCGCCGACGGGGTCTCGCAGGTGATATCGCTCGAACTGGACTAGAGGAGGATCTTGTTTGCCAACAGTCAACCGTCAATCTCCGCTCGCTAATCTCCAGGTTGCTGTCCTTACTACCGGTGGCACGATTGCCATGCAGCTCGATGCTGAGGCGGGTGGGGCTGTACCGATGCTAGGCGCGGCTGACTTCACCGCTGCGCTGCCACCGGGCCTGCCCGAGCTGCGGACCGAGGAGCTGGTCAATCTGCCCAGTTCTCACTTCACACTGGAGACGCTCCAGGCCATCCGCGAGCGGGTGACCGCGCTGATGGCTGAGCCCGACGTCGCGGGCGTCGTCGTCACCCATGGCACCGACACGCTGGAGGAGACGGCCTACCTGCTCGATCTGACCGTGCCCGGGGAAAAGCCTGTCGTGGTCACCGGCGCCATGCGCGCTGCTTCTGACGTGGGCTATGAGGGCTACGCAAATCTCTTGGCCTCCGTTCGCGTCGCAGCCGCGCCACAGGCCGGCGGCCTGGGCGCGCTCGTCGTCCTCGATGACGAGATCCACGCTGCCCGTTATGTCACGAAGACGCACACTCTCAGCACGGCCACCTTCCAGTCGCTCGGCTGGGGGCCGGTGGGCCGAGTGGAGGGGGACACCATCGTGGTCGCCCGCCGTCCACAGCGTCGCGTGCTGCCGTGGCGTGGCCTGGAGCCGAACGTGGCCTTGATTAAACTGGTCGTCGGTATGGGCACCCATATGCTGGGTGAAGCGCTGGCGCGGGGTGTTCGCGGCGTCGTCGTCGAGGCGCTGGGCGGCGGGCGGGTGCCTCATTGGTGGCTGCCCGCGATTGAGCGGGCGCGTTCTCACAATGTCGCGGTTGTGATCGCCAGCCGCTGCCCCTCCGGCCGGGTATGGGACGCCTACGGCTATCCCGGCGCATATCACTCGCTGATCGAACGGGGTTGCCTCTTCGCCGCAGGGCTGAACGGCCAGAAATCCCGCATCAAGCTGATGGTCGTGCTGGCGGCCGCCCAGAGCGCTGATCAGGTGGCCCGCTTGTGGAATGAATGACGGTTAGGGGTTCGTCATCCGTCATTCGTCATTCGTTTTCCGAAGGAGGTCTACCGCTGGATCAATTGGAACTAGCTCGGAGTATTGTGGAACTGATCGCCGATAAAAAGGGCGAAGACATTCTGCTGCTCGATATTCGAGACGTCTCCATCCTGGCCGACTACTTCGTGATCGGCACTGCCATGAGCGAGCGGCAGGCAAAGGCCATCATCGACGGTATCAAGCAAGAGCTGAAGCAGACTTACGACGTCAGACCGCTGAACGTTGAGGGAGAGGCCAGCACCGGGTGGATCTTGATGGACTACGGGGGAATCGTCGTTCACCTTTTCTCACAGGAGATGCGCGCGTACTATGATCTCGAAGAGCTGTGGCAAGCTGGTCGGACCGTAGTGCGGATGTTGTGATGCGGCTACAGGAGTAGTCCGCTCTCCGCCATTCCATCGAAGATGAACTGCACGGCCAAGGCGGAAAGGAGTACGCCCACCGTGCGGCTGACCACGTGAAGCCCGGTGGCGCCCAACAGCCGCTGTACCTGGTTGGCGGCCATCATGAGCAGCAGGGTAATACCCAGAACTGCCAACAAGGCCCCTAAGACAATCAACTGCAGCACGAGCTCGCCCCGCGCTTCTGCGATCAGCAGCATGGTAGCCCCTATGGTACCCGGACCGGCTATCAGTGGTGTCGCCAGGGGAAATACGGAGATATCCTCCTTCTGTGTTGCTTCGAGCGTTTCCCCTTCAGTGTACATGCTCCCCGAGTGTCTCCCAAATACCATCTCGATGCCAAGCAACAGCAAGAGGATCCCTCCGGCGGTGCGCAAGGCGGCCAGGGAGATACCCAGCCAATCCAACAGCGCGTTGCCGAATAGAGCAAACACCAACAAGATCCCGGTCGCGATCAAGGCTCCCCTGATGGCTATGGCACGCCGGTGAGATGGCGTACTGTCGGGCGTCAGAACGGCAAGCAGCGCCGCCAGGTCGACCGGGCCGATCGTGGCGAAGAACGTCGTGAAGGCAACGGCAGCGATTTCGAGCATAGGTGTCGGATCTCCTTATTCGATCTTTTTCCACCATGCAGGTAGCATCTCGGCTGCCGGACCGCGCAGTACCTCGTGAGCGTGCGCCGACAGGGGCGTCTCGGCGGGATTGACCTCAACCACTCGTGCCCCGTTCCTCAACGCCACCAGCGGCAGCGAGGCGGCCGGATGCACCACCGCCGACGTGCCAATCACCAGCATCAGGCGGCACTGCCCCGCCGCCGCCCACGCGGCATCCAGCACGTCCGCCGGGAGCGACTCCCCAAACCAGACCACGTCGGGCCGCAGCAGCCCGCCGCACGCCGGGCAGTGGGGTGGCAGCTCCGACAGCGGCACCCGATGATCCTCACCTACTTCCCCGCACCGGGTGCAGCGCGTACGCCAGATGTTGCCATGCAGCTCCAGCACGTGCTGGCTTCCCGCTGCCTGGTGCAGCCCGTCCACGTTCTGCGTGATGAGCGTGAACGCTGGCAGTGCTGTCTCTATCTCCGCCAGCGTCGCGTGCGCCGCGTTGGGCGCGCACGAACCGATCAGCCCACGCCGCCAGTCGTACCACTCCCACACCAGCGCCGGGTCACGGTGAAAAGCCTCTGGCGTGGCCAGGTGCTCCGGCCGGAAATTACGCCACAGCCCATCCTCGCCCCGAAAGGTGGGCACGCCACTTTCGGCCGACACACCGGCCCCGGTGAGCACGGCCACCGGCCCACGGATGGATTCAAGTCTGACGTCGCTCATTGCTGATCTAGGACCAATACCGTTCAGATAAGACTTTGCCCATAACTGAGCTGCATTGAATCTAAGACTCTGTCCATCATGTTTTGATGGGTTCGTAGTAACGACTTCAGTCGTTTCTGCCGCTCAGTGAGCGACCAAAGAAGCTGATCCAGCCTTACGTAATCGGGGGCGGACACATCCGGGATGCATCCGCCCCGCTTGATCGCGTGTTTCGGGATAACCCTACTCAAAAATCCACGGGTCGGTGTCCCGCTCGTATGACAGAATCTCGTCCTCGGTGAAGAAAAGCGGTACCTCGAAGGCTGCCGTCTCCGGCCCGTCGGATCCGTGCGCCAGGTTGCGCCCGATCTCAAGGCCGAAGTCGGCCCGGATCGTGCCCGGGGCTGCCTCAGCCGGGTTGGTCGCCCCCATCGTGCGGCGCACGATCTCGATGGCGTCGTTCGCCTCCAAAACCATCACCACGACCGGGCTGGACGTGATGTAGCGGATTAGCGGTTCGTAGAACGGTTTGCCTTCGTGGATCGCGTAGTGCCGTCGGGCCAGCGCTTCGTCGATCTGCATCAGCTTCATCGCGGCGATCCGCAGCCCCCTTCGTTCGAACCGGCTGATAATCTCTCCAATGAGCCCACGCTGTACAGCGTCGGGTTTGATGATGACTAGCGTGTGTTCCAAGTGTCCTCCTTGCTTCGTAATGAAATAGTTACTATCCAGCCACTGTCATTCCGAGTGACTGAAGGGAGTCGAGGAATCTCTCTATCGAGGCACTCTTGCCATTGCAGGCGGAGATTCCTCGACTTGCTCCGCTCGCTCGGAATGACAGATTACAAGGAGCCTGAGCAGTAACATGAAAACACCCAACTGAATTAGAGCGTCTCCAATGCCCGGCGATAGATATCCAGCGCCTTCTGTAGTTGGCCATCCTTCATGTATGCGTCGCCCAGCACGCGCTGTGCGCTCGGATCGGGCCACGTCTCCACGTGCGCCTCCATGTCGGCGATCACGCCGTCGAGCAACTTGCCCCCGCGGACCACCCGCGAGTACGCTTCCAGCGCTTCCGATCGTTCGTCAGCCTGCCACAGCGCCCGTGCCAGCGCCAGCCAGGCCTCGTAGTCCCGTCGGTGCTCCTTCACGTATGCCCGCTGGTCGTCCAGGGGCTCGACGTAGGCCTCCTCGATGATCGGCGCCTCAACGGCTGGTGCTTCCTCCACTGCAGCGGCGGGTTCCTCAATGGGTGCCGGGGCTTCCATCTCGGTCACGCCTGGCATTTCCTCGACCACAGGCGTAGGCGCGACCTCCGCCTCCGTGGGCGCCTCCCACTCCGCTCCCCACCGTGCTTCCTCGATAGGTGGTGCGATCTCCGCTGTCGGGACCTCTTCTGGCGGCGCGAGCTCGGGAGCGGGCGGGAGCTCCACTTCCTCCGCGTAGGCCGCCTCTGGCATTTCGGGCGCGGCGGCCTCTTCTGCCGGTTTTACCGGCGGGGCTTCCTCTACCTCAGCGACCGGCGGCGGGGCCTCCGGCTCACCAAACGCCGTCCAGCCGAATGGTTCCTCGACCGGCGGGGCGGCCGGTGCTTCAGGGAGCGCTTCCTCAATCGGAGGCACTCCGATTACCTCTGAAGGTGCCTCCGCTGGAGGCGCTTCGGCCACCTCCACTGCAGGCGCCTCTGCGGCTTCGGGGCGGCCCATAATCTCGGCGGGCTGTGCTTCGGCTCCTTCTTCCGCTGGTAAGGCCTCCTCCACTTCCGCGATGGGCGGCGGCGCTTCTTGCTCGCCAAACGCCGTCCAGCCGAACGGTTCCTCGACCGCAGGGACGACCGCTTCCTCAATCGGCGGGGCTTCGGTCACCTCGGCCGCTTCCTCCACCGGAGGCGCCTCTGCAGTCTCCGGCCGGCCCATGATCGCGGCCATGCGCGCTTCGGCCTCCTCTTCGGCCAGCGCCTCCAGTTCTTCCTCCTTGCCCGCCGTCAGTTGCTCCAGCCAAGCCAGCGCCTCCTCACCGGACGGCATCTCCTCGCCTTCCAGCCACGCGGGTGCAGTAGGTTCCTCCGCTGGAGGAGCGGCCTCCTCCTCCACTGCCGCCACAGGCTCCTCGGTTGGCGGTGCTGGGGCTTCCCCGATCGGCGGGGCCACGGCTTCCTCCACCGGAGGCGCTCCGACAACCTCTGAAGGCGCCTCCACCGGAGGCACTTCGACAACCTCCGCCGCTGCCTCTGCAGTCTCCGGCCGGCCCATGATCGCGGCCATGCGCGCTTCCGCCTCCTCTTCGGCTAGCGCCTCCAGCTCTTCCTCTTTGCCCGCCGTCAGTTGCTCCAGCCAGGCCAGCGCCTCTTCGCCGGAGGGCATCTCCTCGCCCTCCAGCCACGTCGGCGTGGGGGCCTCCTCCGGCGTTTCGCCTTCCTCAATGATCTGCTCGCGCAGGCCATCCAGCCAGTCTTCCGGCAGTTCTACAGGCGGAGCGGAGGGGACAGCTTCCTCGCCTATGGCCTCGACGTCTGGTTCGGCCAGCGCCTCCGGGGCTTCCTCTTCCACTTCCAAGGCAGATGGCTCGACATCCAGCCCGGCCAGCCACTCGGGGATCTCTGCCTCGGTGACCTCTTCTAGCTGTTCCTCGCCAACCTCCTCCGCTTCTTCCTCGCCCAGCCCCTCGCGAAGGCCCATCAGCCACTCGGGGATCTCCCCTTCCGGCGTAGGCACAGCTTCCTCTGGCAGGCCCTCTTCCGGCGGCTTGGCCGGCGCAGCCGGAGCAATCTCTTCTTCACCGAGCTCCTCCAGCCAGGAAGGGATCTCAATCGGTGCCTCAATCCCTGCGGTCACGCCGAACACTGGGGCCTCGCGTTCGACCTCCGGCGGTGCCGCTCCCGGCACAGTCTCCACGCCGGCCATCCAGGCTGGACGTTCCTCCGCGGCCTCGGGTTTATACTCCAGCGGAACGATCGCGACCTCCCTAGTTGGCAGCGGTGAAGCGGCCCCGAAGAGCTCCTGCGCCGTCTCGTTCTGCGGGTCCACGGCCTCAGCTCGTTGTAGGTATGTCTGACCTTCCTCGCGGCCGCTGCTGGCCCATATCTCTCCCAGGATCAAATTGGCTTTCAGGGAGTAGGGGTATTTGTCCAGCACCTGCTGGCATACGTCCACCGCCTCCAGTCGCTGTCCGTTGCGCCACAGGGCCTCGGCGAGTGCGACACTCAGGTCTACCCGTTCTGGCTGCTCGACGAGCAGGGCGCGGAGCTCACGTATGGCTCGGGAGAGCAGGTTGCCCTTGAGATAGAGCCGGGCCAGCGCGCCGCGGGTAAGTTGAACTCGCGCAGGCTCAACTCCGTCTCGCCGGCCGTAGAGGTGGCGCAACTCTTCCTCTACGATGCTGACTTCGCTGTCGCTGGCCACTTCAAATGCTCGTTCCAGATGCCACACCGCTGAGTCGAGCTCGTCACGTCGGTTATGGATCTCGCTGATCCCCACCCAGGCGACCAGATCCTCGGGATCGACGCTGAGCACGCGGTGGAACATGTCGAAAGCATCATCGTCCTCGTCGGCCTCGAGCATCGCCTTGCCCAACAACTGGTAGGCTGCCATGTTCTTGGGATACTGCTTCAGAATGTGCTTGCCGTGCGCCACAGCCTCTGCATAACGCCCTTGCTCGATTATGCTTTCGATCTGCTCACAATACTCCTGAAGGGAAATCTCGGCCATTTCTCCCTACTCCCCCCTTAACACACTCACAGCTTGGTTGTGCTCCCTTGTGCCTTGCACTGGTCAGTATAACCTGGGATAAGCGAAAGGAACTCTCTGGTGCCCGTTTAGATTATGCATCGTCTCGTACAAAAAGTCAATTCAGGTTATGCACTTCTTTCAGCCGTGTGATCAATGGTTCTATCGAGCGCTCGGGGTGGGGAGAGGGGCCAACGGGGTCAGCAATCGCATCCTTCCCCATCATCGCGTAAAACCCATTGAGCACGCCACAGGCCAGCACGTCCAGTTGGTAACCGCCTTCGAGCGTGAACGCGATCCGTCCGCCGCAGAGCTGCTCTGCCATATGCACCAGCTCCTGCTGCAGCCGGGCGTAGCCACGTAAAGACAGGCCCATTTGCGCCAGCGGATCGTTCCAGTGACCGTCGTAACCAGCGGAGATCAGGATGACGTCGGGGCGGAAACGCTCTGCCAGCGGCCAGACCAATTCGTTGAAGATCCGCGCATAGCCTGCATCCCCTACACCGGCTGGCAGCGGCACGTTGAGCACGGTCCCCGCGCCAGCACCGGTGCCTGTCTCGCTCCAGTGCCCGGTGCCCGGATAGTATGGGTACTGGTGGGTGGAGAAGTAGAATACGCTTGGATCGTCGGCGAAAGCGTCCTGCGTTCCGTTACCGTGATGTACGTCGAAGTCGGCGATCAGGATGCGCTCCACGCTCTCCCCTGTCAGTGCGGTCCTCGCGGCTATAGCGACGTTGTTGAACAGGCAGAAGCCCATCGCCCGCGTCGCTGTGGCGTGATGTCCCGGCGGGCGTACCAGGGCGAATCCATTTGCCACCTCTCCTGCAATCACCGCTTCCACCAATCGGACCAACCCGCCGGCCGCCATAAGTGCGGCCTCAAAAGAACGGGGACCCACGTAGGTGTCGGGGTCAAGGTGGCCTCCCCCGCCCTCAGCTACGTGCTGTACCCGCTCAATGTGTGCCGGTGTATGCACCTGCTGCAGCTCCTCGAGAGTTGCCGGGCGGGGTTCCAGGCGTTGAAGCTGTGCTAGCAACCCTTCAGATTCCATCGTGGAGAGGATATGCTTCAGGCGACGGGCATTCTCAGGATGAGAAGGCAGGTCATGCTTGAGATAGATTGGGTCGTATACGTAGGCCGTATCCATACCTTCTCCACCTCCTCGCTCCCCTCTGCTGGGGATGAAAGGCCAACCCTCATTTGTTGGCAATCTTCAGACCGAAGGTCCCCGCCGTATATGAGCTCCTGTTGTGATTATACCCGCCCGCGTGGGAGTGTCAACAGGCTGGGGGAAAGTCTACCGTTTTCGGCGGCTGGTCCTGCGGCGTGGGGCGCCGCCCCGGTAGGCCGGTGCCAGGATAGCGAACGGCGTGCAGCGGCTGACGTCCAGCATACGCGTCGCCAGGCGAGGGTCGAGCTCCTCGATTGTGGTCGCGGTGGTGATGACCGTCGGAAGCTGGGCGTTATACCGATAGTCGAAGATCTGGTACAGCTTCTCCCGTGCCCACGGAGTGGCTGATTCAGTGCCCAGGTCATCCAGGACAATCAGCGGGGCGCGGCGCACCTCCTCGAACCGTTGGTCAAACGAGACCGTGCTTTGTGGGTTGAACGTAGCCCGCAGATGGTCTAGCAGATCGGGGACGACGACGAACAAGACCGGGTGGCCCCGCTCCACACGGTGGTTGGCAATGGCGGCCGCCAGGTGGGTCTTGCCGCAGCCGTACGTGCCGGTGAAGACCAACCAATCGTGAGGATCCTCGGCGAATGCTCGGGCAATGTCAAACGCGCGCTTCAGGTTCTCCTCCTCCTCGTGGGGCAGTTCTCCCTTGCGCAGATCAAAGTTCTTGAATGTCTGGTGGCCGTGCAGACTCAGACTGCTCAGATCTGACTGATCCTGTGCCACGCCCGCCCGCCGGAAGTCGGGGGCAGTGATCGAGATGATGCGCGTCAGGTCGGGATCCACCAGCCGAGAGCGCAGGCGCAGAGAGATCTCCTCTAACTCGTGGTTGGTTGTGATGACCGTCGGCAACTGGGCGTTGTACCGGTAGTTGAAGATCTGGAACAGCTTCTCCTGCGCCCACGAGGTGCTGCTTTCGGTGCCCAGGTCGTCCAGGATGAGTACGTCGGCGTGGCGTACCTCCTCGAAGCGCGTGTCGTAGTCGGAGGAGCTGGTGGGGGCAAAAGTAGCGCGCAGGTGGTCCAACAGGTCGGGGACGGTGATGAAGAGCGCTGGCTGGCCGCGTTCGGCGCAGGCGTTTGCGATGGCGGCGACCAGGTGGGTCTTGCCACAGCCGTAGCCGCCTTTCAGTACCAGCCAACCCTCTGGGTTTTCTGCGAAGGCTCTGGCCTCCTCGTAGGCCCACCGCAGATTGGCTTGTTTGTCGGGTGGCAGCCCGTGCCCTTCGGGGAAGAAGCTCTCGAATGTCATGCGGGACATGACGCCCAGGTCGCTCTGCGCGCGCAGTGCAGCCACACGCTGCTCGGCCAGCTCGGCCAGGCGGCACTTACAGGGAACGAGCTTGCCGAAGTCGGGGTGGCCCGGCTGCACGTCCATCCGCACGTAGCCCAGGCCTTTGCAGATAGGGCAGACCCCCTCCGCTTCCTGTCTCCTGCCCCTTGCTTCCTCCTCA